>Ga0315291_10003086_pt1 | contig 21542 bp, 13 predicted proteins | sample YL17G12_20_MG_FD_203070 | JGI IMG/M metagenome (GOLD analysis project Ga0315291, IMG submission 203070) | Sediment microbial communities from Yellowstone Lake, YNP, Wyoming, USA - YL17G12_20 | ecosystem: Environmental > Aquatic > Freshwater > Lake > Sediment | place: USA: Wyoming | collected... | reverse complement strand
CGACCAGTGCGCCGCAGCCGATTGAGCCGAACCAGATCTCGGCGCCGGACTGAAGCAGTTGGGTCCGCCACCACTCCATCTTCTGTTCGATGACCCACTCACTCTTGCCGGGGACCGTGGCGGTGAAGCCCACGCGGTTGCCCCAGTAGTATTTGGAGATGGCCCCCTGGGTGCCCACGCCGCCCAGCCCGTGCAGGTACTCGACGACCAGGGTCTTGGCGCCTTTTCGGGCGGCGGCGATGCCGGCCGGCGCGCCGGCGGTCCCGCCGCCGATCACCACCACGTCGTATCGGCCCAGCACCGGCACGGCGCGGGCGGCCTGCGGGATGGTTGGCAGTTTTTCGATCGGGCGGACGCCCAGCAGCGTTTCTCGCACGTCGCCCTCAACGACGGGATCGGCAGTCTTGGCGCCGGGCAGCCTCACGCCGGTGGGACTCGGTAGCGACTTTGCCTCGTCGGCGGCGCCCTTCCCGATCCGCTCGCCCAGGGCCATTAGCGCCAAGGGCCGCAGGAGTTTTTCGGCCTGGCCGCGGGAGACGTCAGCACATCCGCCCAGGACGTACATCCGGGGCACGTCCGCCGGCTGAAATGCCCCCAGCGGCAGTTCTTGGGCACCTTCCCACTCCCCTGTGGCCGGCCGGCGGCCGTGCATCGGGTCGGGCGGGACCTCAAACAGGCAGTCGGAGGTGAACTGCTGCCCGGGGTGATAGGTCATCGTGCGTGCCCGCTGCTCGGCCGCGGCCCACGAGGCGTAGCCCTTGTCTTGCATGGGCAGCCGCAGCACGTACTGGATGATCTGGAAGCTGCCCTGGAACGGGGGCGAGACGGTGCGTGCCGAGAGATTCTCGCCCTGTTGCACCTCGCCGCCGATCACGACGCGCCGGAAAGTATGCGTTCCGGCCGGGTAAGGGCGGAACCTGGCCCCGGCCAGGCGGGCCACCACGGCGCGGTCCGTGGCGTCGACGATCGTCTTGGCCACCACCGCCTGCCGCCCGGCCCGGTTGGCCATCACGATCCCGCAGGGGTTGCCCGCCGCGTCGCGCAGCACGTCGGTGGCGTAACAACTATAGAGATACCGGACGCCCGCAGCCAGCAAGGCCTCGTCCAGGACCTTCTTGACGTGCATCGGCCGCGGTGGGGGGTATTCTATGCCTTTCGAGTCGACCCGTGCGGGATCGCTGAAGATCCGCTTGGCAAGCGGCGCTTCGGGAACTTCGCCCTCTTCGAGCCACAGCCGCAAGGTGGCGGTCATGTCGTCGCCGAGGTAGGGATACGGCGCGGCCAGGAAGACCTGGGCCCCCGCTGCGGCCGCAGCCACCGCCGCCTGCACGGCGCCCGTGCTCCCGCCCACCACCACTACGTCGACCCGATACGCCACGGGGATTTGCCGGGCCGACTCATTGACTGCGGCTCCATGACCCGTGGCAAGGGCAGCCAACGACCAGAGCAGTGGTAAGGGGATCACAAGGCATCGCGCGATCATGGCAGGAGCTCCTCCTCTTGGCTTAGGCGCTTGCAGAAATTCTTCCCATTATAGGCTCTGCCGAGCCGCGAACAAAGACCCGTAGGGTGCGTGCTCGCACGCGATTCCGACGCGAAAAGGTGACAGCCACCTTTTGTGCGAAGCACCCTCCGGGCCTTTCAGGTAAAAGGTGGCTGTCACCTTTTCCGGAAGATAAGTATCCCGATTGTGGCGAGCGCGGCGAAGGCGGCGCCGACCAGAAACGTCGCCGGTGGGCCGATGCGGTCCCACACGGAACCTGCCACAACGCTCGCCAGCAGCAGCGCGCCGCCGCTTATGAGGTTGAAGATGCCGAATGCGGTGCCGCGGAGCTCGGCGGGGGCGGTGTCGGCGACGAGCTTCGCAAGCAGCCCCTGGGTGAGCGCCATATGCAGGCCCCAGAGCAGGGCCCCGCCGAGCACATACCAAGTGGAGGTGGCGGCCGCCAGCACGAGATCGGCGAAGATCAGCGTCACCAGCCCCGCCATCAGCAGCGTCCAACGGCTCAGTCGATCTGCGGCGACTCCGGCCGGGTAAGCCGCGGCCGCGTAGAAGACGTTCATCACGACCATCACCAGCGGCACGTAGCCCACGCCAAGCCCGACGCTCTGTGCTCGCAGCACCAAGAACGCTTCGCTGAAGCGTGCCAAGGTGAACACTGCCCCCACGCCGACGATAGCCCAGTAGTCCGGCCGGAGCCGCCTGGCACCGGCGAGGCTGAAGAATGTGGGCTTCTCTTGCTCGGGTTGGGTGTGTTCGGGTTCGTGGACTGCGACAATCAGCAACGCCACCGCGATGAAGGCCGGGACAACGGCCACCCACAGCACGGCCTTCAAATCGTTGGCGAACCAGGCCATCAAGCCCACCGCGAGCAGCGGCCCCAGGAAGGCGCCCACGGAATCCAGCGACTGGCGCAGCCCGTAGGCCGCCCCGCGCAACGGCAACGGCGTGATGTCCGCCACCAGGGCGTCGCGGGGCGCGCCGCGGATCCCCTTGCCGATGCGGTCCACGAAGCGTGCGGTGAACACCCAGCCGATCGTGGTTGCCAAGGGGAATACCGGTTTGGTGATCGCCGCGAGCCCATAGCCCAGAACGGCCAGCAACTTACGCCTCCGCAAGTAGTCGCTCAGCGCGCCCGAGAACACCTTGGTGATCGCCGCAGTGGCTTCGGCGATCCCCTCCACCACGCCGATGGTCGCCATGCTGGCGCCGACGACGGTGACCATGAACACTGGCAGGAGGCTATGCACGAGTTCGGACGAGGTGTCCATGAACATCGAGCCCAGGCCCAGCGCCCAAATGCTCGGCGGAAGGGCCCCAAGGGTCTGGCGGAGCGAAAGAGGGGCTTGATCTGCGCTGCGCGGTTGCGCTTGATTGGACATCGGGGCACCCGGTGCCTAAGTGAGTTGAGGGTTGAGAGTTGAGAGTTGAGGGTTGAGGGTTGAGGGGCAACTCTTCGATACCCGCCATCCAAAGCTCAACCTTCACCCCTCACCCCTCAACTCTCAACCCTCAACTAATTGAGACGTTGACACTATTCCTGCACGTGAAACTCGGAAAACTGGGGGATTCCGGGTTGCTCGCAATCCAGTCAATCTGAACAGCAAGCGACGGGTCCCGTCTTTCCCGGTGAAACAGGCCGCTGAATAGTGTCAACGTCTCAACTAATTCGACCGGCTGGGCAGAGACTTCAGGAAGGGATCGCCGCTCATCAGGGCCCGCACCACGGCCGTCAGCACATCGTAAGGCAAGAGGCTCTTGGCCGGCGGCGGCAGGTCCCAACTGCCGCGCAGGCCGGCGTTGTTCCAGAGACTGCCAAAACCGACGACCGTCACGGCCCCTTTGCCGAACCGGGTCGTGGTGCCGATGGGCGTCTGCGGATCCAAGGCGGCAAACGGCTCCCCGCCGCCGACCTTCCAGGCCGTGTCGATGCTGATCCGGGCCCACAGCCTTCCTTCGTCGTCGCTCAGGACCAGCGTGCCGCGTCGCGTCGTGCCGCGATCCACCGCCAGCTTGAAAGGCTTCAGCAGATCGTTGGCCGTGGACTTGGCGTTCTGCGGCGAATCGACCACCAGCAGCTTTCCGCCGGCGGACACGTATTGGACCAGGCGGTCGCGAAACTCGCCGCTGGGCTCGCGGCTGGGGTAAAGGACCACCAGCAGGTCGCCGGAGAACGCCTCGGCGCCGTTGCCGCGGGCAGTGGAATACCCCAGGTACGGGAACCACATCTCCGCCAGCCCAAAACCTTCATCTTCCTTGGGCACGGCGCCGGGCTCGGGCAGGGTCACCTCGGAGACCGTGCGATCGATGACCACGCGGCCTGAGAAGAACTCAGTCACCGGTGCCATGCCCACGCTGGCGTCGGCATGCCACGTCATCAGCGCACGCAGCAGCGCGAACTGCACGTTGTAGCGGACGTACGTGTCGGAGGTGAAGAGCATGTTGGCGTCCGGCTGCACGGACCAGGCGTGACCCAGACCGGCGTCGTTGAAGATCGAGCCGAAGCCGAGGGCCATCACCGTGCCCTTTTCGTGGCTGGTCACCGCGCCGACGGGCGTTGCATTCCAGTGCGCGATCGGCTGCCCCCCGGTGACTTGGCACGCCCGCCCCACGTGGATGCCCGGCCAATCGTCGGTGAGCATCAGCCGACCGGGCTCCTCCAGCTTGGCCGGCTCAGTCGGCTCGTTCCGCACCGACAGCCCGAACGGCCACAGCAGGCTGTTGGCCGTCGAGGCGGTATTCTCGGGCGAATCGATCACCAGCAGCCTGCCACCGTTCCGGACATACTGCACCAGGCGCTCACGAAACTCGCGACTGACCGAGCGGCTGGGACAGATCACTACCAGGGTGTCCGCATCGTCCGAGAGCGCCTCCAGGCCGCTGCGGCGGGTGGTGTAGAGATTGCGATCAGACTTGCCCCAAGGCACTGCCACCCGCGAGATCCACTGCTCGAACAGCCCGTAGCCCTCCCCTTCGCCCTGGGTGAAGGCGCCCTTGGAGAGCGGGACCTGGGAGGTGGTCCGGTCGATCACCGCGCAGGGCTTGGGCCCCGCGGCCTTGGCCTCCGGCACCGGCATGTTCCAGCGCCCGGCGGCCGCCACGCCGGCGCCGGCCACGGCCCAGCCGCAGGTGGCGGCCGCCAGCAGCACCAGACACATGTTGAATGCTGAATGCTGAATGCTGAATGCTGAATACCGGGCGCGGGCCAGCCACAGTCCCAGGGCCAGCGGCAGCATCCCCACCAGCAGCAGCCAGGGGCACGGATCACCCGGGTTGCGATGGTTGAGCCAGTCGATCATGCCGCGTAAGAGTTCGGCCTTGCCGGGCTGGAAGGCACAGAAGTTGGAGAAGATCGTCGAGTCGCCAAACGCCAGCACGCGCCCCTTTCCGTGCCGCGTGGACCAGAGTTGGATAAATGCACCGTAGCGGATTTCGGGACGATGCTGGGGGAAGGGGTGGTAGTTGCCGATGTGATACTCCGGCGGCATGCTCCACAGGCCCGCCTCCCGAATCACCGCCCGCCCCCAGCTCAGGCCGGGATCGATCGAACACGAAACGGCGAAATCGGTCGGCGGCACGTGCTGCACGACCGGGTGCGGTACCGGGGGCCTTACATACAACTGGTCGTAGGGCGACTCGCCGGTGCCGAACAACAGGTCGTAGCGGAAGGTGAATCCCATCCGCCGGGCGACGTCGTTCAGGTAGGTGCCCGACTTGTCGAAGTTGGTATGGTCGCCGATCATCAGCAGCCCGCCGCCGCGCTCGACAAACCGCACCACCGCCTCCACCTCGTCCCGGCTGTAACGTGCCGTCGGGGTCTTGATCACCAGCACGTCGTGGTCGGCCAACGTGGAGTCGTTGATCTTGTCCGACTCGAGCAACTGCGACATCTCGAAGTACTGGGAGAGATAATCATAGACGGCGGCGTAGTTGTAGCCGGAGTCGTGGCCGAAAAACCTGGTGTCGTAGGGCCGGGTGGTCGGTTCCCAGGTGGAATGGCGTTCGACGACCATCACCCGCCCCGCCTGTGGCGTGCCCACCGGATCCCAGGTGACGGCCGCGGTGAAGATGGCCGCGGCCAAGAGGAGCAGTCCGGCCGCCGCGGGATAGTGCCAGGGTCGCACCTCGGCCGCCGGTGGCTGGTCTTCCGCTGCGGTCGGTGCAGTGCCACTGGCGTGACGCCAGTGCCACTCGCCGGTCAGCGGGCGGACGAACCGCCAGGCCAAGAGCACCGGCGGAAGCAGCAGGAGCAGGAGCACCCAGGGAGAGAGGAACTGGCTCATCGCGTTCAGCGGCAACTCATAGTCGGAGCGGAGGACCCGGTGCAGATAGATCGCCATCAGCAGTCCGGCACGCACCGGCAGCCACAGTGCCACCGCCAGGGCCAAGATCCCCACGGCAGGGAGGGAAAAGGGGACAGGTCCAATTTGTGCGAAGCCGGGGCACCCACGCTTCGTGGGTCCCGACCGAAGGTTGGTCGCGGGCCGTTCCGGCAAATTGGACCTGTCCCCTTTTCCCGACCCGACCAGGCCCAACATCACCAGCGAGCCAACGAAGAAGCAGAGCGTAACGGGATCCAACAACAGCTCCCAGGTCGCGCCCAGGCGATGCACCTGGCGGATCGAGTGCATCACCAGGTCCGAACCGTCGGCCACCGCGTCGATGCCCAGCAGCCGCGCCACCCCGGCCAACATCTCGGGCAGCGGCCGGGGCAGTTCGTGGGAGCGGGCGGTCCAGGCGGCGTAGACAGCGACGCAGAGCCACTGCGCCAGCATCACCACGCCGGCCGCCACGGCCCCGCGCCCCAGCCGCCGCCACCCAGAGGGTGCCCGCTCGCGCGGCATCGGCAGCAGCCCGGCCGCCAGGCCCGAAATGATCAACAGCGGGGCCGCGCGCAGCGGCCAGGGTGCAAACCAGACGGCCGGCAACAGCAGCACCAGGGCGGGAAAAGGGGACAGGTCCAATTTGCCGGAACGGCCCGCGACCAACCTTCGGTCGGTGCCCGGCTTCGCACAAATTGGACCTGTCCCCTTTTCCCAGCCCAATAGGACCACACCCGCCACGACCACCGCTACCCAGGCGATGCGGTTGGCCGGGAAGTAGTAGGTCATCCCCAGCAGCCACGAGACCGCCAACAGCGCCACAGCGATCCATGCCCGCATCATCGTCTCACCTCGTCGCTGGCAGGATCAGCCCGAGTGGGATCTTCGGGCGGCAATTCGACGGGCAACTCTTGCGGACGGCTCGGGCCGGCCGGCTTCGAGCCGCCCTTGGGGCTTGGAGAGTCGCCCTTGGGAGGCTCTTCGAGCGGCAGCTCGGCCGGAGGTTTGCCTTCGGCGTCTTGGGGGGGCGAGGGCATCCAGTCTTCCTGCTCGGTCACGTGGGTGAGCAACCATCGCCAGAAGTTGACGTTTTCGGGAAACGTGTTGACGGCGGATTCCAGGTTCTGGTTGGTGGCCAGGTAGGTGTCGCCGACCACCACCACGGTCCCGTGTCCCACGGGGCGGCTGACGATGAACGGGCGGTAAGGAAGTCCGTCCGAGCCCTCGGCCATGATCTGCTTGTCTGGCTCGTTGCACTCGACCTCCCAACTCGCATAGGAGTGCATCGCCGCCCGCAGCTTGTCGGTGTTGATGTAGAGCGTGGGGAAGCCGCCCAAGGGCTCCGCTTCGCGGGTCTGCTGCGTGGGTGGCACCGGCGAAGGCGGAATCCGGAATCCGAACTGTTCGATCAGTTCCCGGCTGGCAGCCGCATGCTCGGCCCCGGCCATGCAGATGAACGTCCCGCCGGACTGCTCGACGAAGTCGCGGACCGTTTTTTGCTCTGCCGGCGAGAACCGCCGTGCCGGGCCGATCGAGATCAGCAGCTCGGCGTGCTCCAGCCGCTCGGGAGTCAATTCAGGCAACAGCAACGGCAGGTATCCGCACCGCATCAAGGTCCGTGAGAACCCGGCGATGCCGAAGTCGTTCCAGGTGTCGCTGCTGTAGGCCTCCAGGTGCGAGGCGTCGATGCAAGCCAGTCTAGGGCCGCTGGCCCCGGCGCCGGGCAAGACGCGGGCGGCGTGGTGACTGACCGCTACGCAACCGACCACGGAGCCGGCCAACACGACGGCGGCCACCCCCGCCCGCACGGCACTGGGGCGCCAGGCCAACAGCCCCACCAACACCACCATGGCCAGGAGGCCGAGCAACTGCCGCCACCAGGTTTGAGGGCTGATGGGCTTGCCGGCCAGGTAGCCCAGCACCCGCCCGGCGAACGGATAGGAGTTGGCGATCACGTCGTTGTGCAGGCTCGAGGCGTCACCCAGCACCACGACGGTCCCTCGCCCCACTGCCTGTTCGGCGGCCAGGACCAGGTCGCCCAGCTTCTCGCCCGCGTCGTAGTGGGCCCCGCCCGTCCGCACGGCGTCGCTCCCCGGCTCACTCCATGCCCAGTGTCCTACCAGGAGCGGCCGGGCGGGCCAGCGGACCTCGAGCGACGAGCCCATCGTCAGGCCGAAGCGGTTCCGCCGGTCGCCGATGCCGCTGGTGGCCTGATGGGCCAGCGTTTCGCAGGAGTGCTCCCAGCCTGCCGTCTCCGAAAGGGCCGTGTCCTGGCGGACCCGCATCGCCGTCGGCTCGAGCACGTCGTTGAACGTGCTCTGGAGGTCGCCTGCGTGGATTTCGGGCTCGGCCACCACCAGGAGCGACCCGCCGTCGCGGACGAACTCCCAGATCCGATCGAGCGTTTCCCGCTGTCTTGACCAATCTTGATTGGGATGTAACAGCAGCAGGATATCTGCCTGGTCCAGATCCTCTGCGGACAGATCGGGCGATTTGATGAGTCTTCCGCCCAGGCTCTCGACCAGCGGCTCCAGCATTCCGTACCTGCCGGCCGACGGCGAGCCGTACTGGGGCCTGTCCCAGTCGAGGAAGCCCTGCCGGCTGGCCACGATCGTCTTGCCGCTGAGGTCCGACTTGCCCAGGCTCAGCACAGTCAACAAGGCGGCGGCCAGGGCCAATGCCACGGGGCCGAAGATCAGCAAGGCGTCGATTCGCCGGGCAAGCCCCGTTTGCCTCTGCTGGTTAGTTGCGCCAACACGTGCTCCCCTCGCCCCGGGCACCGCGAAGCGGTCGGCGGGGAGAGGGGCCGGGGGTGAGGGGCTTTGAGGTAGCCACGCCGCCCAGCGGAACATCACCGCGGCAATCGTGGCGTGGATCACCAGGGCGAGCACGGGCAGGTTCCAGGGCAGCAGCGTGCGGACGGCGTTGCCCCACGCCCAAACCCCCATCCGGCTGTTGTCGGCCTCCGGCGGGAGCACCACATCGGGCAGGGCGGCCAAGATCTGGTTGGAAAACGACAATACGACCAGGTAGAGCATGTGACCGGCCAGGATGGCCACTGCCGCGCAGACCGCCCGGGGCAGCCGCGGCGGCGCAGTGGAGATCAGCCAACCGGTGTACAGGGCGGCCATCAACACCAGGAAGTCGACACCGCCGAAACTGGCCCCCAGCCACAGCGGCTGGCCCGTGACCTCACCGGCCAGCCAGCCGAGTGTCCGGCCCAAGACATCGGCCGCCAGCCAGACCGTGGGAATCGAGTCGGCGGCCAGACGGAAGACGCCCAGCGCGGCGGTGGCCAGCACTGCAATCAAAATCACCCGGCCGCGGAGATCGGCCTGCGGCCGGACCAGCGCCGCCGTGACCAGCGTGACGGCCAGGATGTTGACGGCCGGCTGGTCCACGGGCGTCATGATCAGGCCCAAGACCACGGCCGCCGCAAGGGCCAGCCATCCGCGGAGCGGCTCGCTGGAGCGGGGCCAGCCGGCCACGATCGCCACGCCCAGGGCCACCCAACTGAGCGCGTGCCGCAGCGAGTGGGCCAAGAGCCCCGTGGAACCCGCCGCGATCCACGCGGCCACCATCGTGGCCACCAGCACGACAATCGCGGCAACCGGCACGGCGGCATCGTCGGATCGGGACATGATCGGCGTGAGTGGGCACCGGGCGCACGGGTCACAAAGCCGTATAGTATGGCCGTGCGACCGCGGTTGGGCAAGGGCGGTTTGCGCCGCGTGGCGGTGGCTGAACCGCGCCGCATTTGTTTAGCCCCCGCGGCCACGCGGGGCAGCTTGTATCGACTGTCCCCCCGTCGTACACTCTCGGCCATGGTCATCGGCTATCACATCATCATCGGTGCATACGGCTTCTGGCTGCCGAACGACCCGCGGGGATCCTGGTCCACGGAAGTCTGGGCGCGGCATCTTCGCCCCTTCGGCCCCGCGAGCAAAGTCGATGCCCGACACTCATTGGTAAGCCGAAAACACGATCAAGCCAGACGGCTCGAAGCCAAGCGGCAACTGAGGTATCCTCCCGTGAAGTTCAGTGGCGTACAGGCCCGCACGGTCGCCGGCGGCTTTGAAAAGGCCGCCGACGAGTTGGAGCTGAAGGTCTACGCCTGCTCGATCCTGCCAGACCACGTCCACCTGGTGACCGCTCGGCATCCGCGCGACGTGGAGTACATAGCGGGGTTTCTGAAACGGGCGGCCTCGCGGCGGTTGAAGGCCGAAGGGCTGCATCCGCTCGCAGAGTATTCCTGCGCCGAGGGGCGACTGCCCAGCCCGAGGGGCGACCACGGCTGGTTCGTGTACCTGGACACGCACGCCCAGATCCGGCAGCGGATTCGGTATGTTGAAGAGAATCCGAAAAAGGAAGGATTGCCGCCGCAGAACTGGCCGTTCGTAGTGCGGTACGAGGTGTGATTTCGCACGTTTACCCCCGCGGGCACGCGTAGCCGCGGGGCGCGCCGCGTGGCCGCGGCGGCTAAACACTGTGCCCCGGGGCTACGGCAACTGAACCGGATTCTCGGCCGGCGGCTCGATCTTGTGGCTGCCGTGGCAGTCCATGCACGCTGGCGGCGACTTCGTCGACAGGCCCCGCTCCAGGAACCGCGCCACCACCTTCCGCGCCGGGGCGTCGTGGGTTTCGTGACACCTCAGGCACAAGGGTTCCAGCTCGTCGCGGGTGAAGCCCACGTCCGGCAGCGTGGCCCCGACGTTCTCGTCGTTGGCGTGCGCGGCACTCAGCCCGTGACACACAATGCAGGTGATCTTGCCCTCGAGGTGGACCTTGCTCAGCTCCTCCCTGACGAAGGTGACGTGGCACACGTAGCAGGCCGCATTGGCGCCCAGGGGGTCGGCCTCCTCGCCGGCGTCGGAGGCGGGATCGTCGGCCCCGGCCGGGCACCGACCGAAGGTTGGTCGCGGGCCACGCGAAAACGAGAAGCTGAGCGCGGCTGCCAGAACGACGGCCGCCCCCAGCGCAGCCCGGCTCAAACGCGCTCCCATTGGTGCAGCCATCGGTACTCCGGCGTCAGGCAGGCGTAGTAGTTTCTGGTGCACTCCTTCAGGGCCCGTTCGTCCTCGGGTGTCTTGGGCTTTTCTCGCTCGTAGGAGCCTTGGACGTTCTCTTCGAGCTGCTCGGGGACGTTCACGCCGGGAATGACGGCCGAGATCCGCGGCTCCTGGAGCATCTCTTTGATCAGCACGCGGGCCCGCTTGTCAATGCGGCCCTTGATCTGCTGGGGCCTCAGCCCGAAGGTGGTCCCGGCGCCGAACGGCTTCAGCCCGATCACCCCCACCCCCTTCTCCCTGGCCAGTTTCAAGAGGCTGTCGCCGCCCAGCTCTTTGGTGAGGAAGAGATAGGGGAAGATGGTCACGGAGAACTGCGGGTACTCGCCCAGCACGCGGCGGAAAACCTGAGGATTATGGGCCGAGACGCCCAGGTAGCGGACCTTGCCCTGCTGGTGGGCCTGCTCGAAGACCTCGACGACCATGTCCAGCGCCTTCCGGCTGACCATGAGCATGGTGGGGATGTTGGTTTGTCCCTCTCCCCAGGTGGCGCCGACGGGCCGCCAGATGTCGAGCCTGTCGGTGCGGTACGACTTCAGCCGGTCTTCGATCGACCGCATCATGCCGTCCTTGGTGAGCTTGTCTTCGTACTCGGTGGTGATCTTCTCCGGCCAGGAGGCGAAGCCGATCAGCCACTTGTCCCGCTTGGCGGTGGCCGACTTGGCCATGGCCTCACCGTAGAGGTTGCATTCGTCGGCGATGTTGTTGTCGACGTAGTTGATCCCCAGCTCGACGGCCTTCTCGAGCACGGGGACCCGATCCTCGACGGTCTGGCCGCCGTGCCCGCCCAGGCTGACCTCCGAGATCATCAAGCCCGTCTTACCCAGGGGGCGATAGCCCATCTTGGGGTTGTAGTTGAGGATCTTGGCGGGTGCTGCCGGCGCGGCGTGGGCCGACGTGACCGAGCCCAGGGCGGCGCCCGCCACGGCCGCCGAAGTGGCCTTGAGGAAATCGCGCCGGGTGTTTACCGAGTCTGCCATGGGGGATTCTCCGTGTTTGGTTTTGCTGGATCGAGCCGGCGGACCGCCCACGCCGCCCGGGCGGGAACGAGCTTCTCTCCGCCCTACGGAGAGGGACCACACGTAACTCGATGATATGCGGCAAAGAGATCCTCGTCAAGCGTGCGGCGGGCGCCGCTAGAGACCCGCTTTGGCGGGTTACGGCCTGCGCGGACATGGGCGCCGCCGCAGCCGCCCCTTACAATTGGCCGTGAATCCCGAACCTTGAACCCTGAACCGTCCTATGGTCACGATCAAGACCGTCGCCGCCTTTCTGGAGAACCTGGCCCCCCTGCAACTGGCCGAGGATTGGGACAACGTGGGACTGCTGGTGGGCGATCCGGGTAGGGAAGTGCGGCGGGTGATGACCTGCCTGACGATCACGCCGGCCACGGCGGCCGAGGCCGTCGAGCAACAGGCCGAGCTGATCGTGGCGCACCATCCCGTCCCCTTTCAGCCCGTCAGACGATTGACCACCGAGACGACGACGGGCCGGCTGCTGCTGGAGCTGATCGCCGCGCGGATCGCCGTCTACAGTCCGCACACCGCGCTGGACTCCGCCTGCGAAGGGATCAACCGGCAGTTGGCGGCCGGAGTGGGCCTGCGGGGGATCAGTCCGCTGGTGCCCCGCGACGAAGGCCCGGGCGCCGGGCGTTGGGGATGGCTGGAGGCGCCGCTCACCCTGGCAGAGGTCGCCCGGCGAGTCAAGGAGTTCTTGTCGATCGAGCAGATGCAGATGGTGGGCCGGCCGGAGCAGCCGGTCCGCACGGTGGCCGTGGCCTGCGGGGCCGCCGGCGAGTTTCTGGATGCGGCCCGGGAGGCGGGCTGCGATTGCATGTTGATCGGCGAGACGCGGTTCCACACGTGCCTGGAGGCGGAGGCGGCGGGCATCGGCCTGCTGCTGCCGGGACATTTCGCCAGCGAACGCTTCGCCCTGGAATCGCTCAGCGAGACCCTCGCCCGGCAGTTTCCGCAATTGCAGGTCTGGGCCAGCCGGCAGGAACGCGACCCGATCCGTTGGGTGTGAAGATCCGAGGGGGCGACGGGCTGCGGGCAGGGGGCCGCCGTACGGGCGGCCGTCAAACACACGATGGTCGGGCGGCAATAAGACTGCGTGCCCCGCCATAGTCCCAAATCCCCAACCCCAAAACCCCAAATCCCGGAATCCCAAATGCCGGTTCCGAGGCAGCAGCCCCTCTCTTCCTTCTGGTCCTCCCCTTTCCCGGGCTTCCACCCGGTCCTACAATGATGACATGCCTTGCCGAACATTGGTCGCACTACCGGTTTACAACGAAGTGGCCCACGTGGCCGGCGTCCTGGACGAGGCCCTCTGCCACGGCCACGAGGTGCTGGTGGTCGACGACGGATCGACCGACGGCACCTCCGAGTTGCTGCACGCGCGCCACGATGTCCACGTCGTCTGCCATAGGCGGAACCGTGGGTACGGGACGGCGTTGCGGACGGCGTTTGAGTTTGCCTCGCTCGGCCGCTACGAGGCGCTGGTGACCATCGACTGCGACGGCCAGCACGAGCCCAGGCGGATCCCCCGATTTATCGAGGCCCTGGACGTCGGCGGCAGCGGCGAGGTCGACATTGTCTCCGGCAGCCGATACCTGAGGCCGTTCCCCGGCGACAGTCAACCACCGGAAGACCGCCGCCGCATCAATCGCCTGATTACCTTGGAGTTGAACCGGCGGCTGGGGCTGAGTCTGACCGACGCCTTCTGCGGGTTCAAGGCATATCGCGTGGCGGCGCTGGCCCAGATCGAGCTGACCGAATCGGGCTATGCCATGCCGCTGGAGTTTTGGGTCCGGGCAGCGGAGTTGGGCCTGAGGATCATCGAGCTGCCGGTCCCCCTGATCTACCTGGACGAGAATCGCTCGTTCGGTGGTGCGCTGGACGATGCCCGCACGCGACTGTCCATCTACCGGCGGGTGTTGGAGAAGAGCCTGGCTCCGCGGCACTCCCTGCGAAGCCTTCTCGTTTCCCGGTGACAAAGAAGCCGCATGACCACTCGCTCGACGCCCCTCGAGTACCGCCGGCTCCGCGCGCCACCGGCGGATCGCGCCGCGCTGGTCGAGCCGCCGTTCGAGGATGTCGCGGCGGTGGTGGAGGAGAATGTCCGCCTGCGGGCGGGGCAGGATTACGATTTTCACGGATGCTCTCTGGCGGAGCTCTGCGGGCAGGCCCGCCGGGAACTGCTCCACGAGGCCCGGCGCTGGGTGGCGGCCTACCGCGACGTGGATCTGCCCGCTGCGGGCCAGGCCGGTTTGATCTTTTTGGCCGGGCACCAGCCGGAGCTTTTCCATCCCGGCGTGTGGCTGAAGAATTTCGCCCTGGGCACCCTGGCTCGCCGGCACGGCGCCGTGGCGGTCAACCTGCTGATCGACAGCGACACGGTCCGGGAGACGTCGCTGCGGGTGCCGGGAGGATCGGTGTCTGAGCCGCGGGTCGAGGCGATCCCGTTCGATCTGCCCGAGCCGAAGATCCCTCACGAATTGCGGCGGATCGTCGACCGCCGGATGTTCGGCGATTTCGGCCGTCGCGTGGCGGGGCAGATCGCCCCGCTGGTTCCCGATCCGCTGATCGAGGCCTACTGGCCGCTGGCACGACAACGCACGCAGCAGACGGACAACCTGGGGGCCTGCCTGGCCCAGGCCCGCCACCAGTTGGAAGGCCAATGGGGGCTTCAGACCTGGGAGGTCCCCCAGAGTCGGATCTGCGAGACCGAGTCGTTCCGCTGGTTTGTGGCCCACCTGTTGGCACGGCTTCCGCAACTATGGCAGGCCTACAATGGGGTAGTCCGCGAGTACCGCCGGGTACACCGTACTCGCAGTGCCACCCATCCGGTACCCGACCTGGGGGTTGACCAGCAGTGGCTTGAAGCACCGTTGTGGGTCTTCTCGGCCGAAGATCCACACAGGCGGCGGCTCTTCGCCCGCCCATGCGGCGACCAAATCCTGCTCTCCGACCGAAACCGCCTGGAAATCGGCCTGCCGCTCCGGCCCGAGGGCGACGCCGCCCGGGCGGTCGAGCGGCTGGGCGAACTAAAGCGGCAGGGCGTAAAGATCCGTTCTCGGGCATTGATCACCACGCTCTACGCCCGCCTGGTCTTGGGCGACCTGTTCTTGCACGGCATCGGCGGGGCGAAATACGATCAAGTGACCGACCTCTTGATGGAACGGTTCTTTGGACTTCAGCCGCCCAGGTTCATGATCCTCTCGGCCACCTTGCACCTGCCCATCGAGCGGCAACCGGTCCGTAGTGAGCAATCCCGCGAGATCCGCCAGCAACTCCGCAGCCTGACCTACCATCCGGAACGGTACATCGACGCAGCCAACGGCGATCGGGCGGAGAGCCGCTCCTATCCGGCCGAGCTGATCGCGGAGAAGGCCCGCTGGGTGAAAACGCCCCAGACCTCCCAGAATGCGCGCAACCGCTGCCGGGCGATCCGACGGATCAACCAGGCCTTGCAGCCCTCGGTCGACGGCCGTCGCGGCCAACTGTTGCAGTTGCAGGCGCAGGCCGACCGGGCGTGGCGCGCCGAACAACTGCTGGCTTGCCGGGACTACGCCTTCTGCCTGTACCCCGAAAAGACTTTTCGCGGATTCTTGCAGGGGCTACTTCCCAAGAGCGCCTGAACATGGTTTGATAAGTCTCTGTTACGGAAGATGTATCGGGTGGCTGGCGGCGGAGCAAAGCAACGCCCCAGGTCGCCAGAGCGTAGGGTTTTACTGCGCTGGAGCCGCCAGCCAACCTCGAGTTCGGGCTTTCCGCAATAGAAACTCAATAGCGGTGGAGTGACTGGCACGGGAATCCGCTGGACCGCTGGTGCGGCGCAGAGAAGCGTCAAGACGGTCGGCACGCATGGGGATCAGCGGAACAGAGAGTTGGCACGGAGCTGAGGGCGGCGACGGATCGTTCCCTGCTCGCAGGAAGGATTCTTGCCCATGAGCGCAGGAGTTTCTTCGCCGTTATCGGCCGGACCAGTCCGCAGGAGGGTCAGTGGCCCCGGTGCCCGCCTGCCGGTGGTCCCGGCCACGGGTGGCGACCACGCGGCCATCTATTATTTCCTCGCGCCCGTCTTTCAGGGCCCCACGCGGGACGAGTTTCGGGCGTCGCTGGAGGATCCTTTCTACGAACCGCAAGATCGCCTGCTCGCCCGTCGCGGCAGCCAAATCGCCGGCCACGTGCACGTGACCCACAGGGTGATGCAGTTCGGCCCCCTGCAGCTTCCCGTGGCCAGCCTGGCCTGGCTGGCCACCTCGCCGGACTGTCGGAGCCAGGGTCTGGGGAGCCGCCTGCTCTTGGCAGCCGAACGACACATGGCCCAGAGCGGCGCCCTGGTAGGCTTCTTGCGGACTACCATCCCCCACTTCTTCCGTCGCACGGGCTGGGCCCTTTGCGGGAGGTACATCTACAGCCGGGCCGACGCCCGCGCCGTGCTCTCCAGACTGCTGGACCGCGGGCTGTTGTGCCGGCGACGCCGGCGGCTGCATATCCGCCCCTGGCGACGCTGGGAACAGACCGCCCTGGTGCGGATCTACAACCAGAACCTGCCGGGCACCTACGGCCCGCTCGAACGGACCGAGGCCTACTGGCAGTGGCTGATCCGCCGCCAGGCCTACGACCACATCTACGTGGCCTTGGAAGGCCCCGACCTGCTGGAACTGGAAGAAATCAACACGCGGATCGTCGGCTACGCGGTCACGCGAGGGGAGAAGATTCTGGAGTTGTTCGCCGCTCCCGACCGCCGCAAGGTGGTGGCCGAGTTGCTGGCTCGCACCTGCGGCGACGCCATCGAGCACGACCGCCAGACAGTGCTGCTGCACGCTCCGCCGGGCAGTCCGCTGCACAGGGTGTTCCGCGGCGCCGGCGGCTTTCGGCATTTCCACGAGGCCGACCGCGGCGAGGTCCACATGGCCCGACTGTTGGACCCGCTGAAACTGCTGCGCTGTATGTGCGGCGAGCTGTGGCGGCGGGCCGAAGCGGCCGGGCTGCCGCGGCCGCTGGAGCTGGGGCTGCTGGTCGAAGGAAAGAAGTATCTGCTGCACATCACCCGGCAAGGTGCCCGCGCCGTTTCCCGCCGACTCGGCCGCAGCTACCTGCGGCTGAACGTGGCCGATTTCACCCGGCTGCTCTTCGGACAGCTCGACTGGCAAGGGGCACAGTCTGAAGGCCGCGTAGTATGCTCCACCGGCCTGGCCCGCGAAGCCTTCCCGGCCCTCTTCCCCCGCCTGCCGCTGTGGCGCCCGCCGCTGGACGACCTGTTGGCCTAAATGAGCTTGCACGATCCTGGGAGGAAAAAGGGGACAGGTCCAATTTGCCGGAACGGCCCGCAACCAACCTTCGGTCGGTGCCCGGCTCAGCACAAATTGGACCTGTCCCCTTTTTCCTCCCGATCCAAACCATGGAGGCCGTCATGACACCAGCACCCGCGATGTTGATGCTCCTCTGGGGCATGTTAGGGGCCGACTTACCCGAGGATTTCAAGCTGCCGGCCCCGCCGGGGGCGTTTGTCGGCCGGGCGGAGCCGGAGGCGGCGGGCGCGGCCAGCTTTCGCCAAGGCGTCCCCCTGATCGCCACCACTTACTTCTACTGGTACGACGCCGCCAGCCGGGCGCACGTGGTCGACGGCGACGGCACCGACGCGCTGACGGATCACCCGCCGACGCTGGAAGGCTTCAGCTACCTGAACGCCGCCTGGCACGCGCAGCAGTTGGCCGACATGATCGCGGCGGGGATCGACGTCGCGCTGCCGGTCTATTGGGGCGAGCCCTCCTCACACTCCGGCTGGAGCAACGAGGGACTGCCGAAGCTGGTCGCCGCGCGGGAGCAGTTGCTGCGAGAGGGCAAGACCCCGCCGGCCATTGGCATGTTCTACGACACCAGCACGCTGCGTCACAACAGCGGGCGGTACCACGTCGACCTGACCACCCCGGCCGGCCGGTGGTGGTTCTACGGGACGATCCGCGATTTCTTCTCGCTCATCCCGCCGCGGCACCGGGCCACGATCGACGGCAGGCCGCTGGTCCTGCTCTACTCGCCCAGCTTCGCCAAGAAGGTCGACGGGCAACTGTTCCCGGCGGCGCGAAAGATGTTCCTGGCCGACTTCGGCAGCGACCTGTACCTGGTGAAGATGACCGGCTGGCCGGGAGAGGCCGAGAGCGAGTACGAGTGGGGGGCGGCCCTGCGGCCGAGGCTCTTGGACACGGCGGGCTTGGGCCCGGGCTACGACCATTCGGCCGTGCCCGGACGTACCCCCCTGGTCCGCAAGCGCGAGGGCGGCCAGTTCTATCGCGGCGCCTGGGAGAAGCTGCTGGCGATGCACCCGGCCCGCCGACCCTGGCTGGTGCACCTGGAGACCTGGAACGAGCTGCACGAGGGGACCGAGCTTTGCGAGACGACCGAGTACGGTCGGCAGTACATCGAACTCAGCCGCCAATACGCCGATAAGTTCCACCGGCGGGAGAGGATCGATTTGACGGGCGGCCGCCCGGTGCCGACGGTCATCTCGGCCGCGCCGGGCAAGTCGGCAGGGCTGGCGATTGTCCCCCGCCCCGACGGCGACGGTCCGATCGTCGAAAAGGTCGTCGAGGGCAAGGCCACGTGGAGCACCATCAAGAACCAGTTCTCTGCGAAGAACCGCTACATCTACTTCGAGGTCGACGACGCCTTCCTCTTCGGCGGGGACGAGCCGGTCGAGGTTACGGTCGGCTACTTCGACGCCGGGCCGAAGGAGTTCCGCGTGGATTACGATTCGAGCGACCCGGCGGTCCGCGGAACGCAGCAGGAGTTTCGCGCGGGCGCTGCGCAGGCGATCCAGGGGAGCAAGACCTGGAAGGAGGTGACCTTCCTGCTGCCCCACGCCCGCTTCATGGGCAGGGCCAACGGCTCCGATTTCCGCCTGGCCTGCACCGACGCCGATCTCTCGATCAGCGATGTCCGCATCCGCCGGCCTTGACGGGCCGGCAATAAGTGCTGGTACGCGGCTGCCAAGAGCTCATCCCGGAACCGATAGTCGGGGTGGCTGGCGGTCGGCCGGAGGCCGCCCCCAGCCACAGGATTCCGGGGGCTCGCCGACCAACGCTTCGCGTCGGTGCCCGTCGACCCCGGCCACCCTGAGCCGAAATTGGCCAAGCTACTATGACACAGGCCTAAAACCGCGGCAGCACGCATCAGTCTTCTGCCAGGCCGGGCTTGTAGAACCGCCCGGCCAACTTGGGCTGGAAATCCGGACAGCCGGCCAGTTTGGCGATCTCGATCAGGAATCGCTTGGTCAGGTGCTCCAGGACCTCGCGGTCGTTGTCGCGGCCGTAGTATTCCGACAGGTCCATCGGCTGGCCGACCTTCAGGCGGATCTTCGCCGGCATGAACAGGCAGCCCCAGACCGTGCCGTCGTAGGGCGACCCGGCGATGTAGCAGGGCACCACCGGCACGCGGGCCTTCAGGGCGATCATGGCCGCCCCGGGCCGGCCGGACGCCAATAGTTCGTTGGTGGTATTGATGCGTCCCTCGGGAAACAGCCCCACCAGCTCGCCCTCCTGGGCGTAGCGGATGGCCAGCTTGGTGGCCGCCGTGTCGATCCCCAAGCGGCCCACCGGAATCACGCCGCTGATCCGCAGAAACCATCCGAAGGCCGGGTGGACACAGTACTCCCTGGCCACCATCCAGTGGACCAGCCGGTCGACAGTCAGGGTGAGGGAGAAAGAGTCCAGCGGGCCGCGATGGTTGCAGACGACCACCGCCCCCTGGCCGAGGGGGATCGGCAGTCGCCCGACGATCTCCGCCCGCCACAAGATCCGCACGATCACGTAGAGCAGTGCGTACAGCATCGTCTGGGCCGGCGTGAACGGCGAACGGCGAATCCGGATCACCGCCCAGATGACCAGCCCCAGACCGATCAGACTCAGCACGCAGATCGCCAGGAGCTGTGTGGCAGCGGGTGACAGCATGGGAAGACGCTCTTTTCCGCAAGATCTCGCCGCGAGATTCTAATGTGTTTCTGTTGCGGAAAGTGGTTCTCCATGCGTGTGTTTAGCCGCCGCGGCCACGCGGCGGTCGGGACGACGACGTTTTCCGTTATTTCCGCCGCGTGGCCGCGGCGGCTAAACCAGATACATGCCGCGACGGCACCTTCCGCAACAGTAACAATGTAGCTTCCCGGCAGTTGTTCGGCGAGGTCGGCACCGCCAGGCCTATCGACTCTGGCGGAGCAGTAAGAGGGGCGCTGAAGATACAGTCTCCGCCGGCAACAAACCGCCGGTTGCACTGCCGCGGCGAGCGACTGCCGGCAGAATGGCCTATGCGGCTTACCCTGCCAGGCGGGTAATCCGGTTGATCGGGTGCACTTCCACCGCCTTCTCGGAGCGATAGCGATACTGCATGAGGTAGGCGTCTTCGGGCGTATCGTGGTAGTAGGCGCGGAGCACCGAGACGGCACGGAAGCCGTTCTCGCGGAAAAACAGTTGGGCGGACAGGTTCGTCTCCCGCACCTCCAGCACGATCCGGCTGCGGCGTTGCGAAGAGAGCTTGGCGATCAGCTTGGCCACCATCTGGGTCCCCACGCCCCGGCGGCGATAGTCGGAGGCCACGGCGAAGTTCAGCACGTGGATCCGCGTGTTGTGCAGCTCATAGATCATGAACCCGACCACGCGGTCCTCGTGTTCGGCGACCATGCCGATGCAGTTGCGCTGTCGCAGGCAGCGGATGAAATCCTCCTCCGCCCAGGGGAACTCGAAACTCTCGTCCTCGGTGGCGATGACCTCGGGCATGTCGCGCCGGATCATCCAACGGATGTGAACGCGGACGTCCTGTTTCTGGTCGGAATGCATGCCGGCCTCCTTCCTTGTCGGCCCGTCACGGCCCCCTCCGGGGTCGCGATCCTTGCACAATTCCCGTGACGCTCCTCAGCGCCCACCGGCCCGCGCCAACCCGTCTCCGTGTCGCGGCGGAAGCCGGCATACCAGCGGGGCCAGTACGGTAACACAACGGCCGCAATTCGCCAATACGAACTGTGGCGGCTTTGCGACCGCGCGGCCGCCGGGCAGCCACGCACCGCACACTTCACGGCCGTACAGTGCTAGCACTCCCAAACCCTTGCGCATCAAGCGGTTTCATTGTTTGTATCGGTCGGGCTGGACCGCGGGCTGTGGAGGAAAAAGGGGACAGGTCCAATTTGTGCGAAGCACCCTTCGGGCCGTTCCGGCAAATTGGACCTGTCCCCTTTTTCCGGGAATCACGCAAGACCATTTAGTGCTCCGTCAAGGCCGTTCTGATGGATCGGGTGCCAGTGGCGGCGGGCACCGACGCGAAGCGTTGGTCCGCCACTGCTGGAACAGGGGCAGACAAGCTGCCCCTGGCACCCCTCATTTCATGTTTGACGGAGCACCAGGAATCACCCCGACAGCCGGGCATCGCACATCCGCACGCAGCTCCCGTTGGTGCAGTCTCGCAGCCAGTGGCACGGGTGGAGGATCGCTCGGCCGAGGCGCCGGAATCGGTTGAGCATGGGAGACTCCGTGCTCGGCCCTAGCCCGCATTTCTCACCACAGTGTGCCACTGCTTGACGTAAGGCAAGCAGTGACGAGGGATTCCGCCCCGCACTGCTTCTGCGAAGCAGTGGCACACTGTGATCCGACGTCGGGTGTTGGTG
>Ga0315291_10003085_pt1 | contig 21545 bp, 20 predicted proteins | sample YL17G12_20_MG_FD_203070 | JGI IMG/M metagenome (GOLD analysis project Ga0315291, IMG submission 203070) | Sediment microbial communities from Yellowstone Lake, YNP, Wyoming, USA - YL17G12_20 | ecosystem: Environmental > Aquatic > Freshwater > Lake > Sediment | place: USA: Wyoming | collected... | reverse complement strand
CCTGCAATGACTCTCAGGGGCTTCACCCTGCCGGTCCAGGTGTCCACCTCGACCTCCACGAAGTAGCCCGTGAAGTGGGGTGGGCAGGCCGGCTGGCGGTAGCTGTCGACGGCGGCTGCGGTGCCCCAGTTCTTGTGGCGGGCCGTGTAGGCGATCTCCTTGAAGGTCGCCTCCCTGCCGGCGACGCCCTCGGCGTAGACGACGCCCTGCCCCTTGGCGGGATCGCATCTGAACTTCAACGCGTGAGGGTAGGCGTCCAGCATCCGTGAGGCGTAGTCCCGGATCTTCTCCTTCACCTGCTTCGCGACCTTCAGCGCTGCTCCTCCGCCCGAGTAGATGCCCCTGGAGGCGTGGGTGCAGACGTCGTAGACGGTGGTGCTCGTGTCCGCGTTGATGATGTTCACGTTCTCCAGGGGGACGCAGAGCTCCTCTGCGATTATCTTGGCGTGTGCCTCCACGGTGCCGCCTCCGTGGTCCATGAGGGCGGTGACGTAGTCGAGGGTCCCGTCCTCGTTCAGCTTCAGGAAGGCTCCGCTGAAGTCGATGACCGTCCCGGGGACCGGTGCGCCGGCGCTACTCGTGTGGTAGCCCCTCCCCATGCCTATGCCCCGGCGGAACCTCCCCTTCTGGCTCCCCGGCTTGGGCCGGTTGTACCAGTCGATCATCTCAGCGCCGCGCTTCAGTATCTCCTCGACGCCGCAGCTCTGGATGATGGATTTGACCGTCGGCCCCTGCCCCCAGAAGAGGTCGCCCTGGCCGATGTAGTTCTTGAGCCTGAAGTCGAGGGGGTCGACGCCGAGCTCGCCGGCGAGCTCGTCCATCATGGACTCGACCATCCATGTGACCTGGGGGTTGCCGTAGCCTCGGAAGGCGCAGCTAGGCGTCTTGTTCGTGTAGACGGCCCTGCTCACGTAGCTCTTCGCCTTCAGCTTGTACAGGCTGACCCACCAGCCGGCCATGCAGCCTAGGAGCGGGTAGGCCTGGATCTGGTGTGCGCCGAGGTCGAGCCACGCCTCCATGCGGCCCGCGACGAGGGCGCCGTCCCTCTTGGCGCCGAGCTTTAGCTTGAATACCATGGAGTAGCTGCAGTGGTCGTGTATGTCCTCCTCCCTGGTGAACTGGAGCTTCACGGGTCTCCTCGTCTTCAGCGCCATGGCGACGGCTATCGGCGTCACGGTGTTCACCTGGATGCTCGAGCCGAAGCTGCCTCCCAGGGGAACCTTCATCACCCTTATCTTGCCCATGGGGAGGCCGAAGATCTCGTGGAGGAGTATCCTAGTGTTGTGGAGGGTCTGGGTGGTGCTCCAGACGGTTACCCCGCCGTCGTACTCGGGGCGGACGAGAACAGCCTTCGTCTCGAGCTGGGTGTGGTATCGGCGGTTCGTCCTGTATGTTCGCTCCAGCACCACGTCGGACTCCTTGAAGCCGGCTTCGACGTCGCCCTCCGTGATGTCGAGGGTGCAGGCAATGTTCCCCTCCACCCTGAGCGGCTGGTCCTTGAGCAGGATGTCGTCGTGGAGCTGGACCGAGTCGGGCTTGTGGGCCTCGAAGGCGTCGAAGTAGGCTGGGAGCGGCTCGTATTCGACCTTGATCGATTCCAGGGCGACCTGTGCCTGCTCCTCGGTCTCGGCTGCGACTGCCGCGATTGCCTCCCCGACGTATAGGGGCTTCCTGGTGAGCACCCTCCAGTCCTTGTAGGTCGCCTCTGGTGTGCTGACTAGACGCGGGCAGAACCTGACGTCGGGAATATCGTCAGGGGTGAGGACTTGGGCGCCGAGGCTGAGGGCCTCGGAGGCGTCTATGCTCTTCACTCTCGCGTGGGGCTGCGTCGACTTGAGCACCCTGACGTGGAGCATTTTGGGGAGGCTGAGGTCGGAGGCGAACCTCTCAAGGCCCGTGACCTTGCCGAAGCCGTCCTTGCGGACCGTGTCCTTTCCCAGGACTGCGAAGTGGCCTTGGCTGGACATCAAGAGGGATTCCGCGTCGGGGGTTTAAAGCCTTGACTGGTCGCGGAAAAGTATGTGGGCCTCATGACGGTTAATATCGTGACAGTCGAGGGGGCTCGGCTTCGGCGCCTCCTCAGGAAAGGATAAAAGAGGACATTCCTCTATGAATGGGGCGGGTGGCCCGGCATGGACGACGAGCTTGAGCGGATCAAGCAGCGCAGGCTGAGGGAGATGCAGAGGAAGATGCTCCTCCAGCAGTCCAAGGCGGCCGAGCCGAAGAAGCAGGAGGCAGCCCGCGCGCCGTCGAACGCCGAGGTCCTGGACGGCGTCTTCCAGGGGAGGGCCTGGGAGGTCCACAACGCGGCGAAGGAGCAGTTCCCGCAGGTGATGCCGGAGGTGGAGAGGATACTCGTGGACGCCGTCAGGGCGGGGAAGGTCAACCAGAAGATAGACGGCGAGGGCCTCGTGGGCTTCTTCCGCCAGATAGGGCTCAACGTGAGGCTCAACACGCAGATAAGGTTCTCGGAGCACGGCGAGCTGAAGACCCTTGAGCAGAAGCTGAAGAGCGAGGAGTAGGGTTATACCCCCATATGGTATAATTTTTTGAGCATATGCCCGAAAAATTAGACTACCTTACGCTGACCACCATAGATCTGAGGGAGGAGGCCGACTACAACCTCAAGTTCTCCAACGAGAGCGCCGAGTCGACCGTCGAGGGGGCGCAGGCGTTCCTCGACGGAGTGAAGGGGTTGCTCAACTATCGACCCTGACGTTGAAAAGCCGAGCTAGGGTACCCGCCGCCGTGGCCCAGACGCTTGGAGGCGTCCTCTACGAGGCGAACCCGACGATCCCGTTCGTGGTCATGTCCGCGGGCATGGTCATAGTATGGGCTTTCCTCAGGGTGAGGGAGCCGGTGAAGATGGAGGCCTGATGAGTGCTTGTTCTCTCATCTTTTCGAGCGTCAGGGTCTTGGGATGAAATTATGGCCCAAAACCCAAACTAACTTTCTTCTCTAATTGCCTCTTCCTTCTTCTATTCTCATATCTCTTCTCTCATCGCCACCACACGTATATCCCAACGCTGAAACAAGGATTGCGCGTAAAACATAAAACGTGAAAATTTGTAATGTTAACCGTGCCTTCGAGCGTTGTAATTGTAACATCCATCGCGTCGCTCCTAGGCTTTGCCATTAACGTGTCGGTGATGTCCGTCATCCTGTTGAGGAGAAGCAGAAAATATCATCTTCTTTTTGCGCTCCTTTTATCCGTCGCGGCTTTCTGGGATTTAGGCATATTTCTCGTGATGATCAGGAATGATTTCCCTGACGAGATATTACTATATCAAAATATCATCAGTATCCCATTTAACATGTTCCCAGCCCTCGTCTACCATTTTACCACGGCTTATCTGAACCAGCCAAGGAGAAAATCTACGATCGCCATCTACGTTTTCTGTCTCTTAAGTTTCGTCCTAAGCATTACAGGTGCTACCCGAACTTATTCTGGTATCTATAGTTATAGTTGGGGTAACATCGCAAGATGGAGCCCCGTCTACAGTCCTATTCTGGATATCATCACGAGATATGGTCCAGACCCATATGCGTATTGGCTTCTAGTATACTTTTTTTCCCTTCTGTTTTCTTGCTGGCTTCTATTCCAAGCCCGCAAGACGGAGCCCTCTCCTATAACTCGTCGTCATATAGGATACATACTTGCCAGTTTCGTTGTATTCGGCGTAGCCTATGTAAAGGTCCTTTTGACCTTTGGCGTTGATGTTCCTTTTTTATTGCCTCTGGGTATACTCCTCGTTGACTCGTTCGGAGCGATAATCGGATTGGCGATCGTGAAAGATCGATTGTTCGATATCACTGTATATGTGAGGATAGGGATATTTTATTCTCTGTTCACGGCAATGATTATCTTCATCTTCGATTTCTCGCAGCACCTTGTAGCCACGTTTCTGGGAGGGATGATGGGGGAGGAATCGGTGTATGCCCATTACGCCTCCATAGCGATTGTAATTATAGTCTTCATGCCTCTCAAACGGAGATTAGAGCACGTGGTTGAGGGTGTATTCGCCGAGAAAAAGATTGAATTCTAGGGTCTGGGGGATAAAATTATGGCCCCAAACCCAAACTATCTCATCCTCTCTCTATATCTATCTCTCTATCTACACACACACAAAACACACACACGCAAACTAATGATATGACAGATGGTGCTGTAATGAAAAAAAGAGGGTTATGAGATTGGGGTAATCCATCCTGGATTTCCACGATAAGATTCAGGTTTCTAGCGTATGCTGTTCCACCGTCACCGAGTAGATATATTTCATGTAACAAGTAAATTCTAGAGTTTCATGTGTTCTAAAACCTAGTATTATATCCACAAAAATCTGACATATAGGATCGAGGATATTTGAATAAGAGTGAGTGGCAAGTACTGGGCTTAACAGCACTAGTTCTAATCATAGTAACCGCGTCAGCGGTATATGTAAACCAGACAGACCCCCAAACACGAGAAAGAAACCAACTCCAACAAGTCAGACAAATACTTAACACACCATCATCAGCAGAATACCTAGGAAAGCACACATACAACATCTCAAACGAGATGAACATAGTCTATACGTGGAAAGACCAAACCACACTATATGAGGCACAGATCACACCAGAAGGAACCATTAAAACCCACACCTACACGCTTCAATCAGACGAACTAAACGCTACCATGAGCCCGCTCCTCGCACAAACCCTCTCTGAGAGACTCTTCACGGACGAAACCGAGACCCTTCCAGACTACTTCGAGGTAACCGGACCAATATACACCTATACAGAGAACTACTTCGACCAAGGCGGATTGTGGAGGCTCAACTGGGGGCTCAAATTAGCAAATTATACTGTATTAGGGGCAGATTTCAGTGTACAAGTATTCACCCTGACCGGACAAGCTACAATGTACCACAACTCGTTCAACAGAACCCTCGACATCACTGTACCTCCGCCGCCGACTATCACAGAGGAACAGGCCATCAAGATAGCCGCTGAATCTTACCTCAAACAGCTGGAATACCCGATCATCCAATCAAACACATCTCGTGGATTGGGAATTACGATGCCGGGATTTAATGATGTTCCACCCAACGCACTAGTCTGGAGCATTGTAGTGAGTGGAATGGGGTATGAAAAAGGAAACATGGTTCATGCCTCAACAGCGTACACTATCGATGCGCACACTGGAGAAAACTATATTGGGATAACCGTAGGATCGGGGGCGGATTGGAGTTTTGGAAGCTACCCCTACTATGGCTCAGCTTACCCTATCACTTTGATCAATTATCCCTATGATTACCAGTTCCCAGTAACATTAAAGGAAGCAAAGCTCTATATCTTCAATCATTCTCTGCAAGGAATCCCAGACAGATTAGCCTGGGAGTACGTCATACTTCAACTTGACGAGGAGAATCACCCAATCATTGTTTCATACTGGACCCGAACCAGTGGAGAATATAAGACAGGCACCCTTTCCCCCATAAACAGCCTGAGAAAGATCCAGAGACAAAGCCAGACCCTTGACGGCTACTTGATGATAATAGACGCAGAGACTGGTGAGCTTATCCAAGAGATAGAATACCAAAATATCGGAGAACCAGTTAACGATCTCAGTATAACGAGAGAACAAGCCATCAACATAACAGCCACCAGCCAACTCACAGATCCAGGGAACAAAATAATCGCGCCCGAGAGCCTCATGTTAGCTGAGCCACGGGTAATCAAACCAGACTGGATAAGCCAGCTCACCTACATGGGAGACTTTAGACGCCTTTACATCTCAGAGGTGAATCAGACAGAGTCGAGACTCTACTGGCTCATAGAATATGCTCTTTATCCTGAAGTACACGGAGGCTACACGGGAACCTACCTCGTGGATGCTGAAACGGGGCAGATAGCCCTAGCTCTAGAAGATTACCCACTCCCAGACCTTCTTTTCAGGGGATATGCGCCTGAAACCATTTCGCTCAAGAGAGGCGAAACTATCTCATTCAACATTACGGTAAAGGCAGCAGCCACCATGGAAGCCCAGTTACCTGTCACCTTAACAGTGGATCAAATACCGGTGGGAGTCACTGCCCTCATACAAAGAGATACCCAGCAGCTTTCTAACCAGAAAACGGCTACTTTCAACGTAACTCTGACAGCATCAGAAGAAGCTGTCACGGGAATCCATAACACAAGTTTTGGGATAAGTCTTCTCGGGAAAGGGACCAGCGCCTATACTGAACTAGTGATAACCGAATAAAATTGGGGGGCTCGTGATAACCATGCAACTCCTAGTAAAATTATCTTGAAACCTGTAGATTGGGGTCCTCATAGGATTAGCGATGGCAGTTGGTTCTTATAACCTCCTTTTCGTTGGGCAGGTTCCTGATAGACTATAAGAGTTTGACCTGATCTTCACATATGGTTATGGTACCGGGTGATAGTCTACTCCAGTTTCTCGCTGAAAGCCTTACCCTGAACAAGGTTACGCTTACACTTCCTTCTGACAGTTGCGTGGGTGTATAGAGTGTGTGTAGGTGTATAGGAGAGAGAAAAGGTTTGGGTTTGTGGGATAAAATTATGGCCCCCTCCACACACGCGAAGTCTTGAGGCGGAAAGGTTATCTTATAAAAATCTTGAGTTGTACAGGAGAGTGATGGAGAACAAAATTCGGGTTTACCCTCTAGTGGTTTCTAAGACTCTAGGGCTCGACCTTTGAAGGAAGAAGAAATAATGCCAAAGCATAGAGGAATGTCAAAGAAGGGCGATAAAAGTCGAGCGAAGAAGGCGAGGAGAAAGGGGAAAAGAGCAAAGAAGTAGATGACAGCCTTGGGGGTCCACCCCATATCCCTATTAAGGTAATCGCGCGCGATTTAGCTTCAAAGCGCGCACACTAATTCCCCGGCACTCGAGGAACGCGCGCTTAGTTGTTTAGAAATTCATTATTGCGCGTCTGTTTCTTTATCATGATTATATCTTGGTTTGCTGTCGCTTTCAACTATTCTTAATCAGCGACTTCTCAATTATTATATAGTTGAAACTAATCGCGCGCGCGCGACTAATTGAAATAGATTATCCTATTGATGTCTAATGAGTTCCTACATTGACAAGAATGCTTTTATATCAAGGGCGATACCATCGTATTGGGGTAATGAAAGACGATTTTCATCAAACTTTGTAAAGTGAGGAAAAAGCTTACAAAGGAGAGTATTGCTGAGGTCACAAAGGTAATACAAAGAATGACTAAAGAAGGTGTCAAGTATCTGAATATCTATTATACGCTGGGGAGATACGATGTTGTCGCAATATTCGAAGCACCCGATGAGAAGATAGCAATGAAAGCGGCTATGATGGTTGGAGACATAGAATCAACTGAAACTCTTGTCGCAGTTCCTAGAGAAGAAGCAATGAAACTAGTTGAATAATCTGCAATTCTCCAATGGGCAATATCAAGCACAGCTAGGCTTTTAAACAAAGCTAGCTAGCTAAAAAAGAAGACATATTATTCGAAAAATGGGATAAAACAATAAAACATCACATCTATGGCATAAAACCACAATATAAATCAATTATTTATGAGTGGGCTAAAGGAGAAGACCTACTAATCTAAATTTAAGAAATGTTGAACTAAAATCGTAAAATCTTGCACAGACTCTATAGACTTTTAATCTAACCAACCAAAATGCCCTTCTCAATTTAAGCAATTGATTAAAATTCCTAAAAGTTACCTCAAAACTTGAAAAGCATAGCAAAAACCGAATAATCACAATCGTATTAAACTTACTTAGAAATTAAATAAGCCATCAACCACATCTTCGTTGAGGATAGGTTGAACGTTAAGCGTGTGCTTGACTCACTCAACCTAGACCAGATCAAGGCACAACTAGCAGCCCTCTACCACAGAGAAGGCTCAGGAAGAAAACCATACAGTCCACTCAGCATGCTCAAAGCCCAACTAGCAAAGCACCTCCTACGCATCATAAGCGACAGGAGACTAGCCCTACGCCTCAGAAACGACCGCAAGGTAGCCAGAGCCTGCGGATTCAGGAAGCAGACGCCAAGCCACGGCCTCTTCACCCACTTCAAACACAGGCTTGGAGAGGATACATACCGTCGCATCTTCGACACCCTCATCAGGCTCCTCATCGAATCAGGAACCATTATCGGCAAAATAGTCGCCGTCGACAGCACCCACCTTAAGGCCTACAGCGGAAGAGCCATGGATAACCGAACCGGGAGAAGCGACATGGATGCGAGAGTCGGCAGAGGCCGAAGAGGATTCATCCTCGGATACAGAGTACACACAGTCTGCTGCACCAAGTCGGAGCTCCCCATCGCCTACACCGTGGCTCCATGCAACGAGAACGATAAACTCTACTTCGAGCCTCTGCTTGAGCGGGTTCACCGCCTCGGAATCGCGTTCAGACATGTTCTAGCTGACAGCCAGTACAGCAGCGTGAACGTGAGGGATGCAGCGGAGTGGCTTGGGGCTGAGCCGGTTATTCCTGTTCGTAGGGATTCCCGTTTGAAGGATGCCTTCAGAGTCGGGTATGATTTCGTGGCTAAGGGTGCTAGAAGGATAGTTGAGCTGTTCAGGAAGCGTTGGAGTATTGAGAGGCTCTTCGGCCGTGCGAAGGAGTGGCTGATGCTGGATGGGCTGAGGGTTCGTGGGTTGACTCAGGTATCGATTCACGTGTCGCTGAGCTTGACCTCTATGCTTGCTGTGGCTTTGTCAGCTGTCAAACTGGGCTCTCCTGGTCTGGTCAGGTGTATCAAGGGCTTCGTTGAGTGAGTGTGATGTATCTTTGAGGGGGTCCTTAGAGGCTTCCATCGTTCCGATGATTGGGTTTAGATGTGTTGGCTTTGTTTTTATTGGGTTAGTGCTTGTAGCTGCGATGACTGATTCTATAGGAGACTTCGAGGCAGTTTTATGTTATCCATAATAATGAATTTCTAAACAACTAAGCGCGCGACTAAAAAACCCTTATTTCCCTACAGGTGTCCTTAACCTATTGATGGAAGAGGCTTTCTATAAGCAGCTGTTCCTCGTCCTGACGCTGTGCTTCTTCGCCGTTAGATTATATTACGACTACAGGGCGGGCAGGCAGCATCTTGACAAGTCCCTTGCCGTGAGTGTTAGGGAGCAGATAGCTAATGAGGGGTTGCCGAGCATGGTGTTCAGGTTCGTCGCCTTCCCCGTCCTGATCATTCTCGTCTTCGGGTATCCTCTGACGGGTTGGTTCGACTCGCTGGCTCTGCCGTTGCCCGAGGTTGCTCGTTTCATCGGCGCAATACTAGGTGCCTTATCGGTTCCCCTCCTTGGATGGATTCAGGGGACGTTGGGCAGGTACTTTTCTGCCGGGCTCGAGATACAGAGGGATCATAGGTTGATAACGTCTGGGCCGTATGGCAGGATTCGCCATCCCATGTATACCGCCATCATGATGTTTGGTGTAGGGGAGGCGCTTTTATCGGCGAATCTCCTTCTTCTCGTGCTCTTCGTGTCGGCGTCTATGCTTCTTGCGTTGAGGGCTCCCGTTGAGGAGAGGATGCTTCTGAAGGAGTTTGGTGATGAGTACCGCGATTATATGAGGCGGACAGGTAGGTTCCTCCCAAAAATCTAGGGATGCGCGCGCGTACGTCGCAGGCAGAGTCATGGCACCGTCATCCGTCCCGTGGCTGGTTGGTTGGGATAAATTTTATCCCCCAAACCCAAACCCAAACTTTTATATTTTTGAGACATAATTTTCAAATCGAGGTGGCGGAGGATGATTTTCATTAGCCTTAACAAGGTGAGGAAAAAACTAACAAAGGAAGCAATTGCCGAAGCTACGAGGCTGATAGAAATGGCGAATAAAGAAGGCGTGAAGTTCCTGAACATCTACTATACACTTGGGAGATATGATATTGTCGCAATATTGGAGGCCCCAGACGAGAAGACAGCAATGCGGACGCTAATGAGATTTGGAGACATAGAAGCCACTGAAACCCTTGTAGCAATACCGAGGGAAGAAGCCACAAAGCTCGTTGAGTAGTCATTGAATTCTCTTAAACCCTTTTTCTGATTTTTTTTCGCGCGCGAAGAGACTAGTAGACAGTCTCCCGATCGTGAAATAGAGCTTGTGACATGTGCGCGCGCGTACGTCGCAGGCAGAGTCATGGCACCGTCATCCGTCCCGTGGCTGGTTGGATGGGATAAAATTATGGCCCAAACCCAAAAAGAGGGACCACGCGGTTGACGCTCTCAGATACGGATTATCCTCGGCGGAAGTACCTGAGCCGGCGTTCATCTTCCGTTAGGGATTCAAGAAGCTATGGATAGTATCTGAGTCGATAAACTGGTCAAAAGAGTAAGGCTTCAACAGGTTGATTAGTCGATAAACATCGATATACAGCCATGGTCCTCAAGCTCATCCACACCATGGATTTACCGAGCCACCAGTCCGGCGGATTCGATCACGGCGACGTCTTCGAGAAGAGCGGCTTCTCCTTCGTCGCCCACACGGGCAACGGCGCTGTAGAGATGTACGAAGGTTGGGAAGAAGTCCACCTGAAGACCATTGCAAGCGTCCCCGAGGCGAGCGGGGTATTATGTGCTCAGGCTGAAAAGCTAGCCTTCGCGGCTTCGAGGGGTACTGGTGAAATCCTCGTATTGGACGGCGTGACGGGTGCGACGATCCGCGTAGTACAGGCTGGCTCGAAGCCAAACGGCCTAGCGTGGGACAGTCGCAGACGTAGACTCCTAGCCGCAGACGTCGGTGACTTCCACATCAGAGTCGTCGACACGGGCGATGGAAGGCTCATCGCCGACGAGCCTCTTCCCGGGAGGCCCCGCTGGTGCAAGTACTCCAGCGGCCTGGATAGGTTCGTCGTGAATGTACACGACCCATCCGAGGTGGCCATCGTTGACCCCGAGACGGCCATAGTTGAGGCGCTGATACCGTTATCCGCAAGTGGTGCCCATGGCCTCGACATAGACGAGGAGAGCGGCCTCGTCTACGTCGCATGCGACGGAGGGGCCGTCGTCTCAGTTGACCTCGAGAAGAGGAGAGAAGTAGGTAAAGTAGGGATTCTGCCTAACCCCGATGTCGCCTGGTTGAACTTGAGGCGGGGGCTGCTCTACTGCGCTAACTCGAAGCCCGGAATAGTCCAGGTCGTGGACGTCAAAGGGATGAGGATCAAGGAGGAGGTCCCAACCGAGGAGGGCTGCCACACGGTCGCCTTCCACCAGGAGGCGCAGAAGCTCCACGCCTATCTCCCGAGGAGCTGCAGGGTAGCCTTCTACAGGGAATCATAGCCGCTCCTCTCCTCGGGGGGCTTGATGTCCTTGAAGATGAGGTACATCGAGGCGGCGGAGGCGAACTGGAAGAGGCTCGCCCCGTAGAAGGAGAAGGATAGGCTCACGAACTCATAGAGGTAACCGGTTATCGCCGGTGCGCCCGCGGACGTGAACCTACTCACAACCTGGACGACACCGTAGGTCGAAGCCCTAACTTTACTCCTGGTGACGCCCATAATGTAGCTCTGCCTAAGTGGAACGTCGATGTCGCTGAACACGCTCATAAACAAGCGGCTAGCCGCGACGAACGCGAAGCTCGGCATGAACGGCGTGAGGAAGTTGATGATGAAGATAGGCACCCTACTCAACGCAGTCGCCCTAATGGTCCCAAAGCGCTTCGCCATCCTGAACCCGAGGGCGAAGCTGAGCGTCGCGATGAAGCGACCGAGCCCAGCAATCAGCCCAATCTCGGCTGGGCCGACGCCGAACCTGAGGTAGTACCAGTAGCTGATGAGGTTGTTGAAGGAGCCGCCGATCTGGTCGAGGGCGACTACGCCGCTCCACTTCATGAGGAGCTTCCTCTCGCCGAGGTCCTGCTCCGTAAGCGGTGCGGGGTCTTCTGGACGGGCCTCCGGCTTGGCCTCCTTTAGGAGGGTGAAGAGGATCAGACAGACGACGCCGACGGCTGCGAAGACGACGAATACCTGCTGGTAGGAGAGGATCTCAGGGAAGCCGAGCCTCTGGAGGGCCTCGGGTAGGGCTCCTGCGAAGCTGCCGAGTATGCTGGTCGCCGTCGCTAGGGTGGCGTTGATGCTGTAGGTCATTGTTCGGTTTCCGTCGCTGACCTTGTCGCTGAGGAGGGCGACCTCGGCTGGGGTGTAGGTGATGGTTCCCCCTACTGTGAAGAGGACGGCGGCCACGAGCAGGATCGTGATGTTCGTCGTGGCCACGAATATGGTGCCTCCCGCGACGAGGCTGGCTGCGATTAAGAGTAGGATCGGTTTTCTCCCGATCCTGTCGGCGACGACTCCCTCGACGAGGCTTCGGATCGCTGAGAATAGGCTGATGCCCATGAAGGTTAACCCGATCATGACCGATGAGGCGCCTATTTTGCTGAGGTAGATGGGGAAGCTGACGGCGAGTAGGGAGGAGCTGAAGCTTCGGAACGAGTTGGAGAAGATTAGTATCTTTGCGTCTCTGGGCATGGATTGAAGAAAAGCGAAGCGGCTCGACACGTGGGATTAAGGCAGTGATTGATGTATATCGCTTTTGCCGGTTAGTTCTAACTATTGATCAGATTATGGTCCGCGCGCCCGACGATCCCGTTCATGGTCATGTCCGCGGGGATGGTCGTGGTATGGGCTTTCCTCAGGGTGAGGGAGCCGGTGAAGATGGAGACCTGACGAGTGCCTGTTTTTTCATCCTTTCGAGCGTTAGGGTCTGGGGATAAAATTATGGCCCCAAACCCAAACCCAAACCCAAAACGCTTTCCTTCCCCTATCCACTCTCCTCTACTCTTCTTCTCTCCTATTACACACCCACACAAAGGAAAGTAAAATTAATATATGTGACTTTTACTTAATTTTTAAAAAAAACTTTAATATTAATTAATTAATATAATTTTTCATGGACTCGCCAAAAATAGTTCGTGGTGACGATCCAATTCCAAATAAAGATTATGATTGGTTCAGTTTTGATGAACAAGCGTTAGAATCAGCTATACTTCTTAATGATATTTCGAAAACATCGAGTGTGTGTTTTGGCCTGATTGGTGAATGGGGTTCAGGAAAAACTAGTTATATGCGTCTTTTAAAAAATCATATAGAAAAAAAGAGTAAAAATGTTGTTGCTTGGTTTGTTTCATGGGATCCAGGTAGTTTAGTCGATGTCGGAGATTCAATGTTATTTTTTTTATATAATGAGATGAGTAAGTATATTAGTGAAAAACAATTAGAAGATTCTGAAGAATTTAAGAAACAGTTCGATAAATTAAAAATATCATTAGGAATTAGAAAAAGTCCTACCCAATTAATCTCAAAATTCCTTTCTTCTGTTTCTGAAGTCACTTTAACTCCCCCTATAGTGAAAGATGCATCAAAGTTGGTAAACATAGCTATTGATGAGTTGGAGTCAAATCAAAAAATACGAGAATCATTTGAATATTTAGGTTCTTTTTTAGAACGTAAAAAAATTACAATGTATTTATTTATAGATGATATAGATAGAATTACTAGTAAACAAATATATGATATTTTATCTGAATTAAAAGCGTATTTGTCATTAAAAAATTTTGTAGTAATAATTGGTTATGATGAAAAATATATTAATGAAGCTTTAAAAGGTAATTTACCTGAAGGTATTGATGCAATTGATTATATGGATAAAATAATAACAATAAGGAATAAATTACCTTCTCCAAATATTAGAATTTTAAGAACTTATGCTGAAAATTATTTAACAATGCTTTTTGAAAAAATAGATAAATTTGCATTAGAAGATTTGTCAGCAATATCTAGTGGTAGTTGTCTATATAATGTGAGGGCATTAAAAAGGATGCTATTATCATTCAAACAACATATCCCGTCTTCTATTCATGATAGGAATAGTTTGATTACAATATTAATAATAACAATTATGGATGAATCAAATATACTTTCAAATAAAGAAATTCAAACTATGTTATCTGAAAATAATCTTGAAGGAATTATATCAAAATTAAAAAATATTAACGATGAGAGTTTAAAAAATATATCTGAGATAATTTTTGGATATATCGATAGATATGAAGAATTTATTGATTTATCTTTAATAAGTAATATAGGTATACCATTTAAATCTTATATGCCAACTAGAAAAATTGAAGAAACTGAAAGGACTATATTTTACTGGTATGATCAATTTAATTTATTATTAAAAAATAAAATACACAAAAAATTAGTATTTGAGGGCTGTTTTGATGAAAAACATATTCTCGACATATCACATATCAAAAATATTAATGAACCTATAGAAGGTGATAAATTTCTCCTAGAGCTAGGATATAAATATTCTCCACTTTATATAAACCCTATTAATAAATTAGATAAAACATTAATATTTAAAACAGATGATTTAAATATTTTATTAATTATTACAAGTAAATATGAAGAAAAAAGAATTTCTAATCCACGTCAAACCATGAGAGAGATATTAAATGGATCATCAATAATTACATCTAAAAATAAACTAATTATATGGATGATAGACGATAAATCGATCTTTCCGAAAGAAATAAACAAATCAATTAGAGCAACAATAGAATTAATTAATAAAGGTTTGAAAAATGAAATTAAATATTATTATACCCCATATGAAAAAATGAATTTAATGATGGAATATTTGATTAATATATAAAAAAAAATTCATTTTGTATCCTTTTCGTTCGCGCGCACGTCTCAAGGCGGTTGGATGGGCCAGCGTACGCGCGCGTCCACAAACAAAAAAAAATCTATCCTCTTGTCTATCTTATGATTATTTCGAGCCTATGTTCTGTTTCTCCAATTTTCTTTTCTAGTACATAGACAGGAATAATATAATTTCCGGGAATTGGTAGTGCTGTCAATTGAATTAGGATAGTCTCTATGCATCCCATATGAATTAAATCTGTATGATAACTTACTTTCCAGTGATTAGGATCATCAATATTATTATTAGGAACTTGATATACATTATAATCTTCTGTTTCTGCTACAATTAAATTAGGGGGAAATGTTAGAAATACATCTACTACTTCAGCTAATTCATACCCTTCATTGAAAATTTCTACATTGATAGAGAATTCACCAGCATCTAAAGTTAGGCTTTTTTCTTCGTTAGGGAAACTAACTTGAATAATAGGCAAAGGTACATTAATTGATACATATTCAATTGCTAAAAGTGTATTAATCATACAAATTCCACCATATAATAAAAACAATAAAATTATTAGACTTATATAATATTCAATATTTATCCCTATTACATAAGATAGATTAAGAGAATCTTTTAATATTAATAAAATATCATTATAAAATATTATTAAAATAATCACACTAAAAAATGAAATAGATGGTAAAAAGACGGCTTTTTTCAACTTTAAATTCGATTCCGTGGAAATAATTTCATTTTGTTCTTTTATTAATCCTTTAAGTTCATTAGATGCGCCAATTACTAATTCGCTTCCTGTGCTTTCTTGAGATAATCTTCGTATTTCCTTTTGAACCTCATTAACTCTTCTTTGTAGCCGAAGTCTATTAGATCTAAGTAAATTATTTACAATTGGTAAGCCAATTGCATAGATCGCAATAACTAAACCTAAGAGTATCAAACTCAGATTTAATACTACGTCTGTTAAATCCATATAAAACAAAGGTATGATTCAGGAATAAATATAGTTTTTGAGCGCGCACAGTAAGTTTTTAATTCAGTTTTTCAATGGTATTCTAGGATTACTTTGCCTCAAAAACGCGGCTACGAGAAAGTTGAATTTATCGCTACTCGAAAGGTACCTAAGAAAAAAAGAATTACATTTAGAACTAGTTCAGGAGAGAGAGTTTCTTTTATTGGAACCAGAATAGTATCAAAACAAGAAAAAGTAAGTTTTGAAGCAAAGAAAAAAAAGTAGTTACAGCTATATGCGTTTTTAATAAGCAATTCGTGGAATCCATTTTTTGATTTCTTTTCTCAGATATTTAGCGAATAACATTGACTCCTCATTGATCAGGGTTTCGATTGTTTGATGCTCACCGTTCCTGATCCTCTTAACCTCAACCCTCGTCTCAAAGAATCTGTTAAGTTCATTTAGCAGGGTCTTCGTCTAAGGATCTGTCAAGTACTCTCGTTTCCCCATCTTCCCATGGCTCGCAGACTCAGTCTTCATCTCAAAATCCCTCTTGCTGATCCTTTGACAGTAACTAATCAGAAAATCGTCGATGAGATACCTGTAAAGCTCTTGGAAGTCGCAGACTAGGCTAAGCTTAGCCATCTGGTTACTGTGTAAAAAGCCGAGGTAAGGCTCAAACTTCGCCTTAACGAGGGCCTTGTGAACCTTCCACGCCAGTATTTCATAAGCTAGGTTGAAGGCGTTGTTCATGCCGTCGTAGGCCATGAAGCCCTCCCTCGATTGTATGTAAAGATTCTCCATTTAATGTAAAGAGCAGCTCCCAGCCTGAGCTCCCTCGGGAGACGTGAAAAAATTTTTTCGCCTTATCCATGGTAGCGTAGGATAAGCCTATAGGAGCTCCACGCTCGAAGCCTTGAAGCTCATGTAGACCTCGGAGCCGACGTTCAGCCCCATCTCTACCAGGCTCTTCCTGGTGATCTGGACCGTGAAGCTCTTCCCCGCGTCGATCCTCAGCCTCACCACAGAGCCGAGGTCCTCGACCGTGGTCACCCTCCCCAGGAACTCGTTCCTCGCGCTCGTCTCCACGAACTGCTTGGACAGAATGATGTCCTCAGGCCCTATGTGGACGTTCACCCTCCCCTCCTCCGCGAAGGCCGCCCTGATGACCAGGCCGCCGCCGACGTCGACCTGGGCTACGCCGTCCACGACCCTCGACGAGCCCGTGAAGACGTTGTCCGCGAAGACTGGCGCGGCGAAGAGCGCCTTCGTCTCGGCGTCCCCGACCACCCGCCCGTTCTCGAGGTAGACGGTCCTACTCGCCAGCCTCCTCACCTGCCCGTAGTCGTGGGTCGAGACGACGACGAGGCGCCTCTCCGCCTCCTCTAGGATGATCTCCGAGACGATGCTCACGTTCGTCGGGTCAAGGTTCGACGTCGGCTCGTCGAGGAGGAGAACCTCTGGGTCAAGCATAATCGCCCTCGCCATGGCGACCCTCTGCTGCTCACCGCCCGAGAGCTCCCTCGCGGACCGCCCCTCAAAGCCCTGCAGCCGAACCTTCTCCAAGGCTTCAGCCGCCCTCCTCGCGATCTCGTCTGCCGGGGTCTCCCTAAGCCTCAGCCCGTAGGATATGTTACTGTAGACGTCGCCTCGTAGGAAGAGGGGCGTCTGGAAGAGCATCGTCGCCCTTCGTCTGAGCTGCGCGGCGCTGGCGGCCGTCACCTCCCCGCCCTTGTAGGAGAGCCTCCCCTCCGAAGGCAACTCGAGGCCAGAGAGGAGCTTCAGCAGCGTCGTCTTCCCGGCGCCGCTGTGGCCGATGACTCCCAGTATCCCGTCCCCCTCGACCCTCAGGCTGACACCGTCGAGCGCCCTGACCTCCCCGTAGCTCTTGCTCACGGAGTCGAGTTCGTAGACGGACGCCATGTCAGCGCTCTCCCATCACCAGCCTCAGCCATCCCTGCCTACCCAGCCTCCCCTCCTGGAGGAAGCTGACCAGGAAGTTCAGCGACAGCACCACGGCGAGGAGGATGAAGCTCAGGGCGAAGCTGAGGCCGAGCTCCCCCTTCGCCGTCTCCAGGGCTATCGCCGTCGTCAGCACCCTCGTCAGGCCCCTGATGTTCGCGCCGATCATCGTAGCTATGCCGAGCTCCGCGAAGGCCCTGTTGAAGCTGGAGATCAACGCCAAGCTCACGCCGCTCGAAGCCTCCCTGACGACGGCCAGGGAGGTCTCAAGCTCAGAGGCCCCGAGGGTCCTGACGAGGTCCCTGAGCTGGACGTCCTTCGCCTCTATGGCGCTCGCCACGAAGCTCACGACTATCGGGATTATCAGGATCGCCTCTCCTATCGCTATGCCGGGCACCGTGTACAGGAGGTCGAGGAAGCCAAGGGGGCCGCTCCTCGAAAGCAGGGAGTAGAGGAAGAGGCCGAGGGTCACGGTCGGGACTCCGACGAGGGCGTTGAACAGGGTCTTCACGAACCTCTTCCCCCTGAACTGCCTCATCGCGATCAGCACACCGAGCGGCAGCCCGACGAGCCCTGCCATCACCGTCGCGTACCCCGCAGTCTGAAGGGAACGCGAGGTGAGCTCTATCACCTCCCTGTCGCCGCTGAGGATCAGCTCAGCCGCCTTGCCGAGGCCGTCCAGGATTGGCTGCCAGCTCAAAAGTGGGTCCCTCTAAAAAAGGATGCGTGAAGGATTGTTAACCGTATAGGTCGCCGGCGTTGAGCCTGTACTGGGTCGGGCAGTCGCTGCCCTCTATATACGCGTAGTCCTTCACCCACTGGATGAGCGTCGGGTCAGAGTTGCTCTTCAGCGTAGTTATCCAGGGCTTAAAGAGAGCCAAGCCAAAATCTTGGACCCCGTAGTCCCTGAAAAGGGCTTGCCCCTCATCGGAGGCGAGGTACCTTATTAAAACCATCGCCACCTCGTATTTCCCCCTCGTGTTCTTCGCCGGGTTGCAGGCAATAGCGCTGTAGACGTTCAGCGTGTCCTTGCCAGAATCGACGACCTTCACGAGCTGTATACTCCCACTCTTCGAGTACTTCAGAAAAGTCGCTACATCCGTGAGAGTGTAGGCGTTTTTCTGATTAGCTAATTGGAGAGTTGCCCCCATCGTCGTGCCCGCCTCAAGGTACCAAGGATTGTTCGTCCCCTCTACCTTCTGAGCCTTCAATACAGTTAGGTTGAGCCCGGCGAGCTTCCACAGCGCCTTCTCCTTCGAGTGTGTACCCGAGTTGTCCCCCCTGGAGACCCAGACGGCGTCCCCCTTCGGCCCCTCGGCCGCGATCTTCTTCAAAGCCTCGAGGGGGCCCAGACCCGTCACCTCGGCGGGGTCCGCCGACGGTCCGACCATGATGTAGAAGTTGTAAGCAATTATCTTCCTGTTGACCCCGTAGCCGTCCGTCAGGAACGCCTTCTCCTGCGTCGGGTCATGGACCAGAACCATATCGGCGTCGCCGTTCTTCGCCGTCTGGATCGCCAAACTGGTCCCCTGGCTGATGAAACTCACATTGTATTGTGGGTACTTCTTCTCAAAATTCGTCTTCAGAAAGTCGAGGAAGCCCGTATCATACAGGCTGCTCGTGGTCGAGACTATGAGACTCTCCTTAGGGATCGGGCGGGTCAGGTACCAGCCCGCCCCTACGCCGGCCACCAGCACGATGGCCACAATGATGACCATGGTCCTCTGCCTCATCCCATTCATCCTCCTTGTTAGAGCACTAGTCGATATGTTTAGATATGCCACTCGTATAAGTTTTGGGATAGAATCATGACGTTATGCTTCTAGGAGCATAACCGTTTTCTATTTAAGAGACAGGTAAGGGTTGGCGAACGGCAGGATGAGCAGGCCCCGGGAACTCCTAATGGACCCGTACGGTAGGGTCGTGAACAGCCTCAGGATCAGCGTCACCCAGAGGTGCAACTTCGACTGCTTCTTCTGCCACCGCGAGGGCGAGCACGGTCCGAACGGCGAGATGACGCCGGAGGAGATCGGTGAGATCGTCTCAGTCGCCGCGGGACTGGGCGTCAACAAGGTGAAGATCACAGGCGGCGAGCCCCTTGAGCGCGCCGACATTGTCGACGTCGTGAAGCGGATCACGCCTCACGTCGCCGAGGTATCGATGACCACGAACGCCTCCAAGCTCGACGTCAAGGCGGGCGCCCTCAAGGCAGCCGGGCTGAGGCGGGTCAACGTCAGCCTCCACAGCCTCAAGCCGGACGTCTTCAGGAAGATAACGGGCTGCGAGTACGTCGACGAGGTCGAGAACGGCGTCAAGGCGGCGGTGAAGGTCGGCCTGAACCCCGTGAAGCTGAACGTCGTCGTGATAAATGGCCTCAACTCCGATGAGATCCCGGAGATAATAGAGTTCTCCCGAAGGGTGAAGGCGATCGTCCAGCTCATCGAATATCAGCCCCTCGAGAGGGGCGCAGAGGGGTTCGACGAGCACCACTACGACCTGAAGCCGCTTGAAGAGAAGCTTGCTGCCGAGGCGGTGAGCGTCTTCGAGCGCGACCTCCACAGGAGGAGGCAGTACAGGCTCAGGGGAGGCGCAGTCGTCGAGGTCGTCAGGCCGATGCATAACACAACATTCTGCAGGTATTGCACGAGGCTCAGGGTGACGAGCGACGGCAGGCTGAAGCCGTGCCTGATGAGGGACGACAACCTGATAGAGCTCGTATCACTCATCAGGAGTGGGGAGCCCAGGGAGGCGCTTGTGAAGGCGTTCAGGAACGCGACCGCCCGCAGGGTGCCATACTGGAGGGATTAGCACGAGGATCAGGGTCCGCTACTTCGCCTCAGTGAAGGAGTGGGTGGGGCAGAGGGAGGAGACGCTGGAGCTGCCGGAGGGGACGACGGTCGAGGAGCTGAGGAGGCGCGTACTCGCAGCCCACAGGAGGCTCGAGAACCTAGACCAAATCCTCGTCGCCGTCAACGGCAGCTTCGCCGACCTGCGCATAGTGATAGTGGAGGGGGACGAGGTCGCCCTCTTCCCGCCCGTCAGCGGTGGTTGAGATGATCAGGGTCACAAAGGAAAACTTCTCAGTAGACGACGTGATAGCCGGACTGAAGAGCCGGTCGACCGGGGGTATCGTGGCGTTTCTCGGCGTCGTCAGGGGAGAGTCGAAGGGGAAGTCCGTCGAGCATATAGAGATCGAGGTCTACGAGGAGATGGCGCAGAGGCAACTCGACGCGATAAGGGAGGAGGCCATCGACCAATTCGGCGTCGAGGAGGTCGCCGTAGTCCACCGCTACGGCAGCCTGAAGGCGTCGGAGAACATCCTCCTCGTCGTCGTCGCGTCTCCGCACCGCGCAGAGGCATTCGAAGCCTGCAGATACGTCATAGACGAGATTAAGAGGCGGGTTCCCATCTGGAAGAAGGAGGTCACGCCCGAGGGTGAGTGGTGGGTGGAGAGTGAGGGATTTGAGTAAGAGGAAACCGTTCAGCATGGTCGACGTCTCAGGGAAGGAGGAGGTGCCGAGGACCGCCGAGGCCGTCGGCTCCATCAGGCTGAAGAAGGAGACTGTCAGGGCGATCAGGGAGGGGAAGGTGAAGAAGGGCGACCCTCTGGCGGCCGCCGAGATCGCCTGCATCCAGGCGGTGAAGAGGACGCCTGATCTGATACCCATGTGCCACATGATCCCGATAGGCTCAGTCGAAGCCAAGTTCAGCCTAGGCGAGGATACGGTCGAGGCGACGTGCCGCGTCTCGGCTGTCTACAGGACGGGGGTCGAGATGGAGGCGCTGACCGGCGTCTCGGTCGCCCTGCTCACGGTCTGGGATATGGTGAAGTACCTTGAGAAGGACGAGGCTGGGCAGTACCCGGAGACGGTTATCACCGGTATTAGGGTGAGGGAGAAGAGGAAGGGATGAGCGCCGAGCACCCGAAGGACCAGAAAGCCAAGGCTGTCTTCGCCCTGGTGA
>Ga0315291_10003084_pt1 | contig 21546 bp, 15 predicted proteins | sample YL17G12_20_MG_FD_203070 | JGI IMG/M metagenome (GOLD analysis project Ga0315291, IMG submission 203070) | Sediment microbial communities from Yellowstone Lake, YNP, Wyoming, USA - YL17G12_20 | ecosystem: Environmental > Aquatic > Freshwater > Lake > Sediment | place: USA: Wyoming | collected... | reverse complement strand
CGGATTATTCACGGGCCCGGGAAAGCCGCCGCAGTGTGCCACTGCTTCGTCAGAAGCAGTGCCGTGCGTAACGTCGGTGCACTGCTTGCCTTGCGGCAAGCAGTGGCACACCGCCGTGAATAATGCGGGTTTAGCGGCCGACGGTACGTCGGCCGGGAGAAACGCCCGCGTCGCCGTGCCGGCGACGGCTAAACAAGACGCGCTCGGCAGCTTCTGCGATCTGAGCGGAGCGCCCGAGAAGGGTGTGCGGCTGGCAACTCTCGCTCAATCAGCGGCGTCGTCGAGAGCGGGCGGTCTTCTTACCCGGCCGAAGGCGCGGTAGAGCGACGGGACAAGGAACAAGTTCATCAGCGTCGAGGAGAGCAGTCCGCCGAGGATGACCAGGGCCATGGGGTACTCGATCTCGTGACCGGGGCGGTTGCCGCCGACGGCCAGCGGCAGCAGGGCCAAGGCCGCGGTGAGCGCCGTCATCAGGATGGGCGCCAACCGCTCTTCGGCCCCGCGGACGGTAAGCTGATCGCCGAACTCCATGCCCTCTTGCTCTTCGAGATGGCGGAAGTGGCTGAGCATCATGATGTCGTTGCGGACGGCAATGCCCACCACGGTGACGAAGCCCACCAGCGAGCCCAACGACAGGCTTCCGCCGCCCAGCCACACGCCCAGCAGGCCGCCGATCACAGCAAACGGGAAACTCAGCATCGCCAGGAGCACCAATCGCCAGGCGCGGAACTCGGAGTACAGCAGCACGACGATCCCCAGCAGGGCGATCAGCCCCATGCCGGCCATCCGCCGCCGCGATTGCTGCTGGGCCGCGTACTCGCCGAGAAACTCCGGGTGGTAGCCGCGGTCGAACTGGAGCTGCCCCACGCGGCTCTCGATGTCTCGGGCGACGGCGCCCAGGTCGCGGTCGCGGACGTTGCAGGTGACGTCGATCCGCCGCGAGGCGTTTTCGCGTTTGACCTCGTTGGGGGCGGGCAGCAGCGATACGTCGGCCACCTTGCGGGGGTAATCGACGTTGCGGTCGAGGCTGATCCAGAGTTCGATGAAGTTCGGCCCCACGACCTCGTCGGCCACTTCCGCCCGCCCGATGTGCGAGCCGAAGTTCCGCACGCCCTCGATCGCCCGCAGCTCCTTGCTGGCGCGGATGGTGATGCGGTCCATGGCTTCCAGCGAGGTGCCGGGTTTCTCCACCCAGTGCATGAGGAAGTCGTATTCCTGGAACTTCGGCAGGAACTCCTCGCCCAGGAACGGGACAGTGAGCAGCGTGGCCGCCAGCAGACCGCCCAAACCCGCCAGCGCCCAGAAAGGCCGGGAAATCAGCGCGGGCAGTGCGCCCCGATACGGCTTCTTCAACAGCGTGACCAGCGGCGCTTCGCGACGTCGGTCGGACCTGCCGGGCAGCAACAGCAGGCTCATCGCCGGGGTAATCGTCAGGGCCACTACCAGCGACGCGAAGGTCGCCAGCACGTAGGCCATGGCCAAGGGCCGGAAGAACGAGCCGGCCAGCCCGGTGAGAAAGAAGACCGGCATGATCACCAGCATCACCGTCAAGCTGCCGTAGACGACGGCCCCGCGGACTTCGACGGACGCATCGAGGACCACGCGGAAGGCGGAGCGGAGGCGAGCAGCGGCGCGGCGCCTACTGCGGCGAGCACGTCGGCGTAGGCCTGGGTGGCCTGCCATGCCAGGTCGAGCCGGGCGTTTTCGGCTTCGATCAGCCGCTGCCGGACCTGGAGCAGCTTCAGCAAGTCTGTCTGGCCGGCAGAGTAGAGCCGCTCCATCTTTTTTGCCTCGCCCTGGATGGCCTCCGTCGAGGCGTCAACATTGGCCACCAGGTCCCTGGTGTGGCTCCACCTGGCCAGGCTGGCCGTCACCCGGGCGATTGTCCGAACGCGGACCTGTTCCAGAGCGACCAGGTCGCGGCTGTGCTCCATCTCCTGCTGGTAGACCAGCGTCCTGCCCGAGTTGAGTAGCGGGACCGGAGTGCTTACGGCCAGACCATAGAACATCGTTCCCGACTCATCGCTCTCGTACACCGGCCCTACCGAGGGAACCGGGATTCGCTCGGCTCGTGCCAGGCGACAGGCGGCGTGCGAGGCGGCCACTCGGGCCCGGGCGGCGTTGATTTCCGGATGACTCGCCAAGGCGATCTGCGCGAGGCGCTCTTGGTCCGCGGGGGGTACGCCGTCCGGGAGCTTCAACTCGCCGGCGGGAACGGCCGAGCGGGCATACTGGGGCAAACCGATTTGCTTTCGCAACTCGGTCAGTGCATCAAGATACTCTTGTTGTGCCGTCTGGAGTCGTTGCACCATCGACTGGTTCTCGACCTCCGCCAGCACAAGGTCGGCGGGAGAGAGTTGAGCGGCCTCGACTTGACGGCGTACGACTTCCAGCAAGTGCACGTTGAACTCGGCCAGTTGTTGGGCCACGCGGAGCTTCTCGCGGCGATACGTGGCCGTCTGATGGAGCCGGTAGGTTTGCACCAAGGCCAGCAGTTCGGCCTGCAGGACGTTCCATTGCGTCTCCGTATATGCCGCCTGGGCGATTGCCGACCGACGAAATCTGCGGTGCCCAAGCTCAATCGGCTGCATCCAGGAAACCGTGATCTGGGTATCAAGCTGCCGGGCGCCGCCGCCCGTGTCACGCTCAAACGTCCACGGCCGCACGTCGACCGAGACCGTGGGATTGAGGCTCATGGGGAACTTCCTGGCGACCGCCACGGCGGCCCAAGAGACGCGGAGGTTCTGCCGCAAGGCCACGAGGTCGGGGTTGCTGGAAAGCGTCCATTGGAGGGCCGTTTCCAGGTCCAACGGTGTCTGGTCGGGCGCGGCGAGCACGCCGGCTTCGATCAGGTTACGCGGCAGTGGGGCCAGCGGTGGATCCGTCTCTGCCGCTGCTGCTGAAGACAGCCCCAGCCACAGAGCAGCCAAGATGTGGCCGTATCGCATGGGACTGGTACCTTTCGCCGCGCCGCCTGCAGAAGCCGAATAACCCGCACCACCCCGTACTCCGTTGGAATCGGCACAGCCCCTACGCCGGCTTGCCAAATTCCGAGGTGAGCCCCCAGTTGGGAGGGAAAGGGACGGCAGACTTTGCGGCCTGGGCAGACTGCACCGGCTCCAGCCAGGCCCGTGCGATCTTCACTCCGCCCCCGCCGGGGACAGGCCCTTGGGAGGGTCGGAGACGATACGGATCGGGCAGTCCTCGGGCAGACCGTATCCCCCCTCGGTGATTACCCAGTCACCGCGAGACAGCCCTTGGATCACCTGGACGTAATCCTGGGTCCGCGTGGCCAGGGTGATTTCGACCTCGTGGGCCTTGCCCTCGCGCACCACCGTGACGACCGGTGTCCCGGCATGATCGGCGACCGCTGCCACGGGCACGGCCAGCACGCCGGATATCTCCGGAAGCCAGAGGCGACCGCGGCAGGCCAGCCCGGCCTGGAGCAGTCCTTGATCGTTGGGGATTGCCACAAAGGCGTTCACGTCGCCGGTGGCCGGATCGGCCTGTCCGCTGATCCGGGCCACGGCGCCCTCGAACACCTGGTCGGGACGGGAAGTAACGCGAACGTCGACCCGTGCATCCGCCCTGACCCTTGCCATGTGGACGCTCGGGATGCGGACCTGCATGAAGACCTGCGACAGGTCCACAATGGTCAACAGCGGCGTGGATCTCTCGACGAAGATCGCCTGGCGCGCCGTAAGCTCCGTCACGGTGCCGGCGATCGGACTGGTGATCCTACACAACTGGAGGTTGAGCTGGGCCGCGTCCAGCGCGGTCCTGGCAATCGCCACGCCGGCTTCGGCCTCGGCGATTTCCTCGGGCGGCGTACCTGCCTCCAGAAGCTTGAGCTTGGCCTCGGCCTGGGCGTGGCCGGCTTCCGCCGCGCGAAGCGAAGACTCGACCTTCTGGTACTGAAGCTCCGAGATTTCCTTGCGATCTCGCAGGGGCTGTAACGCAGCCACCTCGGCCCGCAGCGATTGCATACCCTCTTTCGCCTTGTCGACTTCGTCGCGGGCCATCTCGATCTCTTGGGGCAAGTAACCGCGCTTTAGGCGGGCCAGGGTTGCCGCTTTCTCTGTCACCAATGCCTTGGCCTTGGCAAGATCAACCTCGGCCAGCCGGGTGTCGAGCTCGACCAACTCGTCTCCGGGACGGACTCTGGCGCCCTCCACCACGGCCACCTTCTTAATCCACCCTCCCACCTGCGGCGAAACCAAGCTGGTCCTCTCCGGCAGGGCTACCAGCGTTCCCACCAGGTCCACAAACGGGCGGAGTGTCGTCAGCTCTGCCTGGACCGCCCGCACGGGCACCGGCTCCTGCGGCAAGGTGTCCTCTTCTTGTTCCGAGGCGGCCCTGCTGCAACCGGCGGACACGCCCGCCGCGAGCGCCATGAGCGTGAAGGCCAAGAGCAGTCTGGGATCACGAACGATCATAGATCTCTCCGGGTGATATTGGGGCCGGCACGGGGTGCAGCAGCCGTTTCTCCCGGCAACCGATCCTGGTGCAACAAGCGCATCATCACGTAATAGCACACCGGCGTAGCTACCAGGGAGAACAAGAGCGAGATGCACAGCGCTCCGATCACGGCGATTGCCAGCGGTCGGAGCATATCGGCACCTGCGCCCACGCCATAGGCCAGCGGCAACAAGCCCAGGAAGGCCGCCAGCGAAGTCATCAATACTGGCCGGAGGCGGCGTCGGCCTGATTGCACCAGGGACTCGAAGAAGCTGTACCCCCGAGCTTGAAGATGCTCAACGAAGTCCAGCATGAGGATGCCGTTCTTGGCGACGATGCCCACGCCGATGATTGCCCCCAGAAAGGACACGATGTTCAGCGAGGTGCCGGTCACATAAAGGGCTGCGACCACGCCGAACATAGCCAGCACCGCTCCCAAGACGATCGCCAACGGCTGGATGATCGAACGAAACTCGATCAAGAGCACGGCGAAAACCAGGAAGATGGCCATCAGCAGCACGAAGGTCAGATTCTTGAACGATTCCTGCTGTTGTTGATAGAGCCCGCCAAACTCCAGGGTTGCCCCGGGCGGGAGTTGAAGCGTCTTGCCCAGTTGCGCCCGAACGTTGCGGATGCCGGTTCCCAGGTCCATGCCCGCAAACCGCGCCGAGACGGCCACAAGCTGTCGCAAGTCTTCGCGCTGCATCTCCAGGATGCCTGGTTCGTACTGGACTTCTGCGACATCGTTCAGCGTAACCACGTTGCCTGACTGCGAGCGGATCGGCGTTTCCCGGATGCTCAGTTCGCGGTCGTGGGTTTCCGGGGCGGAGAGGACCCGGATGCCCACGGTGCGGTCGCCCTGAAGCAGATAGGACGAGGCATTACCCAACAAGCTCGTTTGCAGGGTGTTGCCGATGTCCGCGGCCGTAAGTCCTACCCGGGCAGCGGCCTCCGGACGAACTGCGAACCGCATCGATGGCCCTGCAACCACCAGACCTGGCTCAACGTCTACCATGCCGGGCATCTTCTCCATGGTCTGGGCGATCTCTGTGGCCTTCTTCTTGAGTAGGTCGGTGTCGGCCGAGAAAACCTTGATCTCGCAAGGCTTGGGAGACCAAGTCAAATCGCCGATCAGGTCGCTGAGCACGCCGGGGAACTCGGTGTGCAGGGCGGGCTCGGCCGAGTGGATCGAATCCCGCAGCTCGTCAATCACTTCCTCAGTAGAGCGTTTCCGATCCGGCCGCAGTTTCACCAGGAAGTCTCCGGTGTTCGGCTCGGCGATCGCCAGCGCCAAGCGGGCACCGGTCCGCCGCGAGAAGCTCTCCACCTCGGGTGTATTCAGGAGGATTTCCTCGACGTGGCGCAGCATCCGGTTGGTCTCGGAGAGGCTCGTCCCTGGCCGCGAGTAGTAATCCAGCACGAACGCCCCTTCTTCCAGCTTGGGCAGGAAGTCGGTTTCCAGCCGGGCGTAGAGCAGGATGCCGCCGATGACCACCAGCAGCATGCACGCCAGGGCAAGCCACCAGAAACGCAGGGCGCGACGCACCACCCACTCGTACACGGCAATCACCAGTCGCAAGACCGGCCCCCCCTGTGCCAACTCATCCTTGGTTTCTGCACCACGGCGACGGATCAACAGTCCGCCCAGAGCCGGGGTGAACGTGACCGCCAACACTAGGGATGTCAGCAGAGAAAACACCATCGTCAGGGCCAGGGCGCGGAAGAAGACGCCCGGGACGCCATCGAGGAATGCCAAGGGGATAAAGACCACCACGGGCGTGAGCGTGCTGCCCACCAAGGGCACGCCAACTTCGCGCGTCACCAGCCGGACGGCCTCGCGGGGCGAGCAGCCGGCCAGCACCTTGGCGTGCATCGCCTCCACGACTACGATGGCATCGTCGATCACCAAACCGATCGCCGACGCAATCCCGCCCAACGTCATCAGGTTGAAGCTCATGTGGAAGATTCGCATTCCCAGCAGCGTGACTAGGACCGTCACCGGGATCACCGCAGCGGCCACGAAGGTGCCCGACACGCTTCGCAAGAACACGTAGAGCACAAGCACGGACAAGGCCAGCCCGATGAGGATGCTCTCCCAGACACTCCGCACGCCCTCCCGCACGAAAAGCGACTGATCGTAGAAGAGCGCCAGTTTCATGTCCGGGGGAAGCTCCTGGCGGATGCGTTTGAGTTCCTCTTGCAGCGCCCCGGCGATGGACACGGTGTTGCTGTCGGGTTGGCCGTAAATGTTCATCAACACGGCTTCCGTGCCCTCGGCAGTGACGATGTTGAACTGCGGGGCGTAGCCCCGCCGCACGGTGGCGATGTCGCGCACATGGATCGGCGACTTGCCCGTCCAGGCCACGACCATGTTCTCGATTTCCGCAGGGTTCCGCAGGCGGTTATCGACCACGGCCAGGTAAAGTTGTCGATTCTCCTCGTGCATCCCGGCCGGGGTGAAGTTGTTGGTCTCGGCCAGCGCCCGGCCTACCCGCTCTAGGGTGAGTTGGTACGATTCGAGTTTCAAGGGATCAACGACCACATGGTACTCGGGCACCCGGCCGCCCACGAGGTTTACCCGGGCCACGCCCTTGATCCGCAAAAACCGTGGGTTGAGGTCGTAGCGGGCCGTCTCCCAGAGTTCGGTGATGTTCCGCGTCTTGCTCGTCAGGCTGATGCCGATAATCGGGAAGGCGGAAAACGTCAGCCGATGCACGGCGAACTCCGCCGTGGGTGGCAGGGTGCTGCGAATTTGGGCGAGGCGTCCCAGGACGTACAGTTCGGCCTGGACCATATCCGTAGACCAGTCGAAGAAGACATTGACGGCCGCCGAGCCCCGACCGGTCGTCGAGCGGATCGTTGCCGTGCCGGGGATGTTCTTCATGGCCTCTTCCACAGACCGCGTGATCGTGGCCATCATCTCATCGGCCGGCATTACGCCGTTGTCGATGAGGATCACGACCCGGGGAAAATCCGTCTGCGGAAAGACTGACGCCGGCATGACGTATGCCGCGTACCCGCCGGCAATGCAGAGGGCTGCCGTCAAGAACAGAATCGCCTTGCAGTGACGCAGCACGAAAGACTCTGCTGGCGGAGGCTGGGGAGGAGGCTGGTGTGTCATCTACGGCTGGCAGCGGTTCCGCTGTCCACAGCAGTGCCCCGCGATCCGGTGAGGATTCGCCGCACAGTGGCAGATCCCGGCCGGAGCAACGAAAGACACAGCGCGAATCATCGGTCACTCATTCAAAGGCGGTTCGGCAGGGGACGCTATCCCCGAGACAATCAGTCTAACCCGGGCTTGGTTCTGCTGTCAATTCGCCGCGTTTGCTGCGGGCCATCGAATCAGGCAGCTAACGCGCCGCTCCAGAACCCTTGTCTCTTGTCGCCGGCGGCTCCTCTTTCGTGGCGGGCCGCAGCTCGTTGAGCCAGCGGGCGCGGAGCAGGTTGCCGAAGTAGGTCGGCGAGGTGGGGTCGCTGGCGTAGCGGGCGACGGCCTCGGCGTATTGTCGAGCGGCTTCGTAGCCGCGGGCCAGGTTGTAAACGGCTCCGTGGGTCCAGGGGCCGTCGGCCGAGGCTTCCAGGGTTCGGGTCAGCAGGTAGTCGATGGCCACGCGGAAATGCCCCACGGCCGTCTCGTGGTCCTTCCGCTGCAGTTCGATCAGACCGAGGTCGAAATTGATCAACCCCAGCCAGTAGCTGGCGTCCTGCTTGGCCCGGCGGAGCAAGACCTCGTCGACGCGGGCCCGTTCCGCCGCGCCCTGCTTGAGCTGCTGCTCGGTGGGTCTTTGCTCCTGCGGGAGTTTCTGGACGTCTTTGAGGGCCAACTCGTAGTAGTACGTTGCCATGTTGGCCAATTGTTCGTCCGAAGGTCGGGCTTCCTGGTAATAGCCGGTTGCCCCCTGGGGGCCGGCCAGTTGGCCTTTCAGGTGCAGGATGCGGGCCTTCCGCAGCGGGGCCTCCTTGGCCTCCTTCTGCGAGGACGTCCTGCGGGGCGTGAAGGACTGGTAGTCAGGATCGTCTGCCTCTTTCTTCCTTCCGGCCGGGGCTGAGGGTTCGGCCTCCCACGCCGGGGCGGCATAATTCACGTAGAAAGGCAACAAGGCCGTCATCCGTTGCTGGGCTTGTTCCTGGGTAGGGTCTTGGTACTCGAGCAGCACACGGTAGGGGAACGTCCAGAGCTGTGCATCGGAGATCCGGGGCACCGCCCTCCAACGCTCCACCTGGGCGGTCGCGGAAACGCTCAGCACGATCTTCTGTTGGCCGCTGAGGCGGGATTGGACCAGTTGCATCCGCCTGGCCAGGTAGGCCGGCGAGGCCTCGACCAGGGCGACCACCCGACCCAGATCGGAGGACCTCAGCGGGTAGGGGCGGTCGCGGTCGAGGTCCAGCCGGCGGAGCAGCGAGTCGTCGGCAGCCAGTTGGGCCAGGGTGGCCGGTCGCACCTCCAACCGCCCGGTGTCGTCGAGCCGGATTCCGTCCGGGGCCGGCAACGGCAGGCCCAGGGCCGGATCGAACACGTAGACGTTACCCCCGCTCAGCACGCCCACTGCCCAAGGCCGGGAAGGTCCTCGGGCCGGGTCGTTCGGGTCGGACAGGGCCAGCAGGGCGGCGTCGAGCCCCTGCTGTCGGGCGAGGAGGATGAACACCCAGGCCCGCTCCATCGCCGTGCCACGACCCAGCAACAGGGTCTCCCAAGGCAACTGTCCGAGTCGCTCAGCGCTTTCCCCGCCGGAAATGACCTCCAACTGGATGTTACGAACCGTCCAGTCGAACAGCCGCCCGGCCTGTGCGAGGTCCTCCAACTCGTCGCCCCGCGCCCACCTGGACACGTTCCGCAGCCAGACCGCCTCTTGCAGCGCCAGCCCGTCGGAGCGGAGGAATTGGAGCTGGCCAAGATTCCGCACCGCGGGCATGTCGGCCATCGGCGCGGGCAGCGTGGCCAGCAGCGGGTCGAGCTTCCAGTCGTCCGGGGCCCGCTGGGCGCGGACCCATTGATTGAGTTGATCGAGGATCTGCTGCAGCATCTCGCCCGAGGGAAACTCCTCCTGCCGGTCCAGATTGCCGATGGCAATCTCCAGCAGCCCGCCGGGCGTCTGCGAGGAGATCGACGTTTGGCCGGAGGCGTCGGGCGGCCGGGGGGTGGACGAATCGCCACATCCGCTGCACCCGCCCAGCAACGCCCACGGTAACGTCAGCAACGCAAACAGGCCCCATTTCCGGGCGACGGCACGGTGATCGGCAATGCTCCTCCCACGGCGGTTCGCAAGAACGATGTTCACACGAGGGCCTCCACAGTTTGGCGAATTGCGAGCAGGCGCCGGAGCAGGCCGGCCAGTTGATCCAGGGGCACCATGTTGGGGCCGTCGCTGGGCGCCTCGTCGGGCGTGGGGTGGGTCTCGAAGAAAAGCCCGTCGACGCCCAGCGCGACGGCCGCCCGGGCCAGCGGCTCGATCATGGCCCGATTGCCGCCGGTGGCGGCTCCCAACCCGCCCGGCTCCTGGACGCTGTGCGTGGCGTCGAAGATCACGGGCACGCCGAGGGCCTGCATCTGCGGGATCGCCCGCATGTCGTTGACCAACCGCCCGTAGCCGAAGAACGTCCCCCGCTCGCCGAGGAGTATCTGGCGGCAGCCGGCGGCGCCTAGCTTGGCAATCACGTGCCGCATGTCCCAGGGGGCGAGGAACTGGCCTTTCTTGACGTGCACCGCCCGGCCGGTCCGGGCGGCGGCCACGAGCAGGTCGGTCTGGCGGGCGAGAAAGGCGGGGATTTGCAGGAGCTGGCAGACCTCGGCGGCCGGGGCGGCCTGGGCGGGCTCGTGGATGTCGGTGGTCACCGGCAGGCCGGTCGATTCGTTAACCTGCTTCAGGATCGCCAACCCCGCTTCCAGCCCCGGCCCACGATAGGACTCGATGCTGGTTCGATTGGCCTTGTCGAACGATGCCTTGAAAACCAACTGCACGGGCAATTCCGCGGCGATCTGTTGCAGCCGCCGTGCAATCGACAACATCAGGGCCTCGTCTTCGATCACACAGGGGCCGGCGATGACCAGTAGCGGGTGGCCCCGGCCGCAGCGGTACGGCCCGATGATAGCAGGGTTTTCAGGCACGACGGGTGTCTTGCGTTAGGTTGCGATTTCCGGACTTCCTCCGCAGGTGATGCGTGGAACGCTCGGTGGCGGCTCTACGCCTGGTGAGGTTCCGTCCGTGGGGCATCGGCAGTCGAGGTCCAGGCTGCTCCGTTCCGCCGGAACCGTCTAGCCTCCTGTGCCGGGACGACCAAGGCCAGACGGCCGGGGAGCACTTCGACCTCCACCGGCAGCAGTCCGCCCGGGTCGCCGTCTAACTGGTAGGGCACCTCCGCCCCGGAGGCGACCCGCAACCGCCGGACCCGCCGCGTGGTGCAGTCGGCCATGGCCTGGTGTCGGCCCAGCAGCACGGCGGCGGTGTACCGCAGCCCGTGCCACAGCGAGCCATGGCGAAACGCACAGACGTCCAGCAGCCCGTCGGTCCCGTCCGCCTGGGGCGCCAGTCGCAGCCCACCACCGTAACAGGGGAGGTTGAACGCGAACAGCCAGCGCATGGCGGCGGGGGGCGACCGGAACTGGCAGGCGTCGGTATCTCCGTCCCCCCAGTATACGCGGAGTTCGGGATATTCGTAACTACGGATCAGGTCCCAGATCGGTTTGAAGTAGTCGCGCCTGCGGACGTGGCCGGTTCGGCGGTCGTGGAGGCGTCGGACGACCTCGGCGTCGAACCCGCAACTGACCATCAGCAAGAAAATCCGCTGGCCGGCCTTGCCGGCGTCGAGTCGCACGAGGGCCCCGTCGGCGATCGTCTGGCAGACGGTCTCAGGCGCCCGGCCGAGGTGGAGGTATCGGGCCAGGAGGTTCTCGTTGCCCGCCGGCAGCATGCTGAGCGGGACACCCGCTGCGACCCGATTGACCAATTCGGCCGCCGTACCGTCGCCCCCGACACCGACCAGCGCCCGGAGGCGACCCTCGTTGTGCCAGCGGTTGGCCCGCTCGGCCACCGTATCCAACTCGGTGAGCACCTCGGTCTGAAACCCCCGCTGCCGGAGCAACTGGACCAGGCGATCGACCCTGGGCTGGGCGGATCGCGACCCGGCCGTGGGGTTGACCGAGATCAGTACCCGGTCGGCAGCGGGCGGCAACGAGTCGATATTCTGCGGCACAGGTGGATTCTGCGGCACAGGTGGACTCCGCGATTCTGGGCCGTTATCGGCGGGGGGTGGCCGGGCGGCTCCCAGCGGGCGTCGGTTGGCCATGCTGACGCCCGCCGGACGGTCGGTTGATCGGGTGCCACGGCTGTATCAGCCGTGTGCCCAGGTCTTCACCTTCACCCACGGCAACACGGCCGACACGGCCGTGGCACCTACCCACGGTAACACGGCCGACACGGCCGTGGCACCCCTATGAATAATGTGGGTTTGTTGGCCAGTTGCAGCGCCGGAGCGATTCAATTGTAGCGAAACAATACAAACCTAACATCCGCCCGCCGGCCGTTGATGGACCGTGCAAGAGGAGCAGTTACAAGACTATAAGTCGTTTATTGCCAATATCTTACATCATCTGGCTGGTCCCGATGCCGGAAAAAGACGCAACTGGCACGTGGAATGCAATTGAGACACGCCGGGTCAACCGTACGTTGGCCTTCAACAAGCTGGCCCGTGGGGCCCCTGACGGAATGCGACCAGGCGGTTGCCTTGCCCTTACCGCCTGGTAGGCCACTATGTAACGTGGCACGTCAGAGGCCCCAGTTTTTTTGCGCCGCGGGCTGAGCCCAACGCCGTTGAATGGGTGGCATTTCAAGGAGGGTCAAGTGGCACCGGCGTCTCGCCGCTGTGACATAACGGAAAGCGCTGGCACGAGTTCCGTTACACCGGCGAGACGCCGGTGCCACCGTTTTGACGGTGGGATGGCCCTTATTTGAACGGTATCGGGGCCAAGTTGGCCGCTGGGTCGTCCTCCTGCCCGCCGTCGGCCCCTTCATCATAATCGGCCTCAGGCGGCTGCCTGCCATCAACCCCTCATGGTGGCACCCCCCTCTCGCGTGCGTAAGCTACATTTCCATCGGGCGGGCTCAGTTTCGGGGCAGACTTTTTGCGCCGGAACATGGGAGGTCCACAGGAGCATGGCTGAAGCACCGAAGCAAGACAAGTCAACCGAGCAATCCGAAGCGACCCCGCAGAAACCGGCGTCGGGCAAGCTGTCCTGGTGGCGACGTCTGCTAACTCGCAGGTGGCTGGCGATCCTGCTGCTGGCGTCGATCCTCGTTCACGGGGTCGGCTTCGCCTATTTCCGGTTGGCGAACTGCCGCCCGCCGGCCAGCACCAGCCCCGAGGTCAGCCTGGGGAAGTTCCGGTTCGACGCCGACGACCAGCAGGCCAGCCGGATCACCAACGCGGAGTTCTCGCTGCACATTGCGCTGTTGGAGCACGTGGAGGGGACGGCGCGGCAGCGGTTGGACGCCTACCGGTTCCGGGTGCAGCAAGACGTCGAGGAACTGCTGCGGCGGGCACACGGCGGAGACTTCGACGACCCCGGCCTCGGCGAGCTGAAACGGCAATTGCAGGAGCGGATCAACGAGACGCTGGGGATGCGGGCGATTGCGGAGGTGATCGTCACCGATCTGAAACTCCAGCACAACAACCAGGACAGTGCACAGGACGTTGGATTGGTGACCGATACGGCCGAATCGGTACCCTGGGTGGAGAAGCCCTCAAGCTGAACGGGAGGAAAAAGGGGACAGGTCCAATTTGCCGGAACGGCCCGCGACCAACCTTCGGTCGGTGCCCAGCTTCGCACAAATTGGACCTGTCGCCTTTTTCCCGGGTTGCTGGCGTCGGCGTCACCCCTGTCGCAGATCGCGGAAGAACCCTCGGATGTCCTCCACGAGCAGACCGGGCTCTTCCAGCGCGGCAAAGTGTCCCCCGGATTTCATCTTCGTCCACCGCGTGACGTTGTAGGAGTTCTCGACCCACCGGCGCGGCAACTGCGGGTGCACGGGGAACAGGGCGCAGCCGGTGGGCACGCCAATGTGTTCGTCGAGCGCCTCCAGCCAGCCCGACACCCGCGTTTCGTAGTACAGGCGCATCGAAGAAGTGATGGTCTGGGTGACCCAGTAGATCATGATGTTCGTCAGCAGCTCATCTTTGGTGAATCTCTTCTCCACGTGCCCGCCGCAATCGCTCCACTGCCGGAACTTTTCTACGATCCATGCGGCCAGCCCCGCCGGGGAGTCGTTCAGTGCGTAACCCAGGGATTGCGGTTTCGTGCTCTGGATGGCGGCGTATCCTGTCTCGGTCTCTTCCCCCTGCTGCGTTTTCTTGAGGGCCTCGCGCTCCTCGGGGGACGGGCCCTCGACAGCGTCGGACTGCGGTCCTTCGGGGGGCTTCGCCAGGATCATGCTCAAATGGATGCCGCAGACGTGCGCGGCGTCCTGGCGGGCCAGCCACGTCGAGACCAAGGCCCCCCAATCGCCGCCCTGGGCGCCGTACCGCGTGTACCCGAGTCTGTCCATCAGTTTGGCGAAGACCTCCGCCACGCGCTTGGCGCCGAAACCGGGCTGCCGCGGCGCGTCGGAGAAGCCGTAGCCGGGCAGGGAAGGACAGACCACGTGGAAGGCGTCGTCGGCACGGCCGCCATGGGCGACAGGATCGCTCAGCGGCCCGATGATCTTGGTCAGCTCGAACACCGACCCCGGCCAACCGTGCGTGACGATCAGAGGGGTCGCCCGCTTCTGCCTGGAGCGTTGATGGATGAAGTGGATACCCAGGCCGTCAATGTCCGTGCGAAAATGGTCGAAGCGATTCAGGGCCCGCTCCTGTGCCCGCCAGTCGTAGCGGGTCCGCCAGTAATCGCACAGCTCCTTGAGATACGACAGCTCGGTGCCGTAGGTCCAAGCGGCCCCTGCAAGCTGGTCTGGGTAGCGCGTGCGGGCAAGCCGGTCGCGCAGGTCCCCGAGGACGGCCTCAGGGACCGCAATCGAGAAGGGCTGGATGGGCGCCGGCTCGTCTTTCGCCTGCGCCACTGTTGGCTGTGCCATACCGGCCATCCCGACTGTTGCGGCCGCCGATGCCTGCAAGAACTCTCGCCGATCGACGCCGCCGGGTCTGTCCTTCTTGCTCATATCTCGTCCCTCCGCGAAGCCCGTGCGGACGACTTCAAGCCGTCACCGACACGACGCCAGAGCGTCATGAAGGCGGAGGCTGGCGCGGACCGTCTGTCTGGTTGGCTTCTCACCTTATGCCATTAGTTTTCAGGATTGAGGGAGCATCCTCAAAGTAGTCATCTCGCTCCGCGAGATGAGGCCGCTGCCCTGAGGCTGTGTCCTCGCTGCGGGCGATTCGTCTCGCGGAGCGAGACGACTACCTTGGCCGCGGCTTCGCCGCGCTGTGCAGCAGGCTGCCTGTTGGTAGGCCACACGGTTGAGCGTAGTTGCGCTGAAAACAGTTGTCAACCATAGGCCCGGCACGCTTCTCAGAGGTACCCGGCGGGAGGAAGGTTCGGGGTTCGGGGTTCAGTACTCCCAGGCAGACGCGAACTCGCAGGTCCTGAACCCTGAACCCGCAACCCGCAACACCGCCTCTTTCCTGGTGGTTTGCTGTCGTCCGGGGTAAAAGGCCTCTCCGCACCGGGCGGGTGGCCGGTCCGACCACCTGCCCTTCCCCGGATCGTGGCAGCCTGTATTATGGACGGTGTATGGAATGGCACCTTCTGCCCCAAGCCCCCGGAGGCCTTCGTGCGTCCCTGGAAACTTGCCGAAACGAACTACGGCGTTGTCAAGCAGCACCGGTATGAAGTGGCCGTGCTGCCGCTGGGCGCCACCGAGCCGCACAACCTGCACCTGCCCTACAGCATGGACACCCGCGAGGGAGACCTGGTGGGCGAGAAGATCTGCGAGGCGGCCCATGGGCGCGGGGCCAAGGTGATCCTGCTGCCCACCGTGCCCTACGGCACCCAGACCAACCAGATGCAGTTCCCGCTGGCGATGAACGTCAATCCGTCCACGCTCGCCGCCGTGATCACCGATCTGGTCGATTCGCTGGCGCAGCACGGCATCTTGAAGATCGTGCTGTTGAACAGCCACGGCGGGAACGATCTGAAGCCGGTGTTGCGGGAGCTTTACGGGCGGACGCCGGCGCACTTGTTCCTGTGCAACTGGTACGCAATCTTCGACGACGTCTACCGGCAGATCTTCCAAGAGCCGGACAACCACGCCGGGGAGATGGAGACCTCGATCGCGATGGCGTACTTCCCGGACCTGGTGGCCCGTAATCCCGACGGCAGCCTCACGGCCGACCAGGGCCAGCCGGCCGAGACCCGCTTCGAGGCCGTCAACCGCGGCTGGGTCTCGATCACCCGGCCCTGGCACCTGCTGACGACCAACGCCGGGGTGGGCAATCCACACGCCGCCACGGCCGAGAAGGGCCGCCGGCTGATCGAGCTCTTGGTCGAGCGGCTGGCCGGATTCCTGGTGGAGCTTTCCGAGGCGGAACTGGACGCGCGGTTTCCGTACTGAGCTGATTGCGGTGGTCAGGTAACGGGGTAGGACGTTGCCCAAGAAACATGACTTCATCAATTGCGGCGATGTAGGAGGCGTCTCCAGACGCCGATTTGTCTGCCGATAACCGCTTTCGTCGGCGACTGGAGTCGCCTCCTACAACTCGGTGATACACAGCTTACTTCCGCGCTGACCCTAACGGAGTCACTGGTGTTCAGTACCGAGTGCTCGGTACGCCGCCGGTTGACCGTCATCTGCCCGTCCGATATGTTGAGCATTTTCAGACTTCTGGAATCCAGGAATTCAGCCGGGTGAGGCAGACTCAGCGATGGGGTACGACGTGACGTTGATTACCGGCGACGGCGTGGGGCCGGAACTGGCCGAGGCGGCCCGCAGGTGCGTGGACGCCACCGGTGTGGAGATCCGCTGGGACGTGCAGGAGGCGGGCTTGGACGTGATGCAGCGAACCGGTACGCCCCTGCCGCAGGCCGTGATGGAGAGCATCGCCCGGACCGGCTGCGCTCTGAAGGCACCGATCACTACCCCGGTGGGCACGGGCTTCCGCAGCATCAACGTCTATCTCCGCCAGCAGCTTGGGTTGTTCGCCTGCATCCGGCCCTGCAAGTACTATCCCGGGGTCCGCACCTTCTTCGCCGACCGCGCGGTCGACCTGGTGATCGTCCGCGAGAACACGGAAGATCTCTACGCAGGGGTGGAGTTTCAGGCGGGCAAGCCGGAGACCGGTGAGCTGGTCGACTACATCAACCGCGTCTCGACCGACCGCAAGATCCGCTCCGGCCGTGAGGAGACGGGGGTGTCGATCAAGCCGATCAGCGTTTCGGCCACCGAGCGGATCGTCCGCTGCGCGTTCGACTACGCCAAAGAAAACGGCCGCCGGAAGGTCACGGCCGTACACAAGGCCAACATCATGAAGTACAGTGACGGGCTATTCCTGGAGACCGCCCGGCGAGTGGCCGAGGAGTACTCGCAGACCGGCATCGAGTTCGAGGACCGCATCGTCGACAACATGTGCATGCAGCTTGTGCAGAAGCCCGAGCTGTACGACGTGCTGGTGCTGCCGAACCTCTACGGCGACATCGTGAGCGACCTGGCGGCTGGGCTGGTGGGCGGGCTGGGGGTGGCACCGGGCATGAACGTCGGCCCCGGCGGCGCCGTCTTCGAGGCCACCCACGGCAGCGCACCCAAGTACAGCGGCCAGAACAAGGTCAACCCGACCGCGCTCGTACTCTCGGGCATGTTGATGCTGCGTTACCTGAAGGAGAAGCAGGCGGCCGACCGGCTGGAAGCCGCCGTGGCGGCGGTCGTGGCCGAGGGACGGGACGTGACCTACGACATGAAGCCCGGCCGCGACGATCCCACGGCGGTGGGCACCCGCGAGATGGCCGCGGCGATTTGCCGGAAGCTGACAGAATAGGGGATCGCGGCACGGGGCTTGACGGCGGCGGACGAGGCACCTATAATCTTACTAGTAAGATTGGAGGTGCTGGATGCCGACCCTGGCAACAACCCGTATGTCTTCAAAAGGGCAAGTGGTCATCCCAGAGAAGATTCGCGAGCAGCTCGGGCTGCGATCGGGGACGCAATTCGTGGTCCTTGCCGAGCGCGACGTCCTGATTTTCAGGGCTCTCGCCCCTCCCTCGCTGGATGAGTTCGGCGACTTGATCTCTGCCGCGCGCAAGGCGGCGCGTCGAACCGGTATGAAGAAGTCCGACGTGCAGGCGGCCTCGGCCAAGGTGCGCAGCCGGAGGCGCGCCGGTCGGAGTGGCAAGTGAGAATCGTGGTGGATACCAACGTTCTCCTCTCCGGGATCTTCTTCGGGGGTCCGCCCGGGGAGATCCTCCGGGCGTGGCGGAACGAAAAGGTCCAATTGGTTCTCACTCCGGAGATCCTCGAGGAATACCAGCAGGTTGGCGAGGAACTGGCCTCCCGCCACCAGGGCGTCGATCTGGGTCCCCTTCTGGATCTCTTGTTGGTGCATGCCGAGATTGTGGTTGGCACGCGGCTCCTCGAACCGGTATGCGATGATCCTGACGACGACAAGTTCCTGGCTTGCGCCATCGCCGCTGGGGTGACTTGCATCATTAGCGGCGACCGACACCTGCTGAAGGCGTCCGGGTATCGAGGGATCGAGATCGTCAGGCCGCGAACATTTGTCGATCGATACCTGGGACGAGGAGAATAGCGGAGGTAGCTCTGACCGTTGCAGACGTGCCGTCGTGCAAAGACGCATTCCGTCTTGAAGCACCGCGTGCTTCGGCCGTATAATGCGAACGCGTTCTCGCTTCGGCTTCGTACTCCGCTCCGGTGACCAGAAGGGGATTAAGCCATGCCTCAGCGTGTTGTCTGTCTAGGGACTGCCTTGGCACTGGGGTTGACTGTGGCTCAGCCGGGCATGGCCCAGTTGGCCGCCGGGGGGCCGCAGCCGAACATCGTCTTGATTATGGCCGACGACATGGGCTTCTCCGACCTGGGGTGCTACGGGTCGGAGATCATGACGCCGAACCTGGATAAGTTGGCCAAGGACGGGCTGCGGTTTACGCAGTTTTACAACTGTGCCCGATGCTGCCCCACCCGGGCCGCGCTGTTGACCGGACTCTATCCGCACCAGGCGGGCGTAGGGCACATGATGGACGATTACGGCCGCGAGCACCCCGGCTATCGGGGAAACCTCGGCAGCGACTGCGTGACGATCGCCCAGGTCCTGCAAACGGCCGGATACCAGACGATGATCTGCGGCAAGTGGCACGTGACGCGGTTTGTCGACCGCGAAGGTCCCAAGTACAACTGGCCCTTGCAGCGGGGCTTTGAGAAGTTCTACGGGACGATCCACGGGGGCGGGAGCTATTTCGATCCGCCGACGCTCACGCGCGACGACGGTTTTGTCCGCCCGCTGGGTGCCGACTACTACTACACCGACGCGCTGAGCCAGCAGGCCGCCGAGTACATCGAGCAGGCGGCCGCGGTGAAGAAGCCGTTTTTCCTTTACGTGGCCTACACGGCCCCGCACTGGCCGCTGCACGCCCCGCCGGAGGTCATCGCCCGCTATCGGGGCAGGTACGCCAACGGCTGGGACGCCTTGCGTGAAGAGCGCCACAAGCGGATGGTCGCCCTGCGAATCGTCAAGGCCCAGTGGCCGCTGACGCCCCGCGACCAGAGGGTCAGGGCCTGGGAGCAGAACCCCTACAAGGCGTGGCAGCAGCGGCGGATGGAGGTCTACGCCGCGCAGATCGACGCGATGGACCGGGGCGTCGGCCGGATCATGGAGAAACTCAGACAACTGGGGGCCGAGCAGAACACGCTGGTGATCTTCCTCTCGGACAACGGCGGCTGCGCCGAGGAGATCGGCTCCGGCTCCAAGGGGCTAAGCATCTCGGAGAAGACCCGCGGTGGACAGCCCGTCCAGGTGGGCAACGACCCCAACGTCACGCCGGGCGGGGAGGATACGTATCAGAGCTACGGCATCGCCTGGGCCAACGCCAGCAACACGCCGTTTCGGCTCTACAAGCACTGGGTCCACGAGGGTGGCATTGCCACCCCGCTCGTGGTCCGCTGGCCCGCGGTGATTGCCGGCGGCGGCGAGCTCACAGACCAGCCGGGCCACGTGGTGGACATCATGCCCACCTGCCTGGCGGCAGCCAAGGTCCCCTACCCGACGGCCTATCGCGCCAACACGCTCACCCCCTTGGCTGGCCAGAGCCTGTTGCCCGTCTTCCAGGGCCTTCCCCGGCAGCGGGGCCCGATCTTTTGGGAACACGAGGGCAACCGGGCCGTCCGCGAGGGTAAGTGGAAGCTGGTCTCCCGCTTTCCCGACGCCTGGGAACTGTACGACTTGGAGGCCGACCGCACGGAAATGAACGACCTGGCCGCGAAGTTCCCTGTCATCGTGCAGGGTCTCTCCGGGCAGTACGAGGCCTGGACCAAGCGGTCGCACGTCGAGCCGTGGAAACAGTAGTGGACAGCGAGCCACGGGGCAAATCCGGCCGCCTGCCGCAAGCCTGGAGCGGGGTCTGGGTGGCCCCTGGATACGCCGTTGACTCACTGGGTGGGATCAAGTACAACTCCGCCTCTCGCGTGGCCCGCATATCTCACCACCATCCGACTGAAACCTACTCAGGATCGATCAGTGCAGCCATCGTCCGTCTCACGGCCCAGGCACCTGCAAGCCGCGCAGCTAATCTTGAGCAATTCGCGAGTCATCATAGCCGCATGGCTGGTCGTAGGAGTCGCGATTCCATACACCAGGTTCCTTGCCGGCAACCACAATGTTTACCTCATCTTCTGCAATTCTTTCTTCCATCTGCTTAATGAGCAGAATCTTTACATCCCTTACCCAACCGAATACTCGTCTACTTTCCTATACGGACCCCTCTTTTGCCTACTCATAGCGCCATTTGCCATCCTGCCGCAGACCATTGGCTGTCTGCTGTACTTGCTTACCTCGGCAGGCGTTCTTTATCGTGCGATCCAATCGCTGCCGCTAGAGAAGCGTGCCAGGAACGGCATTTGCCTGTTGTGTTTGTTGGAATTGGGCAACAACCAGCAATACTTCCAATTCAATGCGATCATCGCGGCCTTGATTATCCTTGCCTTCACCTGCATTTTGCGTGACAAGAGTATACTGGCGGCGGCGTGCATTGCACTGGGTTTGTTTACCAAGATCTACGGGCTCGTCGGGCTCGTTTTTCTGGTGTTTTGCCGCCATAAGGCCAAGCTGCTTGCTGCTTTGGCAGGTTGGTCTGCCGTATTCTATTTCCTGCCTGTTCTCTTCTCGTCGTTTCAATTCGTCAACGATTCCTATGCGCAGTGGCCTGCGACCCTGATCGCACACAACCAGGAAAGCAGCGAACTGGGGGGATTTCAAGATAAATCTGTGGCCGGCGTCATTCGGAGGCTTACGCAGAAACCGGACCTCTCCCAATCGCCTATTCTGATTCTGGGTTGCGTCCTATTCTCCCTTGCGTATCTGCGTTTTCCTTGTTATCTCAATCTGCGCTTCCGTTTTCTGGCACTCGCTAGCGCTCTGATGTTTGTGGTCCTGTTTAGTTCCGCAGCTGAGAATCCAACGTACGTCATCCTCCAATGTGGCGTCGCCACTTGGTTTTGCGCCGGGAGTGGCTTACCGATGCGATTTAGAGTGCCCCTGCTGCTGGCCGTACTGGTTTTTTCGTCAATCACACCAACAGACCTCTTCCCAGGCGCGATTAGGCACGCGTACAACCAGTATTCCCTGCGGGTTCTGCCCTGTGTGGCGGTGTGGCTGGTTGTACTATACGAAATGGTGACGTGTAGCACGCCGAACAAGGCAGTGCAGCTTCCGCGGCAAAGCATGAGGGAGCTTTGACGTTGATCCCCCAGGCGGTCGTCGAACGACGCAGCCGGAGGCTCCCCCCGCCGTTGATCCCCTGAATGGTGTGTGGTCCGTTGGCCACGAAGGGGGAGGAAAAAGGGGACAGGTCCAATTTGTGCGAAGCCGGGCACCGACCGAAGGTTGGTCGCGGGCCGTTCCGGCAAATTGGACCTGTCCCCTTTTTCCCGGACAAGTTAT
>Ga0315291_10003083_pt1 | contig 21555 bp, 20 predicted proteins | sample YL17G12_20_MG_FD_203070 | JGI IMG/M metagenome (GOLD analysis project Ga0315291, IMG submission 203070) | Sediment microbial communities from Yellowstone Lake, YNP, Wyoming, USA - YL17G12_20 | ecosystem: Environmental > Aquatic > Freshwater > Lake > Sediment | place: USA: Wyoming | collected... | reverse complement strand
CCTGGGAGGCGCTCTTTATCCTCAAAGAGCAGGGCAAAATCCTGCACGCCGGATGGAGCGTTCAATCGTTCAAGGAGTCGGAACATGCGCACCTTCTTGACCGTCATCATACACTTCTTGACACCATTCAGGTCCGTTACAATCTGCTTGAGCGGGAGGCGGAAAAAGTCCTTTTCCCGAAGGCGCAAAAGTATGGCATTGGCGTGATTGTGCGGATTCCCCTTTTGTTCGGGCTCCTGACGGGAAAATTCACAAGGGAATCAAGATTTGGAGATAATGACCACAGGCGGTTCAATCTATCTCCTGAAAGGCTCGACCTTTATCTCACACAACTTGACAAATTGAAACCATTATTTGACCAATTCCCTGACCAGACTATGTCCCAGGTGAGCCTGCGGTTCTGCCTGACACACCCCGTCTGCCACACTGTGATTCCCGGAGCCAAAACGCCACATCAGGTGGAGGATAACTACGCGGCATCCGATCTTGGACCGCTTCCACCTGAAATGATTCCGCCAATTAATAACCTGTGAGGTTTGTAAATATGAGGAAAGAGACATTACTGTTTTTTATTTGCGCCTGCCTTTTTCTCAGGGGACTTCATTTCTGGCAAACAGGTCAATAATATCCTCCGGCATTGCTGCAGATTTGAGTCCATCTATGAACCCCGGTTTTTTCAGGAGATAGCTCAGGTGGGCAAGGAGTTTCAGGTAGAGACTGACCTTTTCTATGGGCGTCCCCATAAGAATTAGCACTTCGACAGGTTTGCCGTCCTGCGATTTGAAATCACAGCCGGTCTTTGTGCGTCCCACGGCGACAACAATATCATCTACGGCATCCGTGCGTGCATGTGGGATGGCAATGCCGTCTCCCACTCCCGTCGAGGTATCCGCCTCACGCTTGAAGACATCCCTTAGAAAGTTCTGAAGATTTAAAAGATTTTTATGGTTTTCTATGCACTGTGCCAGCTCCTTGATAATCTCTTCCTTGGTGTCACTCTTGAGGTCGAGCATGATATATTCCGGTGAGAGCCGCTCATGAAAATTGAGCTTTTTCTGGATTTCATTGAGACTCTGGGTGGACACCTTACCGCCCCTCCCTTTATTTATAGAATCGCAATCCCTTTTTACCCTCTCTCACAACTAAGACGTCAAAACTAATTGATAGTCCTTTTTACAATGTCAATAATCATTTCTTTTTATTTTGCTTCCCTGCATCATGGAAAGAAAATGCTGATATAATTCAGATTCAGGCGGGATAATTTTCATTATGGGGTTGCGTTCAAAGTAAATTTCATAAGCGCTGATGGCTTCTTCTTTTTTGCCGAGGGCTTCAAAGGATTTCCCCAGAGCCTCATAAATCTCCCGCGCCTGAAGACGTTTCAGCGTGATTTGCAGTTCGCAGACCGCCTCTGCGGAACGCCCTCTCCGGGACAGATATTGTCCAAGCGTGCTGCGGCAATCATGATGGTCAGGCCACCACAGAAGGGCAGTCCGCATATAATCCTCACCATCCCTTACCGCTGATTCACCCACCAGACCCCTGTAATATGCCTGCACAAGGATACGCCCCTCCTTGAAATACTTGTCGCTGATGAGCGGGCGCAAGCCCTGAAAGCCAAGTCCCAGAGAACACAGTATGACCAGAACAGTTGCGAACCGCCGAAAACTGCGCCCTCCCTCAAATCTCAACATGCACCCCACGGGTTTGTGAAAATTCTCAAGTATCAAAGTTAGATGGATATTTTGCCAGCGCAATTCAACAGGGATATTCAAAGAGTCGGAGAAATATTTCGTCTTGGAAAGGAGAACAACAGGCAGACTGCACACCGTAAAGAAGAGGACGGAACTGGTGGGGAGGCGCAAGGGATATGCCATCATGGCTGGGAAAAAGGCGCAGACAATGGCGCATATAGTCCCAATCCTGACCCAGCGATTCGCCTGACCTGTCCATTCAATCGGCTTATATAATGTCCGCAGGAGAAGAACCAGCAGGAGAAACAGCAGCGCCGGACCGCCCACACCAACCTCCGCCCATGATTGTAATAGCTCATTATGCGCCGCATTTGTGTATTGCCCTATATATGCAATGCGATTGGGGTAATTCAGTAAAAAGGGCGATGCCTGCTGGACATACTGATAGGAAAAGTTCCCCGCTCCGCATCCCAGCCAGGGATGTTTGCGAATGATTTCCAGAGTCTGTGCCCAGATGACAAGGCGACTCTCACCGCCAAAGTGCCAGCGCCCTGAGGCAAAAGCCTCTTTGATTAAAGAGGGTTTGTGAGGATTAATGGGGAGCGGTGTGATATAAAAAAGTGTGGTGATGAGGATAGCGCCCGCAAGTGCCGCAATCCGCAATCTTCGCCGAAACCAGAAAAATCGCGGCTTGTAATGAATCAGGTAAACTATCATGACGATTATAGCTATTAACAGACCCATGCTGGACTGCACCGACCAGCAGAGAATCAGCGCCGCATAACTTGTGACAAGTGTAAATAGCGCCAACACCTCCCTCATTTTCCCTCTCACATGGAGATAAAGGAGCAGATTCATGGGAAAGAGAACGGCGAGATAATCGGCAACATATCCCGTATTACCGATGCCCGCGGCGAGAAATCCGCGCCAGTCTTGAAGCCGTGGTATGATATTTACAAAATATGGAAAGAAACGGGCGGAGAAATCCTGGATTATAATCCATGTGGCTGTAATGGCGGCACTAAGCGTCAGCGCCCAGATGAGAACAAAAATTCTCCGTGTGTTTCCATAAAGGTAATCCTGTAGTAAAAGGGCGAAGATAAAGAGAATGATGAGCCGTTTGACCTCATCCCACCAGAGGGAGAAGCTACCCGCCACCAGACCTGAAAGGACGTTCAAAAGTATGTATCCCGCAAGGATGCCTGTAATGGGGGAGAACATCAGACGAACATTTTTACCCGAGAAAAATCCTACGGCATAAACACCAAGGAGAATCATGACCCAGAAGGTGAGCCATACATCTTTTGGCAGGGTGTAGGCATCAAAAGTGAACCTTGTGAAGAACAGGCTTGTGCCAGCGGTGAGAAGGACAAAGATTCCTCCCCGTATTGCATCATACAGGTTATTAAAGCGTTGCCCGCCCTCTTCTTTCATTCCGTTCCGTCCTTTTACAATTTTTGTGACACGAGGTGTGATTATATAAACTCAAGGATGCGCATTTGTGTAAACAAAAAAATGGGAAGAAAAGACTTGAAGGGAAAATATTAGATGGCATGAAATTATTTGCATGTATCAACGCAGAAAAATAATCCGGGCATTTATTCTATTTCTCGCCTTAGCTTTTACTCTAAGTCCCCGAGCGCAGGAATCGAACCGTCCATTCCGCATCGGTTTCCTCATCTCCGATGAAGAGCCGGGCTTAAGTCTTCAATGGCTTGAATCCCTTAAACGCTTTCTCCTTGAACAACCAACCATTCAACGTCTTCTTGCGGAGAATCATTATTCGGGAATTGCAATTTTGCCAGCCGACGGTTACCGCGATATGCTTCAGCGGATGGACCTCAATGAATTTGACCTCGCCTTCTGCTCAAGTGTCATTTTTGTTGAACAGCATGGTGATTATCGACCGATTCTTCAAATCAGAGGGGATATTTATGACTCGCGCGGACAGGGAATGACATTGCACAAGGGAGTGGTGATTGCAGGACCGAAATGCACCCTCTTTCAGCAGGAAAACAGGACGCCGGAAAAGATTCGCACATATATCATGGCAAATCCCATAGCCTTCGTCTCCGCGCATAATGCCACAGGGTATGTTTATCCCCGCCTTGCCCTGTGGCGGAAATACAATGTGGCGGAACCGGGAGATGTTATATTTGCCGGCTCCTCCGAAGAGGTGGTAAAGTATGTGGTGAATGGGTTGGTCAACATTGGCGCCTGCGACAGCAATACCATGGAGACGCTTTTGAAGACTGCCTGTCCGCAGGAAATTCGGGGAAAGAAAATTCAGATACTTTTTGAAACGCCACCGGCGCCAACAAATCCAATCGTTGTCCGTTTATCCTTGCACCCGCAAAAATCTGAACTGGGGCGCGAGGTCAAACAGGCGCTCAAATTTTTCTGCAACAACTCCAGACGCCCCGGTGTCCCGCGTGTTGCAGACAGCCGTGATGAGAATTTTAAAAACCTGCGAGAGGAAATTGCCGCCTTTCATGCCTTGATAGACAAGTCATCAAAGCAGGATACAACACCTCCCCCCGGACAGGTCAGGCACGGTGAATAACATGAGACACCCAATCGTCTAACATGGGAATATTTTCCTGAATATTTATTGTAATAGCCTTATTTTAAGGAAAATTATACAGTGAATTCATTTTTCTATTGCGTCTTCCCAGCCCTGTCTCAATATCACAACTCAAATGTCAGTCATGAGGAGGATTAAAAAAATGCCCAATATAGACAAGAAAATTGAGGCGGTTTTAAAGAAATCAAAAGACAACAAGGTCAAGTTCTGGCGTTTGTGGTTCACAGATGTCCTTGGTTTCCTCAAGAGCTTCTCCATCACGGAGAGCGAATTTGTTGAGGCAATCACAGATGGAATGGGATTTGACGGTTCCTCGATTGAAGGATACGCCAGGATTGAGGAAAGCGACTTGGTGGCGCGCCCCGACCCCGATACCTTCACCATCATGCCTTTCGGTGGGAATGATGATTTTAAGGTTGGGATGATGTTCTGCGACGCCATGAATCCCGATGGGAGCCCGCATGAAGGGTGTCCGCGTAATGCTCTCAGGAAAATGGTCAAGAAGGCAAATGATTTGGGGTTCACACACTATTATCTTGGACCCGAGATGGAATTTTTCGTCTTTAAGAGTTCCCAGAAACCCGAAATACTTGACGAGGGGGGATATTTTGACATGACCACCAGGGATGCCGCCTTTGACCTCCGGCGCGACTCTGCACTGGCGCTTGAGTCGATGGGCATCCAGGTCGAATACACACATCACGAGGTTGCACCGAGCCAGCACGAGATTGACATGAAATATAAAGATGCCATCAAAATGGCAGACCAGGTCATGGCTTGTCGTATGGTTGTGAAAGAGATTGCTCAAAAGGCGGGCATCTTTGCCACATTCATGCCCAAGCCCCTTTTTGGGCAAAACGGCTCCGGCATGCACGTCCATCAATCACTATTCAAAGGCGAAAAAAATGCCTTCTTTGATGCCAAGGATAAATACAATCTTTCAAAGGCGGCAAAGCACTTCATGGCGGGTCTTCTCAAACACTCAAAGGAAATTGTGGCGGTTGTCGCACAGTGGGTGAACTCATACAAGCGCCTCGTTCCGGGATATGAGGCGCCGGTATATATCTCATGGGCGCGCCGTAACCGTTCCACCCTTATTCGCGTCCCCATGTATAAGCCGGGCAAGGAAATGAGCACAAGGATTGAGTTCCGCTGTCCCGACCCCGCATGCAATCCTTATCTTGCCTTTGCGGTTATGCTCGCTGCCGGACTGAAAGGCATCAAAGAGCGATATGACCTGCCCGAGCCGATGGAGGAGGATATCTTTGAGATGAGCGCAAAGGAGCGCAAGGAGCGTGGCATTGAGTCCCTGCCGGGCGACCTCGATATTGCCCTGAACTATGCCAGAAACAGCGAGGTCGTTAAGGAAGCCCTGGGCGAACACATATTCAACAAATTCATTGAGAACAAAGAGATAGAATGGGACCGTTACCGTGTCCATGTCTCAAAGTATGAGATTGACCGCTACATGCCCATTCTTTAAGGATGAATGAACAGTAGGGGAGCGTGGGCGAGTCTCTTTCTCTACCCATGTTCCCCTTATTTTTTTGCGGATGGACAAATATGCTCACGCGCGAAGTGCCGAACTACAAGGATATCAGTGGATGCGCCATTGTGGGCATCATGTCAGAAAATGGGAATCGCTTCCACGGGGGGCAAATTATAGAAGCCATTGCCAACATGCATGACCGCTCCAATGGATTAGGCGGCGGCTTTGCCGCTTACGGTATTTATCCCGAGTTTAAAGATTATTATGCCCTGCACATCATGTTTGAAGATGAACTATCGGCAAGGGAAACGGAGGAGTTTCTTCAGCGCACCTTCATTATTTACCACAAAGAAGTTATCCCGCACCGCCATGACACTTCCATCCAGAAACATCCACTCCTCCGTCGATATTTTGTCATCCCAATCCCCATCAAGGAAGACACTCCAGATGTGGTATTTGAGCACCTGAGTGATGATGATATTGTCTTCAGGAGTGTTATGGAGATTAACACCGGCGTCCGGGGGGCGTTTGTTTTCTCCTCCGGCAAGAACATGGGAATTTTCAAGGGAGTCGGCTATCCTGAAGACATTGGCGAATTTTATCAGCTTGAACAATATAAAGGTTACATCTGGGTGGCACATGGCCGTTTTCCCACAAATACAACCGGATGGTGGGGCGGAGCGCATCCATTCGGGCTTCTCAACTGGGCGGTGGTGCATAATGGTGAAATCTCCTCTTATGGCATCAATCGGCGCTATCTGGCAAATTTCGGTTATCATTGCGCCCTTCAAACAGACACTGAAGTTATTGTTTATCTTTTTGACCTTCTGTTCAGGAAGCATGAAATGCCCCTTGAGGCTGTCTGTATTGCCCTGGCGCCCCCCTTCTGGGCGGAATTTGAACAGATGAGCGAGGAGAATCAGAAACTGGCGCTGTATATCCGCATGGTCTATGGCGGGGCGCTCCTGAATGGTCCCTTTTCCATTATTGTTTCCAATAACGACATCATGATGGGGTTTAATGACCGCATCAAGCTTCGCCCAATGGTGGCGGCGTGTAAAAATGACCACCTTTATATTGCCAGCGAGGAAGCCGCCATCCGCACGGTCTGTCCCTCTCCAGATGTCATCTGGCACGCCGATGGGGGCGTTCCCATAATCGGGAGACTTAAAACGGCTCCTCCTTTACCCCTCAGCACATTCTATAATGGGCGAAGGGTCGCAATATGAGTATTGTGAACTAACGGTCAAAAAGGAAATACGATGCGGAAGTGGCTTCTCCAGCCTGACTTTATAGTGGAGCGCGACCCGGGGAAGTGCATAAAGTGCCAGGTCTGTGTGAAGCAGTGCGCCAATGATGCCCATGATTATGATGAACAGCTTGACCAGGTCTTCACGGAGTCAGCGAACTGTGTGGGCTGTCATAGATGTGCAACCCTGTGTCCCACTAACAGTATCTCTATTAAAAAATCCTCGCTGGAATTCCGCCCGAATGCCAACTGGACAAGCTCCGTCCTGCGCAATATCTATCATCAGTCTGAAACGGGAGGTATGCTGCTCGCCAGTATGGGAAATGACCAGGATTTCCCAATATATTGGGACAGGATGCTTCTTAATGCCAGCCAGGTGACAAATCCCTCCATTGACCCGCTCAGGGAGCCAATGGAACTGAAGACATATCTTGGTTCCAAACCGGAACGCCTTGAATTTGACACAACGGGTGGCAAACTATCCATCAATACGGATATTCCCCGACAGCTTGAACTTTCTATTCCAATTATGTTTTCAGCCATGTCTTACGGCTCTATCAGTTTTAACGCCTCTTATGCCTTAGCGCGGGCGGCAAGTGAGTGTGGCATCTTTGCCAACTCTGGCGAAGGAGGACTCCATCCTGACCTGCGACAGTTCGGCACCCACATGATTGTCCAGATTGCCTCCGGGCGTTTCGGCGTTGATACAGATTATCTCAACACCGCCGCCGCGATTGAAATCAAGATTGGTCAGGGGGCAAAGCCGGGAATCGGCGGACATCTTCCGGGCGAAAAGGTGGATGAGCAGATTTCACGCACGCGTATGATTCCAATGGGGACAGATGCCCTTTCTCCGGCGCCTCATCATGATATTTATTCCATTGAAGACTTAGCCCAGCTGATTTACGCAATTAAGGAGGCAACGCAATACCAGAAACCCATCTCGGTCAAGATTGCCGCCGTACATAATGTGGCTGCTATTGCAAGCGGCTCTGTGCGTGCGGGCGCCGATATCATAGCCATTGACGGTTTTCGGGGTGGCACCGGCGCCGCACCCACCATGATACGAAACCATGTCGGAATCCCAATAGCCTTTGCCATCGCCGCTGTGGATTCACGATTGCGTGAAGAAGGGATTCGGAACAAGGCATCTATTGTTGCGGCGGGCGGAATTCGTTGTAGCGCTGATGTGGTGAAGGCTATTGCCCTCGGCGCTGATGCAATTTATATAGGGACTGCCGCCCTTGTCGCCATGGGGTGCCATCTTTGCCAGAAATGCTACACGGGCAAATGCAACTGGGGTATTGCCACGCAAGACCCGATTCTGACCAAACGATTAAATCCAGAAACCGCCGTCCGCCACCTCAAGAATCTCATCCGCGCATGGTCGCTCGAGGTCAAAGAGATGCTGGGTGGGATGGGGGTCAATGCAATCGAGAGCCTGCGCGGAAACCGTGAACATCTGCGCGGGATTGGCTTAACAGACCGCGAGCTGTCTATACTCGGCATCAAAGCGGCGGGGGAGTGAGGCAAGAATATGCCACAAATCGTTGCCAGAGAAGCCTACTGCCTGGGTTGTAAACTCTGCGAGATTCACTGCATGGTGGCGCATTCACATTCCAAAAAAATCCTGAGGGCATATTCACATGAGAAGGAACAGTTGACGTCGCGCATTCTGGTCGAAGATGCGGGACGTGTCTCTTTCGCCGTTCAGTGCCGCCATTGCCAGAATGCCCCTTGTATTGAGGCTTGCATCACGGGCGCCATGTACCGTGACCCTGAAACGGAGGCGGTTTTGTGTGACACGGATATGTGCGTGGGATGCTATATGTGTATTATGGTCTGTCCGGCGGGTGCCGTGCTCCGCGATAAACAAGGCAAGGTTGTTTCCAAGTGCGATATGTGCCTTAAACATGGAGTCCCTGCCTGTGTGGAAAATTGTCCTAATGAAGCCTTGAGCTATGTCGAAGATTGAAACAAAATATCTCATTATCGGAAACTCCACCGCCGCCATTGCAGGCGTGGAGGGTATCCGTTCCCTTGATGAAGAGGGCGATATTACTCTCATCTCCGCAGAACCGGAGCATACTTATTCCCGCCCCCTTATCCCTTATCTGTTGAGCGGTGAGATTGATGAAAAACGGATGTTCTATCGTCCCGCCAATTTTTACGAAAAAAACAGGGTGAGAGCAATCCTGGGTTGTGAAGTGGCGCGTGTGGAGGATGACAAAAAATTCGTTTATACCGCAAAAGATGATGCTGTTTATTTCGAGAAGCTCCTGATTGCCACCGGTGGCGCCACAATCCTCCCCAATGTCCCTGACATTACAAGCGAGGGGGTCTTCACCTTTCTCACCTGGCAGGACAGCGTCAGAATCAAAAAGTTCATCCAGAATAAAAAGGTGCGGAAGGCAGTTGTTGTGGGCGCAGGGCTCATTGGCATCAAGACAATGGAGGCACTGCTTGCCCTTCATGTGAAGGTGGATGTGGTGGAACTTGCTAAATATGCCCTGAGCGCCATGCTCGATGAACATGCTGCCGCACTTGTTCATAAAAAACTCGCCCGGGAAGGAGTCACCCTTCATTGCAATACCACCGTGCTGGAGGTCTTGAGCCGGTATGATGTAGTGAGCGGCGTCCGGCTTGCCAACGGCGACAGTATTGACTGCGACATCCTGATTTTCGCCATAGGCGTCCTCCCCAACATCGCAATCGTCAAAGACACCGCCATCAGAACCGACAAGGGCATTCTTGTGGATGACCGGATGCAGACCAGTGTTCCCGATATCTATGCCGCGGGCGATGCAAGCCAGGGCTATGACTTCCTGCTGAATGTCAACCGCCCCATCGCCATTTTCCCAAACGCATATCAGCAGGGGAGAGTTGCCGGTATCAACATGGCGGGCGGCGACCAGGCATTTGCAGGCGGTATGGCAATGAACTCCCTCAGGGTCTGCGACCTGCCAATCATCTCCGTTGGGGTCATCCAGCCGGACGGCGCTTCCTGCGAAGTCCTTTCCAGAATGGACGAGACGCGCTCGGTCTATAAAAAAGTCGTCCTGAAGGATAACCGCATCATTGGCGCCCTGTTTGTGAATGAGGTAGACCGCGCGGGGATTTATACCGGCCTCATCCGTTACAGGTTAGATGTCTCAGAAATCCATGACCAGCTCATGGCTGATAACTTCGGTCTTATTACACTCCCCATGGATTATCGCAAATATGTCGTTTCAGGGATGGGTATTGAGATATGATAATTGACGCTCAACATTTATCATTTAAAGACCTGAATCAGAAAATCCGCGATGCGGCGAGGGAAGACTCCATTATTACTGTGAAAAATGTCCTCGGACATCGTTACATCGGTTGCGGCATGACGGAGTCCGTAACCATCATTGTTGAAGGCGTGCCCGGAAATGATATGGCTGCCTTCATGAATGGTCCCAAGATTATTGTTCAGGGAAATGCCCAGGATGGCGTGGGAAATACAATGAATGCCGGCAAGGTGGTTATCAAGGGGGATGCCGGCGATATTCTGGGACATTCCATGCGCGGGGGGAAAATTTATGTCCGGGGCAGTGTGGGTTATCGCACGGGACTTCATATCAAATCATACAAGGAGCAATTCCCGATTATTGTGATTGGGGGTTGTGTGCGTGATTATCTGGGCGAATACATGGCGGGTGGAGTGATAATAGTCCTGGGGATGCCGGGCAACGCCGATAACAGAATCGTGGGACGCTACGTTGGGACGGGGATACACGGGGGAGCGCTCTACATTGCGGGCGAGGTGGAACGCCACAAACTCAGTCCCGAAGTGGCGCGCATGGAGATTACCGAACAGGATTGCGCACTTCTAACGGACGTCCTGACCGATTACGCCCGCGAGCTCGACCTGCCAGATTTTATTCCCGCTGCCATCCTCCCGCGCCTCATCAAACTAACTCCCCTTACCACCCGCCCGTATGGCAATCTGTATGCGTATTGATTATATATGACTCAGGGACATCAGAACGATAATAGAAAGGAATTTCATGATACTGTCACCAGAGGAAGTTCACGCTCCCGCACCGCTTCTGCAGCATATAACAGGGCTTCTGTGATGTCCTGCCCCTCAAGATCAGGGTATGCCTTCAGTATCTCCTGAACTGTCATCCCTTCCGCCACCATCGAAACCACCGTGGCTACGGGAATACGTAATCCTCTTATGCAGGGAACTCCCCCCATCTGATGAGGATTGACCGTTATACGATTATATTTCATTGGAGATGCCTCCTATTTTGAATATCCTTTTTTTTCTAACGATAGAAACCTTACCACCTCGTTCACACCTAAATCAATAACTTTCACAGCGCATGAAGGATAAATAGACAGTGCGGCACACCATTGCATATAAAAAAAAGAACGCTTAACCAATCCGCCTCAGGCGGACATCCCCCTCACCACCCGCCCGTATGGCAATCTGTATGCATATTGATTAATTGGCTACTATCTGATCCCTTATCCAAAGTTTATATTGACACAGCATGAAGGCGGTTTTTAATCAATTTCTGATAATCGCATTGGCAAAAAGTGTGGGGCGGCTTTATGTATCGTAAGTTTTTTGGGCTTGAAGAAGACCCGTTTAATCTCACGCCTGATACGCGGTTTCTCTACCTGAGCCGCAAGCACCGTGAGGCGCTCGCTAACCTGATTTACGGCATCCAGGAGCGCAAGGGGTTTATTACACTGACCGGCGAGATTGGCTCCGGCAAAACCACCCTCTGCCGCGCACTCGTCAATGAACTTGACCCGAAAACCACCAAGGTTGCGCTCATCTTCAATTCCTACCTGAGTGAGATTGAACTCCTCCAGACCATCAATGAGGACTTCGGCATCGCATCGGAATCCAATTCCAAACGCGACCTCATCAAGGCGCTGAACCGGTTCCTCCTCGATGAAAACGCCGCAGGACACAATGTCGTTCTCATTATTGATGAGGCGCAAAACCTGACGGCGCCTGTGCTGGAACAGATTCGCATGCTCAGCAATCTCGAGACGGAAACGGAAAAGTTGATACAAATAGTTCTCATGGCTCAGCCGGAACTTCTCGATATCCTTGCCCAGCCCGAACTTGAGCAGTTGAGCCAGCGCGTTGCCGTCCGCTATCACATATTTCCCCTCGACGAAGATGACCTTGTTTATTACATCCGCCACCGGCTCTTTGTCGCCAAGGCGCAGATAGATATTGAATTCACGCCGGATGCCCTTAAACTCATTTATCAATTCTCAGGCGGAATCCCGAGGAAAATCAACGTCCTGTGCGACCGTTGTCTCCTTGACGCCTATACAAAAGTCACATACGCAATTGATAGAAGTATTGTGAAAGAGGCAATTTCAGAGATTGAGGGAGAGCAGGCGAGGGCTGTGGCAAAGGCGGGCGGAAGGGCATCCCGTCCTGCTGTCAGATTATCAAACCTTGCGATATTGACCGGAATATTATGCCTTATTGTCATTGTCAGCGTCGTGCTCGGAATCAATCTTGCCCGCAGCGGTCTGCCGAAACTAAAAGACGCATCTCTTGAGGGGACGCAGGAAGCGGCGAGCGAACCCTCTTACAAGGTTGCATGGAAACACGAACCGTCATCACTCTCTCAGGAAGATGAGCCCACACCAACGCCCACGCCTCAACCCACTCCCACAAAACCGCCTCAACGCTACTTTTTCAACTGGGACTACGATAAGGACAATGTCTGCCGTGTGGATAATACAAAATTCACCTATGCCGCCTCTATTTTTACCTGTCTGCGCCTCTGGAATATCGAGGTTGACCTGACAGATTTCAAGAACATGGACGTCAAGACCATCCAGAGGCTCAACCTGACCCAGAATGAAAAGATAGGTCTTAAAAAACATGTGATTGAGGGCGACCTTGCGACCGCCGCAAAATTTGATATCCCCGTAATACTGACATATAACATCCCCCCGAAAGGTCTTTCGCCCACTATTGTCCTCGTCCGCATGGTAGGGATGTCCTGCACAATTGCCGACCCGATGAGCGGTTTATGCACCATCTCACGCAATGCCCTTACAGAGAATCTGAGACAGTGCATTGTGATATATTTTGACACGCTGAAGCTAAATACCATCGTAAAAGGGGAGGAGAGCGAGCGGGTTAAAATCCTGCAGACGTTTCTCCAGAAGAAGGGGTTTCTGAAGGGGGAGGCAACCGGTATATTTGACCAGACTACCGAGTCTGGCATCAGGAATTTTCAACGGTATTATAAGATTGAGCTGCCGGAGCTGCTGAATACCGATACCGTTTTAATGCTCTCTACACGTATGGTCACCATGAGACCCAGATTATTTTCCTCCGGCGGACAGGACTGAATGAAGAGATTTGAGAATTGGAGAATTGGAGAATTGGAGTCCGCCTCAGGCGGATAAGAATTTGAAGATTTGAGTTCGACCATGAGTATTATACTTGATGCACTGAGGAAGGCAAGGCGCGACCGCCATCTGGATGATGTCCCCAGGGACAATGCCATTTTCCGCCAGATGGAATATGAGAACATTTCGCGACGGAAAAAGAAAAAAACAAGGCTTTACCTGATATTCATACTGGGATTTACCCTTGTTTTCATCATAACGCCGGCAATGTTCGTACTTCTCGCATATTGGGGATTCTTCCCAAGCCCTTCCTTCATGAAAGGACAGCGCATATCCAGAGTTGGGATGCTTACACCAACACCCCAGCCGGCAAAAATAATAATCCAGATGGCGCCAGTGCCCACCTCTGTGAAACCCCGCCCCACCAGTATCACACAAACACCGGAACCAACCCCCGGTCCATCTCCAACTCCCGGACCCACACCCACCCCGAAACCAACACCATCAAAGACCGCCCCGCCAGTCCGGATGCCTGTCACACCGCCCACAGGCAAGCCTGCCGTGCCATTAATTCCAAGACCCACGCCCACACCGAAGCCTGTTTCCACGGCGCACCCGGTCTCCACGCAAACACCCGCGCCGCCTCATCAACCCCCGGTCCCAACGCCCCGGCGGTCGGAATTCCAGCAACCCGAGGATTTCAACATAAAACTGGACGGTGTGATGTGGGATGATAAAAACCCATCAGCCCTGGTCAATGGTCAGATTGTTGGCGCAGGACAGAATGTTGACGGTTGGACTGTCGTCAAAATTACAAAAGAATATGTTGAAATGAAAAAAGATGCTGTTAAATATAAATTCAAATATTGACTTTCTCACTGAGAGGACAACCCGATAGTATAAAAACTTAAAAAATAAATGCGCCAATCCGCCTCAGGCGGACCCTATTTATCATAATGGAGGGACTAAATGTCCGTTGTTAAGAAAATCAATATGCCCGTCATGATTATCGTAGTCATCACCGGAATATTCTCGTGCTCACTGCTCAAATCCGGCGGCGAGTCAGCACTATACCCGCGGACGGAACTGCGCGGGGTCTGGTTACGCCCGCCGCAGAACTTTCGGGAGATTCCATCCATCCTTGATAAAATCAAAAACGCCGGATTTAACGCCATTTTCCTTGAAACCCTTTATCATGGATTTGTGATTTATCCCGGCTCAAATTTCCTCAACCGTCCCGAATATGGCGGGCATGACGTATTGCAGGAATTCATCAAAGAGGCGCACGCGCGCGGCATGAAAGTCCATTGCTGGACAGAGGTATTTTACCTCCAGGTGGACACAAAGAAATATCCGCAATTCCCACGTTCTGTCATTTTTGATGAACATCCTGAATGGAGGCTTCTAACAAAGAATGGGGAGACCTCTGATGTTTCCGAGGATGCCCACATCTTCGGCGACCCCGCCAACCCCGCCCTGCAATCCTTTCTCCTTGAATTTTACCGCGACCTTATCCAGCGTTATAATGTGGACGGAATCAATATCGACTATATCCGCTATCCTGCGGGAAAATATGATACGGGATACACAGAATTTGCCCGAAAAGCATTCAAAAATGAAACAGGTGTTGACCCTCTCACGTTTGATAGCAATAGTAATCCTGAGATGTGGATGAGATGGGTCAGATGGCGGGAGAACAGGGTCACAGATTTTGTTTCGAGGCTGTCAGACCTGATTAAACATAATAAACCTCAAATAGTCCTCTCCGCCGCCATATTCCCGGGTTATTATATTGAGCGGGGGCGACATTTCACCTTTCAGGACTGGGCAAAATGGCTTGAAGGAAATTATGTGGATGCCATTATTCCCATGGCGTATGCGCCATCGCTTGAGGGTGTGCGGGGTGAAATCAATAGCGTAATTGAGAAGAATAAAGGCAAAGCCTTTGTCCTTCCCGTCCTCGCCGTCCCTATCACAAAAAAGGATAACTATGGAGGAAGCGACCATCCCCCCATTCAAGAGCAGATTTCCATGGTGCGTTCCATGAAACTTCCGGGACACACAATCTTCTGTTATGACTGGATTCTTCAAAGTGCGAATGGCTTTGATGCGTTCAAGGAGGTATATTCCCGCCGTTCAGAAAAGTGACCGGGTATTCATGAAGGGAGATAATCAAGATGGGAAGCCTGAAAAAAATCGCCTTGTTTAAGCAAGGCTTTGGACTGTTCATTCATCAATTTAATGTGGAGACCGACAAGTCGGTGAGTATTCAGTCATCTCCTGACCAGATGAATGAAATTCAATCCTCGCTCACAGTTCTTGACATGGGGGGAGGGCGTATCAACTCCATTGCATGTGAGAATGATAACGCCGTGGGATTATTTAAAATCAACCTGCAGGGGAGCGGGACAAGAACTGTCCAGGTTTCGTATGTTGTTTCCACACCACCCTGGGAAATGACATACAGGCTCATGGTCCCCGACCAGCCTGGAAAAACAAGGGGGCTTCTTCAGGGCATGGCAATTGTCCACCGCATGGGCGCTGAACCGTGGGAAAATGTTGACCTCACCCTAAAATCCGCCAGACCCCATCTTAATTTTGAAACGAAGAAACAGGAAGATGGGATGTTTTATGAATATCACATCCCCCACCCCGTAAGTGTGTCTGAAAACGGTTCTGTCATGATTCCCGTTATGGATGAAAGTGTCGATTGCGAGAATATCCTTGTTTTTCACGCACCGGAACAGAATATCTATCCCACCGTGGGCATAATTCTTTCCAATACAACCAGTAATCCCCTTGCCCCGGGACCCGTCACCATCTTCCAGAAGGATGCGTTTGGCGGACAGTCTCTTCTCCCCACACTTCATCCCGGTCAGAGGCACCTCCTTTGTTACGCAAACACACAGGAGTGTGAGGTGAGGTTAGACCAAAAGCCCAGCGGTGAAGCGGTCAGGGAGGTCAGAATAAAAGACGGTGAACTCATACTTGAATCGGATGGTATGATGATGGACACTTATGAGATTCAGAACCGCACGACAAGGAAGAAGGAGATGGTGATTGAGCATCCAAGAATGGCAGGACAAAAACTACAGAAACCACGGAATCCCTTCGAATCCACAGAAAAGGCATGGCGTTTCCGCATCTCGGTTCCGCCCGATATCGCTATCCAGTTCCAGATTGAGAGCACAATCAGGGACAGGAAAACTTTAAGGCTTGCTGATATTACGGAGGAACACATCTCTGCCCTTGTGGCGAAGGGGTATCTTGACGAGGGGGTGGAAAAACAGTTGCGCGGAGCACTGTCCATACGGGATAGCATCAATCAGAAGGAAATGGATAACTCCCGGCGCAGTGAACAGGAAAGGGCATTCCAAGAATCCCTCCAGAAAATCCTGTATGTGAAAGACGTGAGTAAACCTGCGGGAAATAATCTGTAAATCCGCCTCAGGTTGAAAACACGCCGTGGCGGGCGGATTAATAAGAATTTAACAAAGATGGACAGGATTTACAGGATTGTTTAATTCTGTCGCACTTTATGCCCGCCTCAGGCGGACACCATGTGATACTTGACAACTCCCGTGCCTTTTTATCAGTTTGAAAAAGTTTTAGACGGAGAAATATGAGATGTTTCAGGAAAAAGTTGAAACAAGGCGGCGGGAGGAGATGATTCCTCTGACGTTGCAGGTCGCGGAGGCGCTTGAAAAGTCCCGTATGCGCTCCGGTCTGTGCGTCATATATGTGCCACATACAACCGCAGGTGTAACGATTAATGAGAATGCCGACCCGGATGTGTGTAAGGACATCCTGATGGGGCTTGGCAAAATCGTCCCCCTGAACTGGCAATACTCGCATGGTGAAGGGAATTCCGACGCGCATCTGAAGGCATCCATCGTGGGTTCATCGGTGGTTGTTCCCGTTGAGGATGGTAAACTTCTGCTGGGAACGTGGCAGGGCATCTATTTTTGCGAATTTGATGGACCCCGCACAAGACGTGTCCTCTATCAATTCATTCCTGCGGCGCCCACGCATATGGTGGAAGAATAATGAATGAATCGATTATTGAATTCGCATTCGCCCATCCCGATGTTGCAGTTATAAAGGTTCACGGACGCGGTTCATTCCTTAACAGCATGGACCTCCAATCCCTGACAGATACTCTGCGTAAAAAAAATCCAAATATACGTTTTATCATAGACCTTGAGCATTGTATCACACTGGACAGCACCTTCATGGGGACACTGGCAGGTATAAGCATTGAGCAGAACAAGGCTGGCATGTGCTATCTGACCGTAGTAAACGCACAAAAACATACGCGTCAACTTCTGGTCAATCTTGGACTCTCTTACATCCTTGATATGCGCGAGATGGCGGAATCCATGCCTGTCAGGGATGAGGATTTCCAAAAGGCGGAAGGGGAGCAGGCATCAAGGTTTGAGCAGATTGTACACATGATTAAGGCGCACAACCAGCTGATTGACTTAGACACCCAGAATGAAATCCGCTTTCAGAGTGTGATAAAATATCTTCAGGACAGTCTTGAACGTGAAAAAAAGAAAAAGGAAGATACACCCGATTCTAAGACATGATGCCCCAGACTGAAAACGATATAGACTTGAGCGAGGTGAAGGATGCCGCCGCCTTCCTCAGACGGGATAATCCTGTCATTCCTCATCTTGCCATTGTGATTGGCTCAGGTCTTGGGGCATTTTTAAATACGATTGAGAAGACCGGACAATTCCCTTATGCCACTATACCTCATTTCCCCGTAAGCAGTGTTGCAGGGCATGAGGGAGAATGGATATTCGGCACATCAGATGGTAATCCTGTTATTATCCTTGCGGGACGAAAACACCTGTATGAGGGGGCTGGCGTTGCAGCATGCACCTTTGCCATCCGCCTCCTTGCTGAATTGGGTGTCAGGATGCTCATCCTGACCAATGCAGCCGGGGCTCTCAGCCGTCACCTGCTACCGGGCGACCTGATGCTGATTGCCGACCACATCAATCTGATGTTTTGCAAACCATTATTCGCACTTAGTCCTGAGCGACCGTTTGACCGTCTGCCATGCCCCGCCGAGACTTATGACGTCCGGCTCAGGAAGATTGCCCGCGATGTTGCATCTGCAGAAAAAATCCCCCTGAAAGAAGGGATTTATCTGGGTACAATGGGACCCAGTTATGAGACTAAGGCGGAGGCGCAATTCATGAAGTGGCTCGGGGCGGATGCCGTTGGCATGTCCACAGTTCTGGAAAATATCGCCGCACGCCAGCTGGGGATGCGCGTCCTGGGAATATCCTATATCTCCAATTCAGTCCTGTTTCCCGGTATGCAGGGAAAAATAACCCATGAGGAAGTCCTGGCAAATGCAAAACTGGTTGAAGGAAATTTTGCAAAACTGCTGCGTGGAGTCATAAGGGCAATATCAGCCTCGGCGGACCTGGAGGAATGACATGAGAGCGGTTGACCTGATAGCCAAAAAGCGCGATGGGGGAGAGTTACAGAAGGAAGAACTGGAATTTCTCATCAAGGGCTACGTATCCGGCGAGCTTCCCGATTACCAGATGTCAGCGTTTCTTATGGCGGTGTTTTTCAGTGGGATGTCCTTTGCAGAAACGGCTACCCTGACGCGCGTAATGATGTATTCGGGTGACACTTTTGACCTCTCTTCCATCACCGGTGTAAAGGTGGATAAACACAGCACGGGCGGGGTGGGGGACAAGGTCTCCCTCATCCTTGCGCCCCTTGTGGCATCCGCCGGCGTGCCTGTCCCCATGGTCTCAGGACGCGGGCTTGGACACACGGGCGGGACGCTGGACAAGCTGGAAAGTATCCCCGGCTTCGCCACAAGAATGGATGGGAAGAGGTTTATTGACCAGATTCAAAGGATTGGCGTTGCCATCATCGGTCAGTCGGATAATTTTGTCCCCGCAGATAAAAAGCTTTACGCCATGCGGGATGTCACAGCCACAGTGGAGAGCATCCCGCTCATTTCAGGGAGCATTGTCAGCAAAAAAGCCGCCTCGGGGGCGGACTCCTTTGTATTTGATGTCAAGACCGGCACCGGTGCCTTCATGGACACTGAAGACAGGGCGCGTGAACTGGCGCATGCTCTCATTGGTGTCATGAAGGAACTGGGGAAAAAGTCCATGGCGCTTATCACAGACATGAACCAGCCCCTTGGTTGCGCCATTGGCAATTCACTTGAGGTTATAGAGTGCATTGAATCACTCAAGGGCAATCCCCCCTCAGACCTCAGGGAAATCTGCATGGAGCTGGGTATGAGGATGCTCCTTCTTGGTGAAAGGGCGGCAACCCTTGAGGAGGCAGCGGGGATTCTCAAGGAGAGATGGGCTTCTGGCGCCGCACTGCAAAAGTTTCAGGAGATGGTGAAAGCTCAGGGGGGCAATCCTGACATTATTGACAATCCATCACTGCTTGATGTCTCTCCTGACCGGAAAGACCTCACCTCTCCGCGGGATGGCGTGATAGCGGGTTTTGAGGCGCGGGAAATCGGCAACGTCTGTATGCTTCTGGGGGCGGGGAGGGCAACGTATGACGCTCCCATTGATTACGGTGTGGGACTTATCTGCCACAAAAAAATCGGGGAAGTCGTCAAAAAGGGAGAGCCTGTCTTTACAATTTACCACAGGGGCGGCAAATCTTTAAGAGAGGCTGAAAAAAGGCTTTCACAGGCTGTTATCATCTCGGATAATCTTGTTTATCCCCCAAAATTAATAAAGGCTGAAATCCAATAGGGGAGGGGATTTTTAATGGGTGAAGAGAAATCTCCATGCAAGGTTAAACTCTTTTTCGGACTGCTTTTCCCTGACGAGGAAATCCTTGCCCGAACAGAGAAAAGAATTGTCAACGATTATGGAGATATTGACCTCCAGAGCCCAATCGTTCCCTTTGATAAAACCACATATTACGAAAATGAGATGGGGCAATCGCTCCTCAGGCGGTTTATCTCAATTGTGAACCTGATTGACCCGGTTGAACTGCCAACTATCAAAATCCAGACAAATTTGCTGGAAAAACTATTTGCCAGACCCGAGGGTTCCCGTCAGGTCAACATTGACCCGGGGTATCTCATATTTTCAAAAGTTATTCTTGCCACAACAAAGGATTACACTCACAGGCTTTACCTCGGGAAAAAAATATATGGCGAGGTTACCCTTCACTACAAAGGCGGCGAGAAGAGCTTTTGCCCCTGGGAATGGACATATCCCGACTATCGCGAGCCAGTGGCTATCAATTTTTTTAATGAACTCCGTAATATTTATAAAAGACAACTCAAGCGCGAAGAATGACAACATATCCGAAAAAACCTATCTATCTGCTTTATGGCAACGAAGAGGAAAAACTGAACGAGGACCGTTGCGCCATTGTGGAGATGCATTTACCCCGCGAGAAACGTGAGGAAAATTATCGTGAATTCACCCCGAAGGCATCCCAGACCAGACTGCCACTTGCCTCATTCATGCCAGAACTCCTCGCCGAACTGGGCACCATCTCATTTTTCCCGGATTCCTGTCGTGTGATTGTGATATATAATCTTGCTGAGCTTTACGGGCGCAAAGCCTCATCAGAGGAGGAACAGTCCGAGGATTCCCCGAAACTCTGGAAAGGAAAGGTCTCACCGGAGGTCTATTTCATCAAATACCTTGAAAAAGAACTTCCAGATGCAAATAATATCCTTATATTTCAGAATACTGAGGACCCGGATAAGAATCTGCGCGTCAATGAAAAAGGGAACATCTTTAAAACCATCACCAAGTCGGGGCATAAAATAAAACACTTCTCCAATCCCATAAACTGGAGACTTGAGGATGCCATTATGAAGCGCAATCTTCCAGAGGCGCTCAATATTTTACGACAATGGATGGAAAAAGACCCCGATACGGCAAGGAGTAAGGTCTTTCAATCACTGGTTAAAAGAATTGTGCTTCTTCTTCAGGCAAAGGTGATAACAGCAAAGAAAAAGAGAATAGAATCCGTTAGTGAACTGGAAGAGACATTTTTTCCCGACGGAATGACTTATAATTTACTCAATGAGCATCCATGGATTCAGTCAAAGATTGAAGAGGGGAGCGCCAGATATACCATGACAGAGCTTACACGCGCCCTTCAAAAGACACTGGAAATCGGCACTTATGTCTTCCCCAAA
>Ga0315291_10003082_pt1 | contig 21557 bp, 27 predicted proteins | sample YL17G12_20_MG_FD_203070 | JGI IMG/M metagenome (GOLD analysis project Ga0315291, IMG submission 203070) | Sediment microbial communities from Yellowstone Lake, YNP, Wyoming, USA - YL17G12_20 | ecosystem: Environmental > Aquatic > Freshwater > Lake > Sediment | place: USA: Wyoming | collected... | reverse complement strand
TTTGCTAGATTCCCAGACCAGCAGATCGTCCCCGTCCAAGAAAGCCCGCAAAAGATCGCCGTGCTTCCCTTGTGCGATTAACAATTCTTTGGAGGAAGGATTACGGAAGATCTCAGTATAGCCGTTACGGGATTGAATAGCAGATTCGAATTTACTTAAAGAAGATTGCGTGGGCAATGCCCACGGAGGAGTCTCTGGATATTTTTTCTCAACATTTTTGTCGAGAGTTCTCCAAAATTCAAGAAGAACTGGAACCATTCCATCAAAATGGTAACCGATAAAAAGTAGCCTATGTGAAGAGTTATCTACCCGACATCTTACGACCATCGCATCTACTTTACCCACAGTGGAATGAGTAGGGGAGGAAACTACTTTGAATAAGTCATTGTCTTGGTTTTTTAATTTCTGCTCAAACGCAGCATAAGTTTTAGGAGGAACTTTGTTTTTTAGAAGATGAGACAGCCCCGCCAACTTCTGATCTGGGTTCAGCAAGAACGTTTTTAAGTTCGCCGATCTTCTTGTCAACCCACTCTGCGCTGATTCCTTCCCCAAGTAGGAAAGTTCTGTTCCTTTCGAGAACACTGAGTCCTGCTGCAATAAGGTTTCTTTCGTCTGATCCCATACACCCCCCATTATACCAGGATAAGGTTTTGACGCAACTGCTAAGAAATTAGTATCTTTTTTCCAATAGTTACCTGCATCGAATCCTGCGAATACCTTCTCGATTTTACCCATCGATTCAAACGTCAGCGGCCCCGCTTTGACGCCTAAATCCTGTGGCCCCAATTTTTCTGCTTTAATCCGATCCCAAAGTTCTTCCGAGACCGTGATGTGTGGGCGATAATCTGGATAGTCGTCTTTGCGAATCGCCTCAAGCGCATAATGAAGCTGGGATACATGAGGAGGTAGTTTGTCCAGTTCCAACACCTTCACGTCTCCACGTTTGCCCTGGAGGATGATTGGATTCCAAGAGGATATCGGGGGAGGGGTCTTCGGAATACCTTTCGTGACTTCTTCGATCTGCTCGGTCGTGACGGGCGTCTTGTCAAAGAATTTGACCGTGATGTGGTGCTCATCGGTTTCCCCGTCGATGTGGATCGGGTAATGGAGGAAGGAAGTTGTTCCTGCGAACATCTCCTTGATCTCTTCCTTAGTTAAGGCTTCGACTAAGAACGATCCAGTAGTGTGCGGCACCCACTCGTTCGAGGGGATCAGAATTTCAAGATAGTGATTCAGCTCTTTGGTTTGGTTATGGCAATCCACTAAAGCATCATGGATTCCTTCTTCATCAAAACCTGCCAACTCCTTCTTATCTTCTTTCTTCCCTGCCTTTTGACGTGCAATCGCTTTGATCGGATTTGCGTCAAATAGTTCATAGTGAAACGTACCTGGAATAGGTCCGTCATCTCCGATGTCAGATCCATTAATGCAGCCATGATGGTTTAAAAAATTGATGTCCGTATGGACTGCATCGCCTGCTGGCGTTACTTTCCCCTTCAGATCTCCCAACCAGTCATGAATTTTTTCTTTCGCTTGCTCCGGCGTAAGATCCGATTCATTGCACTTCTCAAAAATGTGCGTCAGGTACTGTTTGTGGAAATCATTTTGAGGATGACCCTCGTGTTTCAGATACAGAACGAGTGGCTCGCCTTGTTCAACATACTGGTTGCCCTGGAGTTTCAACTTAACCATCGCGATCTGAAGCAGTTGATCACGGTCGGGAACAACGCCCGTCATTTCGCAATCTAACATCAGAAGATCTTCGGGGAGGAAGGATTCTGCTGCGGAACCTTCTACGCTCTCATTTGGAATCTCTTCTATCTGAGTAACTTTCCAAGTTGGAATTTTTTTTTGGAAAATAACACCTCTAGGGGCAGAAAACCTTTGTGGATCCAATATTTCTTCCCACCATACCCCGTCATATCCCTGAGATTCTGCATAAAATACGGGAGCTAAATCTGTTGCCAACGAATTTCTAGGCTTAGAAGAAAAAGATTCTTTCCAGTACTTTATGCCTTTAGGGCCGAAATCGTAACCCTTTGTAAGTTCAATTTCACCTGGATCGTCTACTTCGTTTTTTGCCTCTTTTTCAGAATCAAACTCTGAATATTCTTCATTTCCTTCCTCGTCTGTTTTCCAGGCTCTCCATTTATTCGCTGATTTCAAAAAGTCATTTTTAATGCCCCACTCTATAGATTTAAGATCGTCTCTATCTGCGAAATAAAACCGAGGATTTTTCTTTGTAAGTTTGAATAAGGATTGTCCACCCAACCGAGCTATTTTAATCCATGCGCCTGGATCCTGACTAATGCTTAGCCCATTTCCCTCCAAGGAAAAATCTGGTTTACCTCTACCTGCCATGGATCCGATATGATAAACTGTAGAGAGATCTCGCCTAGAAGAAGCCTCTACCAAAAAAGGCTCCTCGTCCAACGCCTTCCGAACCGGGGGAATCCCTAAAGGTTGAATCCCTAGCGGTTGATCGACCAAAACTTCTGGAGGGTTTTCAATCTCGACCTGATCCATCGGAGATCCAAACGGATAGGGACTTTCAGATTCCCAAGCGTACCAGCCGCCCGAGAGCGCGACCTGTTTACCCCCCTCGTAGAGTTCTTTGAGTTTATCGCGTAACGCTTGTTGTGTGCTGCGCGGCACAAAGAACGCACCTGGGCTGAACTTAGGACGATTCTTAGACAGGAATGCCACGTCATTGACTTTGAAAAGTTTACCTTGTCTATGCTCAATGACCAGTTGGATCCCCTTCTTGTCTTCTGCCGAGGGGCGTAGGAAATAATTGTAGCCGTATCCCGAACCATGCGGCTGGACCAGGAGGTAGAACTCCCGATCCGACTCGATCACATAATCTTGGTCTGACTTTTCTGTCACGAAATCCTTGCCCAGCGCCTGATTGATTCTGGCGGACTCCTCTCGAAAGAACTTGCCGTGGCTGTCGCGCTTGAGAAGTTTGCGAGTAAACGGATCCATCGGCTTCCCTGCATGCGGTCTGTAGTTGAGTAGAAAATCCGCATGATGAATCAGTTCATGCACCAGTACCCTCTCCAGGGTCTTCTGGTCATTCAAGATCCGCTTCTGAATCTCGATCAGGCAATTATCGGGGTCTTTAGTGCTGCTATAGGCTGTGCGGCCCAACCAACGTTGCGAAAGCTGATCGACAATTTTGAAATTAGGCGTCGGGAGTTGAAACTCGCCAAAGAATTGGTCGAGTAATCTGCGAGATTGAGTTTCCAGATCCGTGGTGCTGGTGGCGGCTAGGACGGATTCCACTTGCCCCTTTCCCGCCTCCTTCCAGATCTTATCCATCGTCCGTTTTAATTCTTCGTCTAACTTCTTGAAGTCTAGTGGCTTCGTGAGAATACTGACTTCTCCGCCTGCACCGTATTCCAAACGTGGAGAAGAGAAATCAAGATGAACTCCCACACTTGAAGGGCGTGATTTGTTCCCAGGATGATACTGAGGCATGATGCTCCAGTTCGCATAAACCTTTTCGTCCCCTACCTTGGTGTATCCCGCGATCTCTTTCTTCTGCCCCCAGCCTATCTTTCTAAGTTTAGGTGGATCCACCTCGACCTTACCGTAGGGTTTTAAAAACTCCTCAACGTGCCGCATGACTTCCAGAACTTCCCCATATCCGGTAGCGCTCTGGTCATCACGCTTCAGAACTTTGATCTTCCGTGGGTCCAGAACTAGGAGTTGTTCTTCCGCACCATGAATGATCTTCTCGTCGTCGAAGATCGCATCGTATCCAAGATCACGAAGCGCTTTGTTCCAAGCGCCTTCACGCCGCCCTGATTTAAGAATGAATTCATTCTTCATTCCGTCCCAGAAGCTGCGGATCTGATCTCGGTGATCTTCCCCTTTGATCTCCCAATAATCGATACCGAGATTCTGGAGAATGTCTTTGGCTTCCGAAACATTGAGCTGGGTCAAATCCATGACACGAGCAGAAGGGTCGAGCTGAACTTCAAAGCGGTAGGGCAGCGTTTGCCACATCTCGACGGGTTTGAAGTCCGCTGGAAACAAATAAATTCCAGCAGGGTCTTGGTGCATGCCTTTAGGGTTGATCGTGACTTGTGGGAGTTTGGAGTAATGAATCCAGACTGGATCGGAGGCGTGTTCGGAGAAGTTGGATTCTACCGCATCCCCTACCTCGATCTCCTCGACATTCGTAATCTTGATCTGATTTGGATCAAAAACGATATAACTAATGCCGCCGCCTTCATACTCGTTGTCGTAGGAGATGCTGTCGTATCCTATTTTTTTCAACCATGTCGTGAGGGCTTTTACGTCCTCAAATACCGAATTGCCAAGCGAGTCTTTAGCGTTCTCGCCTTTGACCATCCAGACATCTTCGTACCACTGGTCAAACATTTCATCCGTGATGCCTGGGATGCTGGCCCCTCTTTCGATTGCCCCGAAGATCTCCTGTAAAATATCGGAGACAGACCACGCCCCTAATCTGTTTTCTGGAAGATGCAAGGGCTTGCTGACATTGAGATTCACTGTATAGAGATAAAGGGGCTTCCCTTTTTTCCAACCGTATTCTGAATCCTGCGTGATCTGACTGGCCCTGCTCAGGGCAGTTTCTTTAGTCTCAAAATGGAACCCTGCGTCCGTGGCGCTCCATCCCTGCTTTTGCTGCTGCTTGAATTGGTCAAACTTATTAGCAGAAATATGATAAAGATTTTCAATCATAGGAGGGCTTCTATTCTGATGTGGATTCCGTGCAGCATATCTTAAAAATAAGCCGAGACTTCCCAAAGACTTGCCCCCTTTGAGGAGATGAGGTTTAAAAAGAGTCTATTGACAATATGTGTCATATATGCCATGCTTCCGCCATGAATATTGAGAATTTCGGTAAAAAATTCGACGCCTTGGCAGACCAGTTTATAGAGGAACTGTATGCACTCTACGCTCCCACAAATTTTATTGCTGCGAATGTTGTTATTCCCTTTGAATTAAAGCGCTTGGAAAAAGAAGCGAATGAAACACTAGATGCGGTTAAGAAGATGCTATCTGCTTATAAAGCCCGCTATCACGCACTTGTTTCTGAATTTTCGGAATTGACCCAGGAGCAGAGAAAAGTACGAGTGGAAAGAAAACGTGTCCAAATTTTCAAAGATCTTACGATCCTTACGGAACGAATGAGATTCTTTTCCATACAACATTTAACCACTATGTCGGAATATGATGCATCTTTTCGTAATAAAAAACTTGAAGAGGATCTCACATTACTTTCAAAAATAACAGCAGACGATCTATTCGATAGTTGGGTCAACGATTGAAAGATATCTCTAGATTGAAATCCGTGTCAGCGATGGAAGACTACTGTCTTAAATTACTATATTCAGATGGTTTTAATGCAATTTTACAGATGGAACCTTTCCTAAAAGGAACTGGAAGCCCATTACTTAACTCTACAGAATTTGATAAAGTTCATATCCGCAAAGGTTTTATTGAATGGGACTGCGGTGTAGATCTCGATCCTGTGGAAGTTTACGAATTTCTGAAGGGGTTTGAGTAGAAGAAGCCGCGTAGGCGGATGGCGCGGGAGTCGAACCCGCCTTAGAATCTTTAGAGGATCCCCCTTAAGCCGCTCAGGCAGCCATCCATATCCCTCATCAGGCCAACGGCAACTCCTCCGCAAAGCCTTCTTCCCGATACGCGACCAACACCGTCAATCGATTTCCCCAATAAGGCTCGCGAAACGATACATCCACTTCAGGCAACCAGGACTCCAGATCCTGACACTTCTTCAGAACGATATGCCCCTCTTTAGGGTTCCATTCATCCAAGCGAGTGCCGTAGTAGTCTTCGCACCAGCGGGCTATTCCGTGGCAGGCTTGCACGGTCTTCTGCGATTTGTCCAGAAAAGCATCTACGATGACGAATAATTTTTTCATATAGCCGCCGGTTGCTGCGCTTCCCACGCGCCGCGTTCCGCAGCAAGTTTATCTCCATGTTCCTGAAGCAAGCGATCGAGTGTTCTCTGATTCCGCTTGTTACCTTCTCTGACCTTCGATTCCATCTGTTCAATCGTTCTGCCGCGTAAAAGGCCGTACACTAGATGTAAATGGCGAAACTCATAACGCTCTTGATAGCAACGTGCCTTATGCTCTCTTCGACCTGTGCGAATCGTTTCGGCCAAGGATTTAAGCTGGGACTTCATGTTCTGTAACGTGAGTGATTTCATAAATAGCTCCTGTGTGAAAAATTGATTCGATCGAAAACCATTCGGGCGAATCCAGGGCTACGGAGGATGGAAAAGGAGAACCTAATGGAGCAATTTCATGCTTACAGAATACCACTCAAAATAAAAAAAGCCAGGATTCAATGAATCCTGGCTTTCTCTATTTTAATTCAAAAAACGATCAGGATGGCTTGCCGCCATGATGCTCGTCTTCATCGCGGCAAATCCAGCACTCAGTCCAGTACAAGAATGCACCGGCACGAGTGTTTTCAGCATTTGCACGATAAGTCACGAGCAAGCTGTGGCCTTCGCCCAAAACGAGAAGTTCATCACTCTCGAATGGAGTCACGCCTACTGCCATTGCATCGATCGTAGTACCGTTGGATGATACGTTAGGTAGCTTGTAGAACTGACCTACGGAAACATTGCTGCTTGCCGTATTCAAATTCACAATCGTACCCAAGATTCCGGGACCGTTCAATGCTGGATCGAACGAGTAGTGGAACAAACAGACGTTGTCATCAGAGCCCAACGAAGACATGAGGCGTTTGCGGATATAGAACAGCTTACCGCTGCCTGCTGGGTTGACCAAAAGTTCGGCTGGAACTTCAGTCGCAACAGGGGAGATGTAACCAATGTCTTCAAATCCAACATACGTATCGCCCTTAAGAACTGCTTCGCAAGGATCGCAGCAATTCTTTTTAGGTTCTGGTGGATGTGGAGGATGTTTGTCATCTCCGCAATAAAAATTAACTACACCGCAAGGTGCTTCTTTCTTGTGGTCATCATGATCATGTTCTTGTTCGCCCATATATTCTCCTTTAGGTTTTACTTCTGTTATTACTTTTACTAATTCCGCATTTTTTACAGGCTCAGAAATTTTCAAAGGCTCTGTAGCTACAACAGGCTCCGATTTTGGAAGCACTGCAATAGCCACGACCTTTGGAACTTCTGAAGTTTCTGCAACCTCAGCAGCTTTTTTTTTCTTCTTGGTCTTATTAAGATTAATCTTTTTTCTTTTCGCCACAATCGCCACAGAAAATATTAATCGTTACGCAGCTACTCTTCACGTCATTCTCTTTGTGATCGTGTTCGTCGCCTTTTGGGCCATCTTTTGGACCGCCATTATGGCCGGTTGGGCCGTCATCTTTAGGGCCAGTTGGGTCTTCACCCTTCATTTTTGGAAATAAAGACATAAGTTTTCCTCCTAGTTCGAACCTCGTATCGCGCAAGTGCTCGCTTACTATTTAAGAATAACTATGTTTGGAGGGGGGTTTATGGAGGAAGGTAATGAGAGGTAATCGTTGACTAATTAGATACAGTAAGGTAAATTAAGGTTGTATGAAGAAATTAGATTCTTTTGCAGTAGAGAAGAAAATTCAAGAAAGCCGCCCGTTTATTAAATTGGATCACACGACGTATAAAAACGTCAGGACCCCTGCTCTTTTTATTGACGCGGAGTATGGCACTTGGTGGACATGTCCTCATGGGGTTGTCTACGGAGGGCAATGCCACCCAGCCAGAGGCGCCGAGACAAAACGGAAAAAGAAAACAAAACATCCACAAGATCCGATCGAGATCGAAAGATTAGTGCAGGCGGATCGTCCTTGGATCTCGATGAAAAAAGAAACCTTCGAAGGTTTTTGCAAATCCTGTTTATGGGTGGATTCCCAATACGGAGAGTTCAAATTATCTCCCCATGCGGTTTTGATCCGAGGGAGCCAACATTTCAGCAGGAGCAAAACGCATCCAGCGGAAAAGGTTGCGGAGGCCATTAAGAAGATCAAACCCCATCTAACGATGGATCAATCCACTTACAAAAATAAGCAAACAAAAACAAAATTTATAGACATAGATTACGGGGAAGTTTGGTTGTATCCACATAATCTACTTCAAGGGCAAGGCGATCATGAGGAGAGACTCAAGGAGACTAAAATCATTCCGCTTCCTACCATAATAGAACAATTGCCATCTCATGTGAAAATTATAGAAAGCACGTATCAAGGAACCAGTCTGCCGTGCCAATTTATAGATCAAGAACACGGTGAGTTTGAGGGTTTGCCACAACTTGTAATTGATGGAAGTAGAAGTCATCCTAGGCGTCATAAATGGACTAAGCAGACTGCGGAAGATGTCCAAAGCAAAATATCATCTTACATCGAACTGATTCCAGAGACATTTGAAGGGATGGCGCATAAAGCAAAGTTCATAGATGAGAAATACGGGGAGTTTGAGGCTACTCCTGCGGATGTAGTAAACGGACATGGGCACCGTCAAAGAGGGTTAGATAAGATTAGAAAAACCCCAGACGCTCTTATAAGTTTTTTGAAAGAAAATATTCCACATGTGGCTCTTAATTTGGATTCCTATAAAGGTGAGACTGTAGAATGTGAATTTATAGATTCGGAATATGGCTCTTATAAAATGGTTCCACGATTCTTACTTAAAGGTTTTGGGTTACACCCCCAGAGATCCGGATCTTCTCTTGAACGTCTATTCTCAAAATTAATGGATCTACCAAGATTTGATAGGTTCCTTTCGGAACTTCCTTACAAACCAGACTTCAAATTAACAGAATCACTCTTTGTAGATGTAGATGGCTTATTTTATCATTCCTCAAAATATAAGGAGCCTGCTTATCACTTTAAAAAAAGATTGGATTTCGAAACGAATAATCTCCGTTTGATTTTCTTCCGAGAAGATGAAGTCCGAACAAAAGCCAGTATTGTCCGCTCTATGTGTCGTGGATTGCTAGGACTTAATAAAAAAATAGGCGCTAGAAAATGCTCATTTATAGAAAAAGTTCCATCTGATTTTTTTATCCAAAACCATCTCATGGGATCCCTTCAAGGAGTTTCTACTTTGGGTTTAATGTATGAAGGGAGAATTGTGGTGGCATTGTCTTATCGAATGAAGGGTGATGAGTTTTGGATAGAGCGATTCTGCAATGAGATAAACTGCACTGTGGTGGGAGCACTTTCTAAATTATTGAAACAGGCTTTAAGCACTAAATCTGTTTCAAAAGTTTGTAGTTACGTGGATTTACGTTATGGAACAGGGGATTCCTTAGTTAAAACCGGTTTCCGTAGAACAAACGTTACACTGGGATGGAAATGGACTGATGGAACCAAGACATATAACCGTCTCCAATGTAGAGCAAACATGGATGATAGAAACCTAACGGAAGCGGAGCATGCAGAAGAGCGAGGTTGGTTCAAAATCCACGATGCAGGCCAGGCTCTTTACGTTAAAGATTTACAAAAGACCGATTCTTGACAATGTCGCGAGTAAATTATTGGAACCTAACGTCGAGACCTTGTATACGTAACTATACTGATTTCGATATGTATATGCACGCCCCGCGACCGTTCCGGTCCCACGTTGCACCCGAACATACGCCATTTTTGCTGGAGCGATATTGGCATTGTACCATTCCATCAGCTTACTGAGATGTGCATCGATTTGCGAAGCACGATCGACACCGAGTGTTACTGATTGTCCGCTGAAACTAAAACTCAAATCTGTTTCCAGAATTCCTTGTGCATTTAATCCCCACCAAGCCCCCGCTAAGACGACGAAGGTCAAAAGATCGTCGGGCATTTGGTTGAGTTGATAGTGAGTTGTCGGGTAGCCTAAATTCACCATTCTGTTTCCCTGACTTAAATACTCAAGCAAATCTGAATCCTCGAAAGACTGAAGACGCCCTATTCTCTTTTGAAATTTATCTATCAGCATTCTCAATGAGGTCATCATCGGGAACATGAGAGATGTAATCGCTACCAGCACCTGCCACTGGATCGCAGGAGGTGAAAACTGAGAGTCAAACGTTTCCCATAGAATCACGTAGCAAGTATTGGGGCGCGTCACGCCCGCTGGGATATCGTAGTACAGAACGTATCCATCCCCGTCCTGGGCGTATTGGATATTGCCCTGATTAGGGGGTGGTAAGTTGAAATCCAACGTTTCTTGAGCGACTGGGCATGCGTCATTGCCGCGCACCGTAATCGTCATGTTCGTGACGTTAGGCAATTCCGTGACGCGGAACAACACTCTCGTCTGCCTACCTGCAAGCGTTAAGTATTTGAGTTCCCGGTTGAGAGACTGAGTAACGGCGGCATCGCGGACATCAAACTCTTCGACGTACTGAACGTCGAAGTTGTCTGCCGTGACCATGACCCATTCGATGCGGTAACGCCCTGACTGAGGGGCCGTGAGCGGCATCCCTTCGCCTTGGTTGTTGTACTGCTGGGGAGTCTGCTGGAAGAACGTGAGCGGTGCGTCCTTAGGGATCAACCAGTCAGCCCTGAAGTTACCAGGAGTCGTAGGCGTCCCGACCCCTACCTGAACAGGAACTCCATTAGGAGAGAAGATCGTGTAGGAGGGATAGGAGGGATTGATAGGAGCAAGCGGGACCGTTAGGTTGTCATCCGCAAAGAATCCCACTTGAAACTGGGCAGTTTCGTTGCGGATAAAAATTCTAGGATTTTGAGGATTAGGATTACCCAAAGTACGCCTCTCTAGGTTTGGTAAAACCTACCGTGATGCCTGATCTAACAATAATCTCAGAGAGACTGAAAAACTTTAACGACCTGCTTCCAAAGGATCGGGCGGAAGTTTTCACACAGCTTAAGCAGATTGCGGATATATCGTTCATCAAGGTAGCGGAGAGCGAATCGATCTGTCCGGTACATCAGGAGCCCGTGACGCTACCGTGCGGTTTGAAGAAATGCCGCTACTGGGTCGATCAGCCGTGGACGCGTAACTGCGCGTTAAATTTTCTCGCAACACAAGAGAAAGAGAACCTGACGGTCGATCAGGTGAGCTTGCTGTTTCGTAAGCCCCCCGAGCGGGTGGATGCGATCTACAAACGGGCTTTCAAGATCGTACAGCGCCACTATCTAAAAGATCAGGTTCGAAACCGAGGGACGCCCTGGTTCCAATACCTTCAGGGATATTGTGTGGCGTGCCAATCGAAACTTCTGGAAGAAGAGATTCTGGACCCTAAGCTGCGGTTGGATGTGGAGCACGGGTATTGTTCAGTGGATTGTAAATTCCACTTCCCACCGCAATACTATTTGGTCGAGAAGTTCTTTGAATCTGATTTCTATAGGGTAGTGGAGGTCGGTGGGGAATTGTTCAACTTCTATTATCTGGAAGAGATCTTGGGATTCCAACCCAATGCACTTCGGTATAGGCTGGAGAAGATTCGGAAGAACGGGGTTTAGGTTATTTTCAGGTATGGCTACTTTCCGTTACCCTGTAATTTCTACTCTTCTTCTCAGCCAACGCTATCCCGTAACGGCGTCTCTACTCTTAGCAGAAGTCGTTGAGGCAGACTTCAAAACAGCTAAGAAAAAGTTTGAAGAAGCTGGAACTCCTACTGAGCAGATTAAAGAATATTTCGATCAATTCAAAGCCCTGAAGTCTCGTATCAAAGAAGATACCGACCGGGATATTGACAGATGGGCGAAGCAGGGGTGGGAGAAGTTCAAATCTTTTGTGGATGAATTGAAGGGTACGAAGTCCAAGAAGCAGGCTAAAAAACTTGCAGTTCAAGAAGGTGCGAAACTGATTGCGGAGAATGAAAGTTGGAAAGTTTACCACATTACTGGCTTCGCTGCTTCTAGGAAATTAGGCCACAACAATTGGTGCATCGTTCGTGATGAAACGCAATGGGGGAATTACGTCACTAAGAATAATGTCTACTTTATCATTTCCAATAAAGTAGAACCTGCTCCTGGGGAGGAGGCGATCCCACTGGCGCCTGAGCCTTGGACTGCTATCGCCCTACTGGTGGATTTAGATGGGGATAAAACTTATTGGGATGATCAGGATAAGCCCCATGCCTCTTTGCCTGAAGATCTACCTCCATTACCAGAGTTTGATGCGGAAATTCCTGAACTTAAAATTGTAGTAAATGGCAAAGCATACGGCTTGGAAGAACTGAAGGAGAGGGCCACCAAGGATCCTGAGATAGCAAAGGGGCTGCTCCTTCAAAATATCTTCGGCCACGACGCACAATTTCAAAAAGTGAAACTGGGCGATGAAGAAATTGCAGTTGGATTTTACTTAGAAGAATTGATTGAAAACCTACCAGGAGTCAGCAGAAAAGCTAGCAAACACCTGCAAGAAATCTTGGAAGATCATTACGACTACAATTGGAACATGAAGGATCAAGACGTAGATAGCTTCTTTGACTCGATTGAAAAATCACATCCTAAAACTTACCAAAAAATCCAACAAGATATTCATAAGATTGGAGAGGTTAATGACGATGACTATCATAATTCACGTCAGCCTGGAGAATGGTTTAACAACTATGGCGAGGAGTTGCCTGAAATCCAGCAAGCACTCTTTTCTGCAATCTCGGACGGTTGGTCAGTTGGAACGGCTGACGCTGCACATGAGTATGTGAAAAGTATTCTGGAAAGTACCCATTGGATGGGAGGTGGATCCATTACGGAAGGGGAGCAAGGACTCATGTGGCTCAACGTTCCCTATACTGCCCTATCTGATGACTACGGGCTGGGGGATATGACTACCTCTCTTGACCGTCGCGATGGGTTTGAATCCGAATTCAATGAAGAGGTTGCGGAAAAGCGCTTCTACGAGGTGCTCCACCAAGAAGGGTACGCGGTGGATTAACTTCCCCCACGATCTGAAACCCCACGTTTCCGTGACGTGCAGGCGCCGCAATGAAGGATGCCTGATTTATGAGGCATGAATCTAGCCTTGCAGGTCTTGCAATTAGCTTTTCTACATTCCGTGCAGGTTTGTGTTTTATGTGGCGTGGGTTCTCCACATTTTAAACATTTGCCGTAAACGTTAGAGTTGCTACGCTTCTTGGTCGGGACAGAAATAATATTATCCATAGGATCCTATCCGTAGTCTATTTTATTCTTTTGGTAAATTACTTTTATTGCATCCGTTGGGATAAGACGTATTTAATTTTTTTATCCAATGTCGCTCGCGCTGTTGGATTTTAGTTTTAAAATAAGAGCGATCCTCGTGGGTTGAATCCTGCTTACACTTCAGTTTAATTCTCTCTATTGTTACTAATTTAAAATTTTCTAGCCCCTCCTTCCGTAAAATTTCATTCAGAGCTGGTGCCCCGTTAGTAAAACTTTTTGAATGTTCACGGGCGCGTCTCTGTGGGTTATGAGTAGCACCTACATAAATTACTTGATGGGTTTTTAAATTTATAATCTTATATATGTAGTAAATATCGGGTTCCCAAGATCTGTCTAAACTATAAGATTTTCCATATTTATGAGATATGAATCTAACCTGGCGGTTTATTTTCGAAGCAGATTCTCTACATTTCATACAAGGTTGGATTATATCCAATGTAAGTTCCGAACACTTCAAACATTTTTCTTCAAGCATCTTTTTTAGCAGCCTTCTTAATTTTCCAGCACAAGGAACGAATCAACGTCTCCAGCCCCAACCCATCCCGCATCTCTTTAAAGAACGTCACGATCCCTACACACATCGGGTACGCGTTGTTCGTCTGGTAGCCCAGCAGAACACCTTGAATATCCTGCGTGGCTCGATAGAACTGTTGATCCGACGAGCGCTCCGAGTCGGGCAACGTCGTGAAGAGTACGAAGTAATCTACGTAGGAATCCTTAGAAAGTGGCGGAAGCCGTTTCAATTGCTCCGTGGCTTTGATATTCGGGTGTTTCGTTTCCATGACTGGCAATAGATAAGTCTTAAAGAAATTAGCGGCAAGGTACTCCAGGAGCTTACCAGATGGAATCTCATCACAATGCGTAAGTGCAATGTCGCGTGCCACATCATCTACCAGATCTGAACCAAATGCACTTTCTGCTAATTCCGTAAGCATCAGAACGACCGGGTCCACCAGTCGGATCTTAGGTACTTGCTTTTGTCCGCTGTTTAGATCCGAAGTCCAGCCCGTCAATGCGATCAACCGAGTGCTTTTTGCCATTCTACTTATTTACCAATTATTGAGAAGCCCAGTGGGTACGAACCATCTCGGCCAATCGCTCAGCATCTACTTGTGTACCGCCCCACTTACTCAGATCCCCCCAGTAAACCCCAACCTCGGCATCAACCCCAAGCGGGAGATTGAACTTCACGCCCATCTCTTCCATTCGTTTCATGGCTTGATGGACAAAAATATCTTCTCCGATCATGAGCGCCTCGACCGTATCTTCGACTGGAACTTGCACGATACAGGAATCGTGTACGAGATTTTGGATCAACCAGGGCTTGTTCTTCTCTTCGATATAATCCAGGAGACTCGCACCGCCTCCGACCATAGCGGACCCTGACGCGATGCCCTGGACTAGGGAATTAACACATTGTCGTAAATTCCTCGCCACGTGCTGGTTACGATTCAAACAACTCTCAGGCAGATGGAAGCCCCAGAAACGTCTCCTGCGCCCGTCAGGCGCCTCTACGAATGAATTCTGTTGCGCCATTTGGTGCGAGTGCTTGATCCAAAGATCCACTTCACGCATCTGGGCAAAGAATTTAGTCATCAGCACTTCAGCTTCGTCTGACGTAATGCCTAGCGTGTTAGCCAGCGCTCCCGCACCTTGGCCGAAAAGGAGCCCAAACGTGATGGTTTTTGACGCTTGGCGTTGTTTCTTCTCAACCAATTCGCGAGGTGTTCCGAACATCATGGACGCCGTGCCTTTATGTACGTCTTCGTACAACTCAGCTTTAGCGATCAGTTCTGCGTCCCCGCTCAGACGCGCTTGGTGGGTCAAGGCTGCCGCTTCGTTGAAAATCTTGGCTAGCGCCCTATCCTGGGACAGAATCGCAGCCCAGCGCACCTCGTTGACCTTGTAATCGAATTGAATCAAGGCGCAGCCTGGATCAACCGTGAAGATGTTCTTCACGGCTTTCTTGACCGCTAATTCATTTTCACTAATACCTGAATCATCGGCTCGGGGAATTTGGCCTAGGTTGGGTTTAACCGCAGCCCAACGACCCGTCACTAGCCTTGAGTAGTGGATGTCGGGCCGGATGCGCTGGTCGAGCCTGCAATCCGGATCTCCAGTCTCGGGATCAATCCGGTCTAATGTCTTTGTGATGAACGTATCACGCAGCTTCTTGGTCTCGGTCCATTTGGAAAAAAGATCCACTTCTTTATGCTTATCTGCGTACTCTTCAAAAAATTCGTCATCGACTGCAGATTGTCCACTCTTTTCCGCCCAACTGACCGGCTCCAACCTCATGGTGTCAAAGAAGACTAATTTTTGATGAGCGGGTTTTCCAAGATCCAAAAACCACGGAATCCCCATGACCCCCCGAGGTGCCCCTCCGTTTTTATCGCAAGCAATCTGATCGTTCGCGGCTTTAAAAGCTCCCATTGCTTTCATCTCCGACTCAAGATCTTCCAGCCGAGTTTCAAACGGGCCTTTACGGGATGCCAAATCTCTCACGTACTTCAAGCGCGTTTTGAAACCCGCCATCTCGACGTGAGCGATCAACCGAGTCGCTGGGTCATAAAACAATCTTGCTAATCGCATGAGCTGCGATTCGTAATTCTCTGTGCGCGCCAGTTCTCTTAACTTGAAGAACAAAGCGTGAGTCACACGAACGTCCATAGCGCCGTAATCCGCAAGTTCCTCAAGATCCAAATCAATCAACGTGCCTTCGGAACGTGCTGCCAACGCCCCCTTGCTGTATCCATCGAACCCCAACAGATCCCGAGAAAGTTGCTTCAAGCTATAGATACCGCCGCCTTTCGGGATATCTGCCTTTCGCTCAGACCTAGTTTCGTCCTGGAGATACGCCATCGCTTGCGTGTCGTAGATCGGTGCCGATCGAATGAAGATTCCGAAATGCGCTTTCGTGCGAGTCTGCTCGAACTTAGCGTTGTGGATGATCCATCCCTTCATCTTGATCGGTTGGCTAAACAATTTCGTAAGACGCTTGCGGATGATTCTCAATTCGTAAGGATCAAACGGAGTCTGATGGTGCTCATACGGAATCACGACTCCTTCTTTTTCACTTGTTGCGAACTGAAGCGTACCGAGCGCGTTCGTAGCCTTACGATTCAAATTAGCCGTTTCATAATCGAGTGCGCAGTAACCCTCATGCTGTTCTAACCCGTCAAGGAACTCCAAGACTTCATCTAAGGTCCGGAGTATTCGATACGTTCCAACCGGTAGGGAAGGTATTGTGTAAAACATCTTCGTGCAATCTTCTCGGATCGAACAAAGAATCGGTGGAACAACAGAAGTGAAATGAGGATTGTACGTAACTTGGACTGGATAAGTCATTCCATCAATCGTGGCCGTAAGCCCTGACTGCCTTCGATTGGTGGCGATTTGAATCTCCCCTTGGAGAAACGTATTGGCGACTTCATATCCACAGAGCAAAAGTTTATCGGGTTTGAGTTGCTGGAGTTCGGATTTCAAGAACGGGAGGCAATGCGCAATCGCTGCAGGCGAAACGTGTCTATTGATCAATTCCCCCTGGCTGACGCTGCTGAAGCTGTAACCTCTCGTCAGATACATGATCGCGATTCTCAACACCTTCGGCACATGAGGGGCTGCTAGGAAAGATTCGAAAATGACATCGATGCTGAATCCAAACCCCTGCGCTGCACCCTGTGCGCCAGTCGGATCAGGGGAAGGGAGAATCACGGCAATCAACGGGGCCTGTGCGAAGTCTTCTGGGGAAACGGCCTCGGGCGCTATCCCGTACACGAAAGTTCGGAATTGCGCACACCCGTAAGATTTGTAAGTTGTAGAAAAGGGGACACGAATTTTACCAAGCTGATGAACATTCACACTCTCTTGATGCTTAGGGCACTGACTCGCAGTGCATTGGAATTGTACTGAAGAAAGGGTGGTCTTATAGAAACGCATTCTGATTACCTATCCATGGCTGCAAGCGGCAGTCAACCAATCAGTTTACCCGCGAGTCTTACGTGGAAAATAAATTGAGGCAAGCATCCGAGTTGCTCATTGCACCAGCGATAGGGTTCTCCTGTCGTGACGACCAGGATTCTGGGGATTCCTAGGGAGGAACGTGCCCATCGCCTGACGTGGTGCAAAACATCGAGGTCTTTTTCATGGATGCCGGTCAAGACGTACAGTTCTTTTGGGTAGGAGGTTTCTTTGGGAAGGTGCTCCGTAGGGTGAGCGAATTCAATGTTCCGATGCCCAGCCTGGATGTAGCGCTTGACCAACCCACACGTGACCTTCAACGCATCCTGATCGGTCGGAGAAGAGGAAATAACAGTCAAGCTATCGGGGAGGAATTCCTTTTGAATCTCCTGAAATTTATTCCCCTGCTCGATTGAAGTTAAAATACGTTGAGTGAGTTTTGTGGGGGCGAACGTAGGGATAACGTCCTGCGCTACACAGAACTGTCGAGGCATGCCCGTCAGGTAGCACATCTTGGCCTCGGTCGAGAGATTGTAAAAATCTCGATCAGTCCTGGGAATCACTTTCGCTTGTCTTTCCGTTTCTTCTTTTCGCGGAGGTTCTCACGGCGAATCTCTTCGGGAGTACGCGCCTTTGGGTCACTTAACTGGGGATGCTCCGCTACCCAATTCGATTTGACCAAGTCCCCCGTCACCATTGTCTTTTTCTTGCTCATGAAAAATTTGTAACATGGTTTTCTTCCAATCCAAACCATTTTACATCGTAGGGATAGTAACAAATAAGCAAATGAAAGTGATCGTAGATCATAATCATGTGGCTTTAGTCCTTTCTCCCAAAAATAACTCCCCTATTGTCGTGTACGCTGGCACGTCCTTGTCAGGTAGTGGGGGATGTTCAACCCATACTCCATCAAAGTTCATTTCCCAGAGTGTGCCGTCATCATCCAGAGCGTAGATACGATTATCGGATCCTGCTATTTGTACAATTTTTCGTTTCATAATTTATTTTTGAGATCATTGATCCTACACCCTTCGTGGTAAATTTCTTCGCACAGATCCTGCAACTCGCGAGCGCGAGTACCCGACTGGAATTCGTTATAAGATCCAGCTACTAAAAATCTACCCAGGCCACTAATCTTCCCATGAAGCGATTCAGTATACCGACTGCAGCGAGAAGCCTCGTCGAGACGAACTGAAAGTTCCTGAGCAGTATCTCGGTACCTCTGTTCCCACTCAGAATAGAAATCAATCTTCTTTTGTGCTTCGGCAAGTTGCTGTCGAAGCTGCGCGACTTCTTGGATTATCAAGTACCCTGCAGGACCTAGCCGCTCCCGCGCCACTTTAAGTTCTTCTTCCATCTCATTGACTTTGGCTCGGAATGTGGCTGAAAAGATTTCATCCTCAAATACCTTTTCGTAACTGTCATCGCTCATAAGGTATTCGCCTCGAAGTCCCACGGTTCCCACGGTTCCGATCCGATGTAATCATTTGGCTCAACCAAATTGCCACCAGCATCTGTCTTCCAGGTAGGTTGCAGATCGTAAGTCGTTGGTGACGTGCCGCCCGCTAACCTCGCTTCACATAGCGTGAAAGGAGTTGCCCCTTCTGTTAAAGGGCAAAGAGAATTGGAAAGCGATTCTGCATCTCTGCATTTTTCTTTCCAAGTTTGCTTGCAAGATTCGCAGAAGAAATATCGATAGCCGCAATGTACTTTGCCCATATTTATGCCTGACGGGTCCCTTCAACGTTCCTATGTTCGCGATCTTTTTTACGATGCTCTAGCCAATGTAGGGCCTCGTCAAGTTTCGTGATAGCTATAGAGTTCTCGCGACAAGGGAATTGTTTATTTAGTCCTTCCAGCATTACCTTGGCAGCTTCAATCACCGTATCGACTTGGCATCCTGTAATCCCTAACTCTTTAATTGGGCCATTCTGGAGCGTGAAAGCTAGGGAGTTCTTATCATGCCTCACATAGATGAAATTGACTGGACGAATCGTATTCTCAAACCAAACATGATCCATCGCGCCAGTAGGAGTGAAACGCTCAGGATACTTCTCCCGTAATTCATCCATCACGATCACTTTAAATCCACCAATTTCCTTTATGCCCTTCAAAGTTTCCAAAGCCATTTCAATCTCCTTTAGTAACGACCGTCAAATTTTAATTTGCTAACAAAATCTTGCGCGAGTACCTGGATTTTCTCCATATCCAACGCCTGCTTAACAGATTCCTGAATTTGAGCCGAATAAGTAGTCCTAAGTTCCTGCAAAATAATATCGCGTATGTGTTGCTCCACTACAGATTTAAGCGGGGAATTATACCCGCTAAACTCTTTAAGTTTTTCCTCGATAGTTTTCTTGACATGCGTACCTAACGTACTTTCGATCACTTTTTCAGCCATGTATTTATTGATCGCTTCACTATCTACATTAAGATTTAGTTCCATTTTACCCCTCACATCAACCAACGATAACGATTACTACCTTAACTATCGACCACAACAAGACCCCCACCGTGGCGATACAAAGGCTCAGGACTATCTTTTCAGTAGCGGAGATTTTCATTTACAGCAGCCTCCAGATCCGTAGCAAGCGGGCATGATTGGTCTTACGAGCCGATTTCATAAATTCTCCAGTCCATTGCCATTCGCCCTTTTCTCTGAACAACATTCCAGCGGCATTCCCTAAGTCTATCCCTTGATCGATTAAGATCATCTGAACCCGGTCTGCGTCGCACGTTCTATTAGGATCTTCTAACGCGATCTTACGGGCGATAAACTTACCGTACTCCAACTCAGTTTTCCGCCTATGCTCAGCCCGCGTCATACCTTGTTTTTTGAGGGCCTCGCCTTGCTTTAAATCGAATAGTTTTTTGGAGAGTTTCTTAGTCGTCATTTTCCTTTGGATCTTCCTTCCGTGGTTCGTAGTGAACTACTAATTTACCCGATCCATCTGGGAACTCCTCTTTATGGTAGGACTTATGTCGCAGGTCGGTACCGACATGGCGCAGCGCCTCGTCGATTTCCCTCTGGGCTTCGGCACGAGATTTTGCCATCATGCGCCATCGAGAGAGTTGCTCCTTCTCCTCTTTCTTTTCTTTTTCGTCTTCGGAAGGCTCATAGGAAAGACAGGCGAAAGTCTCGTTCAACGACAGTCCCGCTGTCGTCCACTTGCCGTTTGTAAAATGGATATTCGTTACGAGTAGTTCATCGATCCTATGCTCTTCGAGCCACTGAACTTGAGCAGCATCGACCGAGATAAGCCTGTTGTTGAGACCCCGGATCGTAACGAAATATTTCATTCTAAACATAATTTACTCCTTTAACTGCCATTGGTTAGGTTCGTACTCGTGAGGTTTAAAACATTTGCTGGAACCGTCTTTGAAAGAGAATTTAATCTCCTCAATACTGTGTGAGTAAAATTTATATTCTACCCCTACAGAATGGGCTTGGGTCTCAATGTCATAAACCTCGTTCGTCTTATAAATTGCAGAGTCTGCTAGCGTGTTGCTCATCACTTGTTCAAGTGTTTCAAAAAATTGTAAATGCGAGTAACGAATCAGATCATGTACAGGGCATCCGCTAAGATAGTTTTTAACTGCGACGTATTTAGGATTCATAGTAAGGAGAGTTCCGTTTAAGCGGATTCATGCAACGTAGGCAGGTTATAGTACCATCGGGGGTTCTTGGTTTGTGATAGCCACCGTGAAAGATTAGATCGTCATCCGTTAGACTCCATTCGGAATCGGGCCGAGTAGTCCCTTCTTCGCAATCACAAAAAGAGCCCTTAAGTCGAATGATGCGACCTGGATAGCGATCAATAATGTTGAACACCTCTCCAATTGCCGGGACATATTCCGCTGCAGGGATTTGAAGAGTCTGATTAATTTCCTCTATCACTTGCTCTAACTTGCTGATGACTCGTTCTTTCTCAGCACAACAAGAACATTGCCGACAAAGCATACAGGTCCCGTGGTCATATTTTTTACTCATTGGTTTTTCCATTTTCTGGCAACAGGAGCACACTCTCGCACGGTTTTGATGGCGTGCGCACAATAGCATAAATAGGTATGCCCTCTTCAGTAAAAACTCTTTCAACTTCAACCCCACCGAAGATAAGTGTACAATAGTCAACGTGAAATTTTAATTCATGAGTGTCTGAAACGATCACGCCTTTTTCATAGTCGTCAATAATCATTGGCTTTTTGATCCTCCAATTGGTGCATCGTATAACTGATAAGAAATGTAAAATCTCCTAGGATGCGCGTGTAACGGTTCCAAGCTGATTCTTCTGGGGTGTAATGAATTGGCATTCCTGCGTTCGTCTCGCACTGACCTGTGTGGTCATGAGGTAATGGACAGACTCCCCGATCTCCCCTGATTCCGCAAATCATGGAGACGGGTCCTCCTGGATCTGGTATCCACATTTTATGCAGGTCTTTTTGTTGTCATCGAAGTTCCACGTTACGTGCGGTCCACA
>Ga0315291_10003081_pt1 | contig 21558 bp, 16 predicted proteins | sample YL17G12_20_MG_FD_203070 | JGI IMG/M metagenome (GOLD analysis project Ga0315291, IMG submission 203070) | Sediment microbial communities from Yellowstone Lake, YNP, Wyoming, USA - YL17G12_20 | ecosystem: Environmental > Aquatic > Freshwater > Lake > Sediment | place: USA: Wyoming | collected... | reverse complement strand
GCATAATGGTCTCTTGGTTCGCCCTGATGCTCTTCTACGACGCGCCCAACGCCAGGCGACTGATGCACGCACAGGGGATCACGGAAGACCTGAGGCCTGGTTCGATCTGGTCGTCCGGGCGGATGCCGATCATCCGTAAGCTCGTCTGGCTCGCGCTGCCCCTCGGGATCGTGGCGCTGCTGGACTCGCTCAATCAGAACACGCCCCGCTACGCCATCCAGCACTACCTTGGGGACGCCTCCCTTGGCTACTACGCGGCGATGGCCTCCGCCGTCGTCGCTGGAAACATGGTCGTCTCGGCGCTCGCCAACTCCGCCCAGCCCCGCCTTTCTCGCAGCTATATCTATGACCTCCCCGCGTTCATGCGCCTGGCCTGGAAGCTCGTGCAGTTCGGAGTAGTCCTGGGCGGCGGGGCAGTGATCGTCGCGCTGCTGTTCGGCCGTCCGCTGCTCGCCTTCTTCTACACGCCGGAGTTCGCCAGGAACGCCGATGTCTTCGTCTGGATCATGGTCGCGGCGGGGCTCGGGTACATTGCCAGGTTCCTCGTGTACACGATGACTGCGGCGCGGTACCTCAAGGCGCAGGCGCCGCTCTACGCGAGCGCGCTGGCCGCTATCAGCGTCCTGAGCTGGTGGCTCGTGCCCATCCATGGGCTGCTCGGAGCGGCCTGGGCGATTTGCGTCGGCATGACCGTGCTGGTGCTGGGGGCGCTCGCGGTCAACATCCACGCAGTCCGGACGCGATCGGCAGCGGTCGCGGCGGAGCAGCTGCAGCCATCCCTCCCGACGGATTGGGCTTGAGGCGCCCGGCGAATGCCAGTCCAGACGCCGACAGCCCCAACCACTGTCCTCCCGGCGACTCCGCGCGCCGCGGCGCGGCCAAGCACCGGCTCACTCGTGGTCATCGGCACGTTCGGGTTCGTGCTGCCCATCATGCGGCTGGTGGACTTCGCGGGCGGCCGCGTCAACGCCTCCGCCGCCGACCTGCTCATCCTGCCGGTTCTTTTCCTGGTTCGCGGGCGACTGCTGAAAACCGGCGCCCTCGGCTACTGGCTCTTCGGGCTCTGGATGGTAAACGTGGTGTCGTGGACGCTGTCCGTCTCGGTGCTGACGCTGACAGTCCTCCAACGCGAGTGCGCCAAGCTTGCTTTCTGCTACCTCTACGCGCTCGCCGGATTCGGAATCGGGCGAGAGCTCCGCAGCCAGAACGCCTTGGTCAAGGGAATGCTTTGGTCCGCGATCCCAATGGCAGCCTATGGCATGGTCGCGTTCTTCACGCGCCGGCCGGATTGGTACTTCGACAGCTCGCGGGTCGCCGGGACCTTCGGTGACGCCAATGCCTTCGGTATCTACCTCGGCATGCTGCTCCCGCTCGTCGGCTCCGCCGGGGCTGGCTGGATGATCATGCCTTTGTTCATCGGCGCCGGGGTCGTGTCGTTCTCGCGGACCGGCCTGGCAGCTATCGGCTCTTCGCTCGCGTTGAATTCGCTCCATCTTGGGCTGAAGCGGTACCTGCTCGTCGCGGCCGCATGCGTCTTCGTCTTCGTCACCATATACGGCATCGCCATCACGACGACCAAGGTAGGGAGGCGCCTGGCGAACTACCAAGGTTCCCTGGAGGAGCGACAGAGCCTATGGGCGCGCGCCGCCGAGGTCGTCACCGACCACCCCGTAATCGGTGTCGGCAAAGGCAACTGGGAGGCGGTGTCGGGTAGCCACACTCTCCCCCACAACACGTTTCTGTCGGTGACTGCTGACGGAGGCCTGATCGGCCTGGCGGTGCTCCTCATCCCTGTAGGCGTGTGGGTCGGCCGCGGCCTGCGGCGCCCGGCCGCCCGCGCCTGGGCGATCGCCGTGTTCGCCGGACTGGTCGGGGGGCTTGCCGTCAGCCTCGATAACTTTCGTCTGTTTTGGTTGGCCGTGGGTGTGCTCGCTGCCGTGCTGTCGGCAACCGCCTCCTACCAGGGCACGGCGGCCGCAGCGCGGGCCGGCATCCATTCGCCACGGAACCGACACTGGAGATAGGCGGTGCGGCCTACGACCCGGCAACAGCGCAAACAAGAGCACCGGGCGCTCCCCGCCGCGCCCCGGCACGGCGACGGCAGATCATCCGGGGCGCGCCCGCGGGTCATGCATGTCGTCACCGCCTCCATGACCACGAGGCTCATGCGCAGGCAGTTGAGTTTCCTGCGCGAGGCCGGATTTGAGGTGACCATTGTCTCCTCGTGGGGGCCGGAGCTGAACGCCGTCGCCGGCCAGGAACAGGTGGCCAGCGCGGCCGTGCCAATGGAGCGGGAGATATCGCCCGTGGCGGACCTGCGAAGCTTCCGGATGCTCTGGCGGCTGATCCGGCGAGCGCGGCCGGCGCTCATCAACGTCGGCACGGCCAAGGCCGGTCTGCTTGGTGGGATCGCGGCCTGGGTGTCCGGTGTTCCCGTTCGCATCTACACGCTCCACGGCATCCGCCTCGAGACGACCCTAGGCCTGAGGCGGCGCCTGCTCACGCTGGCGGAGCGGGTCTCGTGCCGGTGCGCGCGCTACGTGCTGTGTGTCAGCCACAGTGTGCGCCAGCGCGCGATTGAGCTCGGCCTCGCGCCTGACGACCGATTGGTCGTGCTGGGCGCGGGAAGCTTCAACGGCGTTGATGTGGCGCGCTTCGCTCCCACCCCCGAGCGCGTCGCCCAGGCCGCCCGGATCAGACGAGAGCTCGCCATCCCGGCAGACGCTCCGGTCATCGGGTTCGTCGGCCGTTTCACACGGGACAAAGGTATCTCGGAGCTGATGCAGGCCTATCAGACCGTTCGCGAGCGTCTCCCCGAGGCGCGGTTGATGCTGCTCGGGCGCTTCGAGAGCGGCGACCCGGTTCCCGAAGCGGCCCGCCGGTTCATCGAGACGGACCCGGGGGTCATCCACGTGGGCTACGTCCCCGACCCGGCGGCCCACTATCAGGCTATGGACATCCTGGCGCTTCCGACCTATCGCGAGGGTTACCCGACTGTCGTGCTGGAGGCGTCGGCTGCGGGCAAGCCAATCGTGGCGACGCGGGCGACCGGCGCGGTGGATGCGGTGGAGGATGGAGTCACTGGATTGCTCGTGGCCGTCGGCGATGCGACGGCCCTGGGCGAGGCCTTCCTCCGACTGCTCCGGAATCCGAAGCTCTGCGCCGCGATGGGCGCGGCGGGCCGCGCCCGCGTCGAGCGGGAGTACACGACCGAGCGAGTATGCACCGACCTCGTGAGCTTCTACCGGCAAGTCCTTCGCGATCACGGAGTAGCCCATAACGCTGCGCGCCAGCCAGGCGGGGGCGCTCGCGCGGTGAAACGGCTGATGGACGTGATCGGCTCGGTTGTCGGGATCGCCATCAGCGGACCTGTGATGGCGCTCGCGGCGCTCGCGGTGTGGGCAACGACGGGCCCGCCGGTGCTGTTCCGCCAGCGCCGGGCAGGGAGGCACGGCCGGCCGTTCTGGCTGGCGAAGTTCAGAACGATGAGCGATGAGCGCGATGCCGAGGGCCGCCTGTTGTCAGATGAGCGGCGTCTCACCCCAGTCGGGCGCGTCCTCAGGCGCTTCGGGATTGATGAGCTTCCTCAGCTCTGGAATGTGCTCAAGGGTGAGATGAGCCTGGTTGGGCCGCGTCCCCTGTTGATGGAGTACCTGCCTGCGTACACCAGCCGCGAGCAGATCCGGCACGCGGTGCGGCCGGGTATCACGGGCTCCTCCCAGGTGAATGGGCGTCACACCTCGCTGTTCAGCAGGCGGCTCGAGCTCGATAGCTGGTATGTCGAGAACTGGTCACTCGGCCTCGATCTGAAGATCGCGGTTGAGACCATCCCGCGGCTTCTCTGTCAGGCCGACTCGCTCGCCTACCAGGATTCGGGCGTGGACGACCGCGGCTTCTGGCGGCTGATCGAGCGCCCCGCAGCCGACGGCGGCGACGCTGGTGTCAGCTGCGACCCGGGGGAGGCGTGATGGCGGCGGTGGGCACTGCTGAGATCCTCACTGTTAGCGAGAGCTCGCGCTGGGCCGAGGTGCTGGAAGAGATCGGTGCCCATGACTTCTGCCACCTGCCGGCCTACAGCAGGCTGGCAGAGATGTCGGGGCACGGCCGCGCGGCGATGTTCGTCTACGGGGAGGGCGGGCACTTGTTCGCCTTTCCGCTCCTCTTCCGGCGGATCGGGGACGAGCTCGCCCCCGGCGGGGGCGAGCCCTGGAACGACGTCACCTCGGTCTACGGCTACGCCGGCCCCCTCACGAAGCGCAGAGAGGTCCCAGCTGACGTCTGCCAGCGGTTCATGGCCTGGATCACCGGCCATTTCCGGGAGCAACAGGTAGTGTCGGCGCTGTCGCGAATGCACCCGCTGTTCCCGGAGCAGGCCCAGTTGCTCCGCGCGTCGGGAGTGGTGGCCGAAGTCGGGTGGACTCTGTCAACCGACCTCGCGCTCGGCGAGGAGGAGCAGGTGGCCACCTACCGGCGCAACCACAGGCAGGACATCAAGCGCCTGCTATCCATGGGAGTGACGTGCGGGGAGGTCGAGCTAGACCGGGTGGACGAGTTCGTGGATATCTACTACGAGAACATGGACCGCGTGGGGGCGTCTCCCGAGTACTACTTCAGCCGAGAGCACTTCCGGCATCTCCTCGCCGATATGCCCGGCGTGACCTACCTTTTCATGTGCCACCACCAGGGCCGCGCCATCGCCGCTGGCATCTTCACCATCTGCTGCGGCATCTGCCAGTGGTATCTCTCGGGATCGCGTTCCGACTTCGATGGCCCGCCCCCGACCAAGCTCATGTTCGATGAGGCGCGCCGCTGGGCGAAGGCGAAGGGCGCGCGCATTCTCCATCTCGGCGGAGGCGTGGGCGGCAGCCGCGACTCCCTCTATCACTTCAAGCGCGGCTTCACCCAGTGCGAGCACGTCTACTCCATCTGGAAGTGCGTGGTGAACCAGCCGGTCTATGACGAGCTTTCCCGCGCGATGTGCGAGAGGCACGGAGTCTGCCCCGACGACGGGTACTTCCCCCTCTACCGGCATCCGGCTTTCCAGCGCCCGGGAGGCGGCGAACCGGGGGCGACCGATGAGCGGTGAACCTGCTAAGAGCTTCATCGAGCTATCCGGGCCTGACCTGACCGAGGCCGAGATCCAGGCAGTGGTGTCGGTGCTGCGCGGCCGCCGCCTGTCGCTGGGCCCGAAGCTGCCTGAGTTCGAGCGGGCGGTGGCTGATTATGTCGGATGCAAGCACGGCGTGGCGGTCAACAGCGGCACCAGCGCGCTTCATCTCATCGTGCGCGCGCTCGGCCTGGGGGAAGGCGATGAGGTCATCACGACGCCGTTCAGCTTCATCGCCTCCGCCAACTGCTTGCTCTACGAGAGAGCGGTCCCTCGATTCGTTGACGTAGATCCGACGACGCTGAACATCAACTGCAACCTGCTCGAGGCGGCGATCACCAAGCGCACGCGGGCCATCCTTGCCGTGGATGTCTTTGGGCTGCCTGCCGACTGGAACTGTCTCCGGCAGATCGCGAACGAGCATCGCCTAGCGCTGATCGAGGATAGCTGCGAGGCGCTCGGCGGGCGCATCCGGCTGGAAAGCGGCGCCTGGGCGATGGCAGGCTCTCTGGGTGAGGCGGGGACGTTCGCGTTTTACCCGAACAAGCAGATCACCACCGGTGAAGGGGGCGTGATCGTGACCGACCGGGACGATCTCGCGGCTCTCTGCCGGAGCATGCGCAACCAGGGGCGGGACGAGGGGGCGGAGTGGCTGGCCCATGCGCGCCTGGGGTACAACTACCGCCTGTCTGACATCAACTGCGCGCTCGGCATCGCGCAGATGTCCCGGATCGAGCAGATCCTCGCGGCGCGCCGGCAGGTCGCGGGCTGGTACCGCGAGGGCCTTTCGCAGGTAGGCGGAGTCTCACTGCTGGCAGAGCCACCGGAGGCGGAGCGAAGCTGGTTCGTGTACGTGGTCCGTGTCACCCGATGTCGGTCGCGCGAGCAGTTGCAGGCCCTCATCGCAGGGCTGCGCGAGCGGGGCATCGGCTGCAGCAACTACTTCCCGCCCATCCATCTCCAGCCAGTCTACCGCGAGCTGCTCGGCCATCGGGAGGGCCACTTCCCGGTTACCGAGGAGGTGTCGGCGCAAACGTTAGCCTTGCCCTTCTTCAACCGCCTGAGGCGTGCAGAGGTGATGCGAGTAGTCGCTGCCCTGCGCGAGGCCCTGCGTGAGTTGGGACTGGAGGAAGGTCCCGGCTCGGTTCCGGCGTGCGTGCTGGGTGGAGCGGCGCGGGAAGGGGGGAGCAGGTGAACATCTGCCTGTCATCGGCGGGAAGACGCGTTGCCTTGCTCGACTGCTTTCGCAGGGGGATGCGCGGGCTCGGACTGAGCGGGCGCGTGTTCGCGGTGGATTGCTCACACACCGCGCCTACCTTCCATCTTGCCGATGCTGCGTGGAAGGTGCCGCCGTGCACTTCGCCTGATTTTGTGCCGGCGATGCTGGAGCTGTGTGCGCGCGAGCAGATCGGGCTGGTCGTGCCCACGATAGATACCGAGCTGCCGGCCTACGCGAGACATCGCGCCGACTTCGCCGCCATCGGCGCCACCGCAGCGGTCTCCGGGCCCGAAACTGTCAGCATCGCCGCGGATAAGCTTTCCACCCATAGGTGGCTGACCGATAACGGCTTCCCGACGGTGCGCCAGGCACTGCCTCAGGAGGTTATGGCTAACCCGGAGCCCTGGAGCTTCCCTCTCATCGCCAAGCCGCGGGGCGGCAGCGCCGGCATGGGGGTGATCCGCGTGAAGACAATGGCGGCGCTTGAGGTGGCCGCAGGCGAGAGCGATGATCTCGTTGTCCAGGAGATCGCGCCGGGCTGCGAGCACACCGTGAACGTCTACGTTGACGGGTCGGGCCGCTGCCGGTGCGCCGTTCCGCACCGCCGGCTCGAGGTGCGCCACGGAGAGGTGAGCAAGGCCGTGACGGTCAAGCACCAAGGGCTGATGAAGCTGGCGAAGCGGCTCGTCGAGGCCCTGCCGGAGGCGTACGGCGCGCTGAATATCCAGTGCTTCGTCAGAGACGGCGATGTCAGGATCATCGAGATCAACCCGCGCTTCGGAGGCGGCTACCCGCTCGCCCAGGCCGCAGGCGCCGACTTCCCCAGGTGGCTGCTTCAGGAGACGGCCGGCCTTCCGCTCGATCCGCCTGAGGTGGACTCCGACCAGTGGCAGGATAACCTGGCGATGCTCCGATACGACGAAGCGGTGTTCGTGCGGGGCGAGTTTATTGACTGCGCCTCGCGCGCCGCTGCGCAGTCGCGCGCTGTGAGTACGGAGAAGTGATAACCTCAGCCAAGGCGCCCGCCGCAATAGGGAAAGCGAAACCAAGCGAGCAGTTTGCCCACCGCGCGCTCGATCTGGCAGGGGCGGTGTTCGGGCTGGTGGCGGCCGCGCCGCTGATGCTGATGGCCGCCATCGGCATCGGGCTGAACATGGGGTCGCCGGTGCTGTTCCGGCAGCGGCGCCTCGGCCGTTCCGAGCGGGCGTTCACACTGCTGAAGTTCAGGACGATGCGTCCCCCCCTGGACGAGAACGGCCGACAGCTCAGTCCCTCCCAGCGCCTCACACCGACCGGTCGCATACTGCGGCAACTTAGCATTGACGAGCTGCCCCAGTTCTGGAACGTCCTGCGCGGCGACATGTCATTGGTCGGGCCGCGGCCGCTATACCTCGAGTACCTGCCCTACTATACGGCGCGGGAGCGCCTGCGGCACGCAGTCCGGCCGGGCCTGACCGGTCTCGCCCAGATCACCGGCCGCAACCGCGCGGAGTGGGATGACCGGCTCGAGATGGACGTCCGGTACGTCGAGGCGAGATCGCTGTGGCTGGACGTGAGCATCCTACTGAAGACCGTCGTTCAGGTGCTTCGCCGGGAGGACGTTATGGACACAGCGATCCAGGGGTCGTTGGCGAAGCACCGGGCCGATCGCCTGAGCGCTGCCGCCGGCGCCGAGAGCTGGCGCTAGCGGAAGCCGCGCTCTCGCTGAGCGCTACGGCACCGCGATCAGACCGAAGGCCCGGGCGATGTACACCGCCATCTGGTCTCGCGTGCACGTCCCAGCCGGCCGGTAGGTTCCATCGGCGTAGCCGGTGGCGACACCAGCGCCGGCGATGAACTCGATGTGCTTGTAGGCCCAGTAGGTCCCCCACACGTCCACAAAGGTCGGGTAGGAAGGCGGCGTGTATCCTGACAGCCCTTCCTCGCCCGTCGGGTCTACCATCGCCCGCGCGATGAACACCGCCATCTGTCCCCGCGTGATCGTCCAGTCAGGATGGTAGAGCCCGTCGGGATAGCCGGTAACGATGTTGGCGGCGGCAGCATATTCCACGTACTTCGCCGCCCAGTTGTCGGTCTGCACGTCGAGGAACCTTGGATCACCGCTGACGTCCGGGACTCGCGCATCTCCGCCGGCAAGCGCGCGCGACACATAGGCGGCCATCTGGGACCGCGTTACCGCGAAACCAGGCCGATAGAGTCTGTCCGGGAATCCGCTTGCGATCCCGGCTTCGGCGCATGCCATGATCTCTTCGTACGCCCAGTGGGTGGGCGGTATATCGAGGAACGCGGTCGCGCCTGCCCGCACGGCAAGGGCGACCGATGCATTGCCTGCCTCCGTTCCGCACGACGCGGTCACCGTCAGATACACGATTATGCTATCGCTGCCCGTGTTGAGTGCAGCCGTGTAAGTTGGCGCTTGGACATAGGCCGATGGACTGAACGATCCGCCCGCTCCCCCGTCCGACCAGTGCCACATAAGCATGGGATGTCCGTCGCTGTCGGTGGCGTCCGCGCTGAGGATGGCTACGCCGCCAGACGGGACCTCCAGCGGGTCGGCAGCGGCGGTCACGGTCACCATATGAACCGAGCCTCCGAGGTCGCTCAGCCGCTGGCCAAGCTGCCGCCGCGCTTCCTCGAGCACGGTCGGATCGCGAGTCCAATTATCCCAATCGGGGCCCACCGTCCGTGCGATAGTCACCGCCCAGTCACCGAGACCTTGCTGCTTGAGCAGGGCGATGTAGTCGTGGTCGTCCACCCCATCGCGCAGGTACTTGAGCCGCATGGAAGCCACCACCCCGGTGAGGCCGACCTGCGCGGCCGGGTAGACGAGCATTCCTTCACCCGGGTAGTAGGGGGCATATGACTCCACGTTGTTCCAAGGATCGGCGGACCAGCGGTCGAGGCTCCAGTAGAGCAGACCGGTCATGTTAAGGCTCTGGTTTATGAACCCCGGCTGGATGCGATAGTTGATCGGGGCGTAATCGAGCAGCCACTTCGGGGTGTAGTTGTCCTGCTGGAGGCAGTTGTAGCTCCAGACCTCATCGCCCTTAGCCAGCACCTGCGCCACCTTCGCCGCGTCATACTGCTTCGGGAGCTCGACCCAGACGTCCACCGCGGACCGGCCGGTGCCGGACCCATCGTCCATCAGCGAGGTCACCGGCGGAATGGTGATGAGGTTGTTGACGCCGGCAGCGTGCAGGTTCCGTGCCCAGGCCCGGACGTCGTCGTATAGACCAGTGAACCCGTAGATCTCATCCATCGTGTAGTTGTAGAAGAAGAGATCCTGCTCGTGCTCAGCTTTGGCCTGCTCGATCTCGGCCACCGGCGGCGGCGGCTTCGCCGTGCCCGCTGCCTTGTCGGCCATCGCCCAGAAGCCCGTGTTGGTGCTGTTCAGCCCCAGGTTGTCGATGAGGAAACGTTCCTGCGACAAGTCTACCGAGATCGGCATGAGCCGATGGCGGACCATCTCCTGATCGGGCTGTATCTGCCGACGCACCTCCCAATAGAGGAAGCTGGACTTGAGGGCGGGCTTCGTTGGCAGGGCGAAGTTCCAGACGGTCAGGTTCAGAGTCACAGTCGCTTGCCCCTGATCGCTGGTGATAGTGAAAGTGCCGCGGTACTGCCCGGCCGGCACAGTTCGCGGGATGTACGCATCAACCCAGATGGGCTGGTTCTTGTTCTCGGCGAGGTTGAAGGGAACCGCGTCGAGGATCGCCCCCGTCAGGTCGCGGTCGGTCACGGGGTCAGCGAACGGAATGAGCCCGTCCGGGTACCAGCCCGGACCCAGCGGCTTGTTCCGGTTGGTGCTCCAGTCGCTGGTTCCCCGGGTGAGGTAGACGAAGTGCTCTCGGTATAGCGTCACCTGCGGCCCGCCGAGGTCGGGCGCGGTCAGGTTGACGTTGGTGAGTCCACCGGACGGAGCGCGGACCACGATCTGGAAGGACTCGTACTCGCCTTTTGCCGCGTACAAGGTGATCTCGGTCGCGGTTCCCGCGGTCGAATCCGGCTTCGCCCGCTCCATGCTCGGGATGACCCAGGCGATAGGGGCCGCCTCTGCGGCCGACAGCATCACGAAAGACAGGACTGCCGCCCAGAGGGCAAGAAAGACCGCCGCTCCCAGCAGAGATCGGTGCGTGACTGCTCGGGAATGGAATGGTGTGCTCCCCACCACTGTCCTCCAGACGGGTGTCGGCTCACGGCATAGCCCGGTGTGCCTCACTGGTCCTCTATCTGCCTCTTCTCCGCTCTCCCCCCATTCCCCGCCAGGTATTCGCACGCCCGCCGTCTGCTGTCCAGGTACCCCTCACCATCACCCACAAAACCACATCCCGAGGGATCCGCTCTGGAATCTCAATACGGCAATTGCGGCTGCATGTCAACAGATAAGCGCCGTATCGTACTTCGTTCGCTCGCCGCGGCAGCGGCGCATGGGCCCCTCAAGGATTCGCCAAAGATGTGCGGAACACTCTGTGGCTTGGTCGCGCTCTGGAGGAATGCCGCCCGTGGCCCAATCGCCTCACACCGATCCCGACGCCGGCGTCTCGCGCCCGCGCGATCTGCGGCGCGAGCTTACGCTGTTTCTCTTCGTCGCCGCCGCCCTCGGCATAACGGGCGGCATCTTCGAGACCACCTTCAACAACTACCTCAGCGACACGTTCTCGATCACCGCGGGTGCCAGAGGCCGACTCGAGTTCCCCCGCGAGCTCCCCGGCTTCCTCGTCACCGCGGTCGGGGGCGCGCTCTTCTTCCTCTCCGAGGTCAGGCTCGGGGCGCTGTCGGCGCTGGGCATCGCGGTGGGCCTGCTCGGGCTGGCGTTCGTGGAAGACCACTACCGCGCGATGATCGCGTTCATGTTCATCTGGAGCGCAGGCACTCATCTGATGATGCCCGTCAGCAGCACCATTGCGCTGAGCCTGGCCGAGCGCAACAACCGGGCGGCGATGATGGGCCGCATCGGCGCCTTCGCCATGGCCGCCACGATCATCGGCGCTGGTGTCGTCTGGACCGGGCTCCAGTACCTGCACCTGAGCTACCGGGCGATGTTCCTGATCGCCATGTGCGCCGCGCTGGCGGCGGGGGCCTTTGTCTCGCGGCTGAGGCCTCTCCCCCGGCGGCCGGGGGCGCGGCCCAAGCTCGTCATCAAGCGGCGCTACTCCCTCTTCTACCTGCTCTATGCTCTGGCCGGCGCGCGAAAGCAGGTCTTCATCACCTTTGGGCCGTGGGTGCTCATTAAGGTCTTCGGCGAGCCGGCGCCGACTATCGCCAAGCTCTGGATGGTCGCCGCCGCCATCGGCATCTTCGTCCAGCCGCAGCTCGGCAAGCTGATAGATCGCGTCGGCGAGCGCGCCATCCTGATGGCGGATGGCATCATCCTGGTCGCGGTTTGCCTGGGCTACGGCTTCGCCGAGCACCTGCCGCTCGCCCACCCCGTCAGGCTGGTCTACGCCTGCTACGTGCTGGACAACCTGCTTTTCGCCACCACCATCGCGCGCTCAACCTACATTGACAAGATCGCGGAGAAGCAGGAGGACATCCACGCGTCGCTCTCGCTGGGGGTGAGCATTGACCATGCGGTATCCATGTCCATCCCCGCCCTTGGTGGGCTGCTGTGGGAGAACCAGGGCTACCCCTATGTGTTTCTCGCCGCGGCGGTCATCGCGGTGATGAGCTGTACCGCGGCAAGCTTCGTCCGCGTCCCCCGCGGGCACGTCGAAGGCACCATCCCCTTGCCCACCGAATCGCTCGACCTGCCGCCGTAGAGCAGTTCACCGCAAAGACGCGAAGAGCGCAAAGGGGCAGGAGCGTTCGCTCCTGCCCGATGCGATACGCAGGGGCGCACCGCTGTGCGCCGCTACAATTCGTGTTCATCTGTGTTCATCCGTGGTTGCTGTTGCCCTCACCGCAACCACGGTCCCTGCTTGCTCTCCGGCGTGTACCCGTGCAACTCCATCCGGTTGCCGTCCGGGTCCGTGATCCACGCCTGCCAGCTCTTGTCGGATCCCAGGTTCACGTTCGTGACCTCGACCTCGCGGGAGCGAAGCTCGGCGACCGTCGCGTCGAAGTCATCCACCTCCAGGCAGAGGTGCTGATAGGACTGCTTCGGGGCGCGCTCGGCGAGGTCGCCCACGAACAGCTCGATGAAAGTCCGCCCGCCGACGTGCAGGTAGATGCCGAACCGCTCGCCCTTGTCATTGATGAAGTCGAACGCCGGCGTGAGGCCGAGCTTGTCCCGGTAGAACGCAATGGACGCGTCGAGGTCCTTGACGACGTAGCAGACGTGTGCGATGCCTGTGATCACTGTGATATCCTTTCGTTGCTGTAGGGCGGGGATGTCTCCGCATCCCCGCCGTCCGTTGCGGTTCGTGGGGCAGGAGCGTGTCTCCTGCCCGTGCCCGCCCCCCCTCTCCGCGCGCGGAGAAGAAGCGACTCGGCAAAGCGTGGACCGCCGGGCAGGCGCGGGATGAGGTCCACCAAAGCACTGCGTGAGACCCACTCACAGGCTGACCCTACAGGCTCCCCGACGTGGTATAATGCCCGTCAGAGGGCTCCATATGCGACCGGATCAGCACCAACTGGAGGAACTCGTGCGCCGGATCGTCGAGGCCGTCCATCCGCTCAGGATCATCCTCTTTGGCTCCGCCGCGCGCGGGGAGACGGGGCCGGACAGCGACGTGGATGTCATGGTGGTGATGCCGGAGGGCACGCACCGCTTGAGGACCTCGGGCTACCTACACACCCAGCTCTCGGGCACCCCGTTCCCTGTGGACATCATCGTAGCCACCGCAACAGACTTGGAGAAGTACGCGGAAGATATCGGGTTCATCTACCACACGGTGCTGAGAGAGGGGAGGCAGCTTTATGCCGCATAGGCCCGAATCGGTGGGCGTATGGCTAAGGCACGCGCACGGCGACCTTGCGCTGGCACGAGCCCGATTGGGCCCCCAGGTGGCAAACGAGCTGCTCTGCTTTCACGCGCAACAGGCGGCCGAGAAAACCATCAAGGCGGTTCTGATCGCCTGCGGTATCGAGCCGCCTCGCACGCACAGCATCACGGCCCTCATTGACCTGCTGCCACCGAACATACCGCGGCCGGACGATCTAATGGCCGCGCGGACACTCACGAGCTTCGCCGCTGTCACGAGATACCCCGGCCAGGCGGGGCCCGTTTCCGAAGAGGACTACCGTGAGGCTGTTCGCCTGGCGGAGGCTGTCGTCGCGTGGGCGGAGGAGGCCATCGGGAGCGAGCGCGAGACGTAGGGTCGCGCCTCCCCTCGCATGCTGTTCGTGGGGCAGGAGCGTGTCTCCTGCCCGTGGATTGCCCGCGCCACGTCAGGCCGACCGCTTGCTCGGTCGAGGAATGTGGTGTATGCTACTGTCGTTGGTGTAGTGCCCCGCGACTCGGCGAATAGCGCCCGCGGGCAACCGCGGGGACTCTGTGCCGCAACGGAGGGGGCCGTGAGACCGACGGTAGGGGTTGACCTGGACGGTGTGGTAGCGGACTTCGTCAGCGCAGCGCTGTCGCTATGGAAGAGGGAGGGCATAATCGCCTGCACGTACCACCACGATGACTGGACGGCGTGGCTACCCCAGCAATGCCTACCTGTAACCCCAGCCGACCAACCTGGTTCGGACCACACTGCGGCTTGCAGTCTCGGACTACCTCTCCCATCTTAGCATCTAATGGGTTCCTTGCTGTATGGCGTCGCGCAAGGAGCATAGCGGTGAGTTGGATACCATTCGCCGTCCGGAAGCTGGTGATGGTCCTGCTGCCAGTGTACGCAGCCTGGGTTGCCGTCGCTCCCCAGGTCGTCAAGTGGTTCCCCCAACTTCGCGAGAGCGACGTTCAGAAAGTGGCGGTGATCCTGGTTGGCGTGGTTGTATCCCTGGACACCTGGGCCGAGATCGCGTGCGTCGGCAGGCAGAGGCACGCGTCCGCGTGTCAGGCTGTAATGCGGCACCTAGTACGAAGAGTGCTGGAAGCATATGTGCGCGACGCAGGAAGACTGGCTCCCCAGGCAAAGGTGCGGGCGAACATCATGCAACGGCATTGGCTAGGAAGCCTGAGGATCACACACCATCACAACATGACACAACACCGCGATGTGGCCATAAGTTTCAGGCCGGGTGAAGGCTGCTGCGGCCGCGCGTACAAGGAACGGGCTGCCTTCGTCGCCGACTACACGACTCATGAAGGCGAACCATACAACCTGACGCCCCGCCAGAACAAACTTGTGGCGCCCGATCGCAAGTGGTTCATGTGCTCGGCTATCCTATCCGAGGATGCAACTCGGGTCGTTGCTGTGTTGAATCTCGACAGCGACACGCCCCTCGCGGCTGCAGACGACGAATCCTCGCGAGGGCGGCTGGCTGAGCTAGCGGTGCGGTACGCGCGTGAATTGCTGCCCTTGCTTGACCCGAAGGAGGCATCGGCGTGAAAGAAGCCAAGTTCGAGAAGGTGGGAAAAGGGCTCTGGGAGGTCTCGAACTACAGGGAGGTATGGCTGTCTGCACAGCAGGAGGCCAAGCAGCCGCGCGTGACTGAAGAGGAAGCGCGGGATGGACCTGCCGCTCGTCATCCGACGAGGGAGCCCGACGCGCCAGCCGACTGACCAACTGCGGCCGTTCGTGCAACGGCCGCGCGGCTCCCGTCGCGAAGCCCGCGCTCGGAATGGTATTCAGCAGTACCCGCTTCCACATAAGCAGGCTGCGTGGTAGAATGCGCGTCGCCGGCGCCAGGCAGGTACACCTGAACGGCGCAGAGTCGCACTAGCATCAATAGCCTGGTCGCAGCACAAGTAACTGCAACGATCGCAGAAAGGGGCTTGCCTTGTTCCTGAAGCGCCTGGAGCTGTACGGCTTCAAGACGTTCGCTGACCGCACCTCACTCGAATTCGGCCCCGGCGTAATCGGCATCGTCGGCCCCAATGGCTCCGGCAAGAGCAATCTCGCCGACGCCATCCTCTGGTCCCTGGGCGAACAGAGCACGAAGTCCCTGCGCATGAACCGCGCTGGCGACGTCATCTTCGCGGGAAGCGAAAGCAAGCGGCGCCTGGGCGTGGCCGAGGTTTCGCTGACGCTGGACAACACCGACGCCGCGCTGCCCCTCGATTTCTCCGAGATCACCATCACCCGCCGCGTTTTCCGCACCGGTGAGGGCGAGTACTTCATCAACCGTGTTCCCTGCCGGCTGCGGGATATCCACGAGCTGTTGCTCGACACCGGCATCGGCAAGAACGCCTACTCGATGATCGGGCAGAACGAGATTGACCGCATCCTGTCTGTGCGCTCGGAGGACCGCCGTGAGATCTTCGAGCAGGCGGCCGGCATCCAGCGTTACCGGCAGCGCAAGATCGAGTCCGGCCGCAAGTTGGAGCGGGTGGAGGCGAATCTGCTGCGGGTGAACGATATCACCCACGAGCTGGAGACGCAGCTTGGCCCGCTCGCCCAGCAGTCGGAAACGGCACGCGAGTACAGGCGCCTGTCGAAGGAGCTGTTCGACCTGAAGCTCAGCCTGATGGTCCATCAGCGGCGGGCGATGCGCGGGAATCTCGAGGGCGCGAAGCAGCGCCAGCTCGAGCTCGACCAGGAGATCGAGCGGGCGCGGACGCGCTCGCACCAGCTCGCAGCAGAAGAGGTGCAGCTTCGCGCCACGCTCCAGGAGCTGGAGAGCCGGCTGGACGAGACGCGCAACCTGGTCGGGCGGTTGGCGAGCGAGTGCGAGCGGGCGGAGGGCCGGCGCAACCTGGCGCAGCAGCGGATCGAGGACCTGAAGGCCCAGCAGGCGCAGGCGAGGGAGGAACTGACCCAGCTCGAAGCCCAGAGGCAGAGCACCGAGCAGGAGCTTGCCGGGGCAGAGGAGGAGCGGCCCGCGCTGGCTACCAGGATCGCCGAACTCCAGGCCGAGGTAGAGGCGCGCGCGAGCCGCATTCGTGAGGCTGCCGGCGCGCTGCGACAGACCGGCAAGTCGGCGGAAGAGCTGCGGGCCGACCACTATGACACACTGCGGGAGCTGGCCGACGCGCGGAACCGGCTTGGCCAGTGCGAGTCGCTGCTCGAGGCAGCGCGCGCCCGCCTCGGGCGCCTGGCCGAGCAGCGCGAGGCGCTGCGCCGGGAGCGCGAGGGGCTTGGGTCGCAGGCCGCCGAAGCGGCGCGCGCCGTCGAGCGGATCCGCGCCGGGCGCGACGAGCAAGCAGGCGGGATCGCCGCGCTGCGGCTGGAGCAGGAGGCGGCCGAGGCGACCGCGGCCGCCATCAGCGAGCGGCAACTAACGCTACGGGAGGAGCTTTCCGCGGTGCGCTCCCGCCGCGCCGCGCTGGAGGAGATGGAGCGGTCGCACGAGGGGCTGCGGGCAGGGGTACGGGCAGTGCTGTCGGCGGTGGAGCAGGGGAGGCTGCGCGGCGACTATCGGACGGTCGCGCAGCTCATCTCAGTGCCGAAGGAGCTGGAGGCCGCCATCGAAGCCGCGCTGGGCCCGGCCGCCGGCGACCTGGTCGTGCCGACGCCCGAAGATGCTGTCGCCGCGATTGCGTTTCTGAAGGAGACGAAGGCCGGACGCGCCACCTTCCTGCCGAAGTCGAGCATGCGGGTCGGGCCGCGCCCGGCAGGGCTGGCCGAGCTGTCAGGCAAGCGCGGGTGCCGGGGCGCGGCGGCCGATCTCGTCACCTGCGCCGAGGGCGCCGAGGAGATCGCCGAACACCTGCTGGGCCGCGTGCTGGTGGTCGAAACGCTTGACGATGCTCTCGGCATATCTCGGGATTCCGCAGGATGGCGGGCGATCGTTACCCTGGATGGCGATGTGGTGCGGCCGTGGGGCGCGATCACGGGCGGCAGCCGTTCGCAGCAGGCAGGCCTCATCGGTCGTGGCCGCGAGATCGCCGAGCTTGGCGAGGAGGCGGTGCGCATCGAGCAAGACCTCGCTCGGGTCGCGCAGGACCTCGGCCAGGCGCAACAGAGGTCGAGAGACGCCAAGGAGCAGGCCCACAGCCGGCTCGAGGAGCTAGAGCGGGTGACCGCCGAGCTCTCCTCGGCCGAGGGCGGCGCCGACCTTATCGCCGAGAAAGCGCGCCTGGTGGCCGAGCGTGACGAGGCGCTTGCGGCGGAGCAGCGCTCACTCGAGGAGGAGTCAGCGCAGACCCAACAGGAGCGAGCTGACGCCGTCGCCCGCGTGGAGGAGCTTGAGCGGCGGCAGTCCGCGGCCGAACTCGCAATGACCCAGACCGAATCGGAGCTCGCCGAGAGCCGCGACGCGCGGGAGGAACTCACCTCGACCACCTCTGAGTTGCGGGTCCAGCTCGCCGCGGCGGAGGGTGAGTCCCGGACGCTCGAGGCGCGCATCGGCACGATCCGGCAAAGCCTCCGGCTGGTGGACACGGCGGTACAGGAGAAGCGATCGCTCTCGGAGCGACTGGTGGCCGCCGAGCAGGAAGGTGTCAGCAGCCTCCAGGAGCGCTCGGCCGACTGCGAGCGGCTGCACGCCGCCCACCAGCAGGCCGACCAGGAGCTCGCGCGGTGCCAAGAGGAAAGGAAGCGGCTTCTCGATGGCCTGGGCGCGAACCGTGAGGCAGCGGCGGCGAATCGCGCCGACCTCGAAGCGCTCCAGAATAGGATGCACCGGCTGGAGATCCGCCTCACGCAGATGCAGAGCGAGGTGGACTTCTGCGAGCGCACCATTGCGGACGAGTATCGCATCTCGCTGGAAGAGGCCGAACTGCGATGTGAGCCCATTGAGAGCCGCACCGCCGCGCAGCAGCGGGTGAAGGAGCTTCAGGCTGCGGTCGAGGCATTGGGCGATGTGAACGTCGGCTCTATCGAGGAGTACGAGCGGGTCAAGGAGCGCCTTGAGTTCCTCGGCGGACAGCGGGCCGATCTGGAGGCCGCTCGCGAGGACTTGCGGCAGGCGATTGTGGAGATAGACCGCGAGGCAACCACCCGCTTTCTCGCCGCCTTCGATCAGATTCAGCGGTGCTTCCAGGAGTTCTTCGTCCGGCTCTTCGGTGGGGGCCGGGCCGAGCTCTCCCTCACCGACAGGGAGAACGTGCTGGAGTGCGGCATTGAGGTCACCGTGACCGTGCCGGGGAAGAAGACCCGCGATCTGCTCCAGCTCTCCGGGGGCGAGCGCGCGCTGACCGCGGCCGCAATTCTGTTTGCGCTGCTGAAAGTGAAGCCGTCGCCTTTCGTCATCCTCGACGAGGTCGACGCGCCGCTGGATGACTCGAACATCGGACGTTACTCGAACCTGCTTCGCGAGTTCGCCCAGCAGTCGCAGTTCGTCGTCATCACCCACAACAAGGGCACGATGGAGGCGGTGGATGTCCTGTACGGGGTGACGATGGAGGAAGCGGGCGCGAGCAAGATCATCGGTATGCGGCTGCGGGAGCCGGGGGACAGCGAAGCGCCGCGGGTAGTGGCGATGGAGCGGAGCGTCGAGGCGGAGGCCGAACCGCGCGCCGACGAAGCGGCAGCGTAGCTGTAGAGCAGCATTGCCGGATGCCCCCTCGGAGGGGTCGGGGGACCCCTGCCTACAGCCCCCTTGCCTCCCGCGTCCTCGCCCGTTCCTTCTCCGCCCATTTGCCCTTGAGCAGCCCACACCGCTCCCGTATCTCGGTCATCCTGTCCATCGCCTCGACCCCCGCGTCTATGATCTCCCCGCGGCTCATGGTGTCGGTCTCGAAGTTCAGCACGTCGCGCAGGTCGGGGTGGCGCATGAGCGCGCGGTGCTCGGCGAGGGTGTGAGCGAACAGCCGATAGCCGGTCTGCTCGGGATGCTCGAAGGCGAGGCTGCCCGGGTCAATGAAGGGGAGCAGGGGCGAGATGCTGGCGTCGAGCTTTCCCGGATAGCGCGCGTTCCACGTCGCGAGAAGGCGCTCGGCATAGGAGACGGTATCCATGACCGACTGGCGCGTCTGCCCTGGTATGCCGATGAGGAAGAACAAGAACGCCTTCCCGCCGTGAGTGAGGATGTACTCGACGTCCGCCTCCAACCGATCATTGGTGTAGCAGCGGCCGTAGCGCGTGCGCAGTTCCTCGTCGTGGCTCTCCGGTGACATGTGGATGTGTAACGGCGGACCAATCGAGGCGAGCTTCGCCAGGAATTCTCCACCGGCAGGCGCGTTCAGCTCGAAGCTCAAGGACCGCGCCGGCTTGCGTCGTCGCAGCGCTTCGATGAGCTTGTCCGGCTCGTGCTGCCTGATGTCCCCCGGCAGGCCGACCCCGTGGGGCGTGATCTGCATCGTCGCCACGATCTCATCGGCCAGGATCTCCGGGTCGCGCACGCCGAGCTTCGCGCGGCCCAGCGCCCAGTTGCTCCCGCCGCAGGTCAGGCAGTTCATCTGACAACCGCGGCAGAACAGCGTCATGTTGAAGGCATAGGCCCACCACTGGAAGCCTGTGAGCAGCCCACCACGCAGATCGCGATAGCGCAGTATGTGCTTGATCAGCCGCTTGTAGTCGACGCGAATGTCGAGCAGCTCCGGCTGGTAGGTGAACGGGTTGGCGACGACTTCGCCGTCTCGCTTCCAGATGAGGTTCGGGACATCAACCGGCTCGCGCTTGGATTCGATGGCGCGGAGAAGCTGCACCAGCGGCTCCTCCGTCGAATCGCCTCGGAGAATGTGGTTGATGTCCGGATTCTCGATCAGCTCCCGCCAGTAGTACGAAGCCGTGAGGCCGCCGAGGATGACGGGGATATCCGGGTGCTCCTCCTTGCAGACCCGCGCGGTCTCAAGGGCGCCGTCTGCGTGCACGAGCCAGTGCAGATCAATGCCGAAGGTCATCGGGCGGAGCTTGCGGATCAGCGGCCGGGGGTCGAAGCGCTTGCTCTTCGCCTCCTTCGCCGCCAGGTTGATGATCCTGACCTCGAGCGAGTGACGCTCCAGGTACTCCAGCAGAGTGAGGAAACCAAGGGGGTAGTACTCGAAGAGAGGCGAGGTTGCTACCGTTGCCGAGGCGAGGCTGTGGCGCGCGCCCAGCTCGCGGGCGTCGAACAGGCTCGGTGGATGCAGCAGTATCAGGTGCGGCCGCATTTGACCCTTCTCAGCCCCGCGTTACCCGAAATGCTGCCGCAGAAACGCGACCACTTTGGACATGGCCGGCTCAGAGACTTCGTTGCGCCCGGCGTCGAAGCCATGCTCGCCGCCGGGTATCGTAACCAGCTCGTGCTCGACCGTCGCCTTTGCCAGCGCCGCCACCATCAGCGCCGATTGCTCGTATGGCACATCGGTGTCCTTGTCGCCATGCAGCAGCAGGGCCGGAGGATACTCGCGAGTCACGTTCCTCACCGGGCAGTATAGCTGGAAGAAACCAGGCTCCGTCCACGGGTCGTGTCCTGAGACTTCGAGCGGCCACAGGCCTTGCTGCCGGAGATAAAGGTAGAAGTTGTCCCGGTGGTGCGGCTCGGGTGTGCCGGAGATCACCTTGCTGCCAACCGATCGGTAGGCTCTCTGCGGAGGCATGATCGGCTGCTGGAGGTAGTACGGATCGGGACGACTGTACCAGTCGCCGACGATGTCGCCATACCCATAGAATGATACGATAACCGTAGGTCGCGGGTCGCAGACCACACCGGACATGAGCGCGAGGTAACCTCCGGCGGAGTGACCGACCGCGGCGACCCGCGACGGATCAGCCTGAAAGAGTTGCGGGCCCTCCTCCCGGACCCAGCGGAACGCGTCCTGGAGGTCGTCAATGATCGCGGGAAGCTTGGTCTCGGGCGCGAGGCGGTAGTCGGCGCAGACGACGGTGTACCCGGCCTCGAGGTAGAGATTGAGCTGCCAGGCGGTGATATCCCCTCGGTGCCCCATGATGAGACAGCCCCCGTGGAGCCACACGACTACAGGCCGCGCCGCTTCCCCGGGGGCGGGGTAGACGTCGGCCTTGATCTCGTGCTTCCGCACCTGCTTGTAGGTGTAGGTCTGCTTCTCGGCGGACATCAGCGGCGCTCCTACCTCCCTGGGTTCCGAGAACCGGGGCCTGCTTCCTTCCGCAGAAGATCGCACTCAGCAGGACACGCATGGCGTTGGCAGAAGCGGAGCCACTGGCACGAACGTCCGAGGATGAAGGATATGTCCATCACGACCGCGCAGCAACTCAGGCAGGCCGTTGAGGCGGCGGTGGCCGACGCGAAGGTCACCGATGTTCATACTCACATCTACCCGCCTTGCTTCGGCCAGTTGCTGCTGTGGGGTATAGACGATCTCATCACCTATCACTACCTCATCGCGGAGACCTTCCGCTGG
>Ga0315291_10003078_pt1 | contig 21562 bp, 16 predicted proteins | sample YL17G12_20_MG_FD_203070 | JGI IMG/M metagenome (GOLD analysis project Ga0315291, IMG submission 203070) | Sediment microbial communities from Yellowstone Lake, YNP, Wyoming, USA - YL17G12_20 | ecosystem: Environmental > Aquatic > Freshwater > Lake > Sediment | place: USA: Wyoming | collected... | reverse complement strand
ATGTCGGGGCGCAAACTTCCCTCACCACTCTCAACAGTCGTTTGCGTATCAAAATCGCAATATTGCGTCATCCCAGCAAGTTCGACTATGCGTTTCAAAGCCAATTCACCCCACCGTCCTCTTGCGACGGGGGACTTGAGTGCCGCTACTAAATTACCTGTTTCCTGCGTTAATTTGGTTTGGCCGTTTTGCAGAGTTTGGACCAGTTGCTGAAGCCCGCCATAAGCAGATTCTCTCTTGTTCTCGATTGAATTGAGAGCTTTTTCATATCTGCTAAGCGCTTCTTTTAGAGGTCCGATCTGCGCCTCAATCTTAGGCTCCGCCTGCTTTATAAATTCATCGCGACTTTCTTTTAGAACTTCCGATGATAAACCTCTAAACACTGTTTGAAGATTTGAAAACTCTGCGCGCTGTTGAGTAAGGGCAATTTCTTTATCCTCAAGTTGTGCCTTAGCCACATCATACTTGGGCTTATAGATGAAAATTCCGGCCCCCAAGCCCAGAACAATGGCAATAAATAACAGTATTACAAGAAATGTTATGGATATCATGGCCTATGGTTTAGGCCAAAAGACTGATTTAGGCAATAGATGATTGCTGCGGCCATCGGAGCGCTGCTTCGAATGTGGTGCCACCCATGCCGGTCGGAGCCCTGAAATTCCTTATCAGCTCGCTCGCGATCCTTTCATAAAGGGGGCGCATTCTTCTCATATTTTGGGAATCTTGAATCTCTATCCTTGTGATATAGCCGTCTTCGTCGAAGGTAAATTTGAAAGCCGCAAGAAATTCCACATCACCGTCCAAAGCCCTGCTTCCACCCAGGTAAGAAGCGAGCCCGCGAAGCATGGCATCCTCATAATCTTCACCATCCAACACCTGGAATTCAGGCAACTGCTCATGCGCGCCGCCGGTGACCTTTGCAGTCAATGTGCTTCCGGACACCCTTCTTTCTATCTGCAGTGGGTTCGCCGAAGGCATTGCGCGCGGTAGTGAAGATGAAGCAGTAAACACATACGTTGTATCGTCGATGCCCGAATAATCGGGAGGTGTAATTCCTCTATCAGCCAAGTTCTGGCGCGGCCAGTCGGCCAATTCAGCATACTCATCTTTAGCTTTCTGTATCGCCGCTATCGCCGCCCGTTTTGCCTGATCAGCTGCATCGCTGGCCGTCGCCGCGGCAGTGCGAAGCGCGCCAAAATTCTCATCAGTTGCGGCGCGGAGAGCTGTTTCGGCACGCTGTGCTGCAAGCGCCGCCTGATGATATGCTTCGATTTTTGCAGTTGCCGTATTAATGAGGTCCACTACATGCTGTTGCTGCGGCGTCAAAGGATAGTCTGCAGCCGGTGTGACCGCTGGCGGTGTGGACGGTGCCGTGGAAACACGCTGCGTTTCAGTCGTTGAAGGCGGTGTCGCTGCAACGGAAGTGCGTCCCGCATCGGCAGGAGGAGGCGTTGTCGTCGTTCTCGTCGTGCGGATAACAGTGCCGCCCGGCCCTTCGATGACCGGCCTTGAATCTGTAGAGCCCGTCCTTTGGGCATCAGCGGGAGCGGTATCAGCGCGCGCAACGGTCTGGGTATCAGTTGTTGGTGCAGGAGGCGACGCAGGAGTCGGAGTTGGTGCGGGAGCCGGCGCTGCGGGCGGCGCTGCGGCGGCTACAAGAGGCTCCGCGGCAAGAAGGCCCGCTATCTGCGCCGCAGGATTATCGCCGTCTATCAGCTGGCCGTTCATGTAAATTTCTGTGTCCGCAGGCAGATCGTCCAGAATAGCATTTATGTCGCGCACGTTGTTGCTATGCCCCAGCATTTCCAGAAGCGCGTTTGTGTTGCTGATATCGATCCTTGTCCCGTCTTCGCTTACGTCAACATGCAGGGCGAATTCTGTATTCAATTTATCGGCAACCTCTTGCGCAGCGGCCACGCGCTGTTGAACGGGATCGACCGGCGGGGTATATTGGATCGGATTTGCGGAACCTCTGAAATGCAGGAATCCTATATCAAGACCCCTGTGTTCCAATTCATCTTGTATATAAGTTCTCAAATTCTCTAATTTGCCGACTGCGGCCGCACTGGTTTCAAGATTTGAACACGTTACATCGATAGTAGCCCCGTCTGGTGCTGGTGCTGTTTGAAGTCTCGCCTGAATCATATTGGCTATCGCATACACGAAACCTTGATCATAGGCGCCCGGCACTTCCATTGACGTCGGAAGTATCATCGTCACAGGGTGATGAACAACCGGCGCCGGTGCAACGGGTGTTGCAGGGGTCGACGTCGAAGGAATATCAAATGGATATGACGCTGAATAAGTCGGCGAAGGAGTTTCAACGGCAGCCGGCGGCGCAACAACTGCAACAACGGGCACCGGCGGTGGTTCGGGTTCAGGCACAGGTTCAGGTTCAGGCGATGTCGGTGCAGGCGGTGGTTCAGGTTGAGGCTGGGATTCAAGTTCCGGTTCAGGTTCCGGTTGAGCAATCAGCGGCGATGCCGTTTCGTCGCCTGCGTCTTCTGTGCCCGCCTCTTCCGTATCTGCAGTTTCACTTGGAGTATCCGTTGATTCATCAACATCAGATGTTTCGCTTGAAGCGTCAGTCGATTCAGTGGGGCTTCCGGCTGACGGCGCTGACAGACTGCCCAGATCGCCGCTGATATTTATGCTACTTCCGCCGCCGCCCGTTCCCGCGCCTCCGGCTCCTGTGCCCGCGCCCGGTCCTCGTATCGTCAAGCCTGCCATGAAAAAATCATTGGCGGCCTTTGCGCCGGTAAAGGCGCTGGGATCGCTGAAAAATTTCGCAAATCCCGGGCCCGAATAGCTTGCCGGTTTGGAATAGAGATTCGGAGATCCGATTAAATACCCGTCATCATTGCCAAAGGGAGAGGCAGCAGAACCGGTGTAGACATCTGCGGACAAAATCGGCGTAGAATATGAAGATCCACCGATATTGGATGTCATATGCCGGAACGCAATATTGAACGAAGAATCAGACAATTTATGCCTCCAAAGTGGGGAGTCCGACCCTCACCTTGTCTAGAGCTATTTCGCGTAACCCATTGAAATATCGCATATTTCCGCGATCCACTGGCGCACAAAAACACGCTTACTTGTTAATATTGCAATTATTCTGCCACATTAGGGGCATGTTTTGATTGCAACGGGGCAATGCTCCTCTCGCTTACGGCGATTTTCCTCATACGCCGGAAAATCGCCTGCGACTGCGGGCGCTGGGCTTTATATGGCTTCGTATCCAGCGTCCTCGACGCCGCTCGAGAAGCATTGCCCCGTCGCCACCAAAACATGCCTCTAGATTTCTGGTTTCTTTTTACTTGTTACTTGTCGCTGATTTCTGGCTTCTTTTTTTGGTGCAAAAAAGCCCTCCGGTCGGAGGGCTTTGGCTGTAAATTGTTAAAAATTGATTTTTAATTAACTACCCACTGACCAGTATTTGAATTGTAATACGCCACTGTCGATGTTGGATGGCCAAACATATCAGGTGCTGTTACGCCACACTCCCATCTTTCGCGACTGGCATTATAATAGAGTGTATCGTTCTGATAACCTTGAGGCCTTGTTGTTGGTTCTGGTGGCCTGTCTGGTTCTGTTCCTGCGCCTGCTGCCGCACCTTCGCTGCCCGATGTTACTGCCGGTTGAGGTGTGGTCACTTCAGTCCATTCACCATTCACATATTGATAGTTATGGCCGCCGCTTTTATAAGTCACGCCCGGTGTGGGATTACTTATTTCACCGCTTCCCGATTTCAACTTACCATTGAAGGTCCATGTGTACTCTATGTCTCCTTGAAAGATTGGCGTGCCGGCCCTCAAACCTCCAACCGTCGGCACAGATCCGTTATGCCATGTCGCGCCGTCGTAATATTTCGTCTGCCCGCCAACCGTATAATCGTGATAAGGTATTGGAGCTACAAGAGTGGTTGATCCAGTGATACGAAGTTTTCCACCATCAGTTGAAACCCACGTATACGTGGCTCCGCCGGGATTAACGACTGTTGCTCCTACGCTCAAGTTATCAACACTTTGCGGTGCGCTGCCCGTTGTGCCTGGGGCCGGTGTCGGAAGTGTGACGCTGCCGCCTGTTGCTACTGTGCCGGGTCCTGCCGCTGCGCCTGTGCCTGTCGCGCTTGCCGCGCCGGCCGTTCCAGATGCCGGAGCTGTGAAGACTATGCGCACGTGTTGTCTGTCGATATTTTCAGGAAGCCTATTGGCGGGCAGCGCAGCCAGCACCGCCTCGTCCAATCCGTTGAGATCCGCAATTGTCAAGCCTTGGGGAAGATCTTTTACAGTGACATGAAGTAGAAGCTCTTCCGCCGATGCCAGCGCCTCCTGATGACTGCCCACGCTCAAAGTATATTGCGTATCAACGGCACCGGCCAATTTCGTTGCAGCCTGTTGCTGTCCTTCCGTTGTATCAACCAATGTTCCCAAATCACTGAAATTCTCATCAGACAAGCTGAGCTCCAAATCCATATTCTCCGTCGTAGCCGGTATCAAACGATCAAGCGCTCCAATGACTGCATCGACGCGGCCTTCAGATGTAGATGCCGTCAAGTCCACCTGCTGGCCATTTATGGTAAGGCTCGTTCCATCCGCGCCCGTCTGTAGATCACCAAGCTCACTTAGCAACGATTTGTCGGATTCCAATTTCGCACGAATCTCGGCCGCGTCCATCGAAGAGACGTCCGTGATCTCGATTGTGGATCCGTCGCTCGCCACCGTGACATGACCCTCGCCGAACAGCGCAGTCAACTGGGCCGCAACGGCGTCGGCAGTCTCTTCCCCTGCTGCGGTTCCCGTGGCTCCAGCTTCTCCCGTCGGTATGCCCGCGGCGGCGTGGAGTTTGTCAATATATCTTTGCGCCGGCATGCTGTTATAGAAACCCTGCGCAGGCAGATAAACCGGGCCCTGTCCCCATACCAGCTGATCGTTGTCTTCGTATGCCCCAGGTTGACCGACGTCGATCTGCGTAAATGTGGAAGGAGTGCCTTCGGCGCCCGGCTGCATGTAATACCATTTCCCGTCATCCTCGCTTCGATAGATCGTCGCGCCATCAAGATTTTCACCAAAATGGGAGACCAGACGCGATGCGCTCCCTCCGACCGCCGAATCCGCATCTATCGTATAGGGCGTGTATGTATGGCCCTCTGACTCTACGACCTCGCCCTGCTGTGTGACGCCGATGTTTCCGTCGTCGGCAACGTCGATGAAGTATTTGCTGTTCCTCTTATAGAACGGGACTTCTTGATATACGCCGCCCACTTCCCTGTAATATGTTGTCGTGCCGTCCGCGGTGACTTTGTAGATGGTCGTGCTGTCCGCCAATTCGGAGCAGTGGCTGCCTGTTACACGGTAAAGCTGCGCACTGACGAAGGTCTTGCCGTCGCCGCTCGGGTTTATCTGCTGCGTCGTTCCCGTTTCTGTGAGCTTCACGTAAGGCCCGTCTGTATCAGACGGCTGCGTAAATCTGACTTCCGGATCAAATGCCGTGCGGTGGACGAAATCCTCCGCGTCCGATTCGCTCTTCTCATGAATCCATCTCTGGTGCCACTCGCCGAATTGCTGCAACCAGTCCTCGTTATCAGTCTTTGGGGGGACCTCTCTTAAAATTTCGTCGAACAACGATTCGTCGCCACCGGCCCTGCCCTCGATCTCCTCTATGATCGCTTCAATGTCCGGTCCGCCGTAACCCTTCGATGTAAGTGTGGTCCTTGCGCTGTCCAGATTGCTCTCGTCGATCGCACCGTCGTGCGCCTCGCTTGCCGCATCTGTTTCATCCGCATCGGTGCTTGCGTCAATATTGGGTGCGCCGGCCGGGTTCACACCGCCTGCGCCTGTTCCGGCTCCGCCGCCGCCCACTGCGCCCGTGCCCATGCCCTGTCCTGTGATGCAGAAGCAGCCGCCGTCGAAAGCGATCGCGCCCTGTGCGTTCCACTCGGCGAAGGTCTCCATGGGAGTGCCCTGTATCGCGGAAGTCCAGCGTGAGCTGTCGCCGAAGAGGCCCATTGACGATGCCGCAGGAGCCGAAAACATGCCGCCGAAAGACGTCGCCATCATGAACTGATCTATGCCGTAGGAATCGCTGCCCGCAGAGCCGCAGATATTGGCGCACGAGCTCATGAAAGCCGCATCGCCAAGCCCTATGGACGACATCCCGCCAAACCCTGAACCATATATACTATCCACTTATCCCTCCATATACGTTCTTAGGTATAAAGTTTGCCGCCACAAGTTTGATCTCGCTTTCGGTATCCTGAATGATGCGCCCCGAAATGGGCCCGCCCGAGAAGATGTCATTTATCCTGCCTTCAAGATTCTGGTTGAACGCGGCGATCTGCGAGATGCGCTCGCCGACCACGCTCTTCACGACGTGTTGCTCTAAAATATTGCGCTTCGCCAAAACAACTTCGAGCCCCGGATTCGACGTGTCGTATTCATTGAATATCGTGAGTGACGCATCTTCCTGCGGAATTTCATTTAAGAATGTCGGCTGCGCAGCTGCCGGCTGCCCGTCGGATGATCCCTCGCCCGTTTCGCCTTCGGATGAACCGCCGCCGCCTTCAAGCAAGCGGTCAAGATTCTTTTGCGCGCCCGACTTATAAACGCCGCCCGATCTGGACTGGCTGGAACTTTTCGATGAAACCCTGCCCTCGCCTTCGCCCTCGCTTGACGATTCGCTTCTCGTGCCCTCGCGGTTCGGCTGAAGGCCGGTCTGCTGCGTCTGTCCCTGTAAATTGACCGCACCTTGTGTAACCGCAGTATTCGGTGTGGCAACCCGCTGCGCATTCATGTTCTGCTCGTTCGGACGCACGCTGCTTTGATCCTGATCCTGCGGCGCCGCCCTTCTCGTATCAACATTGCGCGTCGCATTCTCTGCTGTCGCGCGGGCCTGCTGATGCGGAACTCGCGCCGCCGCCTGCGCCATGTTGAATGTCGATTGCTGCGGATTCTGCGATATATTTGCTTGAGGCGCCTGCGGTGTCGATGTAACCGCCTGACGCGTTACCGTCTGACCATCTGTGCGCGACTGGACCTGCTTTGTGGAAAGCTGTTCTAAATTTTTCGCATCGCTTCTTGCTTTTTGGAAGGCCTGCTCCTGTCCCTGAACCTTCGCACCCTCCTGCTGGACTTCAACGCGCGGCGCCTGAACTGCCGGTTGGGTCGTCTGCCTCTCGGTCGGCTGGGTCGCTGCCTTAGCCGCATCGGATGTGGACATTGCAGAAGATTTTTGCGCGGCATCGGAGGTCCTGGAATGAAGAAGACCGTCTACCATCTTCTTTGAGGCAGAGAGGTCCTTGTCGGTCTGTTCATGCCTAACCTGGCGCAATTCTTCAGAAACTTTCTTCTTCTGCCAGCCGTCACCGGATATATTTGAATCAACTCTCGACATATGGGAACTCCGCTCACCACCTTAAGTGAGCATTAACTCCTCTAATAGCTTGAAACTATTCATGTTTTATATTCCGCCGACCCTGGGTCGGTCCGCCTCCGCCTGATATTAATGCAGGAGGTATGCCAAAATTAGTGATCAGTGATCAGTGATCAGTGATCAGTAATATATCAATAAATATCAATGAGTTATATGGGATTGCCACGCCCTGCGGGCTTGCAGTGACGGAGGGCCTCGGACGGTTTAGGGTCTTCTCACCCCACCCTTTAAGGTGGCTATACGGGCGAGTCTATCTTCAAGGCCGAAAAGGAGACCGGCGTCGGCGGCCCTTTTGATATTGTCCAAAGTCTGCCTCTGGAGTTCCATGATCCTGCAGATCATGACCATATCATGGCCCGCCTCCAGGGCTTTCACTGCAGCATCGGGGATGGGCATAAGATTGGAGATCCCCTTCATGCGAAGGTCGTCCGTGATTATGACTCCTTTGAAGCCCAGATCTTTTCGCAGTATCTCGTTTGTGATCCGTTTTGAAATTGTGGCGGGCCATCTGGGATCGAGATTGGGCGCAAGCAGGTGCGCCGTCATGATCATCGGGACCCCTGCCGCGACCGCGACGCGGAAGGGATGAAACTCGCACTCCTCAAAACGTTTGAGCGTATGGGAAACCACAGGCAAGGACAGGTGCGAATCCAGATCGGTGTCGCCGTGTCCCGGGAAATGCTTGCCGCACGGGAGAACGCCGCCGTCTAAAAGGCCGTGCATCATCTCGACGGCGAAGTCCGCAACGACAGTCGGATCGCTTCCGAAAGAGCGGTCGCCGATCACCGTGTTGAATGCGTTTGTTGCGACATCAAGCACGGGCGCAAAATTGAGATTGATGCCCACTGAAGAGAGCTCCCGCCCCATCTTGAGGCCCACGTCATAGACGGCGTTCGCGCCCGACTCCGCAAGGCGCGCCGCGGAGGGAAAATGCGTGAAATTGTCCTCCAGCCTCATGACCCTGCCGCCCTCGTGATCTATGGAAACAATGAGTTTGCCGTCAGAGGCTTCCTGCAATTCGCTTATGAGTATTTTGAGCTGCTTTGCGGATTCAAAATTCCTCCTGAAGAGGATCACGCCGCCGATTTCTTCGCCACGGATGAAATTCAAAAGCTCTTTCGAGGCCCGTGTGCCTTCGAATCCGATGAGCATGAGTTGGCCGAGCGATGTATTCATAAGATCTACCCCACCTAACCTCCCCTTACAAAGGGGAGGAATTTTATCTGCCTCCGAATTTGTCGCGCAGTCCGTCGCCCAAGAAATTGAAGCCTAGCACAACCAGCATAATAAATATTCCCGGAAAAATCGAGAGGTGAGGCGCAACAAGCAAGTATTGCGTCCCCTGATCTATCATCGCACCCCATGAAGGCGTGTCAACAGGGACTCCCAGGCCCAAAAACGAGAGGGCCGATTCGATCATTATCACGCCCGCCATTCCGAAGCTCGCGTTCACGATAATGGGCCCTGTCATGTTCGGCAGAAGATGCCTGAAATATATGCGCCAGCGCGAGACGCCGATCGCCCTTCCCGCAAGGATGAACTCGCGCTGCTTGAGTTGAAGAGTCTGCCCGCGCACGAGGCGCGCGTAGGTCACCCAGCCTTTGAGGCTCAAGATTATTATGACGTTAAAGACAGACGGCTCGAGAAACGCCGCGACCGCGAGCGCGAAAAGAAAACTTGGAAACGCGAGAAAGACATCGGTGATGAATAAAAAAATCTGATCGATCCATCCGCCCGCGTAGCCCGCAACGAGGCCAAACAGGCAGCCCGCCACAAGCGAAATTCCGACGACCGCGACGCCGATCCCCAAAGAGACGCGGGTTCCGAAGATGATGCGCGAGAGGATATCGCGCCCGTCCGCGTCGTTGCCGAACCAGAAACCCGCATGGGGCGAGGCGAACTTGAGACCCAGATTGTATGCGTTCGGATCGTGCGGCGCGAGAAACGGCGCGAAGAGCGCCACAAGCACAAGCGCGAAAATTACGGAGATCCCGATTCTTCTTATCCAATTCCTCACAATTTCACCCTCGGATCAAATGACTTGTAGAGGCAATCGACGGCCGTGTTGATCACGACGTATGCAAACGAGATGATAAGAACGCAACCCTGCACAACCGGATAGTCGCGGCGCCTGATCGAATCGATGAGAAGCATGCCGATCCCCGGCCACGAAAATATTTTTTCTGTGATTATGGTCCCGGCTAGAAGCGTTCCCACCTGAAGGCCGACAATCGTGACGATGGGATTTAGCGCATTTTTGAATGCGTGCTTCAGTATGATTTTGCGTTCGGGCAGGCCTTTTGCCCTTGCTGTTGTAATATATTCGGCCTTGAGCTCGCCTATCATCGACGCGCGGGTCATGCGCGAGAGCATCGCGGCGAGCGCCGTGCCCAGCGTGATCGCCGGCAGGATGAGTGAAGCCCATGAATCGCGCCCGGAAATCGGCAGCAGAGAAAAGTGCACGGAGAGGATCAATATGAGGACGGGGCCCAGCCAGAAATTGGGGATCGAAATGCCTATGAGCGCTACGAGCATCGCTAAAGAATCCCAGACTGAATTGCGCTTGACGGCGGCAAAGATGCCCAAAGGAATTGCGATGAGAACCGCTATAAACATCGCCGCAAAGGCTAAAAGAAGCGTGGCGCCGTAGCGCCCTTTTATAAGTTCAAGCACGGGCGTGTCGTCGAAGATCGATTTTCCCCAGTCGCCGGTAACGATGCCTGTCAGATACTCCGCATATTGCCGCGCCACAGGCTGGTCGAGCTTCAGCTCATGCGCGAGCTGGAGGCGGTCCGCAGGCAGCGCCCGCTCGCCGATCATAAGGTCCACAGGATCGCCCGGTATTATATGGATCAAAAAGAAAACGATCGTTGCGACCGCAAAGAGAACGGGGATGACCCAGAGGATTCTGCGGAAAATATATTTTTTCATGAGATTGCTTCGTCGCTTACGGCTCCTCGCAATGACAACACTATTCTTTCGAAATATCCACGAAAGTTAAATAAGACGCGTCGGGGCGGACGGAAACGCCGTCCAGCGATTTGCGGTATACTACGACATTTTTCTCGTACCACAAAGGGATAAAAGGCAGCTCGTCAAAAAGGATTTTCTGGACCGCCCCGTACAAATCTTTTCTCGCGTCTTTATCCATCGTGACGCGCGCCCGGCTCACCAGCTTATCGACCTCCTCGTTCTTGTAGCGGTCGCGGTTCAACCCGTTCGGCGGGAAACGCGACGAATGGCATATATCAAAGAATATATCCGGTTCCGTGACGCCGACCCACGAAAGCGAATAGAGCTGGAAATTTCCCGTCTTCACGTCGCGGTAAAATGTCCCCCATTCGTAGGGCAGGACCTTCACACTGATCCCGACTTTAGAGAGCTGATGAGCGATCATGCGGGCGAGATCCACGCGCTCCTTGATCGTCGAGGTCTTGTAAGAAAGAGCGACGCGTTTCAGGCCGGCCTCGTTAAGGAGCGCTTTTGCCCTTTCCGGATCGTATTCATGCTGCGCCAGATCGCCGTCATATGCCCAGTTCATGGGCGACAGAATGGAGTTTGCCTTCGTTGCCTGGCCCCCGAAGCGGTGCGAGATTATCTCGTCGCGGTCGATGGCGTAGGCGATCGCCTGCCGCACCCTTTTATCCTTGAGTATCTTGTCTGTCAGATTCATTCCCAGATATGTGACCACGATTCCGTCGCCCTCTTCCATCTCGAGATTTTTATTCTCGAGGACCTTCGGGAGGACGAGTGCGGGGATGCCGTTCTGGACGAGATCGACGTCGCCCTTGATGAGCTTCAAAACGCGGATGTTGTCATCGGAGACCACATATAGGCGAAGAGTTTCGATTTTCGGAATTTTTCCGAAATAGTTGCCATTGGCCTTGAGCTCCAGCAATTTATCGGCCTCAAATTTGGAAAGGCTGTACGGGCCCGTGCCCGCAGGCTGCCTTCCGAAGCGGCTCCCCAGTCTTTTTGCATCGACTGAAGATACGATCCCTTTTGTCAGCATCGAAAGAAAAGACGCTGAAGGCCCTTTGAGATCAATGCGGACCGTGAAATCGTCCTCGGCCACGACTTCCTTGATGACGCTAAAAGGTTCCTTGAACGGCGATGCGACGGTCCCGTCGACCATCGACCCGTAAGTGTAAACGACATCTTTTGCAGTGAACGGACTTCCGGAGTGAAAAACGACACCGCGCCGCAAAAAGAAACGGTAAGAGGTGTCGCTTATCTGCTCATAATTTTCCGCGAGGCCTGGGGCGAGCTCCATATCATCGTCTCTGGCGAGCAAGCCGTCAAAGATGAGCTGGCAAATTTTATCCCCCTCCGCATCGGTTGCGGCCCTCGGATCGAGCGTTGCAGGACTCGACTGGACGGCCACGTTAAGAACGCCGTTTTGGGCCACATGCGCCCGTTTGCAGGCGGGCACCAGCGTTATGGCCAGAGCCAGCAAGCACAAATTGACAGTTGATGTGATCTTCATTAGAATCCGGTTCGTCATTGCGAGCGAAGCGAAGCAATCCCGTGAGATTGCTTCGTCGCTTATGCTCCTCGCAATGACATTCTTCTCAAAGGACCTCCATAATGTCAACGAGATGGCTTCAATCATTTATTATCGCAACGTTCGTCTTCTTATCTTCGTCTCATGCATTTTCCGAGACGCCGCTTGAGACGAGGATCAAACAGATTCTGGAGGAGTCGTCCCTTGATGCCCAAGAAACCGCGGTCGTGGTCGTCTCCGTTAACCGTGGCAAGACCCTCGCTTCGATAAACGCCGATTACCCCATGAACCCCGCATCATGCGCGAAGATCGTTACTGCGGCGGCCGCCCTTTCAATGCTTGGACCCAATTACCGCTTTGAGACCTCTTTCTATACTGACCAGAAATATTCCGACGGCAGCATGCACAATCTCCACGTCGTGGGAAACGGAGATCCCTCGCTTGTCACCGAAGAACTTTTGCGAATCATCTACGATCTCAAGAATCGCGGCGTGAGAACGATATCGGGCGACATAGTGATTGACGATTCGTTTTTCGACGGGCCGTGGTATCCCAGAAAAGACGGCGACGACGGGCGCGCCTTCACGGCGCCAACGTCGGCGTTTTCCGTGAATTTCAATTCGGCGAAATTTATCGTAGCGCCGGGGGCCGGAAGAAGAGCGGAAGTCGCAACCGATCCCGACACATCGTACATACGAATAATCAATAAAGTGGCGACGGGCGGAAGATTCAGGGCGTATATCGCCGCGAAGGAAACATCCGAAGAGGGCGAGACTTTTCTGGTGACGGGCTCAATACCTCCGCATGCATCGCCGCAGGAGTTTTACCGCAGGGTCACAAATCCATCTTATTATGCCGGCTCCGTTTTGAAAGACATGCTCATACAAAATGGCGTTCCTGTCGCCGGCATTGTGCGGACGGGCGCGCTGCCGGCAGGCAGCATGCAAATCGTCCGCCAGGAGTCCAAGCCCCTTTCCGAAATACTGCGCGACATGAACAAGTTCTCGAACAACTTCATCGCGGAACAACTTCTAAAGCATCTGGGCGCGGTGAAGAAAGGAAAGCCCGGCTCGACGGCAAAGGGCATAGACGCTATTGGCGGATTCTTATCGTCACTCGGTTTTGCGCCCGGGACCTATACGCTTGAAAACGGATCGGGGCTTTCAACGACAAGCAGGCTTCCGGCCTCGCTGCTCGTGAAGATCCTTCAGACGATATACCGCAATCACGCGCTGCAACCCGACTTCATTGAGTCCTTGAGTATTCTTGGAGTTGATGGCACGATGAAGAGCTGGAGGGGGGAGCCGCAGCTGCACGGGTGGCTGCGCGCAAAGACCGGCTCGCTGGGGGGCGTGAGCGCGCTCGCAGGATACGTCCCCATGAGAAACGGCGAGGTGGCGGCGTTCGCGATACTTGCAAACGGCTTCAAAAAAGGGAGATATTCGGCGCATGACGCGGAGCTTATGATCGCATCTGCGATTGCGGGGGCGGAATAGATGAGCGAAAAATCGATAATCAACACGCTTCTCGTGGTTTGCCTCACGCTGGGTTTCCTGTGCGTGGCAACGATCTATCTGCCGTCCAAGCTTACGAGCGCCGGCACGCCCGATTTCCAGAAATTTTCCCCGTCGCGCCTGCTCGCCCTTCTGCCGCAGGAGAAAAAAGCCGATCCCCAACCGACTTTGGCGCAGGCGAATATCGACCCGCCGCCGGGGCAGGAGCAGCTTGCCACTGCCGCGTCGCTGCCGGAATCGAAAGAGAGGCCCTCGGCGTATACGCGTGTAAACAAACAATCGTCGCTTTGCTCAAATGAGCCCCAAAAGGAACAGAAAAAAAATCCTTTCGCGGTCCCTCCCGAGCTTGAGGCGGATGTGGCGTTCTGGCGCGACATTTATGCAAAATACGATTCGCATCAGGTCGTCTTGCACGACATGAAGTTTTTGCCGATCGTTTACGGCGTCATGGATTTCACCGATCTCGACGCGAACACGGCGATGACCGACATCGAGAGGCAGCGCGAAAAGCAGGTGAGGATCGACGCGAAAAAGGAAGATATAATTGCGATTCTGGAACAACTTGCGCTGGATCCGCCCGTCGATCAGTTGTCCGACAGGGCATACGAAATCAGGAAGATGTTCCGCATCGTGGATGAACCGGACAAATTCAAGAGGGCAAAGGAGCGCGGAGTGCGCGCGCAGGCGGGGCAGAAAGACAAATTCATCATGGGCCTCCAATACTCGGGCCGCTACATGGGCGAGATCGAATCGATATTCGAGTCGCAGGGACTTCCCCGCGATCTCACACTGCTGATATTCGTGGAGTCGATGTTCAACCCCGGCGCCAACTCATCCGCAGGCGCAAGGGGCATCTGGCAGTTCATGAGGGGAACGGCCAAGATTTACGGGATGAGAATCAACTCGCTGATTGACGATCGAGCGGATCCCATCCGATCAACTTACGCTGCGGCAAACCTGCTCCGGCACGACTATGAAAACTTAGGCAACTGGCCTCTTGCCGTAAATGCCTACAATACCGGGCGCGGAAGGATGACGCAGGCGGTGGCGAGGATGGGAACCGCAAACATCGCGCCGATAATAAAATATTTCGACCATCCCTCTTACGGATTCGCTTCGCGAAACTTCTATCTCGAATTCCTGGCCGCGCTCGATGTGGCAAAAAACCACAGGAAATATTTCGGCGAGGTCCGTTTCGATCCGCCGCTCAAGTACGATCTTATCCGCGTGAGCGCCCCCATCTTCCTGCCCGACGTGGCGATGGCATCCGACGTTCCCATTGAAGCGGTTTCCGAGATGAACCCCTCTTACAGCCCGTCCGTCTTTTCGGGGCAAAAGCCGTTCCCAGCGGGGTCTGAACTTCGCCTGCCTGAAAGGAAGGGCGAACTTTTTCTGGCCTATTGCGAGCGGGCACCCGAGACGTCGAAATTCCGGCACATTGTCGAGGAGGGAGAGACGATACAGGATATCGCGGCGATGTACAACGTGCCCGCCTCCAGGATCCTGAACGAAAATAAAATCATGGGGAAACGCTTGCATCCGGGACAGGAATTGAGGATAACAAGATAAAGGAAACGGCATGAAGAAAAAGCACATCGCGCTTCTCTTGGTTTTGCTCGTGATCGCCTCCGCATGCGGCGGCAGGCTCCCGAAACCGTCGCGCTCGCAACATATCATCCAAAAATATTTCAAAAAATACGCAAAAAAATATCCGCAAACGCCCTACGGCCAATACAAAGTGACAAAGGTCGAAATAGACAGCACAACGGAGATCCGCAAAAAATACGCCGCGGTTGAGGCCTACTTATCGCTTGGAGACGGCAGCCTCAAAAAAATCGGCGCAACGATTGAAAAGGCCCCCTTGGGATGGCGCCTGCTGTCCTGGGAGGATGAGACTCAATAGTCATTGCGAGCCCGCCGAGCTGTATGGCGGGCGTGGCAATCCCATGAGATTGCTTCACTTCGTTCGCAATGACGATGTTTCCACATAGGTATCCACGCCTAGCGAAGTTCCGTCGGTCATTATCGTAACCATGCCATCCAGATCTGTTCTATAAACTCTTGCGCCGATCTGCTGCAGCCTGCCCATGACAATCTGATCGGGAAGCCCGTATTGGTTGTGGAGCCCCACGCTGATGACGGCAATTTGCGGCTTTATCGCCTCCAGAAACTTAATTGACGTCGATGTTTCACTGCCGTGGTGCGCGACCTTCAGCACATCGCTTGCCAAATCAGTGCGGTTCTCAATCAGCGTCCGCTCGCCAATATCCATCAGGTCGCCTGTCAAAAGAGTGCTTCTATTTTTATAAGTGAGACGGATCACAAGTGACGCGTCGTTCGGATCCAAAATACTTATATCCCGGACCTCCGGCGCAAAAACGGTGAGGCTCGCGCCCCCCTCCTCCAGCGTGAGATTGGAGACGGTTTCAATCCGCACCCGGGCCGCTTTGATGCGCGAGAGAAATTCCTCCCAGTCCTCTGCTTCCTCTTGGGGGGCATCGCCGCCGTTTGTATAAAGGATGCGCGGTTTGAAATTCTCCGCGATCGCGGAGAGCCCCTTGTAATGGTCGTGATGGGGATGCGTCAAAATCAGGTCGTCCACGCGACGGATCCCCATGCGCAAAAGCGCAGGGGAAAGGATATTGCGGCCCACGTCGAAATCGCTTCCCTTGATGCCGCCGCCGTCGATCAAAGTCACATGGTTATTGGGAAAGCGCACAAGAATCGAGTCGCCGTGCCCGACATCGAAAAATGTCACCTCCAAGCTCCCTCTCATAACGGGTCCCATGTGCCAATAGCCGACATCGAGCACCAAAAACGCCGCCAATGTGCCGGCAACCAGTCTTTTATAAGGCAGTCTGTTCCAGAACACAACGGCTGCAATGCCGGCATATGCAAAGAGGACCTCTGTAATCGAAGGAGCCCATGAAAAGACTATGGCGCTTGTGTGCTGATCCAAGAATGAAACGAATCTGACGAGAAGCGATGCGGCAACCGCAGCGGGTTTCCAGAGGTAAATACCTGCGGGGGCGTAGATGACGGTCAAAACGGAAGCCGCTATGGCAAGCGGCATAAGTATCACGCCAGCGAAGGGGACTGCTATGATATTTGCAAAGAATCCGACGGCGGAGATGAAATGAAAATAGTATGCCACAAGCGGCGCGCTGCCTAATGTCGCTGCGATCGTAACTGCAACGACTGACAATAAACGATGCGCCTTCCCTTTAAATTTATCGATTATAACCGGCGTCAGGGAAATGATTGCGAATACGGATACGGCTGAAAGTTGAAACGAAGTTGAAAACAGCGATGCGGGCGAGACAATAAGAATCGCAAACACGGCGGTCGCAAGGGCGGATAAAAGATCTCTCCTCCAGAGGAAAAATAGAGATACAAGAAAGACGGTGAGCATTACGCCCGCGCGCACCGCCGATATCGGAAATCCCGCAACCGCGACATAGAGCCAGACAAACGGCAGCGAGGCTACGGCCGCGATGCGCTGAACGGGCCAGATGAGGGACAGGCGCGGCACAAGACCGCAAAGCAGGCGGATCACGAAAAAGATTATCAGGGCCGCATATCCGACATGAAGCCCCGAGATGGCTAAAAGGTGCGCAACACCCGTGTGCGCAAATGCATCACGTGTCCCCTGTGAAATCTTGTCGCGCTTTCCTATGGTGATCGCGCGCAGTATCCCGGCGGTGTCACCTTCACATGCCGACGAAATCGCCCTATCGATTGAATTTCTTGTTTTTAAAATAGCGCGCACGAGAAAGTTTTGACTTTCTTCCCCGATCTTTATCATCCACTTCGGACCGACCAGTGAGCCCGTATAATCTATTCCCTGCGTCAGAAGATATAATGGATAATTGAAGGAGCCGGGATTTTTAAAGACCCTTGGTTCTTTGAATTTTGCCAAAAATCTTATCCTGTCTCCCCTTTCAAGCGACTCAAAGAGTTCCGGCGTAAATAACCGGGCGTTACCTCTGCCGCATTTTTCGAGCGCGGCATCAAATTGCCAACCCTTGCCTGTAAAAACCGGGCTGTCTTTAACAGTGCCTTCGCACAATTGAGGAGAGCCTTCAGGAATGGCCGGTTGCGGCTTGAGCGCACTTGAACCCAGGAGGCGTCCGGCAATAAGAAATGCGGCGAGGATAAAACCAAAAAAAAACAGTTTGCGATCCATGCGGCGCGAAAATGCAAACAACACAAAAACCGCTGCACACAATATTAAGATAAATATATTTTCGGGGAGAAAAAGGACGCTAGTTTGCCCGATGAGCAGGCAGACACAGAGCGGCATCATCGGGCGCGATGCTATCCAGCGCGCACGAGATCTCGCCAAAGATCCTTTCGGCCTGCTCCATGACTCCATTGTAATGAGGACTACCGTTTTGGGCACCGAGAATCAAGCCGAGTTTGCTTCTAAGACCCACAAGATAACAGCGCGCCTTGCGCGTGGGACGCAATTTATACAGCTTGAGCACTGCGCTGATATTGACGTCGTTTATCCAGAAATCGCCGGCGTTGTATTCAAAACGCACACCGGAGAAGAGGCCGTCATAGATGCTGCCCAGGCGGCCCAGGATTTTTTCAAGGAGCGCGTTCACCGTGCCGTTAAATTTTGCGGCCGACTTTCCGCCCCTTTCCCACACACTCTGACGATATTGATCAAGAGCTGCCGAGAGGCCGCAAAGGCACCTGATGTCGTTTCCCGATTCGTTTATGAGCTCATTCGCATCATAGCCGTTGAAATAGATGTGGTCGCCTTCGAAGGTCCACTTCTCGTCTTTTGACGGGCAAAATGAAAGCCGGTGATCCAGAGGCAGATCGGACGCACCTTCGGTCCTGTCGCCTTCCCTATACCGGACCTTGCTTGGCAGATTGCGTATTCTGTTGATTTCACTGCTCATTCTTATGTCATCCCGAGTGAAGCGAGGGATCCCCTTTGGATACAATCCCCCTATTCTTTATCGGCAAGGAGCCTACCCAAAGTTGCGTTGTAGTCGGACAAAAATGCCTTGGCCTTTGGATCCTGCATTATAACCGCCTTCAGGTCCTTTAAGGCCTGCATCTGTTTCGCGGTGAGTTCCATATTTTTGATGTTGTGGCCCTTGAAGAATATCTCGCCGCGGATGCGGTCGAAGTGTATGGAAGCGACCTCCCTTTCGATAATAAACGTGTACGTGAGACAGTCTTTGTAGACGGCAAGCATGCTGTCCACTGCGGCCTTCCCTTTAATCCCCGTTTTTTGGGCCCTTGCCACCTGCAAATGCTTCCATAAATCAAATCCCCCGCGAGGCCCCTGTTCACCCCCTACGGATCCCAGTTGTTTTTCTTTGTCCTCTTTCATTTTTTTATCCCCCCCAAATTTTTGTAATCCACCCTTATTTTTTGCAGATATTGTGCCAAAAAATATTGATCCGGCATCGAATTAACCTGTTGATATTTAAGATAATTACCATTATGAGAGTACGGTTTCGTCTTCCCAAACTGATAAAATTCTCAAACAGACAACGGAGAATTGACGCTTATGAAAAAGTTTAAAAAGGGGACTCCATTCCAGCAGAAGGTGTGGCGGGCAATCCAGACCATCCCGAAAGGGCAAACGCGAAGTTATACGTGGCTTGCGCGAAAGGTGGGCCGGCCGAAGGCAGTCAGGGCCGTCGCAAATGCGTGCGGCGCGAATCCATATCCGATAGTCGTTCCATGCCACAGGGTCATCAGATCGGACGGAACCTTGGGCGGATTTTCAGGCGGCCTCAAACTAAAACGGAAACTTTTGGCAGCAGAGGGGATCGTCCTTTAAAGATATTCTCTTATCGCGATCCATGGTTTTTTGATCATTTTTGACGGCTCGATATAACACTGGAACTGGCAGGCCTTCTTGCAGTCGGGTATTTGTCCGTACATCTCAACCGCTTTTTTCACAACGGCATCCCAATCCTTATATTGAATTACGTTAGGAACCCATTGATCGATGTTGTCGCAGGGGTAGGCAAGATCCCCTTTCGCGTTTATGCGCGGCGTGAGGAACGGATAACATTTATACGGATGAAAGCCCCACATCTGCTCATAATACATCCTAGTACCGGTAATGAGCTTTGTCCTCTTTTTCACTCCCATCATCTCCGCCACTAATTCTCTGAAGCTCTCGTTCTTTAAGAGTTCTTTGATCGGACCATGCTTGTCGTTTTGCGCGTTGATCCCCACCTTCACGCCCCGGCTGACGCAATGATGGAGGACACCCCGCGCGTCATCAATTGTCGACGGGGTCACAACGCAGTTTACGTGCAGGCGGAATTTATATTTCGTCTGCAAATCGACTGCGCGTTCGAAATTGGAAAGAACCTTTTTGCCTGCACCTTTCACGCCGCGGATCTCGTCGAATCGGTCGGGATCGACTGAATCCACGGAGACAACGAGATTGTCGATGACTGGAAGGCATTTCTCCACACGATCCATCATTGTCAGATTCGTGTTCACGGTCACATTGCGGAAAGGCAGCCGGCCTATATGCTCAAAAAGTTCTATCGCATCGGAACGCAAGAACGGTTCTCCGCCGGTTATATAGAGGAAGGCAAAAGGTTTTGAAAGCATTTGCAAAAGCCTTTTTGCCTCATCTGTTTTAAGCTCCCCTTCACTTTCCCATTTTTCGTTTTGCTCAACGCCGCAATGTTCGCAGAAAAAGCAGCGCAGATTGCACCTGTGCGTTGCGTGATATGTGACGACCACGGGGCGCACGTCGCACGAACCCGTGAGATTGGCGGTAAAGAAATTCCTGATGCTGCTCAAGACAAAGCGATGCACTTTATGAGTTCCTCGAGATTGGGATAGGCGGTTGATCCCTCTCCAGCGAATGGTCCGGGTCGAAACAGGCGCGGCAGCGCGCTTCGTAATGTTCCCCTGAACCGACAACCACCTGATCCTTTTCAGTGGTGAGTCGCTGCGACTTCGTGGCCTCGCCTCCGCAGACCATGCAAACTGCTTTGAGCTTCAAAATTGATTCCGCAACTGAAAGAAGCTTGGGCATCGAACCGAACGGCCTTCCCAGATAATCCTGGTCGAGGCCGGAGACGACGACGCGCAGGCCTCTGTTTGCAAGCTTGTCGCAGACTTCAACGATTTCATCGCCGAAGAACTGCGCCTCATCAATGCCGACGACGCGCGTCGAATCGCCCAGGCGCTCCAGGATTTCGCTTGCAGCCCCAACCGGCGTGCACGTGAATTTCTGGTCGCTGTGCGATGTTATGAATTCATCATGATAGCGTTTATCGATTGCGGCCTTGAATATCTGGACGCGCTGCTTTGCAATCTGCGCCAGACGCAGGCGCCTTATGAGCTCCTCCGTCTTTCCTGAAAACATCGGCCCGCATACGACTTCGATCCAGCCTGTGTGACGACCTTGATGTATCATATTAAACACTCCTCAAAATCCGCCACAGAGACACAGAGGTACAGAGAAAAACAATACTTTATTCAAAAGCAGCCACAGAGGCGCGGAGGCGCAGAGAAATACAAAAAATAAATCTTTTTGTTGTTCTCTGTGTCTCTGCGTCTCCGTGGCAGATCCGTATTTTAGGCTTTTCTCTGTTTTCTCTGTGACTCTGTGGCATATCAATTATCCAATCAATAAACCGGCGATTGCGGCGGTCATGCAGGAAACGATTGCGCCGCCGAACATCGCCCGAAGTGCCACTTTTGCGAGATCAGACCTTCGCTCCGGCGCCAGCGCTCCGATGCCGCCGATCTGTATTCCTATGGAAGCGAAGTTTGCAAAACCGCAAAGCATGTAGGTCGCCATGATGCCCGCCTTCTGTGAAATCAAGCCGTCTTTGATCATCGGCGCAAGCTTGCTGTATGCCACGAACTCGTTGACCGCGATCTTCATGCCCAAGAGGTGCCCGACATTGACGATATCCGCCTTCGGGACACCAAGGAGATAAACAATCGGTGAAAAAACAGTGCTGAATATTGTTTTCAAACTGCCGGGGAACCAGCCTGCATATTCGCCGTTTTCCTGCAAAACTCCCTGAAGAAGCCTTCCGTCAATGAATCTGTCGCCGTAGACCAGAATTTTATCGGCAACCGCGATCAGGGTGATGAACGC
>Ga0315291_10003075_pt1 | contig 21567 bp, 11 predicted proteins | sample YL17G12_20_MG_FD_203070 | JGI IMG/M metagenome (GOLD analysis project Ga0315291, IMG submission 203070) | Sediment microbial communities from Yellowstone Lake, YNP, Wyoming, USA - YL17G12_20 | ecosystem: Environmental > Aquatic > Freshwater > Lake > Sediment | place: USA: Wyoming | collected... | reverse complement strand
CCAAGAAGAAAGACAGGGATTTCAAGGGATTTGCCATTATGGCCGGAAACTGTCGAAGCACTTGAAAAGATTTCACGAACAGGCAAACTTGTTTTTTATACTTCCAGAGGTAACCCATATATACAAACGCTTTTAAAGACTGATAGTAATAGCAGCGGGAAATATATAACTTTAAATACAATCACGGCCAAGTTTTCAAGGCTGCTTAAAAAGTTAGGTTTTGATGTTCCCAAAGGAACAGGTTTTTATAGTCTTCGAAGAACTGCTGCAACATTTGCCGCTAGGTCAGGCGATCCGTTTGCAGTTCAAAGGCTTCTTGGCCATGCTGATCTGCAAATGGCGACCAGGTATGTTCAGGATGTTTCTGCGCAGACGGACAGAGTGATTGAAAATAGCAGACGGCATATAATTGAGGAAACTTTGGGCACTGGCAGCAATGAAAAACAAAAACAGTTCTTGAAAGAAAGGAAATCAACGGTAAAATGGTTGTCAAAGGAGTTGAAAGTCTCCCTTAATAAAAAGAGCTTTTTGTCTCACTTTTGCTGAAGACGTACAAACATGAGTATTTTCCCTTTGTTTTAGCTAACATATATTCGACCGCGAGATTTCAGCTTATTTTTGCATATATTATAGGCCTTTGGAGGTTTTTGGGCAAGATGTGAAAAAGCTAACTTTTGTGAAAATTCGGAGTTGCACTCCGAAAATTCACGGAAGCTCTAAACCCCACTGTGGAAACGAATACCGCTCATTAACATTCGCGGCTCTGTAGGCGTTTTTGGGTGTAAACGAGCAAAGGAAGTACGACAAATCTTACGGCACTTTTTTGATTATTTTCCGTTATGAAGTAGTATAATACGAATTGTAATTAAAAATTGCGCCTTTGATATTACTGCACACGTCATTGCGAGCGAAGCGAAGCAATCTCTATTTGCTGAATTTGAGATTGCCACGGCCATTTTCAATGGCCTCGCAATGACACTGCAGTGCCATTATTAAATGCAATTGGTATAAATCATATACAGGCCGGCGACAAGGACAAGAACGCCGCAGATTTTTTTCAGGATTATAGCCCCTTTCGATTTTTCATTCCCAATTTCTCCTCCTTCTTAGTTTGCAATTTATCTGTCGCGCCTTAAAACCACCTCTATCCTGTGAACCCTATCGTCACAAAACAGAGGCAGTACGGAACCTTCTATCTGTTTGCCGTCAACCTTGATAGAAACATTGCCTTTTGAGATGCCATCGGGATTTAGAATGCGGATGTGATATCTCGTGCCCCTGAAAACCCTCGTAACCTCTGCCTGACGCCAGTCGGCCGGGAAACAGGGGTCGATTCGAAGACCGTCGTAATCTTTCTTTACGCCCATAATACCCTCATAAAGGCCCTTGGCGACCCAGGCCGAGGTGCCGGTAGTCCAGGAGCGGTCGGCCTTGCCGTAACAGCCTGGGTTAAGGGAATAGCAGTTTGTAAACGCAAAGGGCTCTGTCTCTGATTGTGTGTACGGGTTTTCGGGACTATCGGGCATAATCTTTTTTAAGGTGGCAAGGGCCTGATCGCCTCTGCCGAGTTTGACGTCAGCCATTATTTTAAACGCACTGGCGTGACAGTATACTCCGCCATTTTCATAGAGCCCGGCCAGCATAAGACTCATTCGGCCTACATGTGGGTCGTATTGGCTGTACGGCGGTTTATTGATGGGAAATCCGAAATCGTGTTCCATATCATCCATTGATTGCAATACCTTTGACAACCTGTCGCCGTCAGCCAGCCCTGCAAGGATTGCCCAGACCTGCGGGTTAAGATAAATTTTGCTGCCGGGGCTTTTTTTTGAGCCGATGTTGCCTTTCTCAGATAATACCCTTGCGTACCAAGAGCCATCCCAGGCATTCTCGTTAATAGCCCGGCTCATCTGGTCATATTTATTCTGCAGAAACTCGGCGTATCGGCTGTCACCTGTTTTGTTACACAGGGCAATCATTTCCTTGAGCCCGAGGCAAAACTGTATAGAGAGCATTACAGATTCGGCGTCGGGGTCATCGGTAACATTCAAGGCGTCATTCCAGTCGGCGAAGAAAATCTTGACAAGTCCGTTTTTGCCCCGGTCTTCAAGCAATCTGTTCACGGCAGCTTTTGCGTGCTCCAGAACAGTTGCACTGCCGCCATCCTGGAATTCGATTCGCTCATCGAGAATGGAAAAATCTCCGGTCTCCTTGATAAGCTCGGTGACAATCCAGATAATCCAGAAGGGCTGGTCAGAATACCTGGTATCGTCGTAAGGGGACCAAGTCAAGACGGCATGGCCGGCTTTGAACTGGTGACGCAGTATTTCCAGTATCTCGGCGCGGGCCTTATCGGGCTGATACATCAGAAGGGCAGAGGCTATCTGGGCGTTATCCCTTACCCCCTTTTTGCCGACGATGCAAAACTCGACCTGCTTTTTAAGCCAGTTGTTCATCACGTAGTTTATCCGCTCATCAGGCGTGGTAACGCTCAGGGAAGAATAATTTTCAAAGATTGCCTTACTGGTTGCATTAAATGTTTTTTCTATTGTGTTGCCTGAAAAGTATTCGCCGGTGGTTTTTATGGCCTCATTTAGAGATTCACTCAGGCCGTAGATAAAATGGATTACCCTCCGGCTGCCTGGGCCAAGAGCGATTTTATTCTGAATCACTGCGCCAACATCGTAACAGCTCCGGGCCGAACCGGTGCAATCGGCGCCTTCTAAAAGCATCTGCGGATTCTGCAGAGAACCTACCGGACCGGTAAAGCGGGCGATATTAGCATCATAGGCAAACGGTTTTTCTGAACTTGCAAGAAAACCGTTGCATCTTTTATGAGGTGCCCAAGCGTGAGCAGATGAGCAGTAAATACCGCCAAGTTTTTCGTTGTAAGAAGCGCTCATAGTGCGGAACATCTCGTGATAGCGGGGGTAACTGGAACCTTCCAGGGAAAAATTGGCGGCGGCAAAAATGCTCAACTTTCTGGTCTGTTTGCTGTTGTTTACAAGCCTTAAGGTCCAGACCTCACAGAAACCATCGAAGGGGACAAAGAATCTAATGGAGGCAGCAATGCCGTCTTTTTCGGATTCCATCTGCGTATAACAGATATGGTGACAGCATTTATAATTCGTAACAGGTTCCAGCAAAGGCCCATAACCGATATTCCAGCAGGTTTTGGATTCGTCGTCTCTTAAATAAATGTAGCGGGCATCTCTATCGTTCAACTGGCACATGTTTGCCTTATCATCGATGTAATAGCTGGGGCCGTGGCCCATATTGGAAATGCACGCTACATATCCCCGTCTGCTCCAGAGATAGTTGGACCACGGTCTTGGGGTATTCACATCATTTATAACAAATAAATCACCGCCATCTTTGAACTCAAAAATCTTTTCTGCCATACTATCCCTTTGCTGTTTTTGTTAAGCTGTTCAGCTCCTCATGTAAAGTTCCCAGACAAGGCAGATTATAAGCCACGTTGCCGGCAGTGCTATTGCCCATTTCCACAGGGCAGGCCACGATTTTAAACCAATCCACGGCCCCTTAACGTCCGGAAGCGTCCAGATCGTAAGGTTGGCCAGTTCGGCTTCGGTCTTCGGTTTTTCCATCAAACTGAGAACATAGCCGAGAATCATTACGACCAGGAATTGAATCGTACCGATGTGAGCGAAGTTCATCGTATAGCCGCCGAAAACCTTGATGTCCTTACTAATCAAACCCATCTCCTGTCCATATCCGATGAATTTTCCCAATTGCAGAACCGCTCCGATGACGACGCCGAACACCATCGAGATAAAGCACGCCCTTGCAGTCGTTCGCTTGAAGAATATGCCCAAAATGAAAATCGCAATCAAAACGCCGAGCAGAATCCCGAGAAATTCCTGGACGAGCTGATACACCGGCGCGCTTTGGCCGTACTTGATGAACATCGGGGCAAACGCAAACACTGCCAATACTACGAACACCTCAATGATTCGCGTCACGGTCTTGAGATGGTTATCTGTAGCATCCTGCTTGAAGAAACGTTTATAGATGTCCATCGTAAGCAGTGAACTCGATGAGGCAATCAGCCCGTCAATCGTCGAGAACAGCGCCGCTAACAAGCCCGCAATCAAGAGACCCTTTACGCCCATGGGAAACTTCGATACTATCAACTGCATATACGCCCTATCAGGCACGAGGTCGGGCATCAACTGTTTCATTGCGACGCCCGCGGCGTAAGACAGAAAAAGTATAAAGACGTTGAACACACCCGCCATAATCAGTGCCTTCTGGGCGTGCGATTCATCCTTTGCCGCCAGCAGTCGCTGCGCCATACTGAAATTGCAGATTATCCACGATAACCCCGCGATGACCGCAAAGGTGGGAATTGCTGGCAAGGGGAAATAGACATTAGACCTCAGCGAGAAGTCCAAAGGTGGAATCAAGCTGTTCATAGGCGTACCAGCCTTGCCGGCAACAGCCAATTCCTTGATTCCCGGCAGCCCGCCCAGCATCAAAAAGCCGACGATGCCAACCACGAACAAGGCTACCAGCAGCAGGATTGCCTGAATGATATCCATAAGCAGCATTGTTCGCATACCGCCGACAATGACGTAGAAACCCGCTGCCGCAGAAAGCAGGACGACACTGAGCCATTTCTCCCAGCCGAGGGACTCCTGCAGCAGGACGCTGCCGAAATAGACGGCGTAAGCAAGCAGAAGAATCAGTTGGAACGCCATTATCAACGAAAAGAATGCGCGTGTCTGGACGTTGAATCGCTTCTCAAGGTACTCGGTCGTGGTGACTATCTTCGACCGCCAGTAAATGCCCACAAAGAACATCCCTGCAAACCACGCCGTGAACCACACATTCACGCCGTTCCACTGAATCACATAGAATCCCCACACAAAACCCAGCGACGCTATACCCATAATGCCGGGGTCGAACATCATCCCAATCAGGGTCATACCCGTCTGCCACCAGCTGAGATGATGACCGCCTGTTAAAAAATCGGCGGCGCTCTCCTTGCTATAACGGCGGCTGTAGATAAAACCTACTATGAATACAACCACAACATAAGACAAAACAATCACTGCATCGACGGAATATTTCATAAAATTGACCCTCGATTAAAAATGTTGATAATCAATAACGAACAGCCAAATTCACAATATATACAATGCTGTTTGTTTTATAATAAAATACCATTAACCAAATTGCAATTTTTTAAAAAATTTTGAATTTTTTTGCGACAATTATTAGCGTCAAAAATTGTCCGGCTTAACAGCTCGCATGCGCGCCTGACCTATTATATACAAAATCTGAATTCTACCAGCCCAATATCGCCGCGTCTTATCGCTGACGTCAGACACTCTCAATACCCATCGAGCTATTATCATAATTTCGGCAATTGACGTGTAACCTCTCCATTTTTCAAAGGGCGAGAGCGATACAAGCCAAAGATATCTTTTTACCACCGGCTGGGGAAACTTTACAATCTGCATTCTTGAAGTGTTGAGGAATCGCCCTTTGCTGACCGGCTGACCCCAGTTTTTGCCGTCATCACTGAGATAAAGTTCATAATCAGTAAGGCGGCCGTGAACAGAGTCCTGTCGCTGGAGGAGCGCCCAACCGATTACGGGCGTTGCCTTTCCTATATCAATCTCAATCTGGTGGGGAACAATCGCACAGTCGGGGTCACACAATGTATGCCAGTACGTGTTGGGGTCACCGTCAACAGCATGTATCGCATCTCCTTCGCCGGCTTCGACGCTATCGACATATACCACTTTCCAGCCCTTTCGGCTTACAAATTTGAGCGTCTCATCAAAAACAGCCGTTTTTACGGCACTGGTGATGGAATCCGGGCCGACGGCAATAGCCTTGACAGTCCCAGCCTTCGGCATCAAAAATGGCTTTGCATACAGCGGTGATGACGAGTCGGGTTCGGTATTGTTAACTGTATATCTAATCTGTCGGTTCTGACTTGCCGTGATGGTTACCAGTCCCTGCTCATCACGTTGAATAAACGGCATAGTTACATAAGTTAGCAAGCGGTCTGCTAATACATTAAAAGTACCCATGTCAGGTGCGTAAGGCCTTACGCCAAAAGCATAATAGTACTCATGGGACATAAGTGTATACTGAGGATATGGAAAAGCGGCCCAGCTATCCTGCCCGCCCAGACCCATCTGCTGGTAGTCGATATTCAGGGTAACGGTGTCACGGTGAGGCAGTTCGTTTATGTGTTTTGCTTTTTCAAGATCAGCCATGGTATAGGGCCAGGCACTTATATTCAGTTCTGGCAATCCGGTTATGAACAGGCCGATTTGTTTTTTGTTGAGCAGTGCTGCCCAGCGTACATCAGTACGGTTGGCGTTTTCCTGCGGCCGAACATAGGCATGAATCAATTCCTGAACTTGTTTGGTGTAAATACCAAATGCCCCGGCGGTTTTTCTATCCCAGTAGGTTTCGCCTGGACCGCGGCCGTACCACGTCAATGTGTCAAATTCAGCAGGTAAAGCCATCTGCATGCCAATGCGCGGAATATCAACCATGTACCGGCCTGCTGGTCTGACAAAGCTTTCAACAATGACATCGCCGCTGCCATAAATCGTATATACCGCAAGATAACTGCTGTCAGGCTCATCCGGCAGCATAGCTTTCGCCGTTATACGCACAAGCTGAGGTTTCAATTGCTCGGCTGCAACAGAGATAATTCGAATATTCGGGCCCGCGTTTTTCCAGACGCCGAGCCGCTGAGGCATTCTGTTGCCGATGTCCTTATCGGTGGGCGCACGCCAGAAATTGGGAATCAGCGGTGAGGCAATTAACTGTATTCCGCGGTACGCAAACGATTCAATTACGCCAGTAGTTTTGCCGATTGTCAATATCATATCCTTGCCGGTGACGGTAATAACGTCTCCACTTTCATTCACATCAATCGCAGGCATATCCGCAAGTTTGAGCAAATCGCCTTTTTGCGTTTTTTTGCAAAGCGGTATTTGTTCCCACGCAACAACATATCCTTTCGGCGCCCAGGACGCGTCTCTGTTTAGTGTAAAAGTAATAGTGAGAAAATACTCGGTTCCCTGCCGCAGCATATCTGTGTCAAGTGGTACCGTAATCGTTTTTTCGCAAGCCGGTTCAAGATTTATTTTCGGCAATGTGCCTTTCTGCACGACATTGCCGTCAGATATCACTGTCCAGCTTATGTCAAAATCATTCAGGTTGGTAAAATCATACTCGTTATGAATCTTGAATCGTCCCTTTGCAATATCGACAGGAGATGCTGTAATATACTGATATACTTTCCTGACCTCTGCTGCGTGCGGGTGCGGTCTGCGGTCGGGTCCGACCAGACCGTTACAGCAGCGATTACCGTCAGAACGTGTCCCCGGCGGACCCCAATCTCCGCCATAAGCCCAAAATGCAGTTCCATCCGCCGCTCGCTTAAATAATCCCTGGTCAACCCAGTCCCATATAAAGCCGCCCCGAAGTTGCGGATGCTTTTTTATGAGCTCCCAATATTCGGTCAGATTACCGGTATTGCCCATTGCGTGATAATACTCACACATAATTAACGGTCTTTTCTGCTGCTTTTTAGCATACGTCGCAAGATATGAAAGACTTGAATACATAGGACAAACGATGTCAGTGTGGTCCTTAAAGCCTGCCTGCTCATAGTGAACGGGACGGCTCCTGTCTCGCTGGTGTACCCAGTCGCTGGTCGCTTCAAAATTGTTGCCGTCGCCGGCCTCATTGCCAAGCGACCAGATAATAACAGACGGATGGTTCTTGTCGCGTTCGACCATACTGATGGTGCGTGCCAGATGAGCTTTTCTCCATTCCGGTTTCTTTGCGAGCGTCTTGTCAAACTCATAACCTGCGCCGTGCGATTCAATGTTTGCCTCGTCAAGCACGTAAAGCCCATACCTGTCGCACAAATCATACCATTGCGGTGTATTGGGATAGTGCGAGGTACGGACGGCATTGATATTATGCTGCTTCATAAGGATAATGTCGCGCACCATCGAATCGGCACTGACGTAATGACCAGTGTTGGGGTCAAACTCGTGCCGATTAACGCCTTTGATGCGAATCGGTTTGCCGTTGACCAGCAGCAGGCCATTTTTAATCTCTACCGAACGGAAACCCACCTTGCAGGAAACCGCTTCCAGCACTCGGCCGCTCTCATCGCTAAGGCTGATAACAAGCGTGTACAGATTCGGCTGTTCGGCAGACCATTTGCGGGGATTTTTGACTATTGCCTCCATCTCTAATGAAGCCGACTTGCACGGCTCAGCAAAAGTCCGTATTATCGGCAGCGAGACTACCCTGCCGCCCCTGTCGTCATAAAGCGTTGCATCCACCCTGCAGGCGGCGGATACCTGCAGACCGTAGTTGGCCACCTCGACGCTCACGCTTAATTTCGCATCGCGGTATTCACTGTCAAACGCCGGATTCGCCCAAAAATCGCGGATGTGCAGCCTACCAGTCGAATAGAGATAGACATCGCGGAAAATACCGCTCAGTCGCCACATATCCTGGTCTTCGAGATAGCTTCCGTCGCTATAGCAGAAAACCTGGGCGGCAAGGATATTGACGCCGTCTTTTAAGTACGGTGTGATATTAAATTCTGCCGGTGTACGGCTGTCTTCGCTGTAGCCGACCTTGCAGCCGTTTATCCAGAGATAAAATGCGGAATCTACGCCATCAAAGACGAGAAATACCTGCCTGCTTTTCCATAAGGCAGGCAGATCAAAACTGGTTCGATATAAGCCTATGGGATTGCGGTCGCGCGGGATGTACGGCGGGTTGACAGCCCAATTGTTGTTGGGGTCACCAAAAGGATAAGGGATATTGGAATAAATTGGTATGCCATAACCGTACAACTGCCAGTTTCCCGGGACAGGTATTTGTTTCCAATTGCTGACATCGTACCGGGGTTTGTAGAAATCCGACGGGCAATCGGCGAGCTTGGCGACACAACTGAATTTCCAACTGCCGTTGAGAGACTGATAAAAAGGCGATTTTTGAATATCGCCACTGGCAGCATCCTCACTATTCGGAAACGGCATCAGCGTGCAGTGGGCCGGCTCTTTGTTTATATCGACGACTTGCGGGTCTTCCCAATCAGGCAGTTGCTGTGCGGCAAAAAGCAAACTGCCTCCACTTGACCAGAGCATTAATGCTACACAGAGCATTCCTCGGAATGCTCTTGCCCAGCTTTTATTCGGCGACATTATCACCTTGTTCCGATACGTCCGAAACAACTCCACTCTTATCGGGTTCAAGTTTTACCTTCCTGCCCGCCGACATTGAAAATCGCCAGCTTTTTCCACAAGCAGATCCCTAATGCAGCTGCTATTATAAAAGCAGTTATTGCTTTGACAAGATGCCCCAGGGAGAATCGGGCCACCCCGTAGAATATGGACCAGAACACGAGCATTCCTATGATAACGGTAGACCATTCAAATCTTATTTCTCCTTCGCCGAATTCATTCGGGCCTGCAATCTTGCTTATCTTCCGCCAACCCGGACCTGACGGTTTTACCCGTTTATAAAAACGAACCAGATGTTCTGTATCAGTTGGAGCGGTCAGGAGCGTTACAATCAGGCAGATTACCACCGTAAACGATGCGAGGAGAAGCATCCTGTAGGGAAATCCGTAAAAACCGGTAATTTTATTCATAAAGAAATTCTGGATAACCGCGACTTTATTTTCAGGCGTGAAAACCAAAACGATTTTCATCAAAAGCATCTGTCCGAATTTAACGTTGACCAGAGTTGCCCCAATAATGCCGGCCACATAAGAAGAAAGTTCAGACCACGCATTGATTCGCCACCACAGCCATCGCAGGATAAAAATAAGTCCAACACCGCCGGCGATCTCAAATGCCAGCATGGACAGAGTCACGATGCTCTTGCTGACCGCAGCAATTAAACCTGCAATAATAAGCGAAAGAAGCATACAAACCCGGCCCATCAGAACGTAATGTTTAGGCGCGGCATTGCGTACCAAAAACCTTTTGTAAAGGTCGTTAACCATATAGGAGGAGGTGTTGTTCAACAATGAGTCAATGGTAGACATGAATGCTGCCAAAAGTGCGGCCACAACAAATCCCCTCACAAATTTCGGAAGAATGGTAATTATCATTTTAGGGTAAGCGCTTTCCGGGTCGGCAGCTATATCCGGATATTGTGCTACCGGGAAAAGAACCATTGAGCACAGTGCCGTAATAATCCACGGCCAAACCACAATACCCATCTGGCCGACTGTCGCCCAGAATCGGCCAAGGATTGCATGTCTTTCGTCTTTCGCAGCAAGCATTCGTTGTGCATTGTAAATTCCGCCGTCAACCCATGGAGAAGCCCACCATTGGACGCCAAACCCGACGAGGAAGAAAGTCATCGCTATGGTGCCGAAGGATGGGATAACATTCGTGAATCCATGGCTTGTCTCAGGCATGCTGTTCAGACCCTGACATAACTTTTCAATACCGCCCACCTTCCGGACTGATAATATTGCCAGGACAATAGAGCCTGCCAACGCAACAAAGAATTGAAAGAAATCAATCGTTACTATGCCCGATAAACCGGACAGTGAGGCATATACAAACACGGCAGTCAAAACAAAAATGATAACCCATACGGAACTGTCCATAGTAATTCCGGCCAGCGTGTACACAGGCGGCAAACCGAGAGTTACTTTGAATATTTTTACTGCCGCCACTATGCACCAACCCATAGATATACAATTGCACAATATACCCTGGTATGCGGCCCATGAAAATCGCACCATTTTGCCGCTCCTGCCGGAGTATCGCAGTTCACGGAATTCAGCATCTGTAACAACCATCGAGCGTCGCCAAAACGGCGCAAAAACAAGCGCCGACAATAACCCGCCCAAAATGCCGTTCCAATAATACCACGCTCCACTTACTCCGAGTCTCCTTACGAGATTGGTCACCATCAGCGGTGTATCTGAAGAAAACGCCGCGGCCACCATTGAAGCTGCTATCAGCCACCAGCGTAAATTTCGTCCTGAAACAAAAAATTGTTCGATGTTTTTGCCGGCGCTACGCGTCATGATAACGCCGATTGCGACAACACACGCAATGTATGCAAGAACGATAAGCCAATCGCTAAATGTGAAAACCATTAATTGTCCTCCCTGAAAAATTGGTTTTTAAAACTGTCAAGTTTCATCAGACCTATTTATATCATTTTTTATGAAACGTCAGCATCGTCAGTGAATGTGGCGGCAAGGCACACTCCCATTGGCCCACTTGGGTATTACTTATCGCAAGCTTTTTCAATTTGCCCACATTGGAGGACAATTGAGGAGCAGTAAACGAAATTGCTTCGGCCTTTACTGCTGTGAAGCCATTAGTAGACACCTTTGCACTGACTGTTTGTCCTTCTCCTGATTTATGAAGCAGAAGTACCCAAAGCTTGTCGCCATTTTGACTCAAAGCGGAAACAGTGCGAACGTGTACTTGCGATGCTCGGCTGGTGACAAGTTTTTGACCAAGCACATTGGAATACATTCTGAATACCTCGTAAGATGCAGCTGGGCGATGATCTTTCTGATCAAAAACAGTTCGAAAATCGCCTTGAATATCTCCTCTTCCCCAGGTCAATGTCCAGATACAAGCCATGTGCAGTCCGCCTTCGATGAACTGCCCCAGCATTTCCGCCTGCATAAGCGCATGCTGAAATTCGGAGAATCTCCCATCCTTGATAGGGCCAATATTCCACTCCAGCGCAGCTATCTTGATGTCATAGCTTTTGCCGTTAACATCTTTGATCTTATTGTAGAACCCTTGGATTTCATCGGCAAAACTTGGGCCAATATACCTGCCGTCTCGGCAATCGCGACACCATTCCCGCACTTTCATCGGATTATCATTAAGCCACAGGTCCCAGGTAGCATAACCCCATGCCCAATACCAGTGCACGTCTGCTATATCAAAATATGCTCCTACATTTTCAATTAAATACTCCCAGTCCAACCAGTAGGATAGGACATTAAGCTGGTTCTCCCAGCCAATAATGATCTTAATTGCCGGATCGACCGCCCTCATCGCCGGCACCAGTTGCCTGATAAAAGCTGCATAGACCTGAACAGATATTGGCCGATCGTAGTTGGAATGATAGTACGGTTCATTGTCAATGTACCAGTACTTGACGTTATAGTTCTTATTCTTACAATACTGAACCCATCGAACAGCTTCATTTATGCTGTCCTGCATCCGGTTGTATTTTACTGCCGATTGGATGTTGACCCCGACCAGGGGTTCAGCACCAATGACTCTGCATTGGCGAATATAATCATCTACATTCATGAATTCGTCACTGGGCAGATAATTGTTTGGATCAAGATTCGGGTCCCAAAAATCAATATCCCAATGGCCATAGGGTTTTTCCCAGTGAAATTTGGACGTTTCAGATCCGCCCGGATAGCGCACTATTCCAGTCTTCAACTCGCGCAGGCAACCAGCCATTGAACCATCAGCCCAGATTTGATCATTGTCATAATACCAGGAGAAGTTCACACCGGTAAGCATCGGGCTTATCTGACCATTTATTTGGGTCGCATCGACAGCCACCTCTGCCTGAACCGACGGCCAAACCCAGTCAGCTGCAGCTTCGGATTTATATAACCTTATGTCATCAAAATACACTGTCCCCGAACCCCCAAGTTTAGGATTCGTTATGCCGCCAAATCCTATGATAAGCTTGCTGACCTTTTTTATATCCACGCCTTTTAAGGCAACCTGACTTAGAGCGATATTCCAAACGTTCCACCATTCACCTTCCTGCTGCGCGAGATCGTAATCATTACCATCATAAGGTAAAACAGCCTCAGAACCGTTGACATCGATCACTCTTACGTATAACTGTTCAGAATCATTTTTTTCGGAGCCGTGAAAAAACAAAGCCAAAAAGTTTGCACCGCCCGCGGTAAGGTCCTTCGCTCCTTTGAATGTGTAATAAATTTCGGAACGATAGGGCTTGATCCTGTTATCGTACTTAAATTCCATCGATCGCTTGCTATTTGGATCGTGCACAACCTGACTGCTGAGACCTATCACGGCATTACCACTTGAATTTGGTTCACTTTGCCATCTTTCTTTGAACTGCTCGTTATTTTTATAACTTTCAAAGTCATCTAATGTAACATACTTCCCTGTGGTAAATTTCCAGACATCGCCTTGATGATAAGTGCCATCTGTCTCGCTATTTGATTCATCAACACGCCAATAATACGTGGCATCCAACTCAAGCGATGAAAACACCCTGCTCTCAAATCCAAGGCCATACCTTCCCTGAAATAAGCCTGTTTTATCAAATCTGTCCGCTTGGCGAACTTTATATAAATTACTGCCAAAATACAGATCGTGCCACTTTCCCTGTTCACCCGGTGTCCAGATAAGCGTAGGATCAATGCACACCTTTGTCTGGCCATCGTAAGGTTTGGGGTTCCAGGCTCCAATTGCCTTAGCTGTGACTGTTGTCTGGCCGCTATTGCTTTGGTTAAAATCAAAAATGATCTTGCCACTCTTATCGTAAGCAAATATCAGGCCGTCTTTTACATATTTAGAAATTAGGGACGTCTGGTCACCATCTAATATCAGCACACCTTTGCCTATATTGATCGATCCGTTTGTGTTAAAGTTAAGCCCCCTTGCTCGAATGACCCCGCCGTTCAAATTCAAGCGTCCTGTACCCATAACATTCTGAGGTATGCATATTATGCCATTAACACTGACCGCACCGCCATCGGCGCTGAAAGTACCATAGCCCATTCCTCCGATGAACAATGATCCAACAATTCTTACGGTGCCATCACTAATACTAAATGATCCTGAATCACTTATCCCATTACGAATGCGACTGCCAATCGTAAAATCCCCTCCGACTTCCAGTTGGCCACCCGTCATATTCAGCCTGCAAAGACCTTGCCCAGGCTGACCGTCTGGAAGCAGAAACCTTCGACACTTGGCAATTACCGTAGAGTCTATCGAACAGGGAAATTCAAGAGCAAATATATTGGCAATATCGTCGCTGGTCGGAATAGTGTCCCACCAATTTCTCTTATCACTCCAAAGCCCGCTCGCAAGACCGGACCAATAACATCTTCTTAACTTTGTGCTTGCTGCGCATATTTTATCAATATAAATCGTATCCGTCGTTGACTTTGACTTCGGGTTGGCTATATTTTTTAAACGAATGTAAACTCTGCCTGCAGTGCTGACGGGGAGTTCTGATTGTTGACAAGAATTGTTGTCTTCGGTCTTAGTTACTGTAAGTATATCACTATAGTTTAATCCATCCGTGGAATAAGAGAAAATAAAGCTGCTGTCACTCTCAGGGTCATAATGGGCCTCGACAGAAAATTGAACAAAATCGCCCGGTTCTACGTCATAAAACCAAATATGCTCAAGATTGCCATCCACCTCCGTAATAGCTTCGTACTTGTTATCACTGTCATTAGTGTCAGAATAATCGCCGGACACTTTGCCGGAAACCGTCATTTCGCCAACTGCAGTGCTGCAAACCGCCCTGGCTGATGATGTTGCCAGAATCATTACAGCGAGAATAAGACTGAGAGTTAAAAAGTTCTGTCGCGACATTGTCTGTCTCCTTCTATTTTAAAATCTTTTATCAAACAATAACCATTTTGGACTGGTCAACTCATCATAAACTGTCAGCAAGCAAACCAGTTATCCGGTCATATCTTTCCTGCATTCCGTTCTGCTCGTATGCTATACTTATAATCAATCTCAGATCAGGCGATATTAGCCTTTCAAGCAGGGGTATGTCAATGTCTAAATCTGGCCCAATTCGAACCTGGACAATAATATCAGTACCTTTAAAGGCATCTCTTACCTGCTCGGGCATACATGGATTAGGATCGCATTGATACGATACAGTACAATCTATCATATAAATATTTTTCATCTCAGCCACCAGCGTAAATTTCGTCCTGAAACAAAAAATTGTTCGATGTTTTTGCCGGCGCTACGCGTCATGATAACGCCGATTGCGACAACACACGCAATGTATGCAAGAACGATAAGCCAATCGCTAAATGTGAAAACCATTAATTGTCCTCCCTGAAAAATTGGTTTTTAAAACTGTCAAGTTTCATCAGACCTATTTATATCATTTTTTATGAAACGTCAGCATCGTCAGTGAATACGGCGGCAGAACACAGTCCCACTTGCCGCTCGGGGTATTTTTGATTGCAACCTTCTTCAGTCCGCCTGCATCCGATGTCAAAACAGTAGCCGTAAATGTGATTGCCTCCGCTTTTACCGGAGTAAAGCCGTTGATGCTCACCTGCGCTCTGGCCGCATCGCCTTCGCCCGATTTGTGAAGCAGATATACCCATACAGTATTGCCGTCAACACTAAGGGCGGAAACCGGCCGAATATGCGCCACATTAGTCGTACTGGTTATTGACTTCTGGCCGAGAGCGTGAGAATATAACTGAAATACCCACGAGCTTGGCGTCGGCTGATGCAATGTATCGTCAAGAACCGTACGGAAATCTCCGCCAAGACCACCGTCCCACGTCAGAGGCCAGATACAGGCCATTTCAAGTCCGCCTTCGATAAATTGCCCCAGCATCTCAGACTGTATCAGGGCATGCTGGAATCTGGAAAAGCGGTTGTCATGAGTAGGTGCGATATTCCATTCCAGCGCCACCAGCCTGCAGGTATAATTGACGCCATTGATATCTTTAATCCTGTCATAAAATCCCTTGATTTCGTCGACAAAACTCGGCCCGATATATCTCGAGCCCGGACAATCCCCGCACCACTCACGCACTACCATCGGGTTTTCATTAAGCCACATATCCCATGTCGCATAGTCCCAGGCCCAGTACCAGTGCACATCAGCCATATCAAAATATGCGCCCGCGGTTTCGAACAGAGTTATCCATGCATTCCAGTAACTGGTAACACTTAGTTTATTTTCCCAGTTCACTATAATTTTTATATTCGGGTCGACGGCTCTCATCGGCGGCACGAACTGCGTTACGTAGCCGGCATATTCGGAGACGCTTATCGGCCCGGAATTGGAATTATAATAAGGTTCGTTGTCGAGATACCAGTATTTGACATTGTAGCTGTGGTCCTTGCAGTACTGCACCCAGCGGACTGCCTCATTAACGCTGTCCTGAATTCTGTCATACTTTTTTCCCGACTGAATGTTTATGCCGATTACAGGCTCGGCCCCGATGGCCCTGCATTGTGCTATAAAGTCGTCGGTGTTCATATACGCCGAGGTAGGCGGATAGCTGACGCCCGGCTCCCATAAATCAACGTTCCGGTGTCCATAGGGAGTTTCCCAGTGAAATTTTGAGGTTTCAACGCCGCCGGGATAGCGAAGAGCCCCTACGCCGAAATCTCTGAGATAGCCGGCCATACTGCCGTCAGCCCAGATGGCATCGTTATCATAATACCAGGATGTGTTGGTGCCGGTTATTTTGCTGCTGATGTCGCCTTTGACCGTATTTGCATCGACCGTAATCAGAACCTGCTCCACCGGCCAAAGCCAATAATCTGCGAAAATCGCCAAATCCTTAAAATTGATTACACCATTTCCATCCAAATCATAAAGCCCGTCGAACATTGGCTGGTCCGAACCGGCCTGCCAGGCGCCGGCCAACGCCGCATAGTCGCCGGCATTTACCGCAGCATCGCTGTTAAAATCAGACGATGGTGTATATTTGTAGTCAGCGGCAAATAAGGACGCGGACAATTTGATGTCATCAAAATAAACAGTTCCTGTACCGCCGGCCTGCGGATTATTGGGGTCGCCGAAACCAATAATTATCTTCCCGACCCTGCTTAAATTCACGCCGCCGCTGCTGAAGTTCTGCAGCCTGATATTCCAGACATGCCAGAATTCCGCCTTTTGCTGTATTATATCGTTCGCATCGCCGTAGATTTTCTTCGCCCTGACTCCGTTGGCATCCTCAATAGTTATATACATCGGTTCGGCGTTGTTGGTCTGGCTGCCGTGAAAATACAATCCCAATACTTTAACGCCACCGGTCCAATTCTGGTCGGAACTGTATTGATAATAAACTTCGGAATAATGCGTTGCGCCGCTGTTATTGTATGTACAGCTCATTGATTTGCCGCCGTTATGGGTCATTTTGGTTTCAAGATTAACCGTTGTATTAATCCCGCCGGTTGAGCTGTCGTGCCAGGAAGCTCTCATATTTGCAGTGCTTGTATACGATTCAAAATCGTCCACGGTTGAGTTTGCGCCCGAACCCTGGCTGGTAACAATGGTCTTGTCGGTCGCAGAGTCATAACTGACCGATACGGGGCTTGAATTGTCGTTGGCCGTTATCCAGCCGCTGGCAATATAGCTGTTGACCGTGCTTCTCCTGTCGCCGTTTAACGATAAAATACCGCTGTGGACGTCTATCCGGCCGCCGGAGTTCATACTCAGGCTGACGGCATTCAGCGTTCCTGCGTCCAGATTCAGGCTTCCCGTTCCTCCGGAATTTTTGGGGACATACAGTATCCCAGAAACGGTTATTGTTCCGCCGGTCATATTGGCCGTGCCGATACCGTCACGGCCGATATAGAAATCCCCTGTAGCGGTAACGCTGCCACCACTGATGTTAAATTCACCCCTGTCCAGTTGGCCGGTTGTGTTCCAGTTGCCGATTTCGAAATTGCCGCCGACTTCCAGCACTCCTCCGGTCATATCCAGATAGCAGATATTTGGTTGAAAATTCTGCCAGTCCGGCAGCATAAGCCTGGCACATACCGCTTTGCTCGAACCCGTAGTGGACGAGTCGATTGTACAGTGCACATTCCCATTGTTAAGATTTGCCCAGTCTGTCGACCAAGGCGGCAAATGTGCGCCGTCCCACGTGGCCCAGTTACTCGCCACCCGCCATAGACCGGTGGTCTGAAGAAAATAGGCTTGTGGCGCTGCTGCCACGTCCTGCTCTGTCCAGGTCAGCAGCAAAACAAAAAAGACCAACAAAAACAACCCTTTACATCGTGTAATATTCATACTTTTTTACCTTCTTCTTTGATTTGTTACGATTCGTTATCATATATTGTTTCCGCGATTCAGCAGCACCCAAGCTCTAATCGAATTGCAGGAAAAGAACAACGGCGGCAGCCGCGAACATTTGGAGAATTACGTACACCTTCCTCCACAGGTTATTTATTTCTGCTGCGTTGAGCTTCCTTTTTTTGCCGCTTCTTCCATTTCGCTAAAACCGCAATTAGAACACTTGTCCTCGTAAATGCCGGGGCGAGGGTTATAAAGGAATACCGTACCGCACTTTTTACATTTTACAGCTCTATAAGCAGTATCTTTACCGCACTTTGGGCAAGTCAGCAAAGATGCAGATGCTCCAAGTGCTGCCTTTTCCTGTAGGTCTTTGTAGTATTTGTTCTTCGGCATCTCAAAGACGTTCCCGCAGGCCGGGTCGGTACATTTTAGCAATGTTTTTTCGCCCTTTAATTCAGGAATTGCCGTTGAATTTCTTGAAATAGTTCTCCAGGTCATAACTCCTGCAATTGCAAGAGAGCCAATAATTATGATTATTGATACTGTTTAACCATAAATAACGATAAAAAGTCTACTTGTCACCAATACAGAAATTCTATGATTTTCCTATATGTAAAACAACGCCAGTTTACGTTTTTATCCAACCATTTCGCGCATACAATTGGTAGAGCAAAAAAATATTTTCTCGCCGCAATAACGCAATTCATTTGTGATTGACATGTGGTAATCTGCGATGTATAAGTTCGGTATGAAACGAATGCTTAAAGTTGCTCTGTTTTTTGAGACTACCGCAACAAACGACAGAAAAATGCTGTGCGGCATCGCGAAGTATTCACAACTCTACGGTCCCTGGCTTTTGTATTGCAAACGACATCCCTTTTATATGACACCGGGGCACAGCATGTGGAAACAGAAAGTCGTACCCGAACTAAAGAGCTGGGCCCCTGACGGCATAATTGCACATGTGGATACAAAAAAAGCACGAGATTTGATAGCACTTAATGTGCCGATAATTTTAGGCGCAGTTACCGAGCCGGTATACCTTACATCATCGTATTTTGCCGATGATAGCGCGGCCACATCACTTATGGCCGCAGAGTATTTGTTGTCTCTCGGTTTTAAAAATTTCGCTTTTTGCGGTTTTCAATACCAGTACTGGTCTCTGGAGCGGCGCGACGTATTTGTAAAAGCACTATCCAAAACCGGCTACAAGGTTGACGTTTATAATCCTCCCAAATCACATTCCAGAGGCTTTTTACGAGACGACCAGGTAATTCTTAGCAAATGGCTAAAAACACTGCCCAATCCTGTGGCAGTATTAGCCTGTAATGACGCTCGCGCACAGCAAGTAATCGATTCATGCCACCTTGCCGGGTTAAATGTGCCTGAGGAGGTTGCTGTGCTGGGTATTGACAATGACGACCTTATTTGCGATACAACGAGTCCGCCACTTTCAAGCGTTGCGTGGGGCACTGAAAAGGCCGGTTATGAAGCTGCACGACTGCTGGATAATATGATGTCCGGCAGAAAAAATAAGCCGCACGCAATAATCGTTTCCCCCACTCATATTATTGTGCGGCAATCAACGGATATTTTCGCAATTGAGGATGCGGAGGTTGCGAAGGCAATGAACTTTATTCGAGAAAACAGAAAACGGCAAATCAGCGTAGATGACGCTGTTAATGCCACATCGCTCGGGCGTCGTGCACTTGAGCAGCGATTCAAGAAAACTCTCAATCACTCAATCTATCAGGAAATCAGGCGGGGCTGTGTTGAGCAGGTTGCACACATGCTGCTGGAAACCAGCATGCCGGTGTTCCAAATAGCGAAAACACTGGGGTATTCCAGCAGCGAGCACATCGCCAGGCCGTTCCGCAAGGAAAAAGGTATGAGCCCACAGGAGTTCCGCAGAAAATATTCTTATTGATGTGCATATTTTCTGTTTAGAGAGCCTCCGGCAAACTATCGCCTTCAATCAATACGGCAAAAATGTCACCCACCCAGAGAGGTCATTTTATGAGTAACGATTTTGCGCGGCCTGTTATAAGATGGCCGCTACGCATGAATGTCGTCAACAAACACCCTTTTTATGGTTCGTCTATAATTGTTTGACACACGCCTCTACAACGGCACTCAGAGAGCCTGTTGCCAGACAAATGCAACAATCTGCCGCACCGTAATAGAGACGTAATTCGTCTTTCTTTTCATCGGCAATTGCGCCGCATGGAAAGATTGTGTTGTCGCAGTTGCCGCTTTTTTCGTAAGGCGTTTCAGGAGCCATAAGGTAACTGTTGGTTTTGCCGATTATCTTCCATGGCTCATTCATATCCAGCAATATAGCACCAATGTAATAATAAGTTCCGCCGGCGGGCGTAAAAACACCATGAATTATGTCAAGCCAGCCTTTTTCTGTTTTGATCGGAGGGGTAGGCCCCAGCTTCTGGGCGTTCCAGAATCTGTAATTTCTGGCAAGGACAGGTTTAAAACCACCCCAGTGAATCAGGTCGGGCGAAGAACTAATCCAGATATCGCCGTTACCCCCATCACCTCCACCGGGCCGGTCAAGTTTCCAGTATTTGCCGTTGATCTTTTCCGGAAACAATGAGGCGCCCCTGTTTCGGGGTTGCGTAATGATATCAATCCTTTCATACTTCTTAAAATCTTTTGTTTTACCCAGCATGCCTACCGGCGATTCAAACCCATTAACCATAACAGGAGTTATAATATAATAGGTGTCGCCGATTTTCGTAATACGATTGTCTATGAAATGGTGATAGAGCGGATACGGATAATCATCCGACTGAGTATCTATAAACGGCTCTTTCGACAATTCAAAATGGATGCCGTCTTTGCTTCTGGCAATATGAGTCTGGCCAACGTCTCTTCCAAATCCGCGTTTCGCCCGATGCTCAACAACCGACACCAGCAGAATCGTTTCGCCGTTGTACATAACCGGAGAAGGATTATAGAGCTGAGCAATTCCGGGGTAGTCCTTGACAGATAACAGCGGATTGTTTTGATGTCTCTTCAAAATGGTCGTTGCGTCTTTCATCTTTTACTTTCTTTCATTAAAACTAATTCTTTACTGAATAATTTTAAGTCCCCAGACAATTTGAATTTGCTATGGCAGGACAACTCTCATACAATCACCAACTTTGTAGTCAACCTGATATTCGGAAGCAGATACAGTCTTATATTCGATAAGAACCTCTTTTATCCACTTGCCGGAAGCGTCAAAATACCCTGCCTCGCACTGTGGCGCACTTTCAAAGACCAGGCAAGCCATATCATCTGCCACACAATAAAACTTATTGTCGTTCTCAATTATAATTCCGACAGGTTTGCTGCCATCTTTACTTTCAAAGCCTATCTTCTTTAGAGAAAGGATTTTTTTTGCCTTGTAAGAACCAGAAGGATAATCCATCTCGGTATTAAATGCAACCATTTTGTTTTTCGGGCTTTGGGCTATGAGAGAACCCATTTTATTCAAGCCTTTGTTGAGGTTTTTAATCTTGTAAGTGA
>Ga0315291_10003070_pt1 | contig 21594 bp, 16 predicted proteins | sample YL17G12_20_MG_FD_203070 | JGI IMG/M metagenome (GOLD analysis project Ga0315291, IMG submission 203070) | Sediment microbial communities from Yellowstone Lake, YNP, Wyoming, USA - YL17G12_20 | ecosystem: Environmental > Aquatic > Freshwater > Lake > Sediment | place: USA: Wyoming | collected... | reverse complement strand
CACGCCGGTCACCAGCAGCACAGCGAACAGAACAGCCGAGACGGGGCCGAGGTAGCGCCCAGTACGCATGATAGCCTTTCCAATTCTCGTCCCCCTCAGCCCTCATGAATCATAACACAGACAGTCGGCAGGCAGTAAGCAGTAGGCAAGGATACGGTTGGGAGGGCATTGGACCGGCTTACGGAGAGTGGGCCTGTTTCCCCGGGCACGCGGCTGTGCAGGCGCGGGGCAATGCCGCGCCCGGTTAGGCGAGAGACGCTTATCCGACGATGCGCAGGGCGACATACGGGACCAGGTTGAACAGCAGGATGCCCACCTTGTAAAGCACGATCCCGGCGAAGTTGATGGTGTCAAGCTGCTCGGCCGTCAGACGGAACCACCTGCCCCACAGCCGATACAGCCACTCGTGCGCCAGCGCGTACAGCAGGAACCAGACCACGAGCAACCCGTAGTTGAGGACCGTACACCAGAGGAGCGCGTTACGCGCCATTTCGATGCTCATCAGTCACCTCCCGCGCCGCCTGACGCCATCGGCATCAGCCGCGACCGCGCAACGGCTGGCGGCTGCAGCACCTCGTTAGGCGGCCGGCGGCATGGGATGAGATGGAGTTGGCGCGCGCAATGAGCGCCGGTTCCCGCCTTAACAGTTGATAAAACCGATCCGCCAGTCGCTGGACGGCCTCCGGCAACTGACGATAGCACGCCAGAACCGAGGGTTGGCACGGTGTCTCACCGATCGGTGCAACGGCCCTGACGTAGATCGTTCAGGGCTTCCTCCGCCAGGGCATCGAGACGACCCGCGGCGACATCTTCCTCAATCTGGCGGTCCCACCGAGCAGCGTCAAACTCGGCGAACCACGCGGTCGCTTCCTCGCCGAGCGTTGTAGGACACCGGTCTGGTGACGCAGTGCCAGGATTTCCAGTTGGAGAGTAGCGCGGGTTCAGAGCACAAGAAAAGAGGGTGCCAAGGAGTGCGGGAAGGAGACTGGACATTCGGCGGACTATCCCGAGAATGGGAGAAACCCAATGGTCTCAAGAAGATCGGGGTTTGTGAGAGAGACAGTCTGTGGCACTGTCCACTCACACGCGCGCACCTCGGGCGCACCGTCGCAACGTCAGGGAGTATCACTCGCGATGTTCAAAGGAAGAAGATGGGTTCACCGGACAGATACCGTGTGGCACTGGTCGCTTCCATTCCACGGGTCTGACCAGCAGGAAAACAGCCGGCAGCAGTAGGAGGCGCCTTCTTTCTAGAACTCCTTCGTTCGTTCTCCCGGTCCTCCTCCGGGCGTATTTGCTCAATAGGACGTCAGGCGGTCGCCGGGCGAACGGGTACCCATCGTTTGTGTTTGGGATATTTATTCTAGCGGCCGTGGCCAAATTCTGTTGGGCGATGAATGGCCACCCAGGCGAGTGTGGCGAGGGAACTGAGGAGGTTTTCAGCCAGTCTGTGATCGTTGGAGGGAACAGAAGCAGTCATCCGGTCCTGCCGCCCACAGGACTCATCGGCGCCATCCACTGCAGTTGGGCATCGATATTCTTGGATAGCTCGAATTTTCTGGCGACCTCGACCGGTTTTGCGCCGCGAACATCGAGCTTCGAGATGTCGAACTGCCCCAGGCCGCATTGCGCGCAATAGTTAAGGTAGCCGGGCCATGCCGGGTTGATGCCCATGACTTCGATTCCCACGCGGTCGGCCGCAATGTAATCAGTGGAAGCGACCGCGACGTGCGACGGCACCGGTGTGCCCGAAATCGGCCCGTCACCCTCCATCCCCTCGAAACCGTCGATAACGGCTGCACCCCAGAAGGGCTGCAGCTTCTGGGCAGCGAGCAGGATGTCGAAGTGAGTTTGTTGGCGGATGCTGCCGTGAAAACGGCCCTTGTCGCTCCACTTGGCGGCGCCCCGGGCCGATCGGAGCGGCGCGCCCAGCGCCATGTTTTTCACAGATAGCGTGGCGACTACGGTGTTGTGCGTTTTCAGCACGGCGCAACAAATGATGTAGGCTTCCGGGTCAAGCAGACGCGTCGCCAGCCGCACGGGCGTAACCCGCAGGTCGGCGTCGAGTATTGGAATGATCTCGTATTTCGCTTCCGCGTTGAGGTCCAAAAGACTCACTTGCTGCGATTTGTGCTCGGCGGCAACGCGATGGTACTGGAAGTTGTCATAGCCCTCCTCCGTGTCGCCACCCGACGATTCGGCGATGACCACCGGCCCCTTGAAGCGCGGCCCAAGAAAATCGAGAATGCCGTGCAACGCATCGGCGTGGGTGCAAGCCAACGGGACAGCCGGGGAGACAATGTTGGGCTTGATGATCGCGTATTTCTTGCGTCTCAATTGAGGAACGATCTGGTCCTCGATCCCAATTAGCGCCTCGGAGATGTTGCGGCGCCGGCTCTCCCCCTTAACCAGCGAGACTGCGGATCTTCGCTCGAATGTACGCACGGCTTCCAATACCGGCGGAACGGGTTCCTGACAACGGAGCAACGGGCCGGCTACCGCGCCCGCGGCAGTCAGCTCGAAAAGCTTGCGGCGTGAAAGTTGGTGTTGCATTGGTTGACTCTCCCGGACAAGGCCATGAAAACGAGGAGCTGCGGGCGAGGTGCTCGGTCGATTCGCCGCGCCCACCGGTGATTAGCGAGCGCAGGTGAGAGCCCTGCCGCCATCGATGTTGTTCGTCGTGCCGGTCACCCACCCGGCGCGCGGTGAAACCAGGAAGGCTATTAGATCGGCAATTTCCTCCGGACAGCCGACGCGGCCCATCGGATGGGTTGTCTTGCTGTGTTCGAGAAATGCCGCATACTTGGCGTCATCCATGCCTCCGCGCCGGTGCAGTTCGGTCACTACCACCCCGGGGTTCACGGCGTTGACACGCACACCCTTCGGCGCCAGTTCGAGCGCGGCGCAGCGCGTGAGTTGGTCCACCGCCGCCTTGGCTACGCAGTAAGCAAGCACCCCCGGGAACGAACGAGTGCCGGTCACGCTCGAAACGTTCACGATGGCGCCGCGGGTCTGGAGCAGGTGCGGGACGGCAAGTTGCATGAGCCGGAAAACCGCCCGAACGTTGATTTCCATCATTCGGTCCCACTCCTGGAGGGAGGTGTTCTCAACAGTGCCGCTCGCGATGTGGCCGGCGGCGTTGACGAGCACATCCAGCCTCCCGAACGTGCCGAGGGCCGCCTGAATTGGTCTCTCCAGGAACGCCTCATCTCTCACGTCACCCGCGCTCGCCTCGGCCTCGCCGCCCGCCTGCCGGATGCTTTGCACCACTTCAGCCAGCCTGGCCTCGTTTCGCGACACTAGCATCACCTTCACTCCTTCGGCAGCGAGCCGAATCGAGGTGGCCTTGCCGATGCCGCTACTCGCTCCCGTGACCAGCGCTACCTTGCCCGCAAGTTCCAGATCCATCGTTGCTCTCCGTTTCTCTTGAGTTTGTGATCACCAGGACCGCCGGCAGTCGAACCGGCGGCTGCAGAATCCATTTTCCGGCTGTCTTGCTGTTATCGCCCCGTCAGAACCCTGAGGGGTCGTACCTGTTCGCGTGACCAGACGAAGGTGGAAATACTCTTCGGAGGAAGCGTCGTTTCGAAAAGACTATTGGTTGTTCCGGCTTTCCTGACCTGCTGGGGCTTGAATGCCCGTGAGGCATCGGTAACGAATCCCGCTTGGTGCACGTCCGCCCACTCCAGCCCCTTGAGTTTCAGAACGATCTTTCTGCTTGGCACGGAATTGTTGATCAGCACGACGATACATTTGTCATTCGTGGGGGAGACGAAGGCCGTGGCTTTAACAAATGGATCGGCCGTCTCCGCAGCCACCCGCCAGTCGCCAGGCCGCACATACCGTCCATAATGGGCGAAGACGACCCCGGCGTCCTTCGTTACCTCCCAGCGGCGGACAACCCGGCCGTCGCTGCGGGCGACAATGTGGTGTCCTTCATGGCGGACGGTCACACCGTAGCGTGGATCGACCGCTTCGGGCCAGAACATGCTCATGCCCTCGACAGCCGACGCGCCTGAAACGAGTTCGAGATGGATCTCGTTGGCACGCGCGAGGCCGATCTCCCACTCCGACAGCCCCTTGACCGGTGTTGGGTAGTAAGCAGTCTCCGTCTGCCAGGAGGGCAGTCCGTACCGCCTTGCCAGTTCCGCCATGGCGCGTGGCCCGTCGGTGACCTGAGCGAGTAACTTCGCTGTTTCTTCTTTGCTCGTCCCGGCGGCCAGCTTCACGAAAGGCTGCGGTCCATGGCCAGACGAGCGGTAGTGGTGGTAGGCGAGCGCACCCAGGTACTGCCGCACTTCCGGGTCCTGCAGCACCTCGGCACTCAGGGAGACGGCTTCCTGGACGCCGGCCGTATCGGGGAAGACAATCCTGGTGGCCAAGCCCTCTTTGCGAAAACGCCGCCCGGTCGCCTTGATCCACGGAATCCAGAGCTCTGCGGATTTCCAGCCTACGACGTCCGGTTCGTTAAACATCGACCAGTAGGGGGCCTCGAGCCGGTACATCCTTTTCAGGTAGAGCACGTGGGCCGCCGCATATTCCGCGTACTCTTCAAACTTCGTCGTGTCGGCAGGGTCCTTGAACCGGGCCAGGAGCCAGCCAGGCAGCCGTCCGGGCGTCAGGATCCAATTGGTGAGTCCAAGTGGAACCGCCTTCTTGAGGAGCTCGCCCCATTCGATGATACCGTTCTGGCGGTTGTCGAAGATATCGGAAGAAGCGGGCCGCCCGCTTTGGCCTGCCCAGGTGAATGCGTTCCAGTCCATCACCTGGGGATCGTCATTGTCGTTCTGCTGTTCGATGCCTAGCGGCCAGAGCCAGAGGCGCGCGTGGCTGACGCCAAGTTCCCGCACGGCAGTCGTTAGAATGCCGTCTCGTTGCTTCGGGGTCAGCTTGTAGGTGACACCGTAAGGGACTACCTCATCGAAATGACCTCGCTCGAAAGCCTCGAATCCAACCGTCAAGCTTGTTCCGAACCCGTCGATCCTCTGATATCGAGTCGAAACGTCTACCTCGACCCGCACCGGGTCCTGGGCCGGCGAAGCAGGCGACGCGCCTGCATCAACAAAGGCGAGGAGCAGACACAAGATAAGCAACAGCATTCCTTTGACGTCCATCTTTACCACCCGGCCTCCAACGCGAGCCCGTGTCCGGCGCAGGGCCGTTACCGGCCTTCGTACCGGATCCACATCGGCGATGCCCAGACCAGTTCTCCGTCTTGTTGCTCCCCGCGTACGTAGTAATAGCTAACGCGGCCGGGCTGCGGGTTATTGTCCCGCCATTCAAACTCGACCGTCCGCGACTTCGGTTCGACCGAATAGACGTACGTGCCATCACGGATTACGTGCACCTTTGAAAAGGGAGCGGTGCCAACCAGCTTGACCTGAAGGACGGGCGGTTGGCCTGTGGTGAATTCATCACCCATGAAATGCTCGCCGGAACGAACCACGGCTACGATGTTGTCAGTGGAGCCGTAGATGTGGCGCTGCTTGAAGGCTTTCAGGATTTCCTGGCGAGTTGGCGCCTCGGTCCACACGTTGCAGTAGCTCATGTGGTTGGAGTAGTGATCGGAACTGGCTTCGAAACCAAGCCGGTAGCCCTTCTCGAGCGCCCGCGAAACGAATCCCTTCGGGCGCCACCCTCCGATCGAGTCCGATTCGCTGTTCGAGCGCGGTGCTCCGGGCATTTCGTAATTCTGACGGTCGCCCTGGTAGATCTCGACGGCCGGCTCAACGGCCGGATCATTATCCTGCCAGTCCGTGCCCATGTCCGTGGCACTGCTGTGGGAAGCGCACACGCCGTCAAACTGCTTCAAGTACCGGTAAAGCATGAGAGTGTCGGGGGAGGAACCAACCGAATCGGGCGCCAGGCGCGGCATCAGGCGCGCCAGCGGTCGAACGCCCCTCTGGGAGAAGATCACGTTGCGGTGGCCTTCCGGATACCGGACACTCCGTTCGTAGGTAAACATCGGGATGAAGGAGCGATCGAGGAAGTAGGCGTCCGTGGTCTTCTGTACGAGCCACCACGAATACTCGCGGCCGCCTCCATTGTCATGATCACCGTTTCCGACCCAATCCATGCCGGCCGCATCGAGCGCATAGCGCCACATATCGATCAAGGCGCCGTCGGTGCCACCATCCAGGGAGATCTCCGTGTGGCGATGGAATTCTCCGCGCATCAGTTGCAGCTTGCTGGCGCCCAGTTCCGTGCGATAACCACGGGCGCGTGATATGGCCTCCCGCTCGGCCAACGCCAACGGGTCGGGCCTCGTTTTCTGCGGTTCATCGGCGACAAGCCGCGTCGCGCTGCCCTTGCCCGGAAGCTCGATTTCAGAAGCATACAGGTCATTGTTAAAGCGCTCGGTTGGCCCGAACTGCGCAGAGGTGGCCCGATAATCGCGCGAATGAATCAACAGTAGCCGGCCATTGGGCAGAGCGGCTAGCGCGGGGCGGTTGTCGAGGAAATTGTCGGTGTCTGGAACGAACATGGGCCCGACCCATCGATCCCCGTCGTAGCAGGCAAGACTCTCGTGCCAGAGCGTCCGGATCAGGTATCCCAACGGCGGCCAAATGCTCCGATAAGCGATCCACACTCTACCGGAAGAATCCACCGTCAGGCGCGGGAAGCTGTTTCTCGGCCTGGGCGGCACCTGCGGGGAAAGGTTGGGCGTGCGGCGCTTCGCCAGCGAAGGATCCGGGAAGGGCGCCAAGGAAGCGGCCGATTCTTCTTCTCCGCGAGGCTGCCGGCCGAGCAGCGCGGCGCCCGGCGGCACCTCAGGGAGGAAAGCCCGCCCTCCCTGAAAAACCCTCAGCCCGATGCGCCGCGAATGGTAGATGCCGGTTCCGGTTGTAGCATAGGCGCCGAAATCCTTTGCCCACCGTTCGTCGGATTCTTCCCACGCGACCCATAGGCGGCCCTCTTTGTCATAACCGATACTCGGGCGAACCTCGTAATGCAGGCTGCCGGCGACCAGCGTGGCCGGACCGAAACCACCGTCCGCCCGAGCGGTCTTCATATACACATCGTAGTCGCCCTTCAAATAAGTGTCCCAGGCGACCGTGACAGCGCCCCGAGGTCCGGTGGCGATGGCGGGTTCCCACTCGTTGGCGGATGTGGAAGCCACCGTGAGCGGTCTGCCGAAACCCTCGTTCTCCTGGCGCATGGCGAAAATGTCGGAGTTTGTCCCGCGAAATCCCTGCCAGGCCACCCACACCCGGCCCGTTGAATCCGTGGCTGCGACGGGGTGAATGTCGGGGCCGGGCGAAGTGGTGAGACGAATCTCCTGCAACGGTGAGCCCCCCGGATCGAACGCGCGGGCATAGAGATCGAAATTGTGGTTCACGTTTTGTGACCAGATCACCCAGGCGCGCTGCTGTCCATCCACCGCCAAGGCGCATCGGTACACGTCACTCCCCGGTTTTGAAACCGGGAAGGGGCCGGACCAGCGGCCGTTTGAAAGCTTCATCAGGAATACCTGATCCCCGCCGGGAGGCGCTGCCAAGTAGGAAAAGTCCTTTGGCTCTTCTGTCAGCCGCCTCCTTTTTTCGTATTCGGCGTTTTCCGTGTACTGGACGTAGGCCATCCAGGCGGTCCCGTCCGGGGAAACGGCCACGGCAGGAAAGTCCTGCTCCTCGGGAGTGTTGGTGAGCTGGATGCTCGCCGGCACGCGGTCCACCTCCACAGTGCCGCCGAGCAGTGGCAGCGGCCGACCATAGGCGATATCAACGAGGCGGAAGGAGAGGACGCCGGAAGCTGTCTGCACCTCGACCTTCGAAGCGGCAGAAAAGCCAGCAACGGTGACGATGATGCCCGTCTCCACCACGGGCCATTTTTCTGGAGGTATGAGATCCGCTGGCTCACCCATCAACCGAGAGCGCCTCGTCGAGATTTTCCAGCCGGTGGTTCCCCGAACCTCGTCGTCTGCATCCAACAGCCAACCGTCAATTCTCTCGATTTCCCCCGGCGCCACTTTGATCGTTCCATCCCAACGAGTAGGCGTCTTGTCCATCAGGCCGAAAAGAATGCGGAAACGGAACCGATGTGCCAGATCATGAGTTATATCGACCTGTTTTGCCTGGAGTGGGGTCTGGCGTGGAAGCAGCGCGGCCAAGCCGACCAAAAGGCCCGCCAGGGCCAGCGTCAGTCCCAGGCGGGCGACAAGGGAGTTGGCAAAGCTGACAACTCGCCTCGCGCTACGCCGTCCCAAATGAAGTCGGAAACAAGAGAGACACGACAACGCTGTCCTCCTAAGACCCGCTCTTATTATTAGCCCATGCGGCTTGCAAGCACTACAAGAGGACTGATCGGCTTCAGAGCAATACGTCATCGCACCCCGGTCCCCTTGGCGAAGTGCTTCTGCAGGAATTTAACGGTTTCCTCCGCTCTCCGTTCGTTGGGCTTTTCCTTGGGCCATACTTGCACAAACCGCCTCGGAGTACCTGGCGCAATCGAACGTGTTTTCGATTGCCTGGGTGATGCCGGTCCGGGCTGCAAGGAAGGCCTTGTCGATGATCTCGATGCAGTGGCGGGAGTGCTCGCCGCTCAGGATCGGCTCGGTATTATCGACGATGCAGTCGAGCGCATGAACCAACCCGAGGACCTGGGGAGGGGCGGCCGGCTTTACCGGCGGGATCAAGTCGACGGTGCTTGTACCGCGGATGCCCAGCTCCGGATGGTCGCGGTATAGTTCCAGGGTATAGGGTCTCGCCTTCGGGCTGCCGCCCGTGCTGGAGATGATGCCCTTGTTTCCGTAGATTTCGAGGTCTGGAACCCGCGATGCAAACGGGGTGGCGATCCAGGCGCAGTCCAGCACGGCAAAGATGGAATCGCCGAAGTCCATCGTGAGCAGCGTGACATCGTCTTCTTCAACCTCGATGCGCTTGCCCTTGTTAGGCCCGCCGCGCACGACGACCGCCGGCTGGTTGATGCCCGACATGGCCGTCACCCGCCGGACTGGGCCGAGGATCGAGGTCAGCAACTGAAGGCGTTCGATGCCGACATCCCGCAATGGTCCGGCGCCTTTCTTGTAAAACCAGGCGGGATCGGTAGGCCAGTTGTCGATCATTGCCGGTCCCCAGTGGGTGCAGCGGCTCCGGGCCCAAACAACCTTGCCGATAATGCCATCCTGAACCAGCTTCCGGATGGCGAGGTTGTACGGAAAGATGGGGCAGGCATCTTCCGCCACCAGCTTCAGCCCCCGCTTGGCCGCCTCCTCGATCAGCGCGGTTGCCTCGGCCACGGTGTTCGTCATCGGCTTTTGGGTGTAGACGTGCTTTCCCGCATGGAGCGCCTTGAGATTCAGCGCGTAATGTTCCTGTACCGTGGCGAGGTTCACCAGCAGATCGAAGTCGGCTCTCCCGATCATTTCTTCGAAGTTGGTGTAATAGGGGACGCCGAACTCTTCACCCCTACGGCGGGCACGCTCGGCCACTACATCGCACACCGCCGTCAGACACCCGCGCGGCAAGTCTCCTAAATGCGGGAAGTAGCGGTTCCCCGACACGGAGCCGCATCCAACAATCGCGAACTTGATCTGTTCCATAAGTACCGCCTTTCTGCCGTCGAAATAGAATTGCTTAGCGTCCGGCTTCCTTGATGCCGGACGAGCCGCCGCTACGACCAGGTGGACCCAGGTCTTAGTTTTTCTCTGATTGCGTCATCGTTGAGTTCGATGCCGATACCGGGCGAATCCGGCAACTGCACGAAACCATCGTCATACTGGGGCAGGTTGCGCATCAGAGCGTTCAGCTCGGTACCAGCGAAAAGGAAGCCCCATTCCAGGATCAGAAAATTTGGAATTGTCGCGCACACGTGCGCGTATGCCATCTGCCCCAGAGGAGACGAGGTGCCGTGCGGCGCGATGGGAATATGGTAGATTTCGGCCATGCTGGCGATCTTGCGGCTTTCCAGCAATCCCCCGCACTTGCACATGTCCGGCTGCAGAACCGAGACCGCTTGCTTCTCGATCGCTTCCCTGAAACCGTAGCGTGTGTACATATTTTCACCGGCCGCCAGGGGAATCGGAATGGAACGGTGCACCAGCGCCAGGGCTTCGACGTTGTCACTGGTGACCGGCTCCTCCAGCCAGAGGGGCCGGACCGTAGCGACAGCGCGGCCGATCTGGATGGCAGACTCGGTGTTATAGCGGGCATGACACTCCAGGGCCAGTTCCACATCGGGGCCGACCACTTTGCGGGCCGCCTCCACCTTTTCCACGATCGTGTCCAGCTCCCGGTTGGTAAGCGTCCAGTAGCTCTGCTTGCCTGGATCCAGCCTATGGGCCGGGTCGCCGTCTTCGGTCACTTTATCGATACCCATCTTAAAGGCACGCGCCTTTTTCTCGCGGATCATTCGCCGCACATCATCGTCGTTCCTCCACCAGAAATAAACGGGAATTCTCTCCCGTACCTTGCCTCCGAACAGGCGGTAGAGGGGAACCCCCATGGCCTTTCCCGCCAGATCCCACAGGGCCATGTCGATGGCGCTCATGGCGCTCAGGAAAGGGCCGCCCATTCCGCGCACGAACACTCCCCGAATGGAACCGGGAATCTCCCCCCACCCCCAGAAATGAGAATAGATGGCCTCGATGTCGAGCGGGTCGCGGCCCACCAACGCCGGACCCAGGCGCTCGTTGATAATCCAGGCCGCGCCGGTGGCGCCCGACATTTCTCCCGTGCCGGTTAATCCCTGATCGGTGTAGACGCGCACATACTGCGCGAAATTGTGACCCGTCCCCTGCAACTCCACGGCGCGGACTTGCGTGACTTTCAGCTTGGGCACCCGGGAAGTTCCCACGGACCGCCGGCCGCTGAGTTCTTGCGTATAGGCTTGCAGCGGCGTCAGCAGGGGCGTGGCCGCTGCCGCTCCCACGGCCGTCAGAAATGATCGTCGATTCCGCATTAGACTCTCCTCTCGCCCGGCGCGCTGGACGTGCACCAAGCTCTTCTGTCCGTCGTGCGCGCTCTTTCAAAGTTCTGGCCTTCAAGCCATGCTCGCTGAAACCGATTCCGGCCGTACCTCAAGCAGTCCGATGCCCTCCAGCATGCGTCGCAATTGCCGCCGGCGGACATCGTCGAGCGGGGCGCACGGCCGGCGCGCCGGCCCCACCGGAAAGCCGACCATCGCCATCGCCTCTTTGAAGACCACCGGGAAAGTCCCGAGCTGAAGCGCTTTTCGCAGCACGGCTAATTTCCGTTGTGCCTCCTTGCAGGCTTCCATGTTGCCGGCGAGGAATGCACGATACAGACCCACGACCACATCCGGTGCCACGTTCGCCGTGGCCGGGACGGCGCCCACCACGCCCATCGAGAGGGATGCGGCAATAATGCTGTCCTGGCCCTGAAACACCGCAAAAACCCCCGGTGTGGCAGCGATATACTCGCTTGTCTGGGCCAGATTACCGCTACTGTCCTTGATGCCTACCACATTCCGGATTTCGGCCAGCCGGGCCACCGTTTCGGGGGCAAGGTTCACCGCCGTGCGCGTGGGGTTGTTGTACGGCAGCACCGGAAGACCGGTCGCCTCGGCGATCGACCGGAAGTGGTCGTAAAGTTCGTCCTGGGTCGGGTTTATGTAAAAGGGCGTTAGAACCACCACCGCGTCGGCGCCAAGTTCTTCGGCTTCTCGCGCGAATTCAGCCGCGCTTCCGGTGCTGATCCCCGATGCCCCGGCAAACACCGGCACCCGCCCTGCGCATTGCTCGACTACCACCTGCAGGACTCTTCGCCGCTCACAGTCGCGCAGCGCATAGAACTCTCCGGTGCTGCCGACCGGAAACAAGCCGTCAACGCCGGAGCCGACCAAGCGGTCGCACGAGCGCCGGAGCGCTTCCTCATCCAGAGTTTCGTCCTCACGAAATGGTGTCACCATGGGGACGACCACGCCTGCCAATTTAAATCTCAAGGCATCCTCCTTCTTTTCAGGCGCTGACCGGCCGCTGGCTGGACCACGAGTAGAGCCAGCCAGGACCTCAGCATTGAAAGTGCCCACCCTCTCCCCGAAACTCGGTGAGCCCAGGACTGTGCCTGCGCCGGCCGCGTGCACTCCAGCGGCCGAGCAGGCGTGCGCAATCAAGTGATGGATTTCCCGCAGTGCAACTACAGACGAGAGGCCACAAGGGGCAACGACTGGGGGGATTCTATTGTTTTCCTGCCACGTCTCCGCCCAGTGGCCCGCGAACGCCCCCGATCTTCTCTTGCGACCAGACGATGGTTGCGAGGCTCTTGGGCGGAAGAACAACTTCGTAGTTCTTGCTATTCCCCTGCCGAACGACGGGGAAATCAGCCAGCATTCGGCCGGCATCGGTCAGAAAACCGGCTGCATACTCGGGCCGCCAGGCGAGGTTGTTGAGCTCAAAGACCGCATTCTTGCTTTCGGCCGAATTGTTAATGGCCACGGCTACGTACCGGCGGCCCTTGTTGGCAACGAAAGCGGTGACGTGCAGCATCGGTTCCGACGACCCGGCTGCGATGCGTTGGTCACCGGGCCTCACGAACCTCCCATAATGGGCAAACACCGCGCCGCCGTCTCTAGTTATCTCCCAGTGATCCACTCGCTGCCCGTCTGTGCGCATAACGATGTGGTGGCCATTGTGGCGCATGGTCATTTGGTAACGGTAGTCGACGGCGTCAGAAGCTATCATCGACATCCCCGCGACTGCTGAAGCGCCACAAACAAGTTCATAGTGAATCTCGTTGGCGCGACCCAGACCGACATCCCACTCCGAGAGGCCTTTGGTAAACTGGGGATAGTAGGCACTCTCAGTTTGCCAGGAAGGCAGACGGTAGAGCCGGCCTAACTCGGCCATCGCACGAATTCCGCCGGTCACCTTTTCGAAGAGCTCACCCTTCTGTTCGGGGTTTTCGGCCAGGGTGAGGAACGGCTGTGGGCCCTTGCCCGACGAGTAGTAGTGGTGATACGCGAGCGCCCCGATATACCGCCGGACTTCCTCATCTTTCATCACGCCCTTCACCATCTCTACTGCGTCGAACACGCTGGCGTTGTCCGGGAACATGATCTTCGTCTTCAGGCCTTCTTTGCGAAAACGGCGGCCGGTGGCTTTGATCCACTGGATCCACAGATCCGGAGATTTCCAGCCCTTCATGTCCGGCTCATTGAACATCGACCAGTAAGGCGCCTCGAATCCATAGGTCTTCTTGAGGTAGAGTACGTGCGCCGCGGCCCACTCAGCATACTCCTCAAACCGGTTGGAATCCTTCTTGTCAAAGCATTCGTGCAGCCAGTCTTCCATGCGCCCCGGCGTCAAGATCCAATTGGTCAGCCCGAGGGGCACAGCCTCGCGCAGGAACTCGCCATACTGGACGATGCCGTTTTGCCGGTTGGCACGAAAATCCGGGGATTGGGGAAGCCCCGAATCTCCCTTCCAGGTGAACGCATTCCAGTTCATTACCTGAGGATCGTCGTTGTCGTTTTTCCTCTCGATGCTCTGCGAGAGCCAGAGACGGAGATGGCTGACTCCCAGTTCGCGCACCGCTACCTCGATCAGGGTTCTTCGGAGTTGCGGGTCCGTCCGGTAGCTGACGCCGACGGGGATGTACTCGTCGAAGTGGCCGCGCTCGAACGTTTCAAATCCACCAAAACCTGACCCGAACCCGTCCATCTTCTGATGGAGCGAAGAGCCGTCGATGGTGATGGTGACCTTCTGCCCGCTGGCAGGCGACGCAGCGGCCACGTAGAGAGCCAGCAGCAAGCAGACCGCGACTGCTAAGCCGCGGAAGATCAAGCCGGACGTGTTCGCCGTCGTTGTTTTCATTGCTGCCCTCACCTCTTAAGATGTGCTGTGGAGTCGCCTGTCGGCCCGTCTGCGGACGCGGGGGCAAGAACGGCCGGGTTGCCGTCCGTGGGTTATGACATCTGGCCGGGAACAGTATTCAAGGTGCCACCCATCTGGAGGGTGACGCCCGTCAGTCCCAGAGTCACGCGAATTGTCCTCTGAGCCCGGCGTTGACCGCCGGCGGGACCGCAACGTTTCTCAGAGTGCTAGCCTTCCGGATGAGTCCAGCCCCAGAACTCAACCGCGTGGTTATCGGGATCCAAAACGTAGAGATGAAGGCAGCCGTTCTGGTGCCGTATGGGCCCATGCGGCACATAACCGGCGTCCCGCAACCGCTCCGCCAGAGCCGCAATATCGTCGCCGTGAATTGCGAAGACAGGATGAGCCGGACATAGGCTTGCCCCAAAGTACGTCGAACTCTCACCGGGCGGGAGGTAGTCGCTGTGCCAAACGCCCGGCTCCCAAAGCCCAAGGTAGCGGTTCTTTCCGATCCTGAGCACACAAGCACCCGGATCAATCTCTCCGCTGGCAGGCTCGAAGCCGACCACGTCGATATAGAAGTGCCTTGCTTTCTCCAGATCGGAAACGACCAGGGCCAGTTCGGCGATGCCGTAAAATCTCGACTTCACGTCTCCTCTCCCTGCCACATGCTGGTTGCTCGGTCTGACGCGCCCGCAGGTGCGGGGCGCCCGGCGGTTCACAATTACTGGCTGCTGCGACCGCCACGTCTTGGATGTAAACTCGTGGCGAAAGGAGTGGGCGCATAGCCGTGGAAACGGGGCTGGCGTTTCAGCCTGGCTTGGCAAGCAGGCGGGTCAGGACACCCACGTTGCCTACGTCCTCCAAGCCGTCGATCACCTCGGCAATCTGGCGGGCGCGTTCGAGTTCAAGTACGTCTCGCGTCAAAGCGGCGAATTTCTCGTCCAGCATTTCCCGGCTGAGCGGGTTCTCGGGTGATCCCCTCGGATGCCTGACATCCCGAACCTGCCGGGCGCCAGCCCGCGTCTCGACCGTAAGAACGGACCGGTACAAATCTGGATAGCTGCGATCCAGTTCCTCGTCGCCGACGACTTCGATCCTTTCCGAGAGGGAGCGAATGCGAGAGTCGGAACGCTGGTCGTGAAGGATGTCATAGAACTCCACTCTACCCCTGTAGGCCGCCAGGGCCAGCACATACTGGGCACAGTGGGAGCGCAGCGGGTTGTTGTCGATGATTTTGTACCCAGACTTGGGAAACCGGAGCGTGATCCGGGCGATGTCGTCGGGCTGGATGCCGCCGCCCGCCATGATATCCAGAAGTCCGTCCAGGCCGGGATGGATGAACGCGCAGCAGGCATAGAGCTTGAAATAGATCTCCATCAGCTTGAAGCGCTCACCCAATCCGTCGAAGAGTTCGGATTCGATCCATTGGCCCGCGAAGGCCTGCCCGAGCGGATACTTGCCCTCAAAAATGGCCGGAGGGCCCCCGAAACCGCAGGCGGCCAGGTGGGCCGCAAACGCACCATTGCGAGAGGCAAGGCCCATGTTGAAAGGACGTGAATGTTCGGTCGGATCGCTGACCCAGGCCAGTAGCCCCGAGGTCGTGGTGCCCGCCAATCCGAAGGCCCGGCGAAGTTCCTGGCCCCGGAGACCGAGGAGGCGGCCGGCTGCCGTCATGGAGCCAAACGTGCCCGCCACACAGGTGGGGTGAAACCCGCGGGCATACAGGACCGGCGCGCCGAGCGCATAACTCACCCGGCATGCCACATCGGTCCCCAGCACGATCGCCGCCAGCACGTCGCGGCCGGAACTGCCCTGCCTCTCCCCCACCGCCAGCGCAGCCGGACCGACCACGGCAATGGCGTGCATGATCGCTCCCGGATGATGGCTCTCGATGTCACAGTAGTATCCGAGAGTTCCGTTCACCAAAGCGGCGGTCACGCAGTTCGTCCGCAGGGAGGTGCCGAAAATTTGTGCTTCAGGTGTTCCTCCGCTCTCGCAGACCAGCCGTTCCAGAACGTTCAGGATCGTATAGCGCGGCGAGGTGGCCGAAAGCAGAGCGCCGATGCCGTCGTAAAGAACCTCCTTCGTTCGCGCAACGACCGGCGCCGCGATGTCGTCAAAGGAGAAATGCTCCACGAATTCCGCGAACCGATCCGTACTTCCCGGTGATCCAGGCATTGCGCTCTCTCCCTGCCATCCTTGTTGGCCGGACGGTTGCAGATGGTGCTGGATTCGCTGACAGGCTTGTGGGCCCAGAGCCATCAAGGGATGCTTCCGGGGAAACGCCCCCTCGCCGTCAGGCGCAGATTCAACCCTTCCGAGGCGGGACTCACGGTACTCGCACTGCGCGGCCGGGCGGCACGCCTTTGCCCTGCTGGCCTACGCTTCCCTACTCGCCTGTTTTGGCGAGATCCGCTTCCGGCAGCGGTTCACGTCGGCAATAATAGTGGAGAGGTGATGCTCCATGGCCGTTCGAGCCGCCGCAGGCTCTCGCTGGGTGATGGCTTGCAGAATTGCCTCGTGATCCATCAGGCTGCGAGTGCCAATGCGGGACCGGATCGCGGATACGGCGCGATTGACGTGGTAGTGAGAACGGAGCAAGTGTGTAACCGCAGCCAATACCGTGTTGCCGGAAGCGTCAGCGATAGCCTCATGGAACCCGATGTCCTGATCGACGCCCGTCTCGCCACCCTGAATTGCTCTCCGTTGCTCGTCCAGGAGTTTGCGCAGGGACCGGATCAGCCGGTGGGAGGCGTTGCCGGCAGCCAGGGCCGCGATTTGCCCCTCAACAACCCGCCTGGCATTCAGGACGTCGAAGATTTCCTTGCGCCCGCCGTTCTTCAGCAACTGTAGAAAGTTCGCGCTGTAGCGATCGATCCCCCGTTCCTGCTCGAGCCGCTCGAAAAACTTTTCACCCGACGGAGTCAACACCCGGCCGCCCGCTCTGACCTTCTTCAGGTAACCGCGCTGTTCGAGCTCCTGCATGCGGCGCCCTATGGTCGGAGCGCTGGCCGGCAGTCCCTCATCCAACAAACGGCAGTAAAGGGCGCCCGACCCGATCGGCTTGCCGTGCTCGCGAAGAACCGCCAGTATGGCGTAGACAAGATCAGAACATCCGTTAACTGGCATTTTGTCGCCTCGCCCCGGCCAACGACTCACACCCAAGCCGCCAACGAAGGCCGGGTTGTCCAGTCTAATATTCGCTATTCAATGTAGACCTGTTTCTGGCCCGATGCAAGTCGCTGGCTGCCCTCCTCAACGGGAGTGCGCTTCGGACTCTTCTCGTGCACCAAATCGATCGAGACACGATCCCGCTGCGAAGCGAATTCACGAGACCGAGCACATATTATCGTGCTCATTTCGGCCACCGGTATTGATTGGAGCCGGCCAGAGGCTCCACCAATCCTTTGGGCAAGCCAGCCTGCCATTGGAGCAAGCGCTCCGAAAGCTCTTTCATCACCTTGGGATATCGGCCGACGAGGTTGTCCAGCTCACTTGGGTCGCGTGGCACGTCATACAGCTCGACCCGGCTGCGGTCGGGATTCATCAGGAGTTTCCACTGGCCCTCCCGGATCGCCAGCCTGGGACTCTTGTCGATAACGCGCCCGACCAGCATCCGAAACCGCCAGTCCCACAGGAGCGGTTTGAGGCGCTGTCTGGGGGCGCCCAGCAGCGCCGCCGACATATCTTCGCCATCCAGGCGCAAGCCGCCGGGGAGCCGGATGCCAGCCAGGGAACAAAGGGTGGGAAGAAAATCGACGCCTCCGATGACCGTGGTGTTGTCCACCCTTCCAGCCGGTATCCTTCCCGGGCAGCGAACGATGAAAGGCGTCCGTATCCCGCCTTCATACAGACTGGTCTTGCGGCCACGAAACGGTCCGGAACTGCCGGCCGCGTGCTCGGATGAGTTTCGAGCCACAAAATCGTCCGGTCCGTTGTCACTCGAGAAAATAATGACGGTCCTTTCCTTTAGGCCGAGTTCGTCGATTCTCCTCATCAAGCGCCCGATTTGCCCGTCCGCGCGAGTGATTGCTGAATAATAGATCCGCGGTGCGCCAAGCAGGTTCTTGTAGGGCTCTGCTTGTTCCTCGGTGATCTGGAGCCGTCCATGCGGATCGAGGAGCGCGGCCTCAACAAAGAAAGGCCTGTCGCGTTTCTGTTCGATGAAGCGAATGGTTTCGTCAACAATCAATTCGGTGGAGTGGGTCCTGAAATGAGGGTCTGTGTCATCCCAGCTCATTTCATTGGAATCGATGGTTCGGTGCGCATCGACGCCGTACTTCTCGAGCGGGGGAGCGTCGGGAGCTTTCCCGAGGTGCCACTTCCCAAAAAGGCCGGTAGCATAGCCCGCCCGTTTCAGTAGCTCTGTGACCGTCGGGACGGCCGGATCCAGAAAATTGGGCATGCCGCGGGCCTCGTTGAGTTCGAGTTTCCCTTCGGGCGGCGTCGCCAGGTAGCCGTGGATGCGCAACTCCCCAGGGAATCGGCCGGTCATGAGGGCGGCCCGACTGGGCGAGCAAACCGGCGACGCCACATAGAACTGCGTGAAAAGAGTGCCTTCGCTGGCGAGCCGGTCGAGATTGGGCGTCTTGAGCTGGTCGTGCCCATAACAGGCGAGATCGCCCCATCCCCAGTCGTCGCCGAGAACGAAAACAAAGTTCAGCTTTTGGCCAGCCTCGGCGAACAGACTGCGCGTGCCGGGGGGTGCAGCTATCAACCCGGCAAGCGCCGCCAACGCTTCCCTTCGCCCAAGAGTTCCTGGGCCACAGGAGCGTGCCTGACTCGGAGGTGTTGTGAAGGGCATGCGATCCTCTTTCCTGTTCCTGCGGCTGCCGCAAGATGCAGCCGGCGGGGCAGCCTCAAGCTTTCTCTGCCGCCAGGGAACTTTCGGGCATCCTCATGAACTCCAGCAAGACGAAGAACCCGAGCGAAACGATGCTGATCGCGGTTGCAAGGGCAAACACCGCGTTCGCCCCAAGACGCTGGGCGAGCAGGCCGCCCAAGGGGGCGGTCAAGGCGCCAATCGTGTTGGGGATGAACATCATAACGGTCATATAGGCGACGCGGGAGTCCGGTGGGGAGATCAAGAGCATGACATCGGGTTCGCAGGCCGACCAAATCGACAAGTGAGCCGTCATGAACAGGTACACCAGCAGGTACAATTGAGGCGAGTAGATGGACATTGCCATGACCCACATGGCCACCAGCGCGCTGGCCCCCACCACCAGGGATCTCCGCGGCCCGAACCGTTCCGAAAACCGGCCTGCCAGGTAGGCCACGAAGATAGCGGGAACAAAGCGGAACAACATCGCGTTTCCCAGCGCCGCATCGCCAAGCTTGAACCGTTGCAGATACTCGAGCGTCACCACGAACAACCAGGAAAAGCAGATTTCGTTGGTGATTCGGCCGGCCATGAACACCGCCAACCTCTTGTCCCTGGGAATCAGTTTCACCGTGCTCAGCAGGTAATTGCCCAACGAGAAATTGCACCGCTCGGGAACTTGCTTCCGCGGATTGTCCAGAACCCGGGTGAACAACAGCCAGGAGACCATTGCGAATGCGAACGCCGCCAAAAAAAGAACGGTGTATTTGGTTGGGAACGGCAGATCCTTGAAGAGCCGCTTCACGGCAAGCGCCGCCACCGTCCCGGTGATCGCGCCGGCCACCACCTTGTAACTGAAAAACCTGCTCCTGTTCGGGATGGTGTCGCCATACAGGTCAAACAGCGGCGGGTTCATGATGGAATTCAGTACCCAGTGCAGCCAGAGCCCGCCGATGGCCACCGCCAGGGCCACCGCCGGTTGGTTGATACCAAAAAACCACAATGCCAGCGGGATAACGAGAAAGGGCGCGCGGAATACCAAGCCGCTCCACACCAGGAAGCTCTTCTTCTTGGGTTTGGCCTCTACCCAGCGCGCTGTGAAAATCTGGATGAGGTAATTAAGCTTGGTGGCGCCGAAGGCGATCCCAATCACGTTCGGCGTGGCACTCAAGGCCTTGAACAACCCGATGAGTACCTCCTGTGAGAACACCAGGAGGTTTTCTCCGAACAGCAGGAAGCACCGTTCGGCGAGGTGAATAACGAAATTCTTCTTGTACTGAGCTGGTGAATAGGACTGTTCAGTCACCGGCCTCCTCCATTCGCTGGCTGAATGGTGCAAAACGGGTCAGTCGAGAGCCAGGCATGGGAGTTGGGTTCGAAGTTGAAGCGGGCCTCTCGAAGGCTCAGGCCGCGGACGTCAATGTTCGAAACATCGGCGCTTCCCATCCCCACTTGCGCGGCGAGGCTGATGGAATTATCGCCCCGGTAGAAGGGCGGCGAACCGAACTCACCCAGGGGATCGTATCCCATGGCCGCGGCGCAAACAGCGTCGGTACAAACAGGATTCAAACCCGCCATCAGCAGGTGTGGATCGAGCACCCGCAGCGGCTTGATCCATGGCCCCTCCCCTCCTTGCACGGTCTGGATCCCATCAATGACGGAGAGAGAAATGGGCGGAAGCGCGCCGACCAGGTCGACCGGGATCCGCGTCACACGATATCCATCGTCACGCGGACTGTTCGGGTCGACCTCCGGCTCAGCGGGAGGAGCCGGCTTGCCTGTCCCTTTGTGCAGGACCGAACCCCGACCGCCTCGCGATTGCTCGCTGCCCGCATCGTCGCCATAGAAGGGAATCGGCGTGGCCCCGAAGAAGTTCTTCAACGTCAGGGTAAGGCCCGCGTGGAAGTGGTTTTTCATCTTCGCCAGCGAGACGAGCAGGTCGCATTCCTCGTAGGAGCGGTTCAGCTCGAATGACGGGAAGATGTAAGGCCGGTGCCGCACTTTCAGGTGCGAGTAGGAACGGAACGAACCGCGATTGTTCGTATTCTCGAATTCCACCTTGGCCGGAAGCGCCCGCAGCGCGGTAAGATCCCAGCCGCAACGTCGGAAGAAATCGTCGGCGGATAGGTCTCCGGCCCAACCTTCGAGCAGGCGAACACGGCGGGCGCCGGCCGCCGCGAGCGCGTGGCAGCAAGCCAGAACAAGGCTTGGGTGTACCTGGAAGGTCTGGCCGGCTGATCGGCCGCCGAAGCCCTCTCTGGCTCCCCCGGTTAGATTCACCTTGATCGCCACCGTCTTGCCCGCCACCAGCCGTTTCAGCCCGCCCAGGCCATCGAACAGCAGGGCAAGGGCCGGTTTCAGCTCGGAGCCGTAGTCACGGCAGCGAACGATGGAAACAGGCGCCAACGGGGCGGGTGACGGCGGAGTCACCCTCTCTGCCGTCCAGGCTGCCGTCGCCGCGAAACCCAAGCCCAGCAATGTCCGACGGTCGATTTTAGTCTGCTGCATACCTAAGCTCATTTCTTCCGCCGCGCCCGGGGGGGGCCTACGGCACCGGGGTTCACCCCTCGGGGTCGGACTTGAGCACACAGGCAACGGGATCGGCGCCCGGACGAGCATCCGCGGCACCACCGCGTGGCTTTGCTTGAGCGCGGGTGGATCCCCCGAGCCGCCATTTTGCCAATGAAGCCACCCGGCCCGAGCCAGGCTCTCCCACGCAGAGGTAGTAAATCAGCGCAGCGAAGTGCACCGACTCATACTGAAGAAACAGCGCACGCGATCAGCGGGCTGCGCAGGGCGCCAGCCACTCATGAGATGACTTCGAGTCCAGTATTTCAGAATGCCTTGTCAGACGGAAGGCGGAAAGCGGAAGGGAGAAAGCCGCAAGGCCTTGGTGCGCCGCCTTCTGCCTTCCACCTTCGCCAGTGTCAACTTGTTTGTGGTGCAGACACTAGAAGACGAACTTGAGACCCATTTGGATGTTTCGCGGCCGGCCGGCCGA
>Ga0315291_10003069_pt1 | contig 21602 bp, 22 predicted proteins | sample YL17G12_20_MG_FD_203070 | JGI IMG/M metagenome (GOLD analysis project Ga0315291, IMG submission 203070) | Sediment microbial communities from Yellowstone Lake, YNP, Wyoming, USA - YL17G12_20 | ecosystem: Environmental > Aquatic > Freshwater > Lake > Sediment | place: USA: Wyoming | collected... | reverse complement strand
CTCATGCACGGTTTGATGAGGGGAGTCTGGAGACCGGGTATGGTTGCCGGGACTGAGGCCCCGTGCGAAAGTAAACGGGAATAGCCACCCGGAACCTGTAGCCACGGCGCCAGGCTGCTACTCTACAACTGAGCGCGTTCAAGCTCTGACCGATCGACGAGGGGGCCCGCCAAGTGCTGGGCCCTCTTGTTTTGTGATGGGCTGCAGACGAAAGTTCTCCGAAGGATACGAGCGCTCTCAATAGCCGGGGACGATCAACAACACGCAGGTGACTTACACCAGACGCACGGAGAAGCGTTAGGAGACACGCGGTGATTTCCGAGTATAAAGAAAGGGTCAGGTGAGGGGTCGATATCCTACGCCAGGCCTATGCGCTTTGGTGAGATTTTAAGATTTCGGTTAGTCTCAGATGAACCTCAGGTAGTCGCAATATGGTTAGTGCACCACTCCCCGCACCAAACCTGACAGAAAACCCGCCTGCATCGCGGAACTCCAGAACCTGATTTCCCTTCCTCGGCTCTGCCGCAATGACGACTGACTTCCCCGCGTCAAGCCTGCGCCCCCAGGCCCTTGAGCCTCTCTTTCATCCTTTCCGGAAGAACCTTTGATACGACAAGCTGTCTCTTGCCTGATAGAGGCTTGTCAATTGCGTCGACAAACTGCACCTCGACCGCCATCCCAGGGCCCAGCAGTTGCTTGACTTCTGCGACTGCCTGATCAAGTCCCTTCTGATTCAGGTCTCGCTCCTTCACGATCTTTATCACAAGGAGGTCATTGCTCTCCTGGACAAACTGGATCCGGTCGACCCATTGGCCCAGATCCTTGAAAGTCTCGGTGTGGAGAAATGGGCCTTCAAATAGAGTCCCGTGAACATAACGTCCGTCTTTTGTGACTACAAGGCTGTGTGCTCGACCTTCCACCGAATCTATCAACGGGAGACCCCTGCCGCAGGAACACGTGCTTCCCGTCATCGTGGCGAAGTCACCGGTCACATATTTGATAAATCCCATCGCAGGGTTCTCAAAATTCGTGCTCACTAAAGCCCCCGTCCCGCCACTCATCGGTTTCCACGTGGCGTCTGCGAGTTCAACCAGGCCGTGCTCAAGGGCGAGATGATAACCACGGTGTTTCTCGCATTCGAATGCAAAGGCCCCGGATTCGGGACAACTGTAATAATCAAACACGGGCGCCTGAAACACTTTTTCAATGTACGTTCTCTGGAAATCAAACAGCTTGTTGCTATTGGTTATGATCGAATGGGGTCTGATGTCTTTGACGCGTTTTCTCTCGACAAGGTCGGCAAGCAAAAAGAGAATCTCCGGGTAACCCCTCAGTATACGAGGTCGATACTTTCTTATTTTTTCAATGTAGAGTTCAAACAGTCTGTCTGAAGTCTGATAGGCGTCGAATTGTCTTTGACGTATCAGAAAATCCCTGATTCTCCGCACGCCTGTGAATTCGCGTACAGAGGCAAGATAGACTATCTTGTCTCCCAAGGAATAGCCTGCAGCCTGAAAGGCCCTGAGATGATGCGCCCAATACGCTCCGTAGGCGTCAGGCGTGACAACATAGTAAAGGGGTTTTCCGGTGGAGCCAGCCGTGGACGTCGTCTTGCACTTGGAGAGAGGTATGTCCTCGGCAACGATACGACCCGGGAAGTTGTCGCGTATGGTCTCTTTGACGAGGTAGGGCAACTCCGCGTAGACTCCGAGAGGCTCGGTCTCGATACGGGACTCTCCTACGCCCTGAAGCGCCTCGCGGAAATAGGGAATGCTCTTTTTGGCATGAAGAAGAGTCTTTACGAGCTTTGTCCGCTGAAGCTCCCTCAGTTCATCAATCTGCCACCACTGGCTCTCTAGAAGCTCCGAGAAATGCTTGTGAATCGGTAGATGCAGGGCTTTTTCAGCAACAGGAAGGATGAATCCTCTAACCAGAGCGGGATACAATCGGTTTCCTCCTTCGAACGCTCGTTTGTGAATCGAGACAGGGCGCATAGGAAGGGAAGTGTGCACCGCTGAATTACGTGCCACTTACCGGGGAACCAATCGGTCAAGCCGGACCTCCTCCCAATCCTTCTCCTTCTCGGACCACTTGAAGAGCTGCACCCTCTGGACCCTCTCGGTAGGCGAGTAGACGTATTCGACAGAAGGAGCGCTTCCAATCCTCTTCGAGTAGTGCATCTTCTTGTCGACCACAAGGGGTTTTGAGGTTCTCTCAAGCTTCATCTTGCCCTCTGGTCCCAGAAAGATGACCGTCTCGGTCTTAGTCTTCCCGTCCGGGGCAGTGACGCTTTTCTTTTCGTAGATCTTTAACTTGAGCTCGATTTGATTTACAAGCTCTTCCCATCTTTCATCGTGCATACCATACTCCGTGCTACAGCCAAGATCGCAGCACGTCATTATATTGAAAACGCACACGTACTACAAGAAAAGATGTGGCAGTCCAAAGGTGCACAGGGGCGGTTTCTGAACTCCGGGTCCAGGATTGGTGACCATACAACCTTCTTCCACAGGTTGACGTTACAAGTTGGGAAAGCTATAATGACGCGGCCACATTCTGGGTAAGGAGGAATCAGTAGGTTCTTGTTCTCCCGATCTGGTTATCCTGGTCCTCGGGAAAGCCTCGGAGATTCCGTCTGAGCTTCGGGGGTAGGAGAGGCGGAAGCAGTAGACATAGATTGGAAAACGCTGGGCACCGCACGACCGCTGCCCGGCCGCGTGTCTGGTCCTCGTGAGTCTGGGGGCTCGGAATACGTATCGCGCGTTCCTCTTCCAGGTTCCGAATCTCGAAAGGAGCTGATGGTGATGAAGCTCAAGGTTCTGTCTCTAGCTCTGGCCACAGGAATAGTCTTTGCTGTTGCCTGTTTTCTGACTACCTTGATCATCAACGCCCAGGGTGGTGGGGGACACTTGTGTATGATGCACAGAATGTGGCCCGGCTATCTTGTTTCGGTTGCAGGCTCGTTCCTGGCGTTGATATATGGTTTCGTATACGGGTTTATATCGGGTGCTGCCCTGGCCTGGCTCTATAACTCCATCGGTGGCGGCAAGGCGTAGCGTTTGGGCCAACAGGGCAACCGAGGCAGCACTGTCATTGAGGCGCCCCCGTAGTTGAGGCGATGCTCTCGTCGTGCGCATCAAGAGAGAAGGCCTTACGGTTGGTGCTGCGCTGAGGACGCGCACCAACGTTAGGCCCGTCTACGTTTCACCCGGTCATCTCGCAGACGTTCGGAGTTCGATGCGCCTGGTGCTCGGTTGCTGTGGGAAGTTCCGTCTTCCCGAACCTCTGAGGGCGGCTCACATGGCATGCTGTGCTGCTGTGCGAGAGACGGCCAGACACTCTAGAAAACACCTTCAGTGACCCCGCCAACATACGGAATATTAGATACTTACAGCATTGGAACTTTTGGAAAGGGCAGGTGTAATCTTCGGAGGAAGGGGATGTCTGCCGTTCTCGTTAACCGGCCTGCAATTCGGTTCTCTTCCGGTTCCGTTTTCCACTAGGTCGCGGCATCTAGTGGGCAGGTTCGAGACGGTTTGGGCGGACACCCCTCTTTCGTTGTTTATACCCAGAGAGATCTCCCGGCTTGCCCGCCAGACCAGCCTCTCTCAATATTACGTTTCTTGTCGCGACGATGAGACCGAAGAAGTACCAAATGAACAAAGGATAATTGAACGAGCTCGAGTAATCATCCACTGTCTCATGGAGGACGAAAACTACAAGCAAAGTCTGGAGTATGACCATAAGCCCGAGCAAAAACCTGTTTTGGCCACCCGCGCGGAGGGCTTGGCTCGAGACTCTGAAGAGACTGGCCAGAAGCCATAAGAACGAACCGAGTCCAAGAAGCCCAAGGGTGTAGAAATACAGAGCGTACTGGCAGTGTGGGTTGCCGCTGCCCGTGGCGACAAAGCCGTGGGGCAAGGTTATTAATGGTCCATGTCCTACAAAAGGGTGCTCTAGGGACTTTGTAAAAACCTCGATCATCACTTGTTCACGGCTAACGTGACTTCCACGTTTTTGCCCCAACTCAGCGAATCTCTCCCACACGTTGGGCACAAACCCACTCGATGACAGGATTTGGTGAAGAACCACGAATACCACAACGCATGCGATAATACCAATGAGGACCTTTCTTGTATCAAAGACCCTTCTGCTTCTCCACATAAGAAATACAAGTCCACCTGCCCCAGCCAAAACTGCTCCGCGCATTGCTGTACTAATAAACACTGTCAGCGCGGTTATCAGAAGCGACATGAGCAAGAACCGCGCGAACCGTAGCTTCTCCGTGATAGACAAGAATACGCTTAAGAAAACATAAAACAGACAATACTGGGACAACACGCTGGCGTTTCTGAAACCTGAACCAGCTCTCACGACGCCGACGTCAATGGGTGCGTGGGAGGAGACAAAGAAATACGGGAGGAGCTCCTTACCCGGGATAAAGATCTCGATCATACCTATTGTAACCATCATCGCCGCACCTATAGCGCCTGCAAAAATGAGGCGTCGTAAGGCAGCAGTGTCTGGAGTAAGGTTGACGACCATGTAGTATATTGCAACTGATGTGAAGTAGACGCTGAGGGTTCTGAAGTTTACCCCGTAGTAGCCGTGTGGCACATTTGAAAGCGAGAGTAGGTAGGCCATGCTCAACGCAATGATTGGCAGATCGAGAGGGGTTCTTGCTGAGATTCTCTCTCCGGCAAGAACTTGCTGAGCAATCCACGTCGAGACGAGTATAAGGATGAACACATTATTGCTTGTCCCGATCGACAGATGGGCGGGAAACAGGAAAATCACTATGAAGGCTGCGATTGCACGCGAGGGCTTTATCAGTATTGCAGCGGCGGCGATGAAAAAGCCAACGAGTAGTTCGACCATGCGGTGATAGGGGTTGATGATGACCTTGGCCAGCATGTACCCCAACACCACGGGCAATGCGATTCTGAGGAGGGTGTAGCTGCTCGGAATCTTCTCCTTAATTCTTTGCAAGTGAGTCGCTACGGACATCCCTCTTTCTCCTGGCGGGATCTCACCGCGCTAGCAACTGTTACGAACGACCATAAGCAAATATTACCACAAGGAAGTCGCACTTGGGGTGTTGCGTCAGAATAGAAAGTATCTTAGCGGCGATCCGCCTGTTGCGTCAAAATAAAAAGTATCTGAACGGCCATTCGTTGACACCCACCTCTCCATTCATTATACTCCACAGCAGACCCTCTTGATTTGGGTGTGTTTGCCTGCATTGAGGCAAGCAAGTGTCGTGCCACAAGCATAGAACTTTCTCAAGGGTAAGTGCTTCAATTCTTCCATGAAAGAACGTCAATCGCCCGGCAGTTGGTTTACGTTTCCCAGGCTGTTAGCTTGCGTCTTTGTTCTTGCCACTGTGCTGAGAATTGGCCTGGCTCTTACCCTTGAGGAGAGGCTTTACTGGCCAGACAGCAACTGGTACTTCTTCGTGGCACAGAGGATTGTTTCTGGTCAGGGGTTTGGGCAATCTCTGGCACGCGGTCCCCTCTACCCATATCTTCTGTCGCTCATCTTTCTTTTCTCATCTCGGATTTTTGTTGCTAGAATCTGCGAGTCGATTATCTCTGCTTGCGCGTGCGTGGTGGTCGGCCTACTTGGAAAGAAGTTATTCTCTGAGAGGGTGGGGCTTCTGGCTGCTTTCGTTTCTTCCGTCTATCCCTATTTTGTGTATCTGCCTTCGGCTCAGGGTTCAGACAATCTCGTGACTTTTGTATTGCTTGTTTCGATTTTCTTTCTTGTCGGAAAAGGACCATCGCTTTCGCTGAGGAACTCCGTGCTTTCCGGCATTTTTCTGGGACTATCCTTTCTCGCGCGACCTTCTGTCGCGATGGTCTTGCCGGGCATTCTTGTCTGGCCCGCCTTCTTGAAGCGGAGCCCCGCGCTCACGTCTTTGTTTCGTAACGTCGTAGTCGTGGCACTGGTATCTGTGGCGACGGTCGTGCCCTGGACAATTCACAATTACGTTATCACCGGACAATTCGTTCTTGTTTCCACGGGCGGAGGGCGGCAGTTCTGGTATGGCAACAGCCCCTATGCTACGGCCAGCACTACCGAGAACCCGGCTTATCCACCTGAGCTTGCGGAAAAGCTCAAGAGCCTTTCAAACCAGGCGGCCGGGGAGAGGTTACTCTACAGAGAGGGTCTGGCATTTATAAGGAAGTGCCCCAAGGCCGCCATCAAGCTCTACTTCAAGAAACTGACCAACTTGTTCCAACTGTATCCCGCAGTACACACGGCTGGCACGGTTCCCCAGAGGCCCATCGTAAGAACCATGGTGATGCTGGGCTCGGTCGTACTTTTTGTGCTTGCCTTCCTCGGCGCCGTGCTAGTGTTGGTCAAGAGAAGCCCTGCCACAGTTCTTCCTCTTATCTTCATGAGCTATTGCTTGGGAAGCGCTGTTTTTCTCACAATCATGCGTTACAGGTTGCCCATGGATCCCTATCTAGTACTTCTCGGCTCTGGAGCGCTGGGGTTCTTTCTTCGCTGGCCGTCCCGCCTGGGTTGGTCAGAATCTGAAGGGTGAGGCAATATTGAAGCTTTCTGTAATCGTCCCGGTTTACAACGAGATCAACACGATCCAGGAGATTCTGCGGCGAGTCAAGGAAGTGCCGATTGAAAAAGAAATCCTCATCGTCGACGACTTCTCCACGGACGGCACGCGCGAATACCTTAAGTCGATAGAGGGCGAGCAGGGAATCAGGGTTTTCTATCACCCGCGGAATATGGGCAAGGGTTCAGCAATCAGAACCGCGGTCGCAAACGTCGGCGGAGACGTGGTGATAATCCAGGATGCAGACTTGGAGTACGACCCCGGGGACTATCACAAGCTCGTTGCGCCCATCGCGGAGGGAAAGGCCAGCGTTGTGTATGGCTCACGTTATTCTAATCCCGAGAATGAGCTCCCCCTGACGCGGTTCAAAATAGGAGTCCTGTTGCTGACGGCGCTGGCAAATCTGCTCTACGGAGCTGGTATCACGGACGAAGCGACCTGCTACAAAGTTTTCAAGACGGATGTCATCAAGCGTATACCGCTTAAGTGCAAGCGCTTCGAGTTTTGCCCTGAAGTGACCGCGAAGATTCGCAAGCGCGGCTATAGAATTGAGGAAGTTCCTATTTCATTCAAGTACAGGACCATAAAAGAAGGGAAGAAGATCGGCTGGCGAGACGGCGTAGAAGCCGTCATCGCACTGCTGAAATATAGAATCATGGACTAGCAACGGGAAGGCGAGGTCCGCAGAAACCCACGGACCCGGTAGAGGCTCGCGGACGAGACAGAGAGTCCAGGACCGGCCGATTTTCGGCCGGGTCTCTTGAGCTAGTAGGTGCGTGAATGGCTATCAAGTCTGATAAGTGGATACGGAAGATGGCTCTTGAGAAGGCCATGATAGTGCCTTTTGAGGACAAGCAGGTCGTCAAAGGAGTCGTCTCTTTCGGGCTTTCTTCCTACGGCTATGACTTGCGAATAGCAGATGAATTCAAGATCTTTACCAACATAAACAATACCGTGGTTGACCCGAAGGCCTTTGATCCGCGCTCCTTTGTTGATTTCAAGGGGGACGTCTGCGTCATCCCTCCCAATTCGTTTGTGCTTGGAAGAACGGTCGAATACCTGAAGATACCCAGAAACGTTCTAACCATTTGCCTTGGCAAGTCCACTTATGCTCGTTGCGGGATAATAGTAAATGTCACTCCATTCGAACCGGAGTGGGAAGGACACGCGACGCTGGAAATCTCCAACACCACTCCTTTGCCGGCCAAGGTCTATGCGAACGAGGGCATAGCCCAGGTGATTTTTCTCGAAAGCGATGAGATATGTGAAAGGTCCTACGCCGATAAGGGCGGAAAATACCAGAGACAGCTAGGCGTGACGCCTCCCAGAGTCTCTGATCGATAGACAAATAGAAAAGCGGTCTGGAGGCACGCGATAATGAGAGAAACCGGTAGCATCATCCCAGAAAAGTACCTGAGTCTTTCAGAAGAAGAAATCGTCGAAAGTATAGCCCGACTGAGAAAGAGGCTCGGGCACAGACTTGTAATCCTCGCTCATCACTACCAGAGAAGAGAGCTGGTCAACCTCTCAGACTTCAGGGGCGATTCATACGGTTTGTCCAAGAGAGCCGCACAACAGGAAGCCGAGTTCATTGTTTTCTGCGGCGTCCATTTCATGGCCGAAAGTGCTGACATACTCACCAGGGATGACCAGAAGATCTATCTTCCCAACCTGGCCGCGAGTTGTCCGATGGCTGAAATGGCTCAAATCGGAGACGTAGAGCAAGCGTGGGAGAGCCTCGAGCAGACTCTGGGACCAGGATTTGTGTCTCCGATTGTCTATGTGAACTCGAACGCCGAGCTCAAGGCTTTTTGTGGTAAGAGGGACGGTGCGGTCTGCACGTCTTCCAACGCAAGGGCACTGATAGAGTGGGGGCTCAGAAGGAGGGAGAAAGCCCTTTTTTTCCCGGACGAACATCTGGGCCGAAACACGGCTAAACGCCTGGGAATCGGGCCGCCCGAGATCGCTCTCTGGGACCCCAGCCTGCCGTTGGGGGGCAATACTGCCCGGCGGCTTAAGGAGTCGCGTCTCATCCTCTGGAAGGGCTACTGTCATGTCCACACCTGGTTCTCTCCGGAGCATGTCAAAGCGGTGCGCGAGTCATTTCCTCAAGCTAAGATCATCGTGCACCCTGAATGTCGTCAGGAAGTCGTCGCTATGGTCGACGAATGCGGATCGACCGAGTTCATCGTGAACTATGTGAGTTCTGCGCCGAAAGACTCGGTCATAGTCATTGGAACCGAAATCAATCTGGTGAACAGACTTGCCTCAGAGAACCCCGACAAGGTGATCTTCGAGCTCGCAAGGTCTCTTTGTCCCAACATGTTCAGGATAAACCTGAGGAATCTTCTCTGGACTCTCGAGTCCCTCGACGACGTCAATCTTGTCAAGGTGGACCCCTCGTTGAAGGCGGATGCGAGGGTCGCCTTGGAGAGAATGTTGAAGATTTCTGAAACGAAGAAGTGAGGAAGAAATGGAGGTCGAACTCGTATCGGTCACTCCAGACGCAGAACGCCTGATAGAGACCGCTGCCCGCACGTGTTATGACACCACGGACAGGATCTCATCTTCTGACACGCGCGTTTTTATAAAGAAGCTCTTTGACGCAGGCCACCTTTCTGTTTTCGAGCATGCAAGCGCCACATTCAGAATAAGCGGCGTCAGCAGGGCCTGTTCACATCAGCTTGTGCGACACAGGTTGGCGTCCTATTCGCAGAGGAGCCAACGGCATGTGCTCGAGACTCGGGCTTCTTACGTAACGCCTCCAGCTATAGAGCGTGCCGGGGAATTAGCGATGTCTGTTTTCCGCAGCAGCATGGAAGCCGCGTGGAGGGCTTACTCTCAACTCATGAAACATGGCGTACCCAGAGAAGACGCACGCTACGTGCTGCCAAACGCGTGCACGACAGAGCTCGTAATGAGTGCCAACTTCAGGGAATGGCTTCACGTGCTTAACGAACGACTGGCTCCTGATGCACAGTGGGAAATAAGGGAACTCTGCCGACTGATCCACGAAAAACTCAAGGAAATCGCTCCGTCCGTGTTTACGCTTATCGAAGCAGGACTCAACAGGAGTTCCTGAGGGTAGGAAAATGAAGAAACAGTGGTCGCTTCTGCTGGGTGGAAAGTGGGTTTCCACCGATGACGTTCTTGAGGTTCGTTCTCCATACGATGGCTCCCTGACCGCGGAAGTTTCACGAGCGTCTTCAGCGCACATTGAGGAAGCCGCCTCGCTGGCTGTAAAAGGCTTCGGTATCACCCGCACGCAGACAAGCTACGAGCGCTCTAGGATACTCGAGGCCATGAGCGCATCGATAGCTCGTAGAGCCGAGGAACTTGCGGGTACGCTGAGTCTCGAAGCTGGCAAGACCATCAGGGACGCGAGAGCCGAGGTCGCGCGAGCGTCCAATACGTTCAAGGTAGCGTCGGAAGAAGCAAAGAGAATTGGTGGCGAGTATATTCCTCTAGACTGGATTCAGGGTTCGCAAGGCCGTTTTGGGATAACGAGGAGATTCCCACTGGGTCCGGTACTGGGCATCACGCCCTTCAATTTTCCTCTCAACCTTGTTGCGCACAAGGTCGCACCTGCTATCGCGGCCGGTAACTCTATTGTAATAAAGCCCGCTTCTTCCACGCCCCTCTGCGCGCTGGCTCTCGGGGAGATGCTGCTTGAGGCCGGATTGCCTCCCGAGGCCATAACCATACTTCCGTCTAGGGCATCTCTCGCTGAAAATATGGTAGGTGACGAACGCTTCAAGATGTTTTCGTTCACGGGTAGTTCCGACGTTGGGTGGAGGCTCAAGGGGCTTGCAGGAAAGAAGAGGGTCACCCTTGAACTTGGAGGCAATGCAGCTGTCATCGTGGACGACGACGCTCCGATCGAGGCAACGGTTGAAAAGTGCTTAACAGGGGCCTTCGCCAACGCAGGGCAGATTTGCATTTCGATTCAGCGCATATATGTTCACGGGGACATCTATGAACCTTTCATCCAGATGCTTGTCACCAAGACAAAGAATCTCGTAATCGGGAATCCACTCGACGAACGTACGGATGTCGGTCCGCTTATCGACAAAGCAGCCGCTGAGAAAACCGAAGCCTGGGTCAAGGAGGCGTTGAATGGCGGGGCGAGGGCGCTTACAGGCGCAACAAGAAATGGCAACATCTACGAACCCACAATACTTGTGGATGCGAGACCAGAAATGAAGGTGAGCTGCTGTGAAGTCTTCGCGCCTGTTGTGGTTGTCGATAGATTCTCCAGCATCCGCGAGGCAATTGAGAAAGCTAACGCCTCCACGTTCGGTCTTCAGGCCGGCATATTCACGCAGAAGGTCGACGCGGCCATCAAAGCCTTTGAGCTTCTTGAAGTGGGCGGTGTGGTGCTGAACGATGTCCCGACTTACAGGGTGGACCACATGCCCTACGGGGGAGTAAAGGATTCAGGATTTGGTCGCGAAGGGCTTAAGTATGCTATCGAAGAGATGACCGAGCTCAAGCTTCTTGCAATCAACTCTAAGGGCTAGGGAGAGAGAAATGAAGGTTACCGATGTGGTATACAGCGGCAAAATGATTTCTGTGGTCAAGACGTATGAAGCCGAAAAACCGTCGGCATATTTTGAGATGGTCCGGCATCCAGGTTCTGCCGCGGTCGTGGCGGTGACCCAAGAGGGGAGACTGCTCCTTGTGAATCAATACAGGGAAGCGATTGGAGACTACGTGCTTGAGATCCCCGCTGGCAAACTCGAATCTGGCGAGGCCGCGAAAGATTGCGCTCATCGGGAACTGGAGGAAGAGACTGGGCACAGGGCCCGTTGTCTCGAGAAGCTCTGCGAGTTTTTTGTGACGCCGGGCTACTCGAACGAAAAGATACAAGTATTCGCGGCTACGGATCTCGAACGTTCACAGAGTAAGCTGGATGACGACGAAGAGCTTTCACTGGCTGAAGTGGGTTTGGTAGACGCTCTCACCATGATTGATGATGGGAGAATACATGACGCAAAGACGATCGCAGGTATACTGCAGTTTGCCAGGAAGAAGAAATGATCTCTTTCCTTAAAGGGTACGGGAAGCGATAAAGCAAGCAGAAGCGGCCTGAGTCAATCGGAAAGGGATTCCATTTTCAGTTAGAAAGAGCTTCCATTTTCTCTTTAGCCAGCCGGGCTTCTTCGCTCAAAGGATACTTTGAAATCAACTCCTGAAGATACTTCCGCCCCTCTTCCTTCCTGCCGAGAGCAAACGAACAATAGGCAGTCTTGAGCAGGGCGCCGGGCACCTTGTCGCCCTCCGGATAATTGTCCAGAACCTTCCTGAAGGCACCGTAAGCTTCCTGATACTGCTCCTTAGCGTAGTAGGATTCACCGATCCAATACTGGGCGTTGTCAGCAAGCTCACTCTGAGGAAAGTTCTTCAGGAATTCTTCAAAGCCCATTCGGGCAAGCTCGTATTTTCCCGCGGTGATGTCAAGATAGGCGTCTCTATATGCCCTTGTCGCTTCTGGAAAAGCAACGGCAACCGTGTCGCCAGGGGCTTTCAGAGTATCGGTCTGCACTCTTGGCGAGTACTTCACCTCGTCTACCTTCTCCGAGAGCCTGGTAAAACGCTCAACATTCTCGTCCACCTTTCCCCCGAGGACCTCAACTCTTTGCGTAAGTCCCTCAAAGAGGCTTCCTGTATCTGCCTTCAGTTGTCTGAGGAATTCGGTGTTCTCATCAAGCCGTGCTTCCAATTCGCGCACGAGACGCGTTGTCTCTTCCTGATTCTTGCGCAGTTGTTCCACCTCTGCTCTGGTCTGGTCAACGGTGTTGGGAACGTTTACAAGCTTCCTGCCATAGCATCCGGTAAGGGCAAGAAGAAATCCCAGCATGAGAGGAAATGCCAACATAAGAAAGAAAACTCGGAAACGGTATCTCATCTCAACCCACCAGTCTTTCTGGATTCCCTGCCCGACGGGGATGCCGGGCAGGGAACATGTTTACTTCTGGACTACAAAGTGAGCGCGTCTGTTCTTTCCCCAGGCTGCTTCATCGTGCCCAGGATCAAACGGGCGCTCTTTTCCGTAGCTGACAACCGAAATCCGGGAAGGTTCAATCCCGTAGCTCACGAAATAGTTTTTTGCGCTTAAGGCTCTCTTTTCGCCGAGCGCAAGGTTGTACTCGACTGTCCCCCTCTCGTCGCAGTGACCCTCGATCACTATCTTAAGCTTGGGGGTCTGTCCCAGAACCTTTCCGTCGCTTGCCAGGATCTGCCTTGCCTCCTCCGTGAGCGAGTAATCATCGAAGGCGAAGAAGACATCCTTGAGCTTCGAAGCTGCAGCGGCGATCTCATCTGCGATTTCCTCTTGAACTGGCGCCGGCGTCTCCTGCGCCTTTACCTCAGGTTGTGTAACCTCTTCTGCAGGAGTGCGCGATGGTGCTGGGGCGCTCGGAAGCTCTCCGATTGGAGTCACCTTCTTCTTGGCACAGCCTGAAGATAACAGCAGTGCCATGGCAACGAGAACCAGAGCAATATAAAGGATTCTTTTTCTTGTCAAAATCATCACCTCCCTTCCGCACGATATTCGTTTCTCTTACCTACTCTTCTCCAGGACGCGGAGACCACGAGGGGTCGAAGTTCTCGCCTTGACTCGTCAGGCGTCTGACGTTTGAACCGTCTGCGTTCATCACGTAGATGTCCCGCTTCCCGCCTCTAGAAGAGCTAAACACGATTTGCCGTCCATCAGGAGACCAGCTCGGGTTTTCGTTGTTTCCGTTCCCCGAAGTCAACTGGAATGGATTCGCACCTGCTATATCTACCACAGAAAGTTCAAAATTGTTTCCTATTCTCGACGCATATGTAATTCTGTCTCCCTTCGGGGACCAGGCAGGTGAGTCGTTGTACGAGCCGGCAAACGTGAACCTTCTGACGTTGGAACCGTCGGCCTCCATCATGTAGATTTGCGGCCTCCCGCTTCTGTCGGAGGTAAAAGCTATCTGGCGCCCGCTGGGCGACCAGGAAGGGGAGGAATCGATGGCCGGATGACTTGTTAGACGCCTGAGGCCTGAACCGTCTGCGTTCATCACGTAGATTTCTGCGTTCCCATCCTTAGTAAGCGTGAGAGCAATCTTCCTTCCGTCAGGAGACCAAGCAGGGCTTGAATTGAGTCCCCTGTAAGCTGATAGGACGGATGGTCTGCCACCGTATCTCCCGACTGCGTGGAGGTCGGGGTTTCCGCTCGAGTAGCTCGTGTACGCGATTCTCTGGCCGTCCGGACTCCAGCGCGGAGAAAGACAGATGGACCTCTCCATGGTCACCTGTTTGTTTCCATATCCGTCGTAGTCCATGACGTGGATCTCCTTGGTTCCGGACACATTGGAAACAAAAGCAACGCATGTGGAAGCGATTCCTCTCTCGCCGGTCAGTTGCAATACTATCTCGTCCGAGAAAAGATGGGCCGCCCTCCTCAAGGCGCGCCCGGCGAATTTGTAGCGCTTGTTCATTATTGTCTTGCGGCCGTCAATGTCATACACCCGCCCCTCGAAAACAATCTTGTCTTCTTCGGCTGAGACCCTTCCCTCTACGAGAACCTCCTCCTTGGAGCCTGCCTTGTTCTTGAAGCCGTCGAGGAAGGCGTTGATATCTCCGGTAGGTACCTTCATCATCTCGAAGAAGCCCGATAACTGAAGGTCAGATCCCACAATCTTCTCAAAATCTGCTGCAGACTTGCCGAGGCCGCCGGGACCAAGTGAGGCGAACCTCGCCACGTAAATTCTTATCGATATGGCCTCGGAGGTTCTTATTTCTAGGCGCACCTCGGGTTGCTCGGAGTCAGTCGTCGTGGGGACAAAAAGAAAGACGGTCACGAGCGCGATCAGACAAGGCGCTATCGACAGAGTCTTCAGAAAGCCATGAAACACAGTTTTGATGCTATTGAACATATTCGAATCCAAAATGCACGCCGAGCGAGCTATCCGCAAATCCTCTCGGCAGTGACGGAAAAGGTTCGGACCTCAAGACTGCCCTCAGTGCCGACTGATCAAAGAAACTTATGCTGGAAGGCGTCTCTATCTTGAGGTCAGCAATCTTCCCGTCCCGCTGAATTCTGAAAAATATAACCGTTCTTACCGCGCTGGCTGACGTGGAGAGCCCCGCGGGAGGGCTCCAGTTGGAGCTGACCTTGTTCCTGACTGCCACCAGATAGTAACTAAACTCAAAGTTCTCTATATCCAGTTGCAGTTGCGACGAGAACCCGCCTGGCCCTGAACCTCCTCCTGAACCGGACCCTCCCTTTACAAGAGAATGTAAGTCGGACTTTGATCCACCAGAGGATTTCTTTCCGGTCTTTGCAGGTTGGGACGATTCCTTATTCTTTTCGGGAGCAGTCTTCTTTTCAGAAGCCTTCTTCTTTGCCGGAAGCTTGAGTGCCTCCTTTGAGGGCTCTTTAGGTTCGGGGGTTGCCAAGGTCGCATCCGGAGATTCGTCATTCCCCGATGGAGGACCCGGAAACCCCGCTGGGAGAGACACGAGACTCACTTCATATATCGTCCCTGGCGAGAGAACGGTCGCCCTTCCCATCATAGGCCCAAAGATAATCGCCAGCAGACCCAGGTGTACTGAAAGAGATACAAAGAACCCTCTCTTCATGCCCGCAATGTTCTCCGTCTCAGGTTCCTCACCGCGTCGCCCCTTCTGTGAACTCCGCAACGAGACCGAGGTTCTCTATACCAACCTTCTTGAGAATCGAGACCACTTTCACAACAAACCCGTACGGTACTTCTTTGTCAGCTCTGAGAAAAACAGGTCTTCCCGGGAAAGCATCCCTAAAAATGCTCAATTTGTATTCAAGCTCGGTCAGTGGAACAATCTCCTTGTCGAGGTAAACGTGCTTGTCTTTTGAGACCGAGATTATCAAACCTTCCTTGAGGTCCACCTGTTTTGCGTCAGCACGTGGCAGCTCTACGTTAATAGCTCCCTGGATAAACGGCGCCGTCAGCATAAATATGACCAGGAGAACGAGAACAACGTCAACAAATGGAGTCACGTTTATGTCTGAAAGACTTCTTCTCTCCATGTTCATTTCACAGCAACCCCCCGCTGAGTCGGTCGCAGAATTCTGAAGCGAACTTTGTCATCTCATTCTCCGCCCCTCTCACCTTGCCGAGGAAATAGTTGTAAGCTACCACTGCAGGGATCGCCGCGGCCAGACCCGCAACCGTTGCAATCAAGGCTTCGGCTATGCCAGGGGCGACCACGGCAAGAGTGGCGGAACCGCGTAGACCCATGTTAAGAAAGGCGCTCATCACTCCCCAGACCGTGCCAAGCAGCCCAACAAAAGGCGTCACACTGCCAGTGGTGGCCAGAAAAGTCAGGTGGGTTTCCATTTTTGAGATCTCGGTGCTCGTGGCCCTATTCATGGCCGATCGCACACGTATGATGTCCTCTCCCAACGAAGAAGTGTTTCCTTTCGAGGGAACCACATTCGCGCCCTTCCGCGACGTCAGCTCAGACACGGCTCCAATGAGCACGTTGGAATAGGGGCTCGAAGGTGTCTGCTTTGCTATTGCAGACAGTTCTTCCAGTCTTGCTCCCTCACGGAATCTTCTCAAGAATAGGTTCGAGCTGCGGCCCGCAGCTTTGAAAAAGCGAACCTTATCAATGATTACGGCCCACGAAATGACCGAGAAGGCTAGCAGCACAATGAGAATCACCTTTGCAAATGGACTCGCATCCACGATTAGTCTGTAAATGCTCCCTTGACCCAAAGCGAGCGAATGTTGCCAGATTGGATACATGGTTGCTCCCGCTTTAATTACTGAAAGTAGACAGCTTCAACTCGTCTCTCAGAATAGTGAAGAGAATTCCGGCAGGGCAAAAAGACAGAGTCTCGTCACAGAAAGAGCCGCAGGCCATCATTTGCGCAAGAGACTATATTCCGACGGGCTTACTGTCAAGGGCAATCGGCACAACCGCGACTTTCGGCGGTCCCGTCACAGATGGCGACTTCCTGGTTCTGCCAGATGATCGGGCTGCATTTCCACGATTGAGAGATCTAAATGATGGAATTGCGCTTCCGAAGCAAAAGGGCGAGAATAGCCGGTTACGGTTCCAAAATTGAGAGGTCCGAGAGAAGTAGGATTGGCAAGGGATCCCGCCGACTACCCCTCCGTTTTCCCTGTTTTCATGCCGAACAGCCGCCCAAGAAAATTTCAGAAAAATGCAGTTTTCTCTTGACCTGTTTTGGGGCCTATGGTACACAGGAAGCAAAGCAGCAAGCCAGAATCCAGCATGAAGGTGAGGTGATATCATGAACAAGGCTGAGCTGATCAGTATGGTTTCGAAGGCAGCGAAGCTCACCAAGAGGGATGCTACGATGGCCGTGGAGGCGACCCTCGATGCCATTAAGAAGAACACCAAGAAGGGTGTTCAGCTCGTTGGCTTCGGTAGTTTTGCGGTGGCAAAGAGGAAGGGTAGAATAGGGCGGAATCCACGTACTGGTGAGGAAATCAAGATCCCGCCTTCGAAGACGGTCCGCTTTAGACCAGGCAGTGCCTACAAGGAGCAACTATAGTCCTTGGCTGGATGCCAGTAACAAAGGGGTGGTCTCTAATGGCCGCCCCTTTGCTTTTCGTAGCGCCCGGAGAAACCGGGTTTGAGCCGGGGCGAGATGGATGGATGTATGCAAGAGGGTCGGATCTGTAGGTAGAGAAAGCCTTGACTGAGGGGGTGGCGAGGGGCCGGCCACAAGCCGGCCACAAGCCGGCCCTCTTGCTTTGATCGTTGCTGGAATGGTCTGGTGTAATGTCTTGATAAAGTCAGGCCGGGAAAATGCCGATTCAAGCTGTGGGGAGAGATAGCGGGTTTTTCGGAGGAATCCAGTAACGATTTGTGGCAAGGAGACAACAATGGAGTTGCAGGAAGTTCTGGAAAGGTATGCTGAAATAAGAGAAGAACAACACCGTGTCCTCGAAATAACGGACATATGGGCGACTAGATTCTTCACACAGATGGACGACATCTCAAGACTCGTTTCTCAGGACGGCAAGCTTAATGGCTGTATGAGGATCGATATCCAGCCTGGGATCGAATCCCTTTCTCCCAAAGATCCGAAGTGGGCCAGAAGTCTGCGAATCGAGCATTTGGTCATTGATTTTGTCTATGCCAGACAGACACGCTATTCAGATATGGGGGTCCCAGCGGGCAAGGGACCACGTTTGTGTGCGCGCCTTCTCGGTCTTCAGCATGATACGAGGCGAACCGTTAGACCTATTGTTTCTCCAAGACTCGTAATCAATCTCTTTGAGGATAATTGGGTTGCCCAGATTGACCCATTTCAGCAGCCCGTAATCCAAAAGTCCGGAATGACTGATGACTTTGAGGATTTGCTGCCTGGTTTTCTTGAAGCAGTTCTGGTCGGCAACAAGTATCATCCGGATCTTAGTTGGCCTGCCACGGGATCCATGAAACCGATGCTGGCAGAGGTGACTGAGGGAGCGATCCAAAGACCTGAGGGTGAGATGAAGAGATTGGTCGAGGACTGCCTTTACGGAACTGCGAGGGTAGACTCGTTGCGTCTTTTGAGAGACAACGAAATGCTGCATCTACTTTCGTGTCTCCGCTGAGGGCCAAAGCCGCAAAGGCGTGCGCAGTTACGGACTACATTCGTGGGGTCTGACAGACGTCAGGCCCCTTGTTGTTTGTTGCGAGAACGCCTATTGGAGACTTTTTGATTGAGCGTGTCGTACGTCTGTGGCATTGCAAGGACTGGGGCTGCGGCCACGTTCATGGGCGTTGGGATGTACAGTGATGGTAATTACCTGACACCCGCCCCTGTTGGGTCGTCCGCCTAGGCCGCTTCGTTCACCTCCCTTCCTTGAGGTTCGTCGGGTCTTTTCTCCAACCCCTTGTTGAACGCCTGCTCCGGTGTCATTCCGTTCATGTTCCTCGGCAATGGCCTTTTCACTCTGGTCGAGCTCGTTACCGGTGTCCTGGGTAGGAAGACCAAGTCTGCCCTGGAGCAGGTCCGTGAGTCGCGTGCGAAAAGAATGACGGCATCTTGCGTGTACGCGTCGTAATCCAGGCAAATTCCCTGTCTTGACCTTGTCGAAAAGGACCGCGACAGGCGTATCGATAAAATCTGTTTAACCATAGCGCTTCTTCAGCAACGCTTTGGAGAGGGACTTGGAGCTGTGTCTTGGTCTCTCTTACGCTTCGTCTATGCGACAAAGTGCCGATATGACGTGCGGAGCATTGCTCACCTTATTGACCTGCTGAACCCTCGTGATGACCGATTGCTCCACCATGCGCAGCACCTCCCCTTCGAGAGACCGGTTCCGAACATCACGCTCGAAAGATTGCTCCTGAAGACGGTAGACCAACTGAAGGAGAGCAGTCCCGCGTATCACGTACTGGCGGAGGATGGCCCGCCCGCCCTGATCAACCAATGGTCCAAAATCTCGGGGTCACAGACGATAATAAGAGTTGAATTGCGATATCGAAGATTTGGATTCTTCCGCTAACAAGCGAATCCGCCGTATTCGGAGCCCGCTGCGCGGTCTCCTCAAGGGTGATTCGCGCCGTTGAGTCTGTATGAACAGTCGTTTTTCATAGATTTGCTCTCAATAGGATCAACTACTTAGGAGTCGGAAAATGGTGAAAATCGGGCTTTTTCTACAGACTCGTTGGGTCTCGAAAGAAGTTGACAGGGTTTCCGCTTGGGATATACCTAGTATAGCCCAAGGAGGTGCGCATATGGTCACGAAGATTCAGAAATGGGGCAACAGCCAGGGCCTTCGCCTTCGACGGGCAGCCTGGACATGAACAGCGAGATCGTCGGCCTGCGCTTGTCGTGAGCAATACGCTGTTCAACGAACATACGGGTCTAGCTATCGTCTGCCCTCTCACCAGCACAAACCGGCGGTTCCCTTTTCATGTGGCTGTCGCGGACGATTCAGATGTGACGGGATTCGTGATGGTTGAGCAGGTGAAGTCGATCGATTTTCGTGCACGCAAGGCCAAGCGCATCGGGAGGGTTTCCGGTGGCGTTCTTGATGAAGTTCTTTCCATCCTTGATGCGTGCGTCTATTAGAGGCCCGGCTTCCCCTTGCACCTGTCGAGCGCTTTTGTGACGCCGCCTGCTGAGCGAGCGAGGCGCCAACCCGGCACTCTGCGCCAGCGGCGCCCGCAGGTGAAGACGCTGTCCGGTTCAAGGGATACGTGGGAATGGAGAGAGAAGTGAAACGGTACACAAGAACGAACGTCGTACTGCTCTCGGTTCTTGCCCTCAGTCTGTTATTAAGATTATGCTACATCTTTTCCGAACCCAACGAATTCCCGGTATTGCGAGATGGTCATCACTATGTATCAATCGCCGAAAATCTGCGCGCTAATCACTCATATGAGGACTCTTATGCCGGTACAGACAGGGGTCTCCATCCCCTGTTTTCTGATATAAGCCCTACAGCCTTCTGGCTCCCTGGCTATCCTTTCTTTCTCTCCTTCGTTTTTACTGTCTTTGGCACATCGCCTCGGACTGTCTACGTTCTGCAAGCCTTGATGAGTGTGGTAGCGGTTTTCATATGCTTCCGCAGCGCTGGTCTCCTATTCAAGTCTCGCTCCGCCTTGACGGCGGCGGCGTTGATGGGTATTAGTCCTTACCAGATCTTCTACACGCGGCAGATATTGACAGAAGGACTGAGCTCCCTGGTTCTTGTTTCGACCGTTTACGTCACGCTGAAAATCGCAAGAAGCCTGAGAGAACGCGAGCATTGGCCGCTGGGACTCACACTTGCTCTTGCACTTGTTCTTTCCGTAGGAGTCTTGACGCGCGAAGTTTTCGCATCTGTCGCTCTGGGCACGTTTCTATGGGTGGCATTGCTTTGCGCAAACAAATCTCGAACGGGCAAGAAACGCGGCTCCGCGCTGGAGCCCGATTTCTCTCCATCGATCAAACGCGCAGGCAATCGATTCTCTGCGCTCAAGCCTCTGCTTTACCCGTCTTTTCTTTTTCTTCTCGTAGTCTTACTAGTGTCGCCCTGGTTTGTCCGAAATTACCGAATATGGGGGAAAGCTATCTACGAGACAAAGATGGGCCTCAACATGTATATGGGATTCAACGATAGAGCTACTGGAAGTATCGATATCGAGTCCGTTCCGTACCTCGATCCGAAGAAGTATGATGAAGTAACGCGTGATGAGATATACAAAGCCTGGGCACTGGGCTGGATGGCAAAACATCCGGTTAGGAGTAGCACCTTGTTTCTGAAGAAACTGCTATTGCTCTACAATCCGGTTCCGACATCTCCCGGAAGCACGAAGTTGATTGGTTTGGTTTGGTGGCTGTTCCTGCTAAGTTTGGCAGGTGTTGGAATCGTCTTTGGGTTGAGAAACATGGAGCGATTTCAGTATCTCTATATCGTGTTGATCTTCTATACGCTGCCCCACGGTCTTGCCTTCGGTGCTATACGATTCAGGGTACCATTAGAGGTGATTCTGATCTTGTTCGCCACACTAGGCGTGGATGCCATCACAAGAATCCGCAACCTCGCTGGCGGGTCTTCGAAAAGTCTGGCACCAATTGCTCAACCTCGCCGAGGACTTTAAGGAATAGAGTCCGCACTGTTTCAGCCACGTCGTAAGCGGCCAGACTTGCTGATGGTCTTTGCCCGCCAGGCTCACCGCTGACCTTCTTCCCGCCGAATCTCTTGCTGGTTTCCTGCGGGTCAGACTCCGTCCTGGGCTCCCGTAATCTCAGTGGGAAGCAAGTCGCAAGTGGGAAGCCAGCGGGGCGTCGCGTGGATAGTAAGTACCCATCTGCAACCCTTTGTTGGACTTTCAGTAACGCTGGGGTCTTGCACAAAGGGTAACGGCGGTTTCGATTGTCCACGTTTGTGTCCATCAATGGGGTTCAGTCACGATTTGATCGTGGCGTTAACACCTTGTAATACAATAAATTATCAAGTCGCATCAAAGAGCAATATTTTTCTCTTCTGGCACAGTGTGTGCAATGTCTACCGGGTGCAAAGGGCTCTGAGACCGCGACCTGTTCAACCAACCC
>Ga0315291_10003068_pt1 | contig 21605 bp, 16 predicted proteins | sample YL17G12_20_MG_FD_203070 | JGI IMG/M metagenome (GOLD analysis project Ga0315291, IMG submission 203070) | Sediment microbial communities from Yellowstone Lake, YNP, Wyoming, USA - YL17G12_20 | ecosystem: Environmental > Aquatic > Freshwater > Lake > Sediment | place: USA: Wyoming | collected... | reverse complement strand
TGCCGAGCCCGCTCTCAAGCCACCCAACACCAAATGCGATGCTCAGCGGAGGGGTGGTGAGAAATGCGGGCTAAGATCAGCCGGCCGGCGGAGGACAGCGATCGCCCCAACAGTTCCGCGGCTCACCCGGAGTCGGCGGGCGATGGCCCGCACGGGCCAGCCACGGGCCAGCAACAGCTCAATCTCCGCTTCGACGTGGGGCAAGATCACCTCGTCAGTCTATGGCCCCCGTGGCTTTTTTTCACAACGCAGCCTGCCATAAACCGAGCGTCTGGGCAACCCGGGGGAGGGGGGCGAAGATTCTGGCAAGCAAACCCCCCGGGACCGGTGTCTAGTCGCGCTCGTCGATGCGCGGGTTTCGGGGTGGGGGGGGTCAGCGGGGATTCTGTTTCCGATTTGGGCCACTGGCGTGTTACGCTGGTAACACCCAACCAAACGGAGAAGCCGCCCGATGACAGATCAGTTGCCTCTAATCGGAAGCCGCGAGCTGGCCGAGAAGCTCGGCGGTATTTCCAAAATGACCGTTGCCCGCTGGCGGGCGTGCGGTTTTCTCCCCCGGCCGGACTATCTCTCCCCCGACGGACACACCGTGCTCTGGCGCCGATCCACGATCGACGCCTGGCTGCGTGCCCGCCAGCCGGCCGACCCGGAGCTGTACCGCAGCATGATGGCAGTCTGCGGCGGTGCCCGGACCCGCGAGTGGTGGGACCTGCGTATGCCGACCCCCGAGTGCGAAGACGCCCAGCACCCCGCCCTTCTCGACCGCCTGGAGATACTACTGGCCGAGTCTCCACTGATCGGCGAGCCCGGCGAAGGCGAAGAGGTGGAGACGTTCGCAACCTACCCTGACCGACTGAAAGCCGCCGCGGCGGTGCTCCTGCAGGAGCTACGCACCGCCCGGGGAAACTGAACAGAAGAACACCCACCCGAGAGAAAGCATCATGCCACTTGCAACCACCAAAAGTCGCGAGCTGCGTCGGCAGCTTGCAAATGCAGTTCAGCGCGGGCGCGAGATCATCGACCGCGCCGAGAGGGAAAATCGCGGACTGACCGCCGAGGACCGCGAGGCGATTCGGAAAGTCCACGACGATGCCGCCGAGCTCAAAGGCAAGGTTGAACAGGCGGAGTGGGATGACGAAATCCGCCAGCCCGTCCCTGACGGTCTGCAAAACGTAGTCGGCAGCGCGGTGCCGCGCGATTCCGTCAACCGCCTCGCGGGCGATAGTGGCCGGCTGACCGGCGCTGACCTAGCGCTGAACGGCTGGCTGAAAAGCGGCATCGGCATCGTACCGACGCACGGCGAGCTGACCGCCTTGGACCAGCTCGGCTACTCGCCGGGTGCAACTGAAATCAAGTTGGACCTGCCCCAGCACGACGCCCTCCGCGGCGCCGCCCTGGGTCACGTGCGGGCCGGCCTCTCGGCGCAGGTTTTCAACGCACTCTCCGTCGGCATCGACACGGCCGGCGGATTTCTGGTCCCGCGGGGTTTCGTCCGGGCGCTGGAGGCCGCGATGATCGCCACGGGTTCGATGCTTCAGGTATCGACGGTAATGCGCACGGGGACCGGGGAAGACTTGCCCTACCCCATCACGAACGACACCGCCAACGAAGGCGCCGAACTGCCCGAAAACACCCAAGCGGCCGAGCTGGACATTTCCTTCGGCTCCCTGGTGCTGCGCAGCTACTGCTACACCTCCAAAATCGTCCGCGTTTCCAACCAACTCATGCGCGATGCGGCGGTGGACGTGGGAACGATCGTCGGCCAGTTGTTGGGCGAGCGGTTGGGGAGGATCCTGAATCGTCGCTGCACCACGGCCGACGGGGCGGCCAGACCGACCGGGATCGTCACCGCGGCCACCCTGGGCGTGACCGCCGCGGCCACCAATGCACTCGACGGGGACGAGATCATCCAGCTCGTGCATTCGGTCGACCCGAGCTACCGTGTCCGCGGCCGCAGCGGCTTTATGATGCACGACGGAGTATTTGCGGAAGTCTCGCTGCTAAAGGACGGCAACGGCGACTACCTCTTGAAGCCTGGGCTCGCCGAGAACGGGGCGACGACCCTGAGAGGCTGGCCGGTTTTTCCGAATCAGCACATGGCCGCCGCGCTCGCCGCGTCGGAAAAGGTCATGTTGTTTGGGGACTTGAGCAAGTACCTCATCCGCCAGGTGGGCACCCTGATCGTGCGTCGCTTCGTGGAGCGATGGGGCGACTACAACCAGACCGGATTTTTGGCCCTTCTCGACTTTGACGGGGCCCTACTCGACGCCGGCGCGCACCCGGTCAAGTACCTCAAAATGAAGACCTAATCGCCCGACCTGCACCTCGGCGCGATAAGGAGAAGCCGGCCCGCGTGTCACGGCCCGGGCCGGCTGGAATCACCATCGCCGCTATCACCTGGATCCCGGCGATGCAGCGGCCCGGCGCGGGTGCTGGTCCCGCGCCGGGTTTTTTGGACGGAGATCACCATGTCCGCAACCGTCGGGGAGCTGGTCGTCAACCTGGTCGCCCGCACCGCGGCGTTCAACCAGGGGCTGCGGGAATCGCAGCAGCGGGTGGCGACGTTCAGCCAGGGGGTGACTAGCGCTGCCAACAGTGTTTGGCAGACGGCGCGTTCCTTCCTCCCGGTCGCGACCGCAGCAGGCGCCGTGGCGCTCTCGATCCGTAAGATCGGCCAGACCCTGAACGCGCTCGATGATCTGGGAGACGCGGCCACCAAGCTGGGTATCCTGCCTCAAGAATTGCTGGCCCTGCAATTGGCCGCAGATAAGGCTGGCACGAGCACCGAGACCATGATTTCGGCGATCGGTAAGCTAGAAAAGAATCTGGGCCAGGCAGCCGCCACGGGCAAAGGAGTCACAGCCACGCTCAGGGACCTGGGCCTCAACGCCAAGGAGTTGGCGGCGGGCGGACCCGCCGAGGCGATGATCGCCATTGCCAAGGCCCTGGAGAAAATCACGAACGCCGCGGATGGCGCCCGGATCAAAATGGAACTATTCGGCAAGGCCGGTTTGGACGCCGGTGCGGCGCTGAAAGAATTGGAGGCCGCCCGGGCGAACGTCAAGTACTGGGATCTCGGCAGCCCGACCGCGGTGGCCGCTGGGGCCACCTACGAGAACATCAGGGCACAAGCCGGATACGCCGCCCGATCGTATGCGGAACATATTTCGGCTGTGATTGTCCACGGAACTCGGATCTTGGGGGCTGGCATAACCCGAGGTATAGAGGGTCATCACCAGGGGCCAGAGGGTGGTTTCGGCCATGGCATGGAAGGCATGCAGAACGAATTTCAGCGGATCGTTGAGGAAATCGTGGACTCGATGCGCCCCGCGATGGCAGGCCCGACGACCGCAGCGCAACGGCTGGCCTACAGAATGGCCAAGTTCGCCGACATGGATGCAGCGCGCCAAGCCGCCGAGGCGACTTGGGGTCAAAGAATGGCGCAAGAGGCGGCAGCAGCCGCCCAGGCAGTCCGCGATCGGCAGCAACACATCGCGCAAGTGATCCGCGGCCAGCTCAGTGCCGGCGGCGATGGGGCGCAATTGGCCCCGCTGGCCACGATGGGCTCCCTGGATGCCTATCAGGCCATGGCCCGCCGGGGCCTCCAGCCCACCACGGCCCGCACCGAGGAGCAGATCCTGGAGACGGCCCGCCAGCAGCTCGCCGAAGAGAAGCGGCTCAACGACAAAGTCGCCGAGCTGGTCGGTAAGCTGACCGGGACGGAGATGGTCGAGATCCGCTGACCCCCCATTCTGATTTGTGGGAAACCACAACGCCCCTGCCCATGCCGATCGGCGTGGGCCCTCTCCCCACGCCGATCCCCGCGAGTCCCGATCGGGGGCCATCATGTCGCGAAACTCTACCGTCATTTGACGGTAGGGTTTTGTGGGGGGGACGGGCATCCCTCAGAATTTGCTTGTGGTTAACCACAACGCCCCGTTGACGGTCCGCCCGGGCGCGGTAGATTCACGCTTGCTCTGAATCTGTAGGTCCGTCATGCTCGAACGCTGTAACAGAACGACCCCTTTGGGAGTGCCCGCAAGGGCAGGGCTTCTACAGAGCCCGAGCAAACTCCCCGAGGGGTCGTTCTCTGCGCGCGAGGTGCCATCATGCGTAAACCCCGACCTGACCATGGGGCCCAGCCCGAGACGACGTCGATCATCACCGCGGCCGCGGCGATCGTCGCCACCGGCGGAAGCCGCCCCGCAGCCGCGGACCTGCTGGGGGTCAAGCGCGACAATCTTCGCAGGATCACCAACAAGTACGCGACGGAATACGAAGTCCAAAAGCTTCGTGCCCGGGTGACCCTGGAGACTAACGGCCGTGTCTTGATCGAACCCCCGATCCCGTACATGCGAGCCGGCCGCCCGCACCGCAAGACACAAGATCGGATCCGCCGGGCGACGGCGATGCTGGCGGCGGGGGCGACTTGTGAAGAAGTGGGGAAGGAACTGAACGTCGCCGCGAAGACCGTCAGTGAGTGGCCGCGGCGCTTCGGCGACCTCTGGACTATCGAATATAATCGGGCCATGGAAACTCTGCTCTGCATCATCCGGCAGCAGGCCGGAACCGACGCGGTCCTGGAGGATCCACGGTCTTATTTGCGGAGGGCGCTGCGGTGTGAGCGATGGAGCCAGGGCCAGAATCGGCCGCTGTTCGAGCGCCCGGGCGCGGTCACGCTGCGGATGTTTTTTCGAGACTGGTACAGACCCAATCGGCTGGAGGATGCTTCGCCGGCGACGATCGCCGATTACCAGACCACGATCCGTTACTGGATGCTCTTCACGTCGGACCCGCCGCTGAAGGAGATCGGCGTCAAGCACCTGGCCAGATTTCGGGACTGTCTCCGCGGCGCCGGCGGCCGCAACGGGGACACGATGTCGAACAACGGCATTCGCCGGCATTTGCTGAACGTGCAGGTTTTGCTTGACAAGGCCTTGCCCGCAGACCGCGGAAACAGGGATGGGGCCGGCCTCCTGGAGAAATCCCCTTGGATCAAAAAACCCCGGAAGGAATGGCCGTCCCCGAAGATCGTCACCGCCGAGCTGGTCGGCCGCGTCTACCAGGCCGCGGATTGCATGACGGTTCCGGCGGTCGACGGCGTGCCCGCGCCGCTCTGGTGGCGAACCCTGCTGGTCTTCGCGTGGAATACCGGCCTGCGAAAGCGGAACCTCCTCGAGGCCCGCTGGGATGACGTCGACTGGCAACAGCGGCGGTTGACCGTCCCGCCGCAACGTCACAAGACCGGCCGTGGCCAAACCCTCTACCTCAACCAAGCGGTGATCGACCATTTCAGAATCATCTACACCCAACGCGAGCTGATCCTGCCGTGGAGCGGCGGCCGGGAGCTGGGGCCGGCGGAGGATTCATTCTTCACGCGCCTCTGGCATCGGCTCCAGTATGCGGCGGGGTTGGAGTTGCCGGAACACTTCGGACTACACACGATCCGCAAGACGGTGGCCACGCTGCTGTGGCAGGTGGCCCCCGAGGCCGCCCAACTCCAGCTTGGTCACACGACCCTCGGGATGACCCGGGGGGCTTACGTGAAAGCAGACACGATTCTGGCCGGCGCGATGGACAAGCTCCCGCAACCGGCCGCATTTGGAACATGAGCGAACTGATCGAGCCCCAACGCCCTGGCGGTAGTAGCCCGGCGGGAGAGTCCCGCCAAGAGAGGCCGGCAGGCCCGCCCTGGGAACGTTCTATAACCAGGGCGGGCCGCGGCCGGCCAGAAAACTGGTGGTCGAGGACGGAAGAAAACCCTAGCCTCAAATGAGGCTAGGGTTTCGCGGCATGATGGCAAAGCGGCGACGGCCGGCCGGCGGGCGTACCCGGGTGCGGCGTCTGGCGGGCAATTCCGGGCCGCCCCACCGTACCGGCCGCTGGACAATTATACAGGTTGGAGGGATCGGCCACACTAGCTACGATTGATGCCCAAGCGATCCTTTGCCCCGCCGGCCGGGCCCGACTGACAGCGGGCCCGCCGGTGGGGCGACTGTCAGAAGGAACTCCACCGATGCCTCGACGGGCGGCGATCCCCGGACTCATCAAACGGGGCGACACCTATTGGGCGCAGTTTCGCTACAAAGGTGAGCGGATCCGCAAGAGCCTCTCCAAGGATCGTCAGCTCGCCGAAGAGATGCTGGTGGAGCTGCGGGCCAGAATCCAGCGGGGCGATTGGAGTCTGATCGACAACCAGTGCTCTCTGGCCCCCATCGTCGATCAATACCTTCAGGATGTCCAGCACAAGCACCCGCCCAACACGGCCGTTGCCTATCGGGCCCGGCTAAACCGAATCCTGCCTCACGTCCCTCTGCGGGTGACGCGGCTTCGCCACCAGAACATCATCGATTATCGCGCGAAGCGGCTGGCCGAAGGAATCTCCCCGGGCAGCATCAACGATGAAGTGACGGCCCTGCTGGTGATGCTCAATTGGGCGGTCAACGCCGGGATGATCGGCACCAACCCGATCGCCAAGGTGGGTTTGATGCGCCACCAGACCCAGGGGGCCCGGGCGCTGGACAATCAAGAGGTCGAAGCCCTCTTGAAGGGAAGCCCGGAGCGGTGGGCCCGGCTGTGGTATTGCATGTTGACCACCGGGTTGCGGCGGAGCGAGGTGTGCTATCTCAGGCAGAAGCACGTGGATTGGGCCTCGCGGGAGATTCTGGTGTCCGCGGATCTGGCGAAGGGCAGCCGGCCGCGGCGGCTGCCGATCGACCAGACCCTTTGGGGCTATCTCTGCGATGCCCGGGTGATGAATCCCGAGGCCCTGATCTTCGGCGTTTCGTATACGGGCATCCCCAGGGCCCTCGGCGAGTGCTGCAACCTGGCCACGATCGACCAGGAGAAGGTTTCCTGCCACAGCCTCAGAAAGACCTTCTGCGTGGGCCTGTTTCGTGCTGGCAGCGATCCGGAGGTGGTCCGGGAGTTGATGGGCCACAAGAGCGTGGCCATTACCCTGAGCGTCTACAGGAGCGTAGCGGGCGTCGATCGGCAGACCGCGATCGCCGGATTGCCCTGGGGGAGCGGAGGTGTGGCCACACCGGACGGAATTGTCAGGTTTCCCGTGGGTGCCCCCCGTGGTGAGTGTACCGACTTTAACACAGGGGATCGGCCGAGGGCCTGATTTCTCGGACAAAAGTGATGCTGGCCGGAAATGTCACCCTATTGGTCCCTTCGAGGTCGTCGTCCCGCCCAGATTCTCCAGCAGGAGGGTGTTTTCATGCAGTTGACTATGCTTGTCGCGGGGTGTGTCTTGCTTGCGCAGGTGCCGAATGACACACGGTTGCCGCCTGCCACCCAGTTGCCGCCGCCCGCCGTGCTGCAACCGATTGCCGATGCAGTACCGCCGGCGATCGGAGACGGCGAGGTCCCTGTGCCCCAAACTACTCCGCCCGTTCTCCGTGCGGAGGAAGGCCCGAAAGTCGCGACACAGACGCGGGGGACAAACGGGGTGGACGTTGCTCCCATGGAGGTTCCGCCCGCCTCGCGTGCCACTGGCGTGACGCCAGTGCCACTTGCCCGACGTCGGCTCACGCCACCGGAGATGGCGGCCGAGGCCCTGGTGTTGCCGCCGGAAGGTCGGTTGACGGGCCGCCCACTGAGCTTGCTGGCGGCGTTGTCCTCGACCGCCGATCGCCGGCAACAGATCGAGGTAATGCACGCCTACTGGCGGCTGGCCGAGGCAGTGGCCGTCTACTGCTACAGCCTGGACTACGATCGGCAGATCCAGGGTCTTGAGGCCGGAGGAGACCAGGCAGGGGCCTTGCGAGCGGCCCGGGCGTCGTCCGCGGCCTCGGTGCAAGAGGCCGAGGTGGCTGCGGTGGCCGCTCAGCACGAGCTGGCGGCGTTGACACTCCTCTCGCCCCATGCTTCCCTGCCTTTGCCGGCCGACCGTCCCCACGTGGGCCCGTACCGCACCCACTTCGACCAGTTGTTTTCCACGCGAACTGCGCCCGCCCGGACCAGGCTGATCGACCGCACGCTGCCGATTCTCTGCCGGGCAGTCGATGGCCGTGCTGCGGCGGCGCAGGCCGCCCAGGACGCGCTGACCGCGGCCATCGACGCCCACCCCTCGGGCCGGGCCGATCTGCCGGCCGTCCTGGCGTGCTTGGAAGAGTATCTGCGAGGGCGTCAGGCGTTCATCCGGGCGGTCTGCCGATATAACCACGAGATTGCCGACTACGCCCTGACCGTCGCCGGCCCGGGGAGCAACGGGCAGGTGCTGATGGCGATGCTGATCAATCCGACTCCACAGCCGCTCCGGCCGCTGCCTTCCGGCGACGACGGGTGGTTGGAGCCGGCGACGCACATCGAACGTGTGCCGACCCCGGCACGGCGGCCCGGCCAGGCGGTCCCCACTCCGGCAGAAAGACCCGGCCGGAAAGAGCCTACGCCCGCGCGGCGGCCGGGTCAGAATGAGCCTACCCCGGCTCCACCCCGGACGATGCCTCCCGCGTTGGATAAGGATAAGGAGGTCCCCCCGCCCGCGACCTCATGGTCGCCCTCGCAGCCGTCGGGCAAGGTCCAGCCGACGTTCGCGCCGCAATGGAAGGAGACGGATTCTCCAGGATCGGCGTCGCCCGGGCGGTCCTCTGTACCGGTCGAACCCAGGCCGGCTGAACCGATTCCCAGGGCCGTCAGTAGTTCCGAGCATGCGGAACGGGTGGCTGGGGTCGAACGGAGTGAGCCCCCAGGCCCCCGGCTTTCCGGGGGCTCGCTGGCGCTCGACCCCGGCCACCCCAGGTCGGACCAGCCGGTTCCCAGGACGGTAGACAAACCGGTTGTCGAGGTCCGTGGGAACCCCTGTACACCCGCGATCTACCCGGCGCTGGCCGGTGCCCCGCCCGAGGCCCAGGCCAAGCAGTTGACCCTCACCCTCCACTGGGATCGCACGCTGCCGGAAGGGATCGGCGACCCGGTCGGTTTGGCGGATTGCCTGGGGAGGCAATCGGGCGGCGACCGCAGGGAGCTGATCGGGGCGTATTGGCTGACCCGGCAACGGGCAGCGGAGTACCAGGTGCTCGTCCAGCAGGCCCAGTTGTTCGACGACCTCCTCTTGGTCCCCCAGGACGCCGAGAATGCGGCGGGGCTGCGGCTGGCCACGGCGAGGTTGGGCACCGAAGCGGCTTTGCACGAGGCCCACGCAGCCTTGCTCGAGGCGCAGTTCGAGTTGGCCACTCGGATGGGCCGCGAGTCGGACGCCGTCTGGCCCATGCCCAGCACCACACCCCGTTCGGACCCGTACCCGCTGAGGCTCGACGCCCAGCCCGGTCGTCTGGCCGAATCGTGGCCGGTGCGGCACCTGGCGGCGATGATCCCAGGACTGGGCGAGGGGTTGCGGCGCCGCGCGGCCGCAGTCGTCGAGGCCGACGCCGCCCGGGCCGCCGCCAACCCACAGGTCGAGAGCCGATCGATCGAGCCGCTGCTGTCCGGCATCCGCCGTCAGACCGAGCAGACGCTTGCCTTTCTCGCCACGCTGACCGACTACAATCGGGCGATTGCCGAGTACGCCCTGACGATCCTCCCGCCGGAGACAACCCCCGACAAGCTGGCGGCGGCGCTGATGGTTGGTTCGCAGTCAGATCCATCTGCCGACTGAGATTGCGCCGAAGGCAGACTGCGAGGGGAAGCCCCACAAGCAACGGGGCTTGCCCTGTACGACATTTTGTTATATAAGAAAAGTAGAGGCCGCGGATGGAATTCCGCTGGAATGAGTGGAACCTTGAGCACGTCGCCCAGCATGGCGTGTCTCCCGAGGAAGTCGAAAAAGCGATCTTGACCGCCGGGCCGCCATTTCCCCTGGCCAGAAGCGACGACAAATGGCTTGTCTGGGGATGCGGTAGAGGCGGTCGATGGCTACAAGCAGTCTATGTCCTCGACGAAGACGATACGGTCTTTGTGATCCATGCCAGGCCGTTGACGCACAGGGAGAAACGCCGATTGCGACGGAGGACAACATGACTCGTAAGCCGCGATCCAAACCAGTGACCCAGATGACGGCCCAAGAATTGGCGGACGCCACTGCGGAATTTGATGAAGAGTTTGTCATCGAGTCGTTCAGAAGGCCGACTCCCGCGCAGCGGGCAAAGTTGCAGCAGGCCAGAAAAAAACGTGGCCGGCCGAAGGTCGGCAAAGGCGTCAAGGTCATCTCCGTCAGCATTGAGCAGGGCCTTCTGGAGGAGACGGATCGCTTGGCCAAGAGACTGAAGGTCCGTCGCGCCCGACTCATCTCTCGCGGCCTCAGAGCCGTCTTGGATCGGGAAGTGACGATTGACCGCTAGCCTGCTGCCAAAACCGCTGAGGATCGGGCCGCTGCTGATCGATCCGCCGGTGTTGCAGGCCCCGATGGCCGGTTTCACCAACTACGCCTACCGGCAGATCGTCCGCCGCTTCGGTGGGGCCGGGTTGTTGGCCACCGAGATGGTCAGCGCACGGGGCTTCCTGGAGATCGGCGCCCGCAGTCAACGCCTCCCCGAGAGACTGTGGCGAGTCCGCGACGAGCCTCGGCCCTTGGCCGTGCAGATCTGGGACAACGATCCGCAGGTGCTGGCCGCTATCGGGCGGCGGCTGGTCGAGGAGCTGCGGGTGAGCGTGGTCGATATCAACTTCGGCTGCCCGGTCCGCGAGGTTTCACAAAAGGCCCAAAGCGGCTCCTACCTGCTGCAATACCCCGATCGCGTGGGTGCGATCGTCGCCCAGGTGGTCGAGGCCTGCGACCCGGTGCCGGTGACGGCCAAGATCCGGCTGGGCTGGAGCCGGGAGACGATCAACGCGGTGGAGGTGGCCCGGGCCGTCGAGGCGGCCGGCGGTGCGGCGGTGACGGTCCACGGCCGCACCGCGGCGGAGAGGTTTCGCGGGTCGGCCGATTGGCAGCAGATCGCCGAGATCAAGCCGTATCTCCGCCGCATCCCCCTGATCGGCAACGGCGATTTGAAAACGCCAGGGTCGGTTGTTGAGGCGTTTGGCCGGTACGGGGTCGACGGGGTGATGATCGGGCGGGCGGCCCTTCGTAGGCCGTGGTTGTTCCGCCAGGTCCAGGCCGCCTTGGCCGGCCAGCCCGTCCCACCCGATCCGAGCCCAACCGAGCAACGGCAACTGCTCCTGGACCATTACCGGCTGATCCTGGAGCAGTACGGTCCGGAGAAAGGGACCGTCCTGATGCGCCGCTACGCCTGCTGTTACGCCCGCGGGCTGCCCGGCGCCCGGGCGTTCCGTTGCCGCGTCGGCAAGGCGTCCAGCGGCGAGGAGTTTATGGCTGTGCTGGAGCACGACTTCCCGGGGGCGGAGACGTGACGGAGCGATATGGGCTCTGGAGTAGCTCATCTCAACTGACTTGACGGGTGCCAAGGTTGGCTTGCCAAACCGTGTCGCCTGCACTGCTAGACGAGCCAGCAGTGGCACCCGCGCGAGTATTGCACACCCCAAGATGCAGTGGTCAGACCTCCCTGGATCCACTACATCTTGTGGTAAAACTGTCCGGTGCAATCAACGCAGGACACCAGGAAAAACTCGGCCAGACGTTCCCGCCGCCCTGGGGAAGCATCGTGCTTAATCCTTCCTCTGCCGCACGAAGATCATACAACTTATGGGCCAAATGATGACACCCAAAAATGTACCACCTCCTACGAGAACCGCCCGCACGACGAAGAAGGCGGTACACTTTCCCCGTCTCAGGGGCACTGTCCAAACCGGTCAGCCAACGGGAACAGCACCGTATGTGAGAGACTGTCCGGAGAGCCGATCGACCGTCGGCCGCTGGCTCAACGGATCGTAGCAGGGGCATTTCTAGCGAATGAAACCTCGTCTTGTCAACCGTTTACGTCGAATCGGCCATCCTGTGGCAAGAATTTCAACAACCGGCCTTGCCAAAATTGGTAGAATAGCAATGAGAGGACTCCTGCCCGCTGTTCTACCCGCAATAACTACCAATGAGCACGCCAGTCCCCACTTCCGATAGCCACCTGCTCGACCTGCTCCGGGTTGCCGGGTCGATGGGTGTGGCCCAGTTGGCCACACAGGTCGAGGTCACACCTACGGCCATCCGCCAGCGACTGATGCGGTTGATGGCCCAGGGGCTCGTTGAGCGGGAGGCCGTCCGCAACGGACGAGGGCGGCCGAAGCACTTGTACCGGCTCACCGATCGGGGTCTGCGCCTGACCGGCTCCAATTTTGGCGACCTCGCCCTGGCCCTCTGGCGAGAGATCGGCTTGACCGGCAGCAATGAACGGCAACGGGAGATGGTCCAGCGGATCGCCCGCGCACTGGCCGCAGAATACGCCGACCAGGTCCAAGGCAGCACCATCACAGAGCGGATGCAGTCGCTCAGTGAGCTGCTGGCACACCGGCGGATACCCACCTCCGTGGGCGATTTTGCCCACCAACTGGTGATCACCGCCCACGCCTGCCCCTATCCCAAGCTGGCCGAGCAGGATCGCCGGATATGCGAGATGGAGAAGATGCTCTTCTCGGAACTCCTCGGCCAGGAGGTCGAATTGACCCAATGCCGCCTGGACGGGGGGACTGCCTGCCGCTTCCAGGCCGACCCGCCGACGCCGTAACCAGAACACTCCCACAGCGTCAGCCAGCCGCGGCGTCCGTCTCCGTGCCGCCACCTCCACGTCAATTCGCGCGGCCGGGGGCTTCTGCCCCTTGACTCTTCCCCCCGGGCAATTAGGCTCAGACACGTCTCGTTCGGGCGGATCGTCCGGTGTCGGCAGGTGTCTGAAGGACTTCCCAGAAGGGATCGGCGTGGGCAGATCAGAAGCCAGTGCGACTGCGCGAAGGGCCAAACGTCGCTGGTTCCAGTTCGGCCTGAACAAGCTATTCCTGCTTACCGCCGTGGTTGCGGTCTTGTGCAGTGCCCTGGCTATCCGCCTCAACCGCGCCCGCCGGCAGTTGCAGACGGTCGACCGGATCGCGAACGTGGGCGGTGTAAGCCTTGCGGGCGAGTCGTACCAGGTACCGCTGCTGGACCGAATCCTCGAAGTCGTGACGGGGTGGCCAAAGTTGGCGTTTGTCGAAATCGATAGGGCCCGTTTCCACGGCGGCTTTGGCGATGGCGAACTGGCAAGAACTGTCGATGACCTCGCCAGCCTGCCGAGCCTCAAGGACCTCTCCATGCGAGGAAGCGCAATCACCAGCACCGGCCTTGTGCACCTCAAGAAGCTGAGGGCTGTGGAGACCCTGGGGCTGGGAGACACGCAGGTCGACGATGCCGGGCTGGAGCACGTTGGCAACATGCCGGCACTGCGTTTCCTGTCTCTCGAGCGATGTAACATCACCGATTCGGGCTTGGTCCATTTGCAGCATCTGGCCAACCTCGAGTACCTTGTTCTTCAACGCACGCCAGTTCAGGGAAAGGGGCTGGAGCACCTGTCAAGACTGTCGAACCTCCGGGACCTCGCCTTAGGCAACACGAACCTCGATGACGAAGGGCTCGGCCATCTGCCCGATTTGCCCCAACTCTCGGACCTGAATATCGGCGGGACGCAGGTCAGCGATGCCGGACTTGCTCGGCTAAGAGGGTTGCCAAGACTGCGGACGTTGTGCCTCGGCAGGAATGTCACTGATAATGGTTTGCAGCACCTAGCCCGTTGGCCTGAGCTGGATGCACTTCTTCTCAGCGGCCCAGAGATCACTGACGCAGGTCTGGTGCATGTGAAGCGGCTGACCAAGCTGAAGCTGTTGTATATCACGCGCACGCAGGTGACACCAGAAGGCATCAAGGACTTGCGGGAGGCACTGCCGGACTGCCAGATCGATCAATAGTGCGTCCGCCGGAGATGCTGCTCCCACTCGCTTACCTGTGTGGTTGGGTCGTCGTGCCCGGCGCGTGGAAAGCGGCCGCGCAAGACAGCGGCCGGGCGATTCTTGCGTCGCTCGGCCGCCGGAAGATACGCAATTCGCGGGCAGTGAAACTGCCGCTAGTTCCACCACCACGTGCTGTTCTGGCCGGGGGTTACCTTGGTGCGAACTGCGGCCGGGGCGTCGCTCTGGCGGGCCTTTTCCGCGATCCCCCAGGAATTCAGCGCCACCCCGCCCGAGGCACTGATGACCCAAGCGCGGCCCTTCTTGAGCATGCTGACCTTACTGTCCACCTGCTTGGGCGCGGGGAACTCGTCGGTCTTGACCTGAACCGGGTCGAGCAGGACCGGCATGCTGTAACCTGCCTTGTCCGTCAACCGCTCCTTGGCCACCAGGGCGCCGACGATGGCCAGCTCCATGCAGTTGCGCAGCTCGCCGAAAATGGGCAGGGCCACGGCCAGCTCATCGTATTTCTCGGTCATGTTGTCGGCCCACTTCTGCGCCATGGGGTGGGCCTTCCCACTGTGGCTCACGTTGCCGTTGGCGGTGACGAAGTCTTCTTCCGTCAGCACCTTGACCGAGGCTCCTCGCAACTCCCAGGCCAACCCGTCGGGGCTCTTCAGCAGCGGCTCGTAGTTCGGCTCAAGCCACCACCGCGGCAGCAAGGTCCCGGTGCTCTTGACCATCGTCAGGAAGCTGGGCAGGCCGCGGACGGGGGCCTCCTCGAAGCCCATCCCCAGCCGCTTCATGCGGTAGTCTGCGGCGACCAGCACGCGGGCGAAATGGCTGGTGGGCGGCACGTTGGTCAGGGTAATATTCTGCGGACCCATCGCCTTTTCGGCCCCCGCCGCGATCACAATGGGATTGCCCATCGTGCGAAACTGGCTCATGTAGGTGGTGAACTGCGCCAAGCCTTCCGGGGTCGGATTGATCGAACAGGTGATCCCGCCGTTGGCTGCCTGGCGTGCTGTACGCAGCGCCACCAGCAGATCCTCCAGCAACATCGCGGGCCGGCCGGTGGTAATCCCTACCACGTTACCTTGCCCGTCAACCTTCCAGCCTTCGCCCGGGCCCACCAACACGATGTCCCTCTCCTCGGGATACACGAAGACGTAACGGATCCGCTGCAAGCCGCCCAGGTACTTGATCGGATCGGGCAGCGGTTTGTTGTCTCGCGTGCACTCTTCGATCGCCGCCTCCAGCCGGCGGAGAGATACCTTGCGCAAGGGCACAACCTCGTTCAATTCAGCGGGGATCTTCTCCAACGACCCACCTCTCAGCCGGCTGAGCGTCCCCATCGAATCGACGGCAGCGCTATCCAACATACCCTTGGCATCGACTGAAATGCCCCCTACCGCGCGGGTGAAGGCCGCCCCACCGCCCCCCACCCCCACGTTGACGTTGACATCCTCGGCCCACAGCACGGGGCACAACGTCAGAACCAGGACCACGGCGAGCATCGTGATGCCGGTGGCCTGCGCGGCGCGCAGAATTGTCGAATTACGGCTGAGCATGGGAATTCTCCTGCTACTGGTGGGGACGAGAGACAACAACAGTGTCTCGGCCGTTCACCGGCTCTCCTCTGTTCTGTCGGGCGAATGACCGTGACGACGCGCACACAACGACTGTCCCCGGCCGTGCCGAGTGGGCGAGGCCCGGGGGCAACACGACTCCAGCCACCGTATCGTACCAGGATTGCCGGAAAAATGCAAGGAAATCAGCCCGGCCCTCCAGGTGGTGCCACAGTCTTGGTCCCGCCGCGCCCGACGGCTCGATATGGATGCCTAAAAAGGGTTGCTCAATTGTACATTACAGAGGGGCCTAACACTAAATGGACTTGCGCGATTCTGGGAATTCTGGAGTGTTTAGCCCCGGCGGCCACGCCGGGGAATTGCGCCGCGTGGCCGCGGCGGCTAAACCGCTTTCCTCCCGGAATGATGCAACGTCATTTAGTGCGTATTTCTCACCACAGTGTGCCACTGCTTGACGTAAGGCAAGCAGTGACGAGGGATTCCGCCCCGCACTGCTTCTGCGAAGCAGTGGCACACTGTGATCCGACGTCGGGTGTTGGTGAGAAATGCGGGTTAGCCCTGAAAGGGCGACATAATCGCTTCCCGCCGAATACCTTATACCACCCCTTCAGGGCACACCACGGTCTGCCGAACCTGCGACTGCGACCCAGGGCGTTGCCCTGGGCTGCCGTATCTCAGTCCTTCGGACTGAATTGGGCGAGAGCCTAGGCGGTATCGTAGCGACCCTGGTCGTCCGGCGACGACTGTGGGTTGGAATTCTCTGACAACCTCAATTACAATGGCCTAATGAGGGATTCTCGGCCACGAGCGGGGTGAGGCCCTTGCCGAGCTGTTTCCTGCGGTAGATCTGCATGGTCTTGGCCCACCAGGTGCCTTGCCCCCAGGGGTTCGCGTGCAGCCTCAGCCACCATAGTTCGTTCCTGCTGCCGTCAGCCGGGCGGTCGGCGCTGCGGGCTTGTTTGCCCGGGTGAGCCGTGGCCCGGGGAGGGTCGGCCGTGTCGCAGCTTGCGTATTTGGTGATCCGCGAAGGACCGAAGTGGAGCGACGTCTTCCGGCTTGTGCCCGGTCAGGCGGTTACCATCGGCCGCGCCCCAACGAACCAGATTGTGCTGAAGGACGAGCGCTGCAGCCGCACCCACGTCGAGGTCTTCATGTCGGGCGGCCAGTGGATGCTGCGGGACCTGGACAGCCGCAACGGCACGATGGTCGGTGACCAACTGGTCAAGAACGATTGGGTCTTGCGGCCAGGCGACCTGATCCGCATCGGGCGCTCGCAACTGGTCTTTGTCTATCGGCTGGCCGATGCCTTCTCCGATTCCAGCACCGTGATTCGCCGCTCCACCGGCGACGGAGAAGAACTGGCCGATGCCGGCTCGAACGAAGATTCGAGCGTCCTGGAGACCTGCGAGCCCACGACGATCACACACCGGCGGGGGCACACGAGGTTCCTGGCGCCGGGCGAGGAGGACACCAGCGGCATCTCCAAGATGGGCCGGGCCGCGGCCAAGCTCTGTCGCATGGCCTTCGAGCTGGCCAAGGCCCCGGACCTCAGTGCCATGGCCGACCTGGCGCTCGACGGGCTGTCGGAAGGCACGCAGACCGATGCGGCGGCCCTGTTGCTCTTGCCCCGCGGGTTCCAGGGAGAACCCCGCGGTGAGGACCTCGAGGTGGTTGCCTCCCGGAGCACCACCGAGCAGCGGTACCACCGGGTCTCCCACGTCCTGGCCTCGACGGTGCTCCGCGAGCGCGAGGCGGTGCTGGCCCGCAACGTGATGGGCGACAGCACCCTGGGAAGCCGCGACAGCAAGGGAGAGATCCACACCACCAGCGTGATCTGCGCCCCGGTCCGCCGGGGCCGGACGGTCTTCGGCCTGATCCACCTCTACTCGACCGATGCCCAGCGGGTCCCCGACCCGGACGACCTGGAATTCACCCTGGCCGTGGCCGATACGGTGGCCGTGGCGTTGGCGAACCTCAACCGCCGCCAGGAACTCGCCGAGAACCTCACCCAGGTCCGCACCGAGAACGTCCAGCTCCGCGAGCGGCTGGGAGTGCAAAGCGAGATCATCGGCGAAAGCGCCGTGATCAAGGAGGTCACCGAGGAGATCGCCCGGGCCGCCGCCAGCAACGCCACGGTGCTGGTCCGCGGCGAAAGCGGCGTGGGAAAGGAGCTGGTCGCCCGCGCCGTCCACTATTCCAGCCCGCGACGCGACAACGTGTTCGTCTGTCTCAACTGTGCGGCCCTCTCCGAAGAGCTGCTGGCCAGCGAGCTGTTCGGCCACGAGCGGGGGGCCTTCACCGGGGCCACGGATCGCAAGATCGGCAAGTTCGAGGCCGCCCACAAAGGCACGCTGATGCTCGACGAAATCGGCGAGATGAGCCCCAGCATCCAGGCCAAGTTCCTCCGCGTGCTCGAAGGGCATCCCTTCGAGCGCGTCGGCGGCAGCAAGCCCGTCACCGTCGACGTCCGCGTGATCGCCGCCACCAACCGCGATCTGGAGAAAGACGTCGCCGAGGGCCGCTTCCGCCGCGATCTCTACTTTCGGCTCCGCGTGCTGGAAATCGTCGTTCCCGCCCTGCGAAAACGGCCCGAGGATATCTCCCAGCTCGCCGAGTACTTCCTCCAGAAGTTCAACCAGGAGACCGGCCGCAAGATCCGCGGCTTCACGCCCGAGGCCGCCAAGCAGTTGCGCAGCTATCTCTGGCCGGGAAACGTGCGCGAGCTGAAAAACGTCGTCGAGCGCGCAGTCGTCCTCTGCCGCGGCCGCGAGATCGACCAGGACGACCTGCTGCTGACCAAGCTCTCCACCGCCGGCGATACCGGCAAGCCCCTCCCCTCGGGCCTGGGCTTCGCGCCCGCCTCGCTGGCCGACATGGAACGCGTGCACATTCTCTCCACGCTCCAGCACACCGGCTGGAACAAGAGCCGAGCGGCCAGCATCCTCGGCATCGAGCGGTCCACCCTGGATCGCAAGATCCAACGCTACGCGCTGACCGAGGAAGCACCTCGCCGAAGCTGACCTGCGGCGGCGGCGTGCACGGGATCAGCCCCGGTTGGTGCCGGTGGTGGCGGTGATGCTGGCCGCCGCGGAGTTGGCGTGATTGTCGTCCACGTCGATCTCGTTGACGTGGTTGCGCGTCCGCGATTGACTCAGATCCGTCGTGCCCGAGGTCCTCTCTACGTAACCGCTCCAGTTCCGGGTCGGATCGCTAATCACTGTTCAAGCTCTGACCCCAGTTTTCTCCGGTCTGCTTCCGCCTCAAGCTCAGCGCGCTGGAGTGCCAGGGCGACCAGGCCCGCAAATGTCTCCAAGAGGTGCAGTTGTTCCAAGTCCACGGTTTGCGCGGCGCCGGAGGGAGCCACGCCGAGCACGCCGACCGTACCGCGCGGAGTGGTCAGGGGCAGGTAAACGCCTTCGGCCCCGGGCAGAGTGGCGGTTCCCCGACCCGCCGTCTGCCCGTGCTCAAGCACCCACTTGGCGACGGCTTCCTCGTGCTGGTTTGGGAGAAGGCCATTGGGTTCAACTGCTGTAGGAACCAATTTGCGATCTGGGTCGGGCAGGAGCACGACCGCGCGGACGTCCGCTGCCTCGCGGACGTGTTTTAGGGCGATCCGGGCGATTTCTGTACGGTCTTGGGTCGCGGCCAGTTCCCGGCTGATGGCGTAGAGGGCCGCCGTGCGACGCTCCCTCCACCGGGCCGATTCGGCCTGGAATTGCAGCCGGGCCGTGAGGGTGCTGATTACGAGACTCGTCAGCAACATCACCAGGAACGTGAAAAGGTACTGGGTATCCTCGACTGCGAAAGTCCAGGAGGGCGGCACAAAGCAGAAATCAAAGGCGGCTACACTGAGGACGGAAGCGAGGATAGACGGACCGCGTCCCAGCCAGAGGGAAACGGCAACCATGCCCGCTAGGTAGACCATCACCAAGTTGGTCGGAGCAAGGTACGGCGACAGCAGGGCACTCAGTCCGGTGCAGCCCATGACCACTACCCCCGCCCAGAAATAACCCAGCCGCGACGCGGGCACCAAACGAGACTGCCTGGCCGGACGCGTAGCCGGCTGTGGGTCGCCGCTAATCACGTACACGTCGATGTCGCCGCACCGCCGGGTCAGTTCGTACACGAGCGAACCGCGCACAAGTTCCTTCCAGCGGGTTTGTTTCGGTTTGCCGACGACAATCCTGGTGACGTTTCGGCTACGGGCATAATCGAGCAGTTCCTCGGCGATGCTATACCCGCTCAGCGTCACCGTCTCACCTCCAAGTTGCTCGGCCAGCCGCAACGTCTGCAACAGTTGCTCTCGGTCGGCAGGGGAGTGATTGGCGGCCTGGGGCGTCTCGACGTGCACAGCGACCCAGGCTGCTTTCAGGCTGGCCGCCATGCGGCGGGTGGCACGGACTAAGCGAGCGGCGAAGGGACTTGGGCCGACGCAGACCAGGAGGCGTTCGCGGGCGGGCCACGTCCCGCGCACGGCATGTTCCTCGCGGTACACGTCCATCTGCTCCCCGACCCGTTCGGCCGTCCGCCGCAGAGCCAGTTCCCGCAGGGCGAGCAGATTCCCCTTCGTGAAGAAGTTGGCTACCGCCCGTTCGGCTTCGCGGGGAACATAGACCTTGCCTTCCCGTAGGCGTTCCAGCAGGTCGTCGGGTGCCAGGTCCACCAGTTCCACCTCGTCCGCCTGGTCAAAAACGGAGTCGGGAACCGTCTCGCGGACGACGACCCCGGTAATGTGAGCGACCACATCGTTGAGGCTTTCCAGATGCTGGACGTTGAGGGTGGTGTAAACGTCGATACCCGCCTCCAACAGCCGCAGGACGTCCTGCCAGCGCTTGGTGTGCGTCGTGCCGGGGGCGTTGGTATGGGCCAGCTCGTCTACGACGATAATCTGCGGATGCAGGGCCAGCCCGGCATCCAGGTTGAACTCCAGAAGCGCTGTCCCCCGGTAGAGGACTTCCAGCTTGGGAAGCATGTTCAGGCCCAGCACCAGGGCCTGGGTTTCCGGGCGGGAGTGCGGCTCGATGTAGCCGACCACGACGTCGGTGCCTTCCTTGGCGACCTTGCGGGCGGCCTCGAGCATGGAATAGGTCTTTCCCACCCCGGGTGCAGCCCCGAAGAAAACCTTGAGCTTGCCCCGGGCCTGTTTCGCCTCTTCGGCCTTCGCGCGGGCCAGCAGGGCATCGGGATCGGGGCGCTGGTCAGCCATGCGCGAAGCCTCGCCAACCTGGAGAACGACATCAACAGCCCGAGGCTAACAGCCTCTGGTGGGCTTGCCGACACGCGCGAGATAGCCCCAATTGCCTGCCTATGCCTCCGCTTCCTTCGCCGTCTCCTCCACCACCTGTCTTATCAAGTCCTTGTATTGCCCAAACTCACCAGGGGTTACGGAAATCCGCAAGCGGCCATCACGTCTGTTCGCGACTGGTATGCCAGCTTCCTCAAATTTCTCTTTCCAATGAGCAGCATTCGAGTTTGAGAAAGTCAGGTGAACAAACCTCCTCATTGGCTTAGGCGCAAGGTAAATGAAGTTGCGAACGACTCCGTTGGAACGAAGACCTATGTGGCCACGAAGAAGGTTGAGTTCCTGTTTGGTAGATGCTACTCCGTTTATCATAGCAAGCACCTCGTCGCAAATGCCCATCAATTCCGGTCCAGCCTTTTGGTCCCAGTAAGCTCTGTCTACCTCTCTTACATCCGGCTCTTCGTCGGTGTCATCTATGCGAAGGGTGGTTTGATCGAGAACATGGACGAAATTCAGCACCAGATGCTCCTCCACCCGCAAGGCATCAAGCTGGATGGCAATGAGCGGAATGTTTCCGGCCAAGAGACTCATGACATTGAGAAAACGAGTCGTAATGTCTTCGGCAACCAACACCGCGACGTGGTCGTAACCAGGATAACGTCGCCGTTCCGCATCCCAATACTCGATTGTCCGTATGATGTGGCTTGGATCGGTTGCGCCCAACATGATCTCAACTTCATATCGCGTGTTTACCTCATCAAAGAGCAGCAGATCCAATCGCCCTGCCCCAGAAATCGGACGCTCGCGCTCCAACACGCGCACATCGTCAAACCCCAAAAGAGTAGGGTCCTCACAAATGCGGTCGTGCAGCCATGCCTCATTAAACTGAGATTGCTTTTTAAGGCTATTGATCCTCAGAAAAGTAATGCCGCACCGCACAAATCGCCCAGGTTGCCAAGTCACGTGAAAACCAGGCTGAACCACGCAAACTGTGCATCCGTATACGACATTAGATATCTGAGGGT
>Ga0315291_10003066_pt1 | contig 21609 bp, 16 predicted proteins | sample YL17G12_20_MG_FD_203070 | JGI IMG/M metagenome (GOLD analysis project Ga0315291, IMG submission 203070) | Sediment microbial communities from Yellowstone Lake, YNP, Wyoming, USA - YL17G12_20 | ecosystem: Environmental > Aquatic > Freshwater > Lake > Sediment | place: USA: Wyoming | collected... | reverse complement strand
AACCAGCGGCTCCCGGGTCGTCTGGTCGTAGTTTGGCTGCCAGTCAACGGTGGCCTTATCGAGGTCCTCCAGCATCTCCATGGCGAATGGAGACATGCGCATTTCCGTGTAGCGCATAGCCGCAGGCGGATCGCCGTCTATGGAGCCCATGTTCCCCTGCCCGTCTATCAGCGGATATCGAGCGTTGAAGTCCTGGGCCATGCGGACCATGGTGGGATATATGATCTGCTCGCCGTGGGGGTGGTAGTTGCCGGAGGTGTCGCCTGCAATCTTCGCTGACTTCCTGTAATGGGCGTTCGGAGTCAGGTTAAGATCGTTCATTGCCATGAGGATGCGGCGCTGAACGGGCTTCAATCCGTCTCTAACGTCCGGAAGCGCCCGCGCGATGATCATGCTGACGGCATAGCCCAGGTACGAGCGCTTCATCTCGTCTTCGATGTTTACAAGTATTACTCCATTTTCGGTCTCGCTCACAAATTCGCCCCTCGATCACGTATTTCAGCACATATGTTCTGGTGTCATTATACCTTTTAGCGGATGCCGCTGTCAACGAACCGGAGGCGACCAGGCGTCGGTTGCTCGATTGCCATGCACCAAGGTAAAATGGGTATCAGGAAACGGGGTATTTCGACAGAACGCCGAGTATCAGGAGACTGGGATGCAGAGATTCGTCGTTCAGGAACATGACGCATCGCACCTGCATTGGGACTTGCGCCTGGAGATGGATGGGGTGCTGAAGAGCTGGGCGGTTCCGAAAGGGCCGCCGGAGCAACCGGGAGTTCGCAGGCTGGCAATTCAAACGGAGGACCATCCCGTGAGCTATATTGACTTCGAGGGCGAGATCGAGGAAGGTCGGTACGGCGCAGGCATGGTGAAAATTTGGGATACCGGTGCCTTCGACATCGAGGAGCGCGACCCGAAGAAGCTGGTCTTCGTCCTCCACGGCCAGCGACTTCAAGGCGGCTATGCCCTCATCCACACGAGTGAAGACCAGTGGATATTGCTGAAGCGCAAGGGGTAGGCCGAATCCCAGGCTTTGTTTGACCATGCCTCCCGGTTCGTGGTATAATGCAGTTGAGTTTCCTGCGGGCCCGTAGCTCAGGCGGTAGAGCAACGGCCTTTTAAGCCGTGGGTCGTGCGTTCGAGTCGCACCGGGCTCACCATCCCGCTTTACCTTACACAGCTTTCCGCTCGGCTTTTCCACGGGAAATATCTCCGGGCGCGAAAAGTTTGAGAAGGCTTGCGTGAGGCATGCGCTTGCGGTCCGAACATCCTGCCGGGCCGCCGAATTGGTTGCAACTCAAAGTGGAGGTGTAACAATTGTCACCGATGACGATCGCGGGGATCCCGGTGGAAATCAAGGTGTCGAAGGCCGGGGAAGGCGGCTGGGTTGCTTTAGGCCGCATATTCGAAGGCGTCCTGCCCTGCAGGGAAGTCGTTGAGGCAAACGGACACAGCCGCGAGGAAGCGGAATCTCGATGCAGGGATAGACTCGAGCGACTAATCCACGCGCGCACCTGCGGATCTGAATAGGCTTCCGGGCCGTATGAACTCGTTCAAACGAGGAGATGGTTATTTTGCCACCATCCCCTCGTTTTGTTATGTAGGAAAGCGGCCTTGCACTATCTCCGGGCATTCTGGGTATGAGTAAGGGGGTAGGAGTGATACGGCTCATTTGACACACTCCATCTCTCGTGCTAGTATTTTGGCGGCCTCGACGGACCGGGGCCGGAAGGAGTACTCGTATGAGTCGCAGGTTCTGGCTTCTCATCGGCACAATTGTACTACTCGTCTTGATCTTTGGGGGCACGCTTGCCCGCCTGTACACGGACTGGCTGTGGTTTGGCGAAGTGGGCTATAGATCGGTCTTCTGGACGAGGCTCTTCACGCGCTTTGAGCTGGGAGCGATAGCGGGGATTTTGTTCTTCGCCATTGTGTATTCAAATCTCTGGTTGGCGCGCAGGCTCGCGCCCGCGGTAACGCCGCGTTATGAGAGGAATGAACTCCGCGTTAGAATCAGCGACTTTGCGAGACGCGGCCTCGGCCTGCTCGTGCTCGCGCTTGTGCTATTCGCCAGTGTTCTCGCGGCCCTGGAAGCCTCTACGCACTGGCTGAGCTATCAGATGTTCACTCATGCCAGCCGGTTTGCCGATACCGACCCGATCTTTCATCGGAACATCGGATTCTACGTGTTCCAGCTCGGATTTCTGCGCTATGTATACCACTGGCTGATTTTCGCTCTGGTGGTCGCTGCCGCTGCCACCGCTGTCGTCCACTATGCCGACCGCGCAATCGAGTTTCTGGCCGGGATGCCAACCTTCGCACCCCATGTGAAAGCGCACCTCTCGATACTGCTCGCCGCCGCGCTTTTCGTAAAGGCATGGGGCTACAAGCTTGCTGCATATGGCCTCCTGTACTCACGGGCTGGGATGGTGTTCGGCGAGACCGGCAGGGTATTCGGCGCCGGGTACACCGATGTCCATGCAAGACTGGTCGCGCTCAACATACTGTTCGTCGTGGCGGTCGTCGCGGGCATCATAGTGCTCGCGAACATCTACCAGCGCGGGATCAAGCTCCCGGCGGCGGCGCTGCTGATCTTAGTCGGTTCGTCTTTTGTCCTCGGAGCCATATATCCGGGCTTCGTCCAGCAGGTGCGCGTGAAGCCGAACGAAATCGCGCTGGAAGGCAAGTTCATCGGCTACAACATCGAGGCTACCCGCAAGGCGTTCAATCTGGGCATAGTTGAGGAGAAAGACTTTCCCGTGCTGATGAACCTAACCGCCGAGGATATTCGGAATAACCGCGCGACGACCAACAGCATTCGGCTGTGGGATTACCGGCCTCTGCAGAGCACGTACGGCCAGCTCCAGGCATTGTGGCAGCGATATGAGATCAATAGCGTGGACGTTGACCGGTATCGGATAAGCGGTGAGCTTCGCCAGGTCATGCTTGCCGCCAGGGAACTCTCCACGGATGGTAGCCAGGGAGTGGTTGACACATGGGTGAATCGGCATTTCCAATACACGCACGGCTATGGCGCGGTCATGAGCCCCGTGAACAGGGCTACGAAGGAGGGGCTGCCGGAGTTCTTCGTTGAGGACATCCCTCCCATATCCACCGTGGGCATCAATGTTGACCGGCCGCAGATATACTTTGGGGAACGGACCACCGGGTATGTAGTTGTCAATTCAAGACAGAAGGAGTTTGACTATCCGTCGGCGGGCCAGCCTGTGTATACCCATTACGCGGGCACTGGTGGGATTTCCATCGGTGGCTACTTCCGGCGCTTCGCGTTCGCCTGGCGCTTCGGGGACGTGAACCTGATATTGACAAACCAGATCACCGACAAGAGCCGTTTGCTGTTTCGCCGGCAGATAGGCGAGCGGCTTGCGACCATTTTCCCGTTCCTGGACTATGACCCCGATCCGTACCTCGTTATATCCGACGGAAAGCTCTACTGGATGTGGGATGCCTACACCGTCTCCGGAATGTACCCGTATTCCACGCCGCAGAATGTCTCGGAATACGTCTCGGTCAACTACATCAGGAATGCAGCCAAGATTGTAATAGACGCTTACGAGGGCACGGTAGACTACTACATTGCGGATGACAGCGACCCCATCGTGAAAACCTATGCCAGAATCTTCCCCGGTGTGTTCAAGCCCATGAGCAGCATGCCTGCCGGCCTGCGCGCGCATATCAGGTATCCGGAACTGCTTTTCACAGCCCAGTCCAACGTGCTTCGCGCCTATCACATGAAAGATCCGCAGGTGTTCTACAATAGAGGCGACCTGTGGGATATCCCTAACGAAATCGTTGGGATTTCGAAGGAAGAGGCGCCGGTTGAGCCGTACTACGTCGTGATGAAGCTGCCGGACGAAGCGAGCGAGGGATTCCTTATGATGCGCCCGTTCACCCCGCACAACAAGAGCAACATGATCGCATGGATGGGCGCAAAGTGCGACCCTGACGACTACGGCAGGATAGTCCTCTATGAGTTTCCGAAGGATAAGCTGATCTACGGCCCCGCCCAGATCGAAACGCTGATAAACCAGGACGACGTGATCTCCCCACAGCTAACCTTATGGGACTCGAAGGGATCGCGGGTTAATCGCGGCAACCAACTGGTCATCCCTATCGAGCAATCCCTCATATATGTGAAGCCGCTATACCTTCAGTCCGAGACGAGTCAAATCCCGGCGCTGAAACGGGTGATAGTATCGGACGGTGATCGGCTTGCAATGGAGCCGACTCTGGAGGCCGCTCTGGCCGCGATCTTCGGGGCAGGCGCACGACCGACTGAGGCGGTCGTGAGTACGCGCCCGGCTCGTGCGCCATCGGAGGTTCAGAAGCTTATCGAGCAAGCTGCGAGGCAGTTCGAGCGGGCGAAGGAGCTTCAGCAGCGGGGCGACTGGGCCGGCTATGGCGAGCAGCTTAGAAAGCTGGAGCAGACCCTGCGCCAACTGCGCGAATCCACCTCAGCCCAGGGCGGAGGATAAGTCTGTGGGTGGGGACAAGCTCGCCGAGTTCGTTACAGTTCTGATTTTCGCGCTGGCAATCGGGGCGGCCGTTATGCTCACGATGCGGTATCTGGGTCCTGGGCCTCGCGCAGTCGCACTCATCGTCATCGGGGCCTCAAGCATCGCTGTCTGGCAGCACCTCCGCAAGAAATTCGGCCGCGCCCGGTAGCCGCGGGCTTCACGCCTGCGCGTATCCCCATTGTGCGTCACATGCCGCTTGTTACCTCGTCACCGGCGGTTTCGAAATCGAACTGCATGTCATACAGCCTGCGGTAGAGACCGTTGTTCCGTAGAAGCTTCTCGTGCTTGCCGCTCTCGACTATCCTGCCGTCGTCTATAACCAGGATTCGGTCTGCCTGGATCACCGTCGAGAGCCTGTGTGCGATAACGAACGATGTCCGGCCCTTCAGGAGCTTGCGTATGGCTTCCTGAATGAGCATCTCGGTCTGGGTGTCCACACTTGAGGTGGCTTCATCCAAGATCAATATCCTCGGATCGGCGAGCAGCGCCCGTGCGAACGAGACGACTTGCTTCTGGCCGGAAGAGAGCTTCGAGCCGCCTTCGCGGACGTCGGTCTCGTATCCCTCGGGCAGTTCGATAATGAAATCGTGTGCTCCAACGGCCTTCGCCGCCGCTTCAACTTCTCCATCAGTCGCGTCGAGCCGCCCGTAGCGGATGTTCTCCCTGACACTCCCTGGAAAGAGGAAGCTATCCTGCAGCACGATCCCCATCTGACTCCGCAGGGATTTAATGGCGACATCGCGGATGTCGCAGCCGTCAATCAGTATGCCGCCCGACTGTATGTCGTACTGGCGGGCGAGCAGGTTGATAACGGTCGTCTTCCCCGCGCCGGTAGGGCCGACAAGAGCAATCGTCTCTCCGGCCTTTGCGGTGAAGCTCACGTCTTTCAGGACTGGTATCTCGCCGTAGGCGAAGTTCGCGCTGCGAAATTCGACGTTGCCCTGGATTCGCGGCAGCTCGGGTGCGCCCGGTTTATCGCGCACTGACGGTTCGGCATCGAGGATTTCGAAGATTCGCTCGGCGCCTGCCATCGCTGATTGCATGTTCTGGTAGAATGCGCTCATGTTCCGCATCGGCGCGAAGAACTGGTGCATGTACGCGATGAAGGCAACCAGCACCCCCACTTTCAGCGTCCCGTAGATTGCCTGGAAGCCGCCGTACCAGTAGATCATGGCGATGCCGATCCAACTGATGATTTCCATGGTGGGGGGAAACGCCGCCGATATAGCCTGGGCGTGCATGGCGGCATCCCGGTTCTCGCGGTTCACTTGCTCGAACCGCTGGAGGTTCTCGCCTTCACGGGAGAAGGACTTGACAACCTTGACGCCCGAGACATTTTCCGCAACATGCGCCGTGACGGTTGCCACCTTCTTGCGCACATCCCTGTAGGCCAACCTCGCTTTGCCGCGAAACACGCCGGTCGCTACCGCCATTAACGGCATCAGGGTAAATGTGAGGAGCGAAAGCATGAGGTTTTTCTCCACCATAATTATCACGATGCCAATCAGCATCATGAAGTCAGTGACGAGCGCCAGCACTCCGGAAGTAATCAGCATGTTGAGCGCGCCGACATCGCTGGTGAGCCTGGCGATTATCCTGCCTACCTCGCGCCTGTCGAAGAAATCAAGCGACAGGCCCTGGATGTGAGAGAAGAGCTTGTGCCGGATATCGTTCACGACATGCTGGCCGAGGATGGATATGAAAACGGTCTGCCAGTACTGGCTGAACCAGCGTATGAGGTACGTAACAATGTAAATGAGCGCGGTAGCCGTCAGCACCCGTATATTCTCCGCCTTTATACCGTCGTCAATGGCGACTTGCATCAGGTGCGGCGACACAAGACCCGTGCCGGCGGTGACCAACATGGCCGCGAGCGCGATGCCAAGCTGCTTCTTGTACGGCAGGACGAATACCAGCGCCCTGCGAGTCAGCTTCGCATCGAATGCCTTGCCAAGTATTTCGTCGTCGTATATCGGTTTTGCCATACTAAGCCTCGGTCACCAGCAGCGAATCGGCAGTCAGGTCTGGAATTGCGCATCACTCGTCACTCCTCACGCATCACCCTCCTGGACGCCGAACTGCAGGCGGTAAATCTCGGCGTAAGCGCCATTCTTCGCCAGGAGTTCCTCGTGCCTGCCGCATTCGACAATTCTACCCTTGTCTAAAACCACAATCTTGTCCGCCCGCTTCACCGTTGAGAGGCGCTGCGCAATCACGAACGTAGTCCGCGACTCGGTCAGCGAGACCAATGCCTTCTGGATGAGCGCCTCCGTTTCCGTGTCAACGCTCGATGTCGAGTCGTCCAGTATCAGAATCGGCGGGTTCATAAGCAGGGCGCGGGCAATCGCCACCCTCTGCTTCTGGCCGCCGGAGAGATTCACTCCTCGCTCGCCGATCCTTGTTTCGTAGCCCTCTGGAAGCGACACGATGAAGTCGTGGATGTTCGCCGCCTTCGCCGCCTCGATTACCTCCTCTAAGGGTGCATCCGGCCTTGCATAGGCGATGTTCTCGCGGGCTGTGTCGCCGAATAGGAACGGCTCCTGCGAGACGATGCCTATTTGCCGCCTGAGCGATTCCAGCCTGTACTGGCGAATATCCACCCCATCTATCAGTATAGCCCCTTCGGTGACATCGTAGAACCGGGGCAAAAGATTGATTATCGTACTCTTTCCCGAGCCGGTTGCGCCGACGAGCGCCACCATCTCTCCCGGCCTGACTTCCAGGCTGACGTCGCTCAGCGCCCGGCTGCCATTGCCGTAGCTGAACGATAAGTTGCGAAGCTCGACGCGCCCGGTGCAGCTCGTCAATTCGATTTTGCCGTCCTTAAGGTGCGTCTCCGGATGGGTATCCAGTATCTCGAACACCCGGTCGGCCGATGCGACGGCATTTTGAATTATATCCACGACCATGCCCATTATGCGCACCGGCCAAATGAGCATCGTGAGGTACATGTTGAAGGCTACGAACTCGCCCAGCTTCAGATGATGGTGGACGACCTGCATTCCGCCGTACCAGAGGATGAATGTGGTGCCCACCGCCGCGATGAAGTCCATCATCGGGCTGTACAGCGCGGCCACGCGGGATGTAGCCAGCCGCCGCTCCAGCAGCTCGCGAGTTTCGCGCGCGAACTTGCCGATCTCATGCTCCTCTCGCGCGAAGGTCTTGACGACGCGAATTCCCAGGAGATTCTGCTGGATTGTCGTTGTCATCTTGCCGTGCTGATCCTGAAGAGCGGTGTACAGCGGCCGCATTCGCCCGCTGTACTTGAAGACGGCGGCAACCAGGAACGGCATGGCGGAGAGCGCGACCAGCGCCAGTCTCCAATTCATGTGCAGGCAGATGGGCAGTATCCCGGCGAAGATGAGCACATTGGTGACGAGGTGGATCAGGCCGTTGCCAAGGAACGCGCGCAGTGCGTCAACGTCCGTAGTGGAGCGGGATATCAACTGCCCGGTTTCCGCTTCGTCGTGGTAGCTGAACGACAGCCGCTGGATGTGATCGAACAGCCGGTTCCGGATATCGTAAACGGTTCGCTGGGCGACGTATTCCGTCAGGTAAATCTGGCCGAAGTTGAAAATTCCCTTAACTACCACCAGGCCGACTATCCCGGCTGCGTAGTACGGCAGGAGATCGTATTGCTTCAGCTCGATGCATTCGTCAATGATGCGCTGCACGACCTGCGGCAAGAACAGGAATATTCCGGCGCCGGACAGCGCGCACACGAGCGTCAGAAACGTCCAGTGCCAGTATCTCCTGGCGTAACCCAGCAATCTCCGGATGGTGCGCATGGTAACACCCCGATTGGCCGCACATGGCCCTAATAAACCTGTTCAGCGAGCAGCGTCGTAGTCCTCCCCGAAATTCGCAATGGGGAAAACATAGAGCAGCGGCATTTGACACGCCCCGACTCTTGTGGTACCATTTCCTCCAGCTTTTGCAGATTTCCCAATGCTTTGAAGGGTGTACGACAAGTGATTTCCGAGCTTCCTATCGAACGGCAAATAGAGATACTCAGGCGGGGCGCGGTCGAGATCATTCCTGAGGACGAGCTTCGCACGAAACTGAGGAAGTCGCAGAAGACCGGCGTTCCGCTGAAGATCAAGCTGGGGCTGGACCCGACCGCTCCCGATATACACCTGGGCAACGCCGTCGTGCTCCGAAAGCTCCGGCAGTTCCAGGATCTCGGCCACGAGGTCATCGTCATCATCGGCGATTTCACCGCGAGCATCGGCGACCCAAGCGGCGCGTCGGTCACCCGGCCCCTTCTTTCCCCGGCGGAGATCGCCGTCAACGCCAAAACGTATGAGGAGCAGTACTGCCGGATCCTGGACCCGTCGAAGACCAGGGTCGTATTCAACAGCGAGTGGCTCGGCAAGCTCGATCTGGCGGACATTATTCGCATAGCATCGAGGACCACCGTCGCCCGCGTGCTCGAGCGGGACGACTTTGCGAATAGACTGGCGTCCGGGCGTCCCATCGGCTTGCACGAGATTCTTTATCCGGTTTGCCAGGCGTATGACTCTGTGGTTCTGGAGGCCGATGTCGAGCTCGGCGGCACGGATCAGAGATTCAACATACTCATGGGCCGTGATCTGCAGGAGCAGTTCGGCCAGGAGCCGCAGATCGCCATGTTCATGCCGCTGCTAGTCGGCCTGGACGGCGTGCAGAAGATGAGCAAATCCCTGGGGAACTATGTTGGCATAACCGAGCCTCCGAACGACATGTTCGGCAAGGTGATGTCAATCCCGGACAACCTGATGCTTCAATATTTCGAGCTCTGCACGGACGTGCCTATGGCGGAGGTCCGGGAGGTCGAGGCCCGTCTAGCGAGCGGCAAACTTCACCCTATGGATGTGAAGAAGCGCCTCGCACGTGAGATCGTCACGATTTACCACGGCGCAGAGGCCGCGCAGGCCGCCCAGGCGGAGTTCGAAAGAGTATTCAGCGCCCGCGAGCTTCCCTCCGAGATTCCATACAGGATCATACTCACATCTGACCTCCAGAATGGGCGAATCTGGGCTCCGAGACTCCTCACCGTGACGGGGACCGCCGCCTCGAACAGCGAGGCCCGTCGGTTAATCGCGGGAGGAGCGGTCAGTCTTGACGGCCAGAAGGTCACCGATCCGAACGCCGAGGTCGAGGTTAAGGAGGGGCAGGTCCTGAAGGTTGGCAAGCTCAGGTTTGCCAGAATACACATAGAGGAAAAGGACGGACCCGCGATAGACTTATGACTTTGACAGGCATTATCGAGCTGGGCTGAGCGATTCCCAGTATTAACTGTGGAGTTGAGCCGCGGCAATCGCCACGAAGTCGCGAAGTCAACGCATTTCCTGCCCGCCGGTGACGTTGAGCGCCTGCCCGGTCATATAACTCGCCTGGTCCGAGGCGAGGAAGACCACCACATTCGTCACATCCTCGTACGTGCATCCCCGGCCGAGCGGGACCTGCTCCTCGTATTTGTGGCGGACCTCTTCCACCGTCATGTGCCAGCGCTCCGCGTACTGCTCGTAAAGGCTGTCAACCCATAGGGGCGAGTCGAGCAGGTTGCCGGGGCAGACGGCGTTTACGCGGATGCCAGCCGGCGCGAGTTCGAGAGCGAGGCTCTGCGTAAGGCCGATGCCGCCGAACTTGCTCGCGGCGTAGGCGGAGTTCTTGAAGCTGCCCCTCTTGCCCGATTTGGAGTTGATCTGGATGATGACGCCGCTTCTGCGGGGGATCATGGCCTTCGCCGCCTCGCGGGCACAGATGAAATAGCCCACCAGGTTGACATCAATGACCTTGCGCCAGTCGGCGGTGGCGAACTCGACCGCCTCTCCAGCCCTCAGGATGCCGGCGTTGCAGACCATTATGTCCAGCTTGCCCAGTTCCTTAACGGCCGCCTGAACCATATCGGCGACCTGCTGATCGTCGGTCACATCCACCTTCACCGGTATCGCACGGACGCCCGATTCGGCCTGGATATCCTTTGCCACGGCCTGAGCGGTATCGAAGTTGATATCCGCGACGACGACGTTCGCTCCCTCGGCGGCCAATCTCCGCGCGACAGCCTCGCCCAATCCCTGCCCCGCACCGGTGACGATGGCGGCCTGGCCTGATAGGTGTTGATGTTTGCGTTCGGTCATTTTTTCACTCCCTGCTTCGCGCCTAAATCTTGAGCATACTCCTCAGAAGCTCTTCCTCTGCTTCGCGGTTCCAGAACATGCCGTCGGTGAGCCTGGCGTGGACGTTCGGCAGGCGGTCCTTCAGATCGGAAACCGCGGTAAGCTCCAGTCCCCTGACCTGCGGGTAAATGACGATCTTGCCTGGGAACCGGCCTTCCTTCGCCGCGAGCATCCCGTCCCACGAGGCCTCGATCCCGCCGATGGCGGCGACCGAGGTATTAGTCGAGAGCCGGCCGGACTCGGCGGCGTCGAGCGTGTCTTTCAGATCGTCGAGCTTAGAGCCGCTGCTCCCGACGAAGCGAATCCGCCTCGTGTAAACGCCGGTCAGATCGAGGCTGACTATAGTACCTATGGGAACGCCGGCGAAGATGTTCATCAGGCCCTGCTCGGCAAGATGGGGCGCCGCCTCCTCGATCAAGGTGGGCACAGGGGCGAGCGCCACTATGTCGTCGAATCCCCTGCCGCCGGTGAACTCTCTCAGCAGGCGGCCGAAATCCTGCTTGCTCAACTCATTCGGATTGGCCGCATGGAATTCCACTCCCCGGCGCGCGGCGATCGGCGCGAACCGCTCCTTAACGCTGTTCAGGCGCTCGGTGTCAATGTCGGTCGCCAGCACCTTCGAAGGCCCGTTTTCCAGCTCGACGGCCCGCTGGATGTGCATCTGGCCCATCGGTCCACCAGCGCCGATAAACCAGGCTGTGCCGCCGGGTCGAAGCTCGCTCGTGATGCGGACAGGCTCGTAGGCGGTTCCGATATGGTGGCTCGTCGTGCCGATGTATGCGTGGTTCTGGTAATGGACTTTGCCCGCGTCAATCTTCACCGGCCTGTCGAGAGGCTGTGATGCGACTATGTTCATGATCCCGTCCTTCGCCAGGAATTGCGCGGCCTTTTCAACAACGTCCGCATTCGCGCCGAGCACGATGATGTCGTCGAAGCCGCCGTACCGGGCTGCGAACGCTTGAAAATCCAGGGATGCGGATGGGGGCGTCTCGACAAGCTCGAATCGCTCGGCCTCCGACCAGAACTTCAGTTGGTCGAGCATCGGCCAGTTGAGATCGGTTGCGATGACTTGCCTGGGGTCGGCGTCCAAATCCAGCGAGTAATCGCCGTCGTCGCCTGGTACGCCGATGATCCAGAGCACGCCGCCGGGCTTGACCGACGGGCGCCGGGCAATTCTATAGCTGGCGACCACGCAGGCCCAGGGCTCCGTCAGGGCGGCTTCCGCATAGCCGGTGGAGTCCGCAAGCGGGAGCAGGTAGCATCCCTCATCCCCGTTCAGAAGCTCCTTTGTGAGCACCTGATACTGGGTCTGCGCGCCCGCGAGGACGTATCCGAACGCCATGCTCTTTCCCTGGTAGAAGACATCGGCCTGTACGATGAACCGCTGCCCGATTCGGAACTTCTCCTTAAGCCGCTCGCCGATTCCGACAACTGTGACGGCGGCTTCGTGGCCGAGGGTGACGGGATCGTTTATCAGATCGCGGCCCGTAACGCGCGGATGCTGATTCCCCTGGACGATAACCTTGATGTCGCTGAAGCAGATGCCGACCGCATCCACGCGAACCAGGAGCTCATCCGGGCCGTATTTCGGCATTGGCAGCTCCACAGGCTTTCCGTCTTTGCCGAAGTTCTCTATCCCGGCGCCGTACAGGCGCCAGGTTAATATATTCTGCGGCAGGCCATACGCGACGTCCTTGTATGCCTGCAGGATATCCTTCATGCACATCCTCCGGATGCGTAATGCGTATTGCGTAATGCGTATTGCGTGACCTCAGAAACTGACCACTGGCGGCTACTTGCCCTCGATCAGCTTCTTCCGCTGCGCTTCGTCGGGGCGGGTGTGTATGCGCTCCACGTGCACCTTGGAAAGGTAATTCGGACCGCCGAACTGGAGCGCCCCCGCTAAAACCCTGGCCGTCTTGTCCCACATCATCGTGATGCTTTCGACCTCCTTCGGCGAGGCGCCGATTGCTATCAGGCCGTGGTTCTGCATGAGGATCGCTCTGGGCCTTTCTCCATTCTCCCCGATATAATCCGTCACAACCTCCCGGATCCTCCGAGCGAGCGGCACGCCGGGATCGGTGTATTCCACGTAGGCGGGAGCCGGCCCGCAGCAAACGATCTCGTCCGGGAACAGCCGCCCCTGAGTGGCATCGTACCACCCTTTCGAGCACAGGATGGAGTTCACCGAGATTGGGTGCGTGTGCCCGACGAAGCTCACCCCCGGCAGGCTGAGAAGGTACGCGTGGAACACGGTCTCTATTGATGGCATAAGCGCGGCCTTTGGGTCAACCATGGCGGCCTTCAGCCATTCTTTGATCTGCTCGTCGGTCAGCTCCGGATATTCGAGCATCTCCAGAACCTTGGCAAAGCCCACTTCCACAAAGCCGTCCGTGGAGATGGCGCCGAGCTGCGTTCCGCTCGCCTTTACGTAGAAAGCGTCGTCGCTGATCTTGGCTGAGGTATTTCCTTCGCCGAGGATAACCAGGCCGCACGGCTCCTCGCCCAGCCGGTGCGACATCTCGACTAGCTGCTGTAGAATCTCCTTTTTCGAAGCCATGGCAAACGCTTACCCTCCGAGCTGCTCTATTCCGAATCATTATAGCACGTGGGGGCAAGGGGAGACCATAGACCGTAGACTGTAGACCCCAAAAGGCCTTTCCGGGTCTGGGTCTCATCCGATGACTTCATACACTAGAGGCTGGGGATCAGGTGGTTTTTGGCTGAAGGTATACGCTGCGAGCGCCGACTCAGCGGCCAGGTCTGCCGATGCCCGATCCCTCGCATGGATTTCCGCGAGGGACTCGCCCTTGGAGATGTAGTCGCCCGTTTTCTTGAGGAGATAGACCCCAACCGACGGGTCGGGAGCCGCGCCCGGTTCTCCACGCCCGGCGCCTAGCGCATTCGCGGCATAGGCGATTCGGAGTGCATCCAAACGGGCAACGTAGCCGGTCGCTGGGGACTCGACTGTCTCCACGATGGTTGCAGCGGGGAGCAGCGAAGTGTCATCCACGACAGCCGGATCGCCACTCTGAGTCTCGATCAACTCGCGGAGCTTGGCGGCTCCACTGCCGTCTGCGAGAATTTTGCGGATGACCTGCTCGCCCTCCGCGCGCGTCGTGGCTTTACCGCCGAGAGCGAGGCCGATGCCGCCAAGGACCGCGCATAGCTCGACCAAATCATCAGGGCCATAGCCTTCCAGCGTCTCAACGGCCTCTTTAACTTCCAGGGCGTTCCCGACTGCGCGGCCAAGCGGCTGCTCCATGTTGGTGATCGCCGCGACGGCGGCCTTTCCAACCTGCCTTCCGATTTCCACCATAGCCCGTGCGAGCTCCACGGCTTCCTGGACGCTCTTCATAAATGCGCCGGAGCCGGCCTTCACGTCCAGCACGATTGCATCCGCCCCGGATGCAATTTTCTTGCTCATAACGCTCGCAGCAATGAGGGGCACACAGTCAATGGTGGCGGTGATGTCCCTGAGCGCGTAAATCTTCTTATCGGCGGGCGCCAGCTCGGCGGTCTGCCCGGCGATTGCAGCCCCGATGCGCCTCACCTGATCCACTATTTGCTCCGGCGAGAGGTTCACAGAGAAGCCGGGGATCGCCTCCAGCTTATCCAATGTGCCGCCGGTATGCCCCAGAGACCGCCCGGACATCTTGGCGACAGGCACTCCGGCGGCCGCGAGCAGAGGCACGAGCACCAACGTGGTCTTATCCCCTACTCCGCCGGTGCTGTGCTTGTCCACCTTGACGCCGGGAATCGAGCTGAGGTCGAGCGTCCGGCCCGAACGTACCATCGCCATGGTAAGATCGGCGGTCTCCCCGGCGGTCATGCTGCGGAAATAGACCGCCATAAGCCACGCAGCCATCTGCGAATCCGGTATCTCGCCCTGCGCGTACCCGCCGACGATGAACTCGATCTCCTCCGGCGCAAGCGCCTCACCGTTTCGTTTTTTCAGGACGATGTCACACGCGCGCATCTCACAACACCACCTACCTTGATAAGCCCCGGCTGTCGGACAGCCTATAAACCATTTTCTACAGCCGCGGACAAATTCCTCAGCGACGATGGCCAGCGGTTTGACACATCAACATATCAACCCGCACTGCCGGCAGGATTATACCAAGCTGTATAGAACAGTAGGCCGTTAGAAACTGCTGACGGGGAGCTGCAAGCAATGGCCCTTAAGTCACACATAGCCATCTTCGACAACCACGACGGGGCCTATTACCTCTGGAAAGACGCTGCTATTACAGACGCGGCGGTTATCCATGTTGACGCTCACCACGACCTGTTCGAAAACCCTGACCTGCGGGTACCATGTATCTCCGACTATCTTCGTTGGTCGCTGAGGGAAGGCATAGCGCGCGAAATCTACTGGGTGGTTCCGGATCCCGCCTGGGAATCGCAGTCAGGCCGGGAAAGCATACGCACCCATCTGAAAATTCTTGCCATAACCAGCGGCGGCGGGCGATACTGGTTCAAGCCCGACGAACGGATGGGCCAGGTCATGCTGTACGGCCGAGGGGTGACGGCTTGCTCCCTCCAATCGCTTCCTCCAGTGGACGCCCGATTGCTGCTGGATATTGATGTTGACTACCTGCTCCTAAAAGAGCCTACCGCCAGCAGTTGGCACGACGTACCTGACAGGCCGTGGATATGGCCCGGCGACCTAGCCTGTGAACTTGCCGATCTCTCCCACAGAGCCGACAAGGTGACCATCTGCTACTCGGTGGAAGGAGGATATACACCCGTTGTCTGGAAGCACCTTGGGGACGATCTGGCGGCAATCCTGGCCGCAGACCGACCCGATCGCGCATTAGCTTATGCAGAGTTAAAAAGGGGCATGGCCGAAGCCCTGCTGGATGGCGATGCGACCAGACATGCGGAACTCAGACAAGCCGCTGAAGATAAAAACCCACACGACGCTTCTTTGTACCAGTGGCGCGCGCTCGCGAACCTGCATGCCGGCAAGTTGGTAGAAGCCAGAGAAGCTTACTCTCACGCGGTTGAACTCGATGCCGCCTACAGATGCTCGATCGGCGCGGTCGGGCTGGTTCTCGAAGCTCGCGGGGATCTCGAACGAGCGGAGAAAGTGTATGCAGAAGCGGTAGATTTAAACGAGCGGGACGCGCTCGGGTGGTACGGCCTCGGCAGGATCGCTCTTCGCAAAAACAACCGGTCTGCCGCCAAGATGAGCTTAGAAAAAGCCTCGTCGCTTCCCGGCGCGTCGGCAGAAGTCCACCGGGAGCTCGCCATGCTGGCCGAAGCAGAAGGAGATAAGAAAGAAGCTTTAAGTCAATACCGCGCTTATCTCAGCCTATCACTCACAGGCCGGTCGCTGGAACGTCCGGTTACCGCTGTACGGCACAGGGATCATCGAAGTCCATTCTGGGCTGAAGGATACTCCGCCCTGGCAAGGCTCTACTTCGCGCAGGGGAACTCACGCCTCGCCATAAACTGCTGTTCTCAGGCGCTGAGACTTATGAACCCCCGCCTTTACCACACCGCGCGACCGATCTTGCGGAGAGCTGCCGGGGCGGCCAGCGTGTCCGCTTCGCAGGTTGTAGTTTCCATTGCAGGATCGCTCGCTGTCTTCGCAAGACTGGGTGCAGAACGCCTTTGCCGTAAGATTAGGGGGAGGCTCAAAGCCATCGGGCGCCAACGGGTCCCCTCGGGACGAGCCGGCATCCGCATTTGCCCTCCTATTTCGATTCGCAAAGCCCCGGCTTCCGCTAAGAAACCCTAACAAAAAAAACAAACCCCTCGCCACTTCTATCCAACGCCGGTTGCCGCCTCGCTTGCAAAGCTCGTCCCGACCGGCCAGGGGTCCAAGCCGAAGAGGTCGGCGATTGTAGCGGCGATGTCGGCGAAGGTCTTCCGCTCGCCCAAGTTCACGCACCGGGCCGCGCTCTTTCCCCATACGAGGAGCGGAACCTTCTCCCGCGAGTGGTCGGTGCTCGGAGTTGTAGGATCAACACCGTGGTCGGCGGTTAACACCAGGAGGTCATTCGGCCGCATCGCCTCCTGAATTTCCGGCAGGCGCCCGTCGAACTCCCGAAGGCCGAACGCGAACCCCTTCGGGTCGTTTCGATGGCCGTACAGCGTGTCGAAATCAACGAGGTTCGAGAAGATCAGCCCCGGCCCGGCGGCATTGATAGCGGCAACAGTCTGGCGGATGACATCCAGGTTGCCCGCCGAATGAATCGCCTCGGTGATCCCCCGATATGCGAAGATATCGCCGATCTTCCCGATGCCGATTACGCCGTACCCGGCGCTGCAAAGGGCATCGAGGACAGTCGGGCGAGGCGGCGGGACCGAGAAGTCCTTCCTTCGCTCTGTGCGCCGGAAATTCCCCGGTTGCCCGACGAATGGACGCGCGATAACGCGGGCGACGTTGTGCCCGCCGGTCAAAATCCGCCGAGCCTTCAGGCACATATCGTACAACCGCTCGACCGGGATGATTTCCTCGTGGGCTGCGATCTGGAAGACGCTGTCCGCAGAGGTGTAAACGATCGGCTTGCCGGTGCGCATGTGCTCCCCGCCTAGCTGCTCGATAATCGCGGTGCCGGAAGCCGGGTAATTACCGACAACCTCCCGTCCGATGGCCTTCTCGAATACCCCAATGATTTCCTTCGGGAAGCCGTGCGGGTAAACGGGAAATGGGCGCTCCGTAATCAGTCCGGCTATCTCCCAGTGGCCGATGATCGTGTCCTTGCCCTTGGACTTTTCGAGCATAACGCCGTGGGAGGCTGTGCAGTCCGCCGAAGGTGGCACGCCCGGAATCGGGGACAGGTTGCCCAGCCCCATGAGCTGCAGATTCGGGAGGTCAAGGCCGCCGAGCGCCCGCGCGGTGTTGACGAGCGTGTTGCTTCCCTCGTCGCCGTATTCCGCCGCATCGGGCATGGCTCCGACGCCCGCTCCGTCGAGGACGATGATGATCAGGCGATCAATTACACGACCTGCTCCGATTGCAGGCACCTCCTCAGGCCAATGTATGCAGAAGAAAGGCTGTCTATGCGGCGCGCTCTTTTCCGAAGAGGCTTCGCAGATATTTCAGTGCCGCTGTCTCCAGTTGGCCTATATGGACATATTAGACACCGCACCGAGTCTTCCTGTCTCCGGCATCCCAGGCGCTTTGACAGTGTGATCCCTAGCAATCAAACCGCCGGTGTGCTACAATAGTCAGTGGTTGCGTATATCTAGATTAAGAGGTGGACAACAATGAAATACCGCCCCCTCAGCGCCTTATTTCTGCTCGCAGCGAGCATGTTGGTCTCTGCATCGGCATGGTGCGCAAAGCCCGGAAACGTCCTGGTAATCATCAACGATAACAGCCCTGCTTCGTGCGAGATCGGAACCTACTATGCCGCAAAGCGCAAGGTCCCCGCGAAGAATGTGGTTCACATCAAGTGCATGACGAAGGAGGCTATAGATATTCCAGAGTACCAGAACCACATCGAAAAGCCTGTGAAGGCTCACCTCGCAAAGAAGGGTTTGAGGAACTACGTAGATTACCTCGTCCTTACAAAGGGCGTGCCCACGAGGCTCGGCAGGGGCTGGTCTGTTGACGGGCTGCTAATGTGCATGGACCTGAACCTGAGCCTCGAAGACCCCAAGTTCAATGTAACGAATCCATACTTCGGGCAGAAGGAGCATTTCTCGCACGCGGAGTACGGTTTCTACCTCGCTACGCGCCTTGACGGGTACACAGCAAAAGATGCGAAGGCGCTCGTGGACCATGCGCTTGCGGCTAAACCGCAGAAAGGGGTTTTTCTCCTGGACGCGACGCCCAAGCGCAACACGGCAGGCTACGTCATGATGAACCTCGCCATTAAGCAGGCGCACGATTTGATAGTCAAAAAGGGCTATGAGACATATTTCGACGATCAGCCGGAGTTCGTCGGCGGGCGCACGGGCCTGATGGGCTATTTTTCATGGGGAAGCAATGACGCCGCCTTCGACGTGGCCAAATACAAATCAAACAGGTTCCATCCCGGCGCGATCGCCGAAACACCCGTTTCCAGCAGCGCCCGGACATTCGAGCGAGCGACCGGCGGGCAGTCGCTGATCGCGGATTTGATAGAAGCCGGCGTTACCGGAGTGAAAGGATATGTATGCGAGCCCACCCTCGGCGCAATCGCCGATCCTAAAATCCTCTTCGACAGATACCTTTCCGGCTTCAACCTGGCCGAGAGTTTCTACATGGCCTCACGCCTCATATTCTGGCGGGATATCGTGATCGGCGACCCGCTCTGCGCACCCTACGCGAACCAGAGGTAGACTTGATCCGCATAAGCACTCGCAATTTGACAACCCATCCCAAATATGATATACAACCCTCGTGGGACAGAAAGCTGTGTCGGTCACCCAGCCCGATACCAGAAAGGGGAACGCCCGATGCCAGATAGAGTAGATGTGACGGAATTGTTGGACAAAGTCGTTGACATGAATGCCTCGGACATGCACATGCTCGCCGGAGAACCGCCAACCCTCAGGGTCCACGGCCGCCTTCACAAGCTTGAGGAGTATGGTCAACTCACACCCGAGCAGACCGAGCAGTTTATGAGGGATGTATCACCCGCAAGGTCCCAGGCCGAGATCGAGGAAGTGCAGGGAGCGGACTTCGGCTTCTCCTTCGGCGACCGGGCGCGGTTCAGGGTCAGCATTTTCATGCAGAAGGGCTCTGTGTCGCTGAATATGCGCCTCATCCCCTTTAAACTGCTGTCGTTCGAAGAAATCGGGCTGGACAAGCGCCTGCAGAGACTACTATACGCGCCGAGAGGGCTGTTTCTGGTGACAGGGCCGACCGGCAGCGGCAAGACTACAACCCTGGCCACAATGGTAGACTACATCAACGAGCACCGGGACTGCCATATCATCACCATCGAGGACCCAATCGAGTACTATCATACGCCGAAGAAATCCATCATCACCCAGCGAGAGGTTGGAAACGATGTGCCTTCGTTCGCCATCGGAGTCATCAAGGCCCTTCGCCAGGACCCCGATGTGATTCTAGTGGGCGAAATGCGCGACCTGGCGACAATATCGGCGGCGGTCACGGCGGCGGAAACAGGCCACCTGGTATTCTCAACGCTCCACACCACAGGCTCAGCCAGAACCGTTGACCGAATCGTGGACGTCTTTCCCTTCGATCAGCAAGAGCAAATCCGGACCCAGCTCAGCGGCAACCTCATATGCGTTTTATCCCAACTTCTTCTGCCTAAAAAGGATGGGCAGGGGCGAGTGGCGATCTTCGAGACAATGGTCGCAACGCCGGCCATCCAGCACCTGATTCGCGACAAGAAGACCTACGCAATCTTCTCCGCAATCCAGACCGGCCAGCAGCTCGGAATGAACACGCTCGACCACTCGCTGTGGGATCGGTATCAAAGGGGCATGATTGACCGGAACGAGATGCTCAGGGCTGCGGAGAAACCTGAGGAGCTGCTCGAAAAGCTGGGCGAGCGCAAACCCGAAGCCAAGACCTGACAGACCCGGCGGGAGGTAAGCCCGGAATTTGTCCGGCGACAAACTATCAACCCTATACCGCCCATCTATCTGAAATTGTGCCGGGTCCATCAGCCACGGAGGTATACAGCTTAGAGAATTGCAATAAAACCAGTAATTTTACCAGTTGACAAGTGCCCGTTCCGGTAGTACCCTAGCCTAGAGGAGATTAGGTCACAATATCGCTGTCTCGCCCATGGCGATGGGAAGGCTGCCCCAGACGCTGAGAAATAGATGGCCGGAACCCACGCCTGACAGCCGCCCGGTCTCTGAACTTGGGAAGGAGCAAAAAGAGTACCACGTTCGAGAACAAGGGCAGGAGGCATGCAAACAAGAATGTCAAGGGCTTCGTTGGTCATCATATTCGTCCTCGCACTACTGTTGGCGGGCATCGCTTCGTCCAACGCGGTGGTATATCAACCCGTACCGGGCGGTGCGGCGTCGGGCTACGTAACCGTGTACGACCTCAGTTGGGGCGCGGAATACGGCTATGCGAGGATAGCGTACTGGTACTGGCACGACCTGGCGACAAGTTACTGGCATTACGCATATCGGGTATACAACAACGAGTTCTTCGGCACCCCCACAAACCTCAATGACGATTATCACTTCGGCTGGCTGAAACCCACCGACCTGGGGAAGAAAGATTATACCCCCGGCATCCTCGACTACGATACTATCCACAAGTTTGCTGTTAAGCTCGATCCCGACAACAACAAATTCGGCCCGCCAGACTTAGTGATCCTTGATACACAAGCCGGGTCCTCCGCCGGCGGCGGCCCTTGGGGACATTCTCCAGACCCGAAGAATATCGGCGTGGACTGGACCGTTTCACTGGGCAGCGGTACGCCGCTCCCGATTGCGCCAACCCTGCATCAGTGGAAGAAGGTGAGTGGGGACTACCAATGGACGTCCTACGCCGACGGGCAAACATCGAGAGCCGACGGCACCGACGCCCAGTACTTCGAGATCGCAAGCATATGGGCGCCGGGATGGACGACCGCCTCGATCTCGGCCGGCGTCAGCGCTCAAGCTGTGGGACAGGTTATCGGACCGGTAGAGGTAGTAATACCCGAGCCATCTTCGCTAATGGCGCTGCTGATGGGATCGGGCCTCGGCGGGTTGGCGGTTCTCCGCCGGAGACGCAGCCTGCCTAAATAAGGCAGCATCCATCTTTATCCCCCATCTCGTGCGGAAGGGAATCCGCTAGCCGGTTTTGCGGTGTTGACGGAGGTGAGGACTATAACGAAATAACCAGCTATTAGAGACGAGTGCGAATATATGACAAAGCAAACGTGTTTCCTGTTCAAAAGCGGTAAACCTCTCAATTCTGGGAAAGGAGTGGAAAATAAATGTTTGGGTACAGGTTTATAACCATTTGTTGTGTTTTGCTCGTA
>Ga0315291_10003064_pt1 | contig 21620 bp, 45 predicted proteins | sample YL17G12_20_MG_FD_203070 | JGI IMG/M metagenome (GOLD analysis project Ga0315291, IMG submission 203070) | Sediment microbial communities from Yellowstone Lake, YNP, Wyoming, USA - YL17G12_20 | ecosystem: Environmental > Aquatic > Freshwater > Lake > Sediment | place: USA: Wyoming | collected... | reverse complement strand
CAAAAATCCCAATTTATTATAGAAGAACGTGACATGCCCCTTATTGAGGGTGAATTTTTCAGGAATACTTTGCAATATTCTATTCGGAGATTTAGTTCGAAGGCTACGTCTCAATGCAGCCGGCACCATTGTTATTTCTCGGAGCTCTGCGAGTAAATGCATCCGAGTTAATATTTTTGGATCTAGGTCTGAATTGATTCTAGTCACACTGCTGTCCAAATTTCATCGAAGCCTTCTTCCTTGGTTGGCATCTCAAATGATTTGATCATCTCTTCTAACACATTAGCTGGAATATGTTTCCCTGGACGAGATCCTAGACGTCGTGCAAGTTCAATGGTGTCGGGAATAGGGAACACCACCGCGATTTTATAATAATCGGGTAGCATATTGAATTTTTTCTTACGAGATCCGATAGATGTTGAAGTTTGATCCCAGATAATATCTGATCCCTTTGCACGAGCCTTAATGACCTCATCAGCCATTAATTTTACAGCGGTAGGCATGAATTCCTTAAAAACTTCAGAATAAGTCAAATTAACTTCTCGAGCATAGGCTTCAACGAATTTATCAGTTGAAATGTATGCACAGTCTTTGGCCCATTCTTGGTTTGACGCCCAAGTGGATTTACCACTACCGGGCACTCCAACCAGAACAAAAAGTTTCGCCATTTTAATAATCGTTTCTAAATTTTAGCCATGAATCAATCCCACGCTCTTCATTCTCATCATAGGTCCAACCCAAAACTTTCATCATTTTGTGTTTGACTCGGAGATTGGGAATCCTGCAACGTTCAGTATCTTGAAATCCCATCATGATCCCAACTTCCGCCACCGCTCCGCTCCTACATAATCCTGCAAAACAATGGACAATGACATTCATTTTGTTCTCAAATGCATGCTGGAGTAACTTTACCAATTCAGTTGCTTGCTCATCAGTGATTCCAAATTCATCAACATTATCATCAGTATCTTCAATATCGAGGAATTCAAACTGATGAACTTCCTTAAACGTATGTGCGGGAGTCGGCAGCCAACTAGCAGGGTCTGAAATTTGAATCAACATGCTGTTAACACCTGGGTCGTGATGAAATTTTGCAGGTATATCAGCAGCCGCACAATTTTCTATAAAATGTTCCATAATTAATTATAATACTTTATTGTTTTCCTGTCAACTTCAAAAGAAACATGGTTACATCAGGGCCATCGAGCAGAATTGTTTCTGATGGGTACTTTAAAGATTCCCCGCGCCATCTTCGGCCATCAAGACGAGTGATGGATAACATTTTGGGATTAATTTTTTTAATTGTACCAATCATCAATGTGTTATTATCTGATGTTGCGACAAAATCCCCCACTTTGAGCTCTCTTCCTAATTTATCTCTTCGAGATTGACTAGGTTTTTCAGTTACTGCCATTGATTTGAATTCCCAAAGTTTCTGGCGAGTGATCTAAAAATAAACCTTCAGATCTTTCATAAAAATATGCATCTTCATCATTGATTGTAATACTAAGATCACTGTGCATAATATCGTAGTCTTTAAATGAATGATCGAATTGATTATAAACTCGTAGCATAGGCTTACCGAATACAAATATCAAAACCCCATTCACACCATTAGCTGATCTTGTCTTCATATATTTTCCAATTGTTAGTTTCGTCATCCCAATGCCGTGTATCATATTGCGTGAAAATAAACGAATAGGAAAATAACCCTATGGTAAAGGCCAATCCCGCATGATCTTGACGAAACGACCACGAAAACCTAAATTCAAATAAGGTATTGCCATCCTTATATATTTGTATTTCGCATGCTTTATTTTTGGCATATATCCAAGATTTTGCGAGCAAGTTTCTAAATGACTCATTATTTCCCCATGGATTAACAAGTTGCATACTAAGATAAATCATTTTGATATTCTTTGAAATATTCAAACATGCGTACATGAAAATCACGTCGCACAGCTTCTACTAACCGAGCATCTATATCAAATCCAGACGCCCCAGCCTCTTCGATAATTTGCGAGGCTTCAAAATCCCTGCATACACCACCTTCAATAATATCGAATAATGGTGTCCCTAATTTGTAAACAGGTTTCATATCTTAAACCCCACACTTATTAATTCACCCATTGCTCGCATCCCTTCTGAACGAGATATATCGATTCGTTCAATTCCGCCATTTGAAATTCTATCACTAATGTCCTTTGCTTCTTTTAGCCCAAGCCCGGTCACTGCTCGAATTGCTTTAATTCTTGCAATTCGATCTGAATAGTTTTCATCTATACCATAAATGGTAATTTGATTTCCGGTATGACCAGATATCATTGCGAAAAAAATCGCACCTTTAACTTCGAGGTCAACAGTGGTCATTATTGAATCCCACAATTTAATACCTTCATCAGAACCGTATGCGTTAGTAATACTACGTACAAACATAATACCAGCACTAACAATCTCGGATCGGTGGTCTTCAGGAATCATTTTGATCTTTCAATAAAACTGGTTCTTTGTCTGGCGATAATTCATATATTCTTAAATTTCTTGGATTCAAGGTGATTGTCCTTCCATAAAGAAACGCCTCGTGCTTCGTAGCAAAGCATCGCATTTTAGATATGTCCAATTGTGACCGCCAAAATACAGTTACCATGTACATATTAATTCTTTTCTTTCAATAAAAACTTGTTCGAAATGCATTTGAGTGATGCCCTAACCTCGTTACATTTGTAAACCAATCCTTCACGTTCCGGGCCCACAATATCACCCATTACGCTTTTGCCCTCAGCGCCAATTAGCATAAGTTCGATAGAATCTTTTAATTCACATTTTGAATGGAGCACAGGAACATGTTTTAATTTCCATCCCTCCACGAATTGTTTCCTCTCCATGGGAGAAAGGTATTGATGATCGTTAATGTCGTATATATCAAAAATATAAAATTCTTGACCCTTCATTTTGTATGGATTTCCTTGTATTCCTTCCCCAATTAATTCTCCTTGTAGGGCATAGTTTCCACCATTATCCTTCAATATTTCTTCAAGCCCGTAATTGCGGGCAACCCTCCATAACGAATTACCTTCAGTTTCTCTGAGTTGCCAATTTCGACCGCAAACACCAAATTCACTGTCTTTTGAAAATACCGTCATGGATGTACCATCAAGTTTCTCGGTTACTTCCCATGTAGGATTTTCTGATTTCCATAACTTGAATTCAACAGAAAGATTTTGAATGCGCTCTTGGTCAGTCCTTGAAATCCAAGATGGAAATGAACCTTCAACCTCTCCGGCCAATTGGGCGGGGATTGGAGCTTCCCATTTTTGGATATTTAGAAACTCAGTCACATCATCTCCAAAACCGAGGGAAACGACAGCACCCATCAACACATCAAACGGAAGGATTAATCCTTGGCTCAATTGCCCCCGTAGTTTAACTGTACGAAGACGTTCACCCCTTATGCCATTATATTCGCGAGGCTCGTGACCTTTTGAAAGGAATGGCGCAAGTTCATGGGGGAGCCAAGAATCAATTTCGCAGTAGACCATTAAATCACCTGCCTTAAAATCACCTTTTTGAACCACTACAGTCCAGCCATCCACCACAGCACATTCGATGGCATCTGCTCCTTCGATGGGGCGAATGCTTTCAATTTCTCTTATTGAGGCTAATTTTCTCATGATATCATTTAATTTTATCTGGACATAGAAAACCGGAATGAGTTACTAAACGTTCTGCGATTTCAAATGCATATTGCTCGGCCATTTCCATGATTTCTTTACTTTTTCCAACGTTATGGATAAACATCCAGTCTCTAGCACGACCTCTTTCCATTTCGGCAAAATTTGCCCATGAAAAGTTGATCCCTCTATATTTTGGATTTGAAAACAATGCAAAATCACTCGCAACATTTGCGTACACAACATTTGCAATCTCAAGTCGTTTTTTGCTGGAACTCATATCTCTCTTTATCGGGTTTACGTTTTATTATAACATGCCACCCACAATCCGTCAACCTGGCAAAAATCCAAATATCCAAGTCATACATGGCCCCATTTATCAGGCGGTCTCACATACCAGGTTTTACCATCGTCGATGCCGCCGGAGTCGAAAAATTCTTTTCTCAACTTCATGAGTTCATTATACACCATGCTTGGATACAAGCCACCAATCAAGGTATAGTAAGTCTCTCTAAGACCAAGAAATTCCTCTTTGATTTGTTCAGGCGTTTTCATTGCAATCACCAACTGTAATATATAACTATTGAATCTTTTCCAACATATTTTTGCAATTCATTAAGGGCTTCGACTAAAGGCTCCACCCAATCACCACGTTTCTCTCTGACGTAATCTACCCAATCTTCATTATTGCCTAAATAAACGGTACTCCAACAATCATTATGTACATCATTATCCACCATATCAAGCCAAACATGCCAAAAATTTTTGTAATCGCCGCCGACTATTTTATGATAATCATGAAAATACTCATCGTCAAATCCCATTGCATTTGATAGAAATTTTTGTACTTTAAACCAATCATAATATTCTAATATTTTCGATTTCAACATCATTCAACTCCAAAATGTTCTTTAATAGCAATGGCACAGTCTACTGGCGTAAAGTCCTGGTCTTCTGTTGCCTTCCAATATGAATACTCCTGCTCGTTGCATACCTTTACACATTCCTTCACAAGCAGCTCAGCAAACTTTCTATATTGAAAATCATCATAATGAACTCCGTGTAGAAATTCAAACCTTGCTCCGGCCTGCACCATTAGTTCATCGATTATTTCGTTCATCATTATTCGATTCCGAAATGATCTAGGATCTTGTCTCGCAGTTGGTACGAGGAGATTTGCACCTCATCGACCAATTCACTGTTTTTAGTAATGACATAATCTTTTGCAACATCAGCGCATTCGTTCACAATCAACTCAGCGAACTTATCTCTTGTTTTGTATATTGTGTTAACCCAAACTTTACCGTCAGCATCAACATGCCGTTCTTCTGCCTGAGTCCAAAGTTGTTCAATTCGTTCATTCATTATTTAACTCCAAAATGTTGTTTCAACTGTTGCCATTCTTGATCTTCCATCAGACCGACATTATCAATAATCCAATTAAATGTTTCTCGCATAATCAACTCGGCGAACTTTTCCTTGTCAAATACTGAAGAGGTTGCATCCCAATCACGTTCATGTGGAACCTCAACATACGCCTGTTCAATAAGTTCTTTAATTCGTTCGTTCATTCTTAAACTCCATTGAGATAAGGCAAATCGAAATTTTCAAGGATGGCATCTCCACAATCAGAAACATCGGACGCTTCCTCCCCAACACGATATGCAATCTTAGCACATTCTCTAACAATCAACTCGGCAAAGGTATCTGGATCTAATTCACGATAAGAACCACCGAGTCCTTCTACACCGGTTGTCCTCATTGATTGCTCCATTAGTTTGCGAATTCGCTCGTTCATAGTCCGAGCCTCCCTAAAATATTGCCCAACCACAATAAACCTAAACCAAGCATAATGATGCCAACGATTAATAGTTTGATTTCAGTTCTATTCATTCTTTAATTCCAAAATATTTCATCAATCCTTGGTGTAAAAACATCGCATTAACTTCAACTGGATTATGTTTTCCGGGACCTTTGTCCATTTCCTGTGCCATAGTAATCATCGGCACAGAACATTCTTCGATAAGCAACTTGACGAAATGTTCAAACTGCTCCTTAGAATACATCTCCCTATCTGGATAAGGGAATGACCATGGTTTAGGCATTAGTTCTTTAATTCGTTCGTTCATCATTCAACTCCGAATTGATAGAGAATTACATCCTTGACAAGAAGCCCCGGATGTTCACTCGTCTGCCATTTATTTGCAATATCAGCACATTCTCGAACAATCAACTCAGCAAATTTGTGCAGGTCTCTAGTAATGATAACCGCTGTATCCACACCGTGGTGCTGTGGATGTGGCTCGAATTTGATATTAGCTTGTTCAGCAAGATTCTTAAGCAGGTTGGCCATCATTCTCTCCCGAAAAATTCTTTTATTCTATTCTGAACAGCAGTTGCCGCAGCATATGATAAGTCGCTGCTTTCGTCTCGTAATACATCACGAACGCATTCAGTGGCATGGTCGATTATTAGTTCTGCAAACTTTTGTTCACGTTCCCATCGATCACTTTGAGCATTTTCTTCCAACCATTCGTCGGTTTGGATAATAAGTTCTCTAATTCGATTATTCATTCTACCACCCGCAATACTTTAAGCCATCTAATGAAATCCTTTTGCTTCCACTTATTGGTCTTTATCCACTCGTAGACTTTTTCGATAGGAATATCGGCAATGTGGTCATCAGCAATGTGGCCATGTTTAATATGATCCGCCTTGAATGATTTGAAGTTCACCTGAGGTTGATTTGTAGAAATCTGATCCATCATTCAACTCCAAAATGTTCCTTAATGAGTCCACTGTAAGTGCTCGCCGGCGCTCGGTGATCACTTGCGTCTTTTGCAACATTCGCACATACTAAAACAATAGTTGTAACAAAGTTTACAAGGGCTTCTTGAGTGAATGCAGTGGTTTGATCTTCTTCGTCTCTGCCAGGATACAAGGGAAACCCACCGGATTCTTCAATAAATTGTTTAATTAGTTCTTTCATGTTTAGCTTCCTTAATTGCTTTTCGTAAAATTTTCAACGCTTCGTTTTGCCTACGACGGGCAAATTCATAAGTTGGACCCCATGAAAATTTTTCAATATCGGGGTCCAATTCATACAATGAATCATAGACCTTTTTAAGTTCTTCGAGAGTCATTTTGATAAAGCTTTCAACACTTCAAATACTGCTATGTCGAGCGAGGTTGCTTCTCTAATCTGAACTTCACTGATTGAACCATGGCGCCAATCTGGATCATCCTGCGCGAGGTACACTTTACCATTCTTTTTACGAAGGTACTCGCCGGGGGAAATAAGCTCGTTTAACCGATTAATAGTAATCTCATTTACAGCTTTACCTGGAAGATGTAGCTCAACACTCTCCACTTTATCGTATTTGATTTTCATAATAGGCCCCAGATTAGGTGTTTATTCCGTAATATTTCTTAATTAATTCACCGCAATGTATAGATGTAGATTCTGCCAATCGTGCTTTTGATGGAGTGAATGAATATTGATAACTATTACCATTATCTTCGCAAATTCTCGCACATTCTTCAATAAGCAATTGAGCAAATTTTTGCATCCTGGTAGCCAGCTCGGGGCAAGCATATCCAGCCTCTAATGCAAGTTGTTTAATTCGTGGATTCATTTTTCAACCAATTCGTATTTCACATGGCTATCTTTATTCCAAAGGACCATGAGTTTTTTAGCATTCTTGAGGTCGATCCCATCAGGGTGCAATTTCGCTCCAACCATCTCTGCTTGAAATTGGTGAAAATCACTCACCGCCGTGATATTGCCCCAGGTTGATTTGTATTGTTTGATTCGAGACATTGGAATAGGTCCTATTAACAGTTTTAATATCTTCTACAACACTTTGACAATTCAATAAGACATTTTAAGAATTGCCCATACCGCCGTTTTTTCAAGATCGGTTTTAAACTCAGGATATACCGACGATAACTTATCCTCATCAATTCCGACGTAATTCTTCTTCTTTTTACTCCGAACCAATTTCGAGATATTCTCAAGAGACTCAGTCATTGATTTGGTTTGTAACTTTTTTCCGCGCCTACCCCAAAACACCACATATTTCCTCCTCGACCAAGAATATTGGTCACCTGGGGATTCAAGTGAGATGATGCCCCATACTTTATCATGATTATTTTCCTTACACCATCCAATAAATTCGTATGTCATAATGAAATTATGTTAAAACTTTGTTCGGAACAACTGCCCCATGCATCCAATGTTCATTGGTTTGAACGTGGAACTCCCTCACCCATTTTGCCACAGATTTGTGAAAATCATCGTAGCCAAACGGCTTTACAACCCTCACTACACATCCCTCAATCACATTGGTATCTAATTTCTTAACTAGATTATCAATGGTATTTTGAAACATGATACCTCGATATAATTGAGTAACTGGAGTAATTCCAATCAATTCGAAGAATTGGAGAGTATCATCCCATCCGAGGCATTGATTGTCCTCATCCCAAATACCAAAACCTAAGAAATAACTCTTTAAGGTATTGTATGCAATACTGTGTCTTGCATAACAATTTTCACCACAGATTCTCCAACCTTCAGGAATATCATGTTTGATGGTTCCATGAAACTTTGCAACCCAATCCCGGCTAGGATGATGTCTGCTATCAATACTACGTGCATGAAAACCGTCACGATACATAGTGGTGTTTTCCCCATCCATTTTCTCAGTGATGATAACTTCTTGCCCAAGTAAATGGTCAATATTTTTTAAGACTTTATCATCGCTAGTCCTTCCTCGAGAACTAGGGAGATGAAAAGTCCTGGGATATTTTATTCCAAACATTTTACACCTCTAGTTAGTTCTTATTATTATAACATAGATTTTACCTTAGGTCAAGTCGTAAAAAAAGGGCATACCGCCGAAGCAATATGCCCTATAAATCATGGTCCCGCCGCCCAGAATTGAACTGAGATCTAAGGTTTAGGAAACCCCTATTCTATCCATTGAACTACGGCGAGTAAATACATATATGAGGAATTACAAAAATTTTACACCTTGTGGTTTACAGTTTTTCCTCTCACTGAGTGATGATGGAGTTTGTTATATAATCGTGCACGACATCTACGGGTTCGATCTCCAAATGCGCTATTTCATTAATATAAATTTAGCACTGCGATTCGTAAACAATCTCTAATTATTTTTGAGAGTCACCTGGTAATATTCGATAATTATCTTCAACACTATCTGGGGACGATACCTCAATTATAGTGCCTTCTTCGATGCAGATAAGTTGGTGTGGTTCCATTGGCCTATTGCGCCAAACATCTCCAACATTTAACTCTTTTTCGCATTGCATTGCATCCTTGGTTCGTATTGTTTTTAACAAAAACCTACCACTTAATACGTACCAAGATTCGTCCTTATCCGCATGAAAGTGCATGGAAAATTTAGCGCCAGTTTTGAATTTCATCAACTTACCGCAATACCTGTTGTTGGTTGCCCAGATAAGTTCTGACCCCCATCCTTTTTCTATAAATCCATTTAGTTGTGTCATTTTATTGGAGCGGGCAACGGGAATCGAACCCGTAACTTAACTTTGGCAAAGTTATGTGTTACCACTAGCACCATGCCCGCATTGTTATACATTATTTATTTCTTTTAATGATGGGGTGTAATTTCCCCGATGTTGTACCGTAATACTTGCCGCTTTATTAGCAAATATTATAGCATCGTCTAAATTTCCAGTCTGTAGATATTGGTAAGACAACGCGGCAAGAAATGTGTCACCACATCCACAAACATCTACCACCTCGACCTCATGACCATGAAATAATTTTTCAATATTACATTTTTTATACATTGCACCCCTGCCGCCGAGTGTTACGATGAGATCATCGGTCGTGGATCGACAGGCTTTATATTCTTGTTCATTTATCTTGACAATGAATCCGTGAAAATTTTCAAGGTCTTGTTTTTTCGTATCAATAAATATTGGACCTTTGTACACTGTACGAATACTTGACAACACTGAATATGTCAAGAATCCTTTATTATAATCCGAAATTACAATTGCATCATAATCATCTAAGCTTGTACTAATTTTACCATCCCATGGTTTAATATTTGGTTCAGTATCCACCCTCAATAAATGTTGACTTGATCTTTCATCAATAAATCATTTGTAATAAAATCAACATCAATTCCTAATTTTTCAAGATTTATTTTAACATTCGCAGCCATTCCTGGTGTTGAAAAGTGTTTTATGATTTTTACAACCGGGACTGGCGCCTCAGGGCTCAATCTATCAACAGTTCCAATTCTATATTCGTCTATACAGCTATCACCTATTAACAATATCTTTAATTTTTTGTGTTGTTGAATATTTTTCGAGTCTATCATAAAATTTTATGTCCTTGCAGTACTCAGCACCTATGATTGGTTGCCCCTTATAATCACTGCCCTTTATCATAATATCTGGTTGATAATTGCGAATATATTCTATCAATTCTTCATCACTGTCGAATATATCCACTCTATCAACTGTTCTTAACGAGGCCAATAAACTGGCGCGTTCATATTCGTTATTCACTGGCCTATTTGGGCCTTTGATTTGTTTAATTCTTCTGTCACTATCAATTAGGACATATACATATGATGATTTGTGTTGGGTGCGGGCGTGTTCTAACAACCTAAGATGCCCAACATGTATGATATCAAACGATCCGTTTACTATTATCCTCATATCTGTAATGCCTCGTTCAATGAAGTGAGATCTGCGCAGGTATAAAATTGATAACTATATTTTAATTCTTCAGGCATGGGAATTGTTTCGATAATCGATGGATATTTAGTACCTATCTCACATGCAACATCCATAAAACTTGTCGCCACGCCAGTTCCGACATTCCATAAACCAGATTTATCTATGGTTAGAAATTTTTCATGTATTTCAATTACTCGCTCAACGGGGACAAAATCACGAAAATACTTATCACTATTCTCGAATACTTTTATTGATCGACTGAATTTAGCTTGTTCTGTGAATTGATAATGAGGACTTGCTTGATTTTTTTTATGAGCCTCACCTGGCCCAAAAACATTAAAATATCTAAATCCCTGTACTTTAATACGCAATGTTTTTTTAGAAACATGGCGATCGAACAGATATTTGCTCCATGCATATGGAGTGCGCGGGTCTACTGGGTCAGTTTCTTTGAAAGAGGAATTAGCCCCATATACGCTTGCTGAACTGGAATATTGTAAATTGATACCGCGAGCATTGCATTGACTTAACAGCCAGCAGCTAAAATCATAATTTTGCCGCATGATTTTAGCAATGTCACGTTCAGTTGTAGAGGAAATTGCACCAAAATGTAATACCCAATCATACCCTTTATCTAGATTGGGTGGATTATTCTCATCCCATTCATATCCATCGACCTCATGTTCTTTAACGAAATGTTTGTAGGCGTTTCCACCAATAAACCCTTTGTGACCAGTTATTAACAATTTCATATTATTGGTCTCGGTAGCAGGAATCGAACCTACGCTCTATCGTCCCAAACGACAAGTGATACCATTTCACCATACCGAGAATTCCTATAAATTAAACAACAATTTTTTAACATCATCAAAATACACATCACCGGGATTAGTAAGGTGTAAAGTCAATACAACCCTGTAATTATCAGATTGTGTATTATCCCAATCATGAAAAATATCTGTATTAAACAGTATACATTCATTAGGTTTAGCGGTCATTGTTTTTATTGGAAGATGTAGATTTTTTTTGAAACCAACACACTCTCTGGATACTCCATTTAATGTATCAATCAGATAGTTTTTTAAATCATCATCAGAATACCAACTAGTGATGCATTTATCATCTAGTATTTGTGTTGTATAATTTAAACTTATCCTGCATTTTAAGCCATCCTTATGGGCTCTGTAATATAATCCAGGTTTGGACATGAACAGTGATACCCTCCCCAGTATCAATGATAGTTGTTTAGATAGGGGAGTCATCTCTAATATCTTTGAAGCATTAACTATGGGTAACACATGATGCACAAATGGACGGGCCATTTCTCGCAATTGAGGGGTATGAATATTACAATAATTTATCACCTGTTCTATACCCGGATGGGTAAATCGTATATAAAACGGACTGCAATCTTCAATTATTTGATATATCATCGTAATTAGGATGGAGCGGGGTAGGAGAATCGAACTCCTCGCTTTAGCTTGGAAGGCTAAGGTATTACCACTATACGAACCCCGCGATTAAAAATTATTTCCAGTAGTATTTACTGATTCAGTACCGGCGTTGCGAATTTAATGAATTCGGATGTAACTCAGTGCTAATCTCTGAGTATAGACGGGGTACACCGGTGAACGGATTGGTCACCGTCAGATTAGCAATACGTACCTATCCAAAATTTGGTGCTGAAGGTGAGACTCGAACTCACGGAGGTTTCCCGACGGCTTACAAAACCGTTGCAATTGCCGCTATGCGACTCCAGCTAATTTAACTCCAATCCCACATACAACTACGAACCTTTTCCTCACACATTGGTTCATAGTTCTGATCATTGAAATATTTTCTAATCTCGTTTTTATTTATGTTACGATTTTGACGAATTCTAAAATTTCTATGGTATTTTGCAGGCCCTCGTTCTCTAGAACTTCTGCTTTCGCCGTGTGCCCAATACCATTTGTAAAAATATTCTTCTTTAGTTGGTGCGTGATATGTGATGAACTGAAAATAATAGCAATTTGAATATTTCGAATAATATATATCCTTGATATTATCTATATTTTCTTTGGTAACTTTACCATAATGAAATTTGTATTCAGTGTAGTATCCCGCAATCTTTCCACCGCCACGCCAACTCCCCTTATCCTCAATCTCGTAATTCTTCCTTCGATATGTTCTGCTCATCATATTTCCTTTCGTGTAAAGTACACGAATGTGAGCAGGTATAATGTGACATGTAAAACATAAATTCCTTATTACGTTAATGTTTCATTTTAACAGGATGCACATTTTTTCTTTTTCAACAGAATTTAAATTGCTGTAGGCATCCTAAATTTGGCTCCTCAGCGTGGGCTCGAACCACTGCTGAGAAGTATTTGGCTGGCAAACCTGGGCTCGAACCAGGGACATTTCGGTTAACAGCCGAACGCTCTACCAACTGAGCTACTGAGGAATATTGGTTATTCTACTTCTGGACCTGATTGAATATTTGGTCGCTTTTCACGTTTAATAACAACCGCTGCACTTAGAGTGGCCTCGATCATCATTCGTTTAAAACCATTACGAATATCTTCATCTTTGGATGGGAGCAGGGCTAACATCGTTTTATTGCGTTTGCTAAATTTAAAATTGCTCGTTGGTTTCATTAATTTCCCTTAAAAGTTGTAGTTTTTATTGTACGCTAAAAATACTTATATCGCGAGAGTATATCCGATTTATCTCTAACCATCCTATCGAACTGTCCACTCTTACCATCAATATAGAATCCGCTTGGATCTAAAATTGTTCCACGAATCTCAATCCAACTGTGAGGAATCCAACTAAATTCGTCTGATAGATTATTAAGTTTGATATAAGTGATTCTATCGTGCTCATTTTTATAATCTAAATTTTGAGACCTCATTGCGGACAAATCTTTTTTATCGAATCCATTTATGCTTGTGTCCGGGATATCTGTTCGAAACCATCCAAGTTTTTTAACTCCATTTACTATGTGACCAACGGGAATTAACTCAGCGTTACCAATTCGTTTTTGTTTAAACAAGTAATCTTCTAAATCTTGAGAGGCTGCAAAGCAATTATCTTGTACAAAATACAATTTTAATTGTTCTGGAGTGCATTGTTTCCAAAATTCAAGTAATAATGGGTTAAAATCTATGCCTGCTATTTCAAATAGTTTCATGCATATATTTACCAATATTATTTCTTAATAAAGATATATGTTTTTTTACCGTATAAATTTTTAATTCTTTGAAAGGTTGCATCAGGAACGGCTCTTTCAAAATTCTCAGTCACGAGGATTTCTCCGCTCTCTGCGAGATTGAGTAATTTAGATGCGCGGTTTACTTCTGACCCCCATACGTCCTTATCATCAATTTTTAATACAAGCCCATAACCCATTCCAATATACACATATATCCTATCTTCTATTGGCTTGCTCTTATTGGTTTCATCAGCTATATTACCCATTTCTATTGCTGCATCAAGTGCAGATGGTGCATCATCAAATACTATTAATAATGAATCACCTTGGTGTTGGAGGCATGTTCCGCCATATTTGGTAATAATAGGCATGAATAATTCTTCAGAAGCTTGTATAAGCTGAAGGAAATGTAATATTCCATAATCCTCGGTTGTTTTGGTGAAACCTGCAAGGTCTGTAAACATTATTGCTTGGATATATCCAAATTTTGAATAAATCTCAGCATCTATCTGTTCCTTATTTGCACCAGGAGCCTGCCGTGCTTCCATAAGGAATTTCAACTTTTTTGCGTCTTTTTGTGTTGCCATAGTAGTATTTACCAGGGCAATCCGCAAATTTATATGCTGCTTAATTTAGATAATTCACTACATCATTCATTAATGATATAGTTAATGTTATTCTAGGAAATTTATTCGTTTTACAATAAACCGTATGAGGTCTCGATGTTCGAAGAATTGTCGGTGAATCAACTATAACTGTTGTTATGGGTTTTAAAAAATCCCTGTATATTGGTGGCCAAGATATTGTACCGCCTTTAGATGGGGGGAAATGATTTTTTGCGTATTGGGGTTCTAATTCAAAAAATGCAGTTATTGATCCTTCCACATTTAAAATTGGAATGTTTATCCTCGCTTCTACCCCAGCATTTAATCCGGCCGTGTGATCGATATGCAATGTGCTACTATCAGTGTTTAAAACCAAGAGAGAAATTTCTTTAATTTCCCCGAATGGTTTAAGTCCTTCAATCAATTCGGGAACAGTGTCTTTTATACTGTTTAATTTTATTGGATTCCAGAAATCTATCATTGATTTCTTATAATGATATTCTAGGAATTTTGGTGCATACGATTCATAATCGCCAATATTAACTCGTTTCCAATATTCCATACATTATATTTATTGGTGCCCCAGGCGAGATTCGAACTCGCACCCAATTAAGGACGGCTTCTAAGACCGCTGTGTAGACCATTCCACCACCGGGGCAATTGGTACGAGCAGAGGGAATTGAACCCCCGACCTTCCGATTAGATATCGGCTGCTCTCCACAAGAAACCTATGGCAACAGAATCGAGAATTGTTATTGCAATAACGGTTCTTTCAATCCGGGCTTTAATGAATCTTCTGGGACTGACGCATGTGTTCATGACGCACCCTTGTTCAGTTCACCACTGAGCTACACTCGCATAATCTGGTGTAGCATACAGGAGTTGAACCTGTTATAAGCAGGATTTATCGGTAGGTAACGTTACCTCCTACCACCGTTATTCATGTTGAGAAATTACCCTCATTACAAATAACGCGCCGCGAATAGTATGCCCATACATGCCACAAAATTGGATGCAGGAGATGGATTTGAACCACCGATCTTTGGCTTATGAGACCAACGGGGACGGCCGCTCCCCTACCCTGCTATAAAATTGGATGCGGATCAAGGAGTCGAACCTTGTATCTTTGGCTTATGAGACCAAAATGGTTTGTGTATCCGTGCCACTCACCCGCAATAATTTGGAGCCCTTAACAAGAATCAAACTTGTAAATCCATCATACCAAGATGGCGGTATATCATTTACCTATAAGGGCATATCAAAATATTTATACTTTGATATACCGCCGGACTTCCAGCGATAGTATTTACCTAACCTTTTTCAAATATTCTTTTCCGAGTTTTCCTGATTGAATCTCAAGCAACGCCTGCACTGGTGCATTAAGATTGATTGAACGATCACCATGTTGGTGCTGTCTTTTCAATTCTCGCGCCCTCATCGAGGCAATAAGGACTAAATCAAATCGATTACCGCCCACTTTTTGGACGCATGCATCTGTATCAATTAATGGTCCTCGAGATAATGTCTTTTTGATCATATTAACTTTCAGTTAAACTGTCTGAATATTACTTGCTTGTTTCCCTTTGGGGCCGTTGGTTACATCAAAAGTTACCTTTTGATTTTCTGCGAGAGATTTAAATCCTGTTCCCATAATTGCTGAGAAATGTGCAAACAAATCTCCGTCACTTCCCGAATCTGGGGTAATAAATCCAAAACCTTTCGCGTCATTAAACCACTTAACTGTACCTGTTGCCATTCTTTTTCCTTAATTTATTTTTCAAATCAACTATCCAATCAAATATTTCATGCGATACATATGTTACCAAAAACATGAAAACAAGCATAATTATCACAAGGGGTAATATAATTATAGCTATTAACCATCGTAAATGCATGAGAAACCATTCAATCTTATCCATATGGTATATTTACCATAAAGAAATACACGAAAATTGCAAACCACGTTTCATGTATTTTCTTATGGTGGCGCACTGAGATTACATGCTTACCGAACAACACCTCGGATATTATCACAATCCTTGCGGGACCATTTCTTCCGATATCCACCATATTTCTATTACTAGATAATACAGTCTGTTGCCAACATCGCCGTTTTAAGTCAGGCAGTAGACTTGACATAATGTTCTACTCTATAAATTCTTTTCCGTCTGCCTTGCGGGCAATTCACAGTCGCTAAACCGTTCCGAAATTTCCTTCATAAACTGTTGTTACCTTGCGAGCTTCAACAGACTTGGTTACCTTATGACCCAAGTATTAGATGTTTTTCAAACATTACCGAAGTAGACTTTGCATTTTTATTTTCAAATAAACCTTTGAAGTTTGCGAATCTACTGTGATGTGCTACTTCAGTTGCTGCATAACCTTTTGGATTACACAATACAACACACCACGTACCTTTCATCTCCCGACTACTCAGTCGTTTTTTACGATTAACGTAACACCTTTCGGTTTGTTCCGCCAACCATTCAAACTGCATATAAGCCCTTGCTTGCGAAGACTCGGACAAATACGCTACCCTTTCTCATACCATCTGCCATGTTGGTTTGTAGTGAGGACGGCACCACCCGTTTCTCTTCGTCAACTTGCGTTACCTTTCGGCGCTTGAGCTAACGTTCTTTCCACTACACATGCTTCAATGTTACCTCACCCGGTGTTCTCGGATAAGGACTGCTTTCGCAGCTGAGCAGGCTTGCTTAACGTTCCATTTTACTGGCGACGGTTTATAGAAAAGCCGTCCTATCTACTCCTTACGAAGCTTCCTCTTCGTAGCAGGCTGGGCGAACCATACCTGCCACAGGGTCTAAGCACCCTAAATTCTTATATATTTGTATGCAACGGAGTTGAACCGTCCATCACTACCACAAGGTAGGACTGTAGCACTACAAGGCGTGTACTTAGCCTAGCATACAAACATATAAAAACTTACTAATTTCTTAACAAGTATCTATTGTAGCAAATACTTTGTTATTTGTCAACAATTATTTGTAGAATTTGCAAGTAATTTCGCCCCGCTCATTCGAAATCATTTTACCTGTATTTTCTAGATATGCCGCGGACAGGTTAGGGGTACGTAGTAATAATTAATACTTGCCAATCACGGACCGCGCAAATTGGCTCACGTGGATTTCGAGTTCACGCTTTCTTAATATCTACACTTGCAAAACTAGGAGGATGCAGCGATCATGGGGCCGTTAAACCGCATTCGCCAATGTTAACGCAAAGACCGGCATTCAATCTAACGTGTTTGCCGTCGCTGCATCCTGAAAACTATGATAAATCATTCTAAAATTGGTAGTAGCGGTGGGACTCAAACCCACGATAAACACCGTATGAAGATGCTGCATTAGTCGCTATGCTACGCTACCATATTGAAATACTCTAACGGGGCAAGACCAAGTCATCTGCTTGCTTTTTAACTGTTGAACTAGACAGCTTCCTCTAACAGAGTATTTCAATATGAAAACCATATTAAAACATACCAGGGACTTGAGATCGGGACTTATTTCACATTACTGTGCCCAGAACCACCTTTTCGAATAACTCCGGTTGTTATACTAGATATGTTTTAATATGATTCCTTGTTACACATTGCTTCACAGCAAGTGTGCTAAATTAATAGCAACAACAAGGCAATCGAATAATTTGTTAAAGAGCGTATAAATTTGCTTATTTGCTAATTTATGTATTTATTATACTAACATTCCAAGCTAATGTCAAGTGAATTTATGAATTTCTTCTGATTTTTAAAAATTTGGCGGAAGATTGAGGTCTCGATCCTCAGTCCATTACTGGACCCAACTGTTTTCGAGGCAGTGCTGATTCCCAATCAGTTAATCTTCCGAGCTATTCTTTCACACGACGGCTCAATGCATCATCCTTTTTCCAAACATAGTTTTCACCATTTGGAAGTTTTCCATCAACTACTGCGTCCACTCCACGTTTTCCAACTTGGTTCGGATCTTCACTAACCATTGCTACAAATGTGTATCCGTAATCCCTCATGGTTTGAGTACACGCCAACGCATCTTTCATATTCGTGAAATCACGCCCATGAACTTCATCGGCTTCAACTGTCCAATAAACTTTAAACATATTTTCTTTCTAATTGGCAGAAGATAACAGAATCGAACTGTCACCGTTTTATCAACAGTGGGATAACTTTCCAAGTTACTTAACGCCCAGCGTCCCTATCTTCTAATTTTGGTGCCCTGGAAGGGACTCGAACCCCCACACCTTTCGGTACAGCGACCTCAACGCTGCGCGACTACCAATTCCGCCACCAGGGCTATTTTGTTCTTAACTCTTCTACTAACGATTCAATATTGAAAAATACACCACTTGCAAATAGATACATTACATCCCAACGATCCGGCATCACATCATCAAATAATATGTAACCAGGCTTCCCAGTTCCAATAACGTATCCCAATTCTAAATGTCCTGACTTTCCTGCAGGGAGTACAAGCACCGCAATATCATTTCTATCTAAATGATATTTATCGAAATTATAGACATGGTTAGCGGCGTATCCGGTCAAGGCTTCTTTATAATTATGACCTCGGGCAGTTTCATATTTCTGCCAGTAATCATCGGCCTCGGGACCGGCTGCAAACCAATCATCAAAGACCTCATGCCCAGCTTCACGCAATTTGTTGGCAATCTCGCCGACTTTTGCATTTCTTAAAGAACCAATAAGATAAATTTTTGACATAATGCCTATATTATACCCTATTATAAGCTAATTGTCAAGCAATATGTGGTAGGTCTTAATAGAATTGAACTATTGTCTCCTCGATGTCACCGAGGTGTTCTACCATTAAACTAAAGACCTTTAATCTATCGAAACTCCATATCCCCAAAGATATTTTATATAATCAATGACTTTTGCTGAGTTTTTATCCAATTTTGCATTATTGTACGAAACATAATGTAATTTTAATTCCCGTGTGCCCTTTAAATTTGCATTCACTACTTGTATATTTGGTTGGTTCTCTGTTACGCTATATTGATGGCTTAGGGATTTTCTAACATCATTATAACCCCGCAGATCCTGAATTCCAGATACAGTAACAAAATTATCTACTTGTTTGTTGGTTATTTCAAATAATCCCCATTTTCTCATTAATTCGGGACTCAAAAATTGCGATATAAAACTTTCGTCACGATAATTTTGTACAGCATCTAGGCAAGTATCTAACCAATTTTGTCCCACCATGTGTGGGAAATATTCTTCATCCTCTTTTGTGGGCTCGGAACAAATTCTTCTTATATCTGTATACATGTCAAATCCAAGAGCATATGGATTAAATCCATTGTAATACTTGTGATTGTAATTTAGTTGTGTCAAAACTCCACTATGACTGTAAATGAATTCAAGAAAATTCCCATCACTGATCATCCCCTTTTCCCATAATCTATTCATGATGTAATAGTGGGTGAAACTTGCCCAGCCTTCGTTCATCAACTTAGTCTGACGTTGGGGATAGAAATATTGAGCAACTTTGCGAACAATGCGAATGACTTCGCGCTGCCAGCTTTCAAGAACGGGACTATATTTTTCAATAAAGTACATCAAATTCTCTTGAGGCTCTTCGGGGAACGTGTTTGATATTATTACGTTAGATTTATCTTTTTTAAGATTTGGAAGAGTTGACCATAGTTCATTCGCTTGTTTTTGCACGTACTCTGCCCGAGCTTCTTGCTGCTCTTGTTCAGTCTTTTTGCTTAATTTGGGAGGACGCTTATATCTATCAACTCCGTAATCCATAATAGAATGACATGCGTCCAAAGTATCTTCGACTAATTTTGTACCGTATTTTTCTTCACATGCTGTGATGTAACGTTTAGCAAAAGATAGATAATCTAATATACCCTCGGCATCAGTCCATTGTTTAAAAAGGTAATTATTCTTAAAAAAATGATTATGACCATATGCTGCATGAGCAATGACTAATGTTTGCATAGTCATTGAATTTTCCTCCATTAGATAGCTAATACACGGAGAAGAATTGATCACAATTTCGTATGCTAAACCAGAATTTCCTTTTCGATAATTATATTCTTGTTGAATAAAATGCTTACCGAAACTCCAATGATTATACATCATGGGCAATCCGTTACTGCTATATGCATCAAGCATTTGGTCGCTACTTATGATTTCGATTTGATTTGGGTAAATGTTAAGGTGTAACTCCTCGAATGCTATCTCGGCTATAGCTTCCTCTGCAATTTTTAAACTATCAAACGTCCAGTCATTAGATGTATATAATAGTTTTGTCATTTTATCATTACCGATCTTTTAAATAAATCTTTGAATACTTTCCATATATCTGCAACTTCTTTAACTTTCCGCATATTGAGATGTGAAAATTCATCTTCAACTTCTTTATATGTTTTCCATAAATCCGTACCAGCCATCGGTGTTGAATTGTATTCACTCGAAATTTCAACATAGGCATAATGTTGGACCAGTGGTAAAATTTCAGTGATCAATTTTAATGAGTTTGCCCCATCGTTTGTATAATTATCACCGTCACTGACCTGCGCTGCATATATATTCCAATCATTTATATTATAACGAGTTTTAATAATATCTTTAGTCAATTGTAATGCACTACTTACTACAGTTCCACCACTTTCCCTGCTGTTGAAGAAGGTTTCTTCATCCACCTCATCAGCCACCTCATGATGCCTGATGAAGACAATTTCAACCTTCTCATATTTTCTCTCAAGGAACATATATAAAAATACAAAGAACCTTTTTGCAAGATCTTTTTCGCGTTGTCCCATAGAACCTGATACATCCATGATACAAAACATCACAGCCTTAGTCATTGGTTGCGGGGTGGGGATAAAATTTCTATATCGTATATCAAATGGATCCATCCAAGGAATAGCAATTCTTTTCTGCTTAATTTCTGCAATTCGTTCTGTTACAACGGCAAATCGATTAATTGCTGCCAAATTGTGTGGATTATCTTCTAACAATTCTCCTAAACCCAATAGTTCCGCTTCTAATAATTCTAATTCCTCATCAGTTGGTCTCCCCAATCCAATGCGTCTGCCAAGACTGTTTTTTAATGATTTCACAACGTCTAATTGACTCGGATTACCTGCATTTGTATATCCGGCACGTTTATATTCTACTTTAGTGACATCTTTCATTTGTTTTTTAGCAAGATCAGGTAATTCCAAATCTTCAAAAATAAATTGTAAAAATTCATCTCTGTTTAATTCAAATTCGAATTCATCTTCGCCGCGCCCCAATCCGCCGGTCTTTCCACCACCGCCACTTTCGTCCTTGGGTTTTTCTTGTGTATCATCAACAATGAATCTATCATTGCCTGGCATCACAAATTTTTTATTTCCAGTCTTATGATCGAT
>Ga0315291_10003063_pt1 | contig 21620 bp, 17 predicted proteins | sample YL17G12_20_MG_FD_203070 | JGI IMG/M metagenome (GOLD analysis project Ga0315291, IMG submission 203070) | Sediment microbial communities from Yellowstone Lake, YNP, Wyoming, USA - YL17G12_20 | ecosystem: Environmental > Aquatic > Freshwater > Lake > Sediment | place: USA: Wyoming | collected... | reverse complement strand
ATCAAGGTGGGGATGAAGCTGAAGGTGGTCTGGCGGGAGGAGACCAAGGGCCAGCTCAGCGACATCGAACATTACGCGCCGGCGGAGTGAGAGAGGCTTTAGGCCTTAGGCCCCAGGCTTTAGGCTGAAGAGAATTCCTTGATTGTAACCGTGATCGTGAACGTGAACCTGAACGTGAACGTGAACGAATTGGGGGTAGGGGCGAGCGGGAGCTCGCCCCTCTTCTCCGCTTTTCCTTGAAGAATTTGACAACCCCGTTTTCGGTCGTTATCTTCAATTTTAATTATGCTAGGCAAATGGAGGCACAGGATAGCGCCGGCAGGCGCTTCGATCAAGCTCGGCAGACACCCGGGTCTGCCCATACCAATTCGTTAGGAAAGGATGGAAAGAAATGGCACTGAAGGGAAGTAAGACCGAGAGGAATCTTTTGACCGCGTTCGCCGGCGAGTCGCAGGCGCGCAACCGCTACACCTTTTTTGCGAGCGCGGCCCGCAAAGAGGGCTATGAGCAGATCGGGCAGATCTTCGAGGAGACCGCGACCCAGGAAAAGGAGCATGCCAAGCGGTTCTTCAAATTGCTCGAAGGCGGGATGCTCGAGATCACCGGGACTTTCCCGGCGGGCAAGGTGGGCAGAACCGCGGAGAACCTGAAGGCCGCCGCGGAGGGCGAGAACCACGAGTGGGGCAAGATGTATCCGGACTTCGCCGAAGTCGCGGAGAAGGAGGGCTTCAAGGAGGTGGCCCGGCTGTTCCGCGCCATCGCGGTGGCGGAGAAACAGCACGCGCGGCGCTACGAGGGGCTGCTGGCCAACGTGGAAAAGGGCACGGTCTTCAAGAAGAAGGACCAGGTGAAGTGGCGGTGCCTGAACTGCGGTTACGTCCACGAGGGGGTGGAAGCGCCGAAAGTGTGTCCGGCCTGCGATCATCCCCAGGCGTATTACGAGCTGTTGGCGGAGAATTGGTAGAACCCACCCTTCCCCAGGCTGAAGGGTGGGCTACAAGAAGGAGGAAGAGATGACGGAAAGACTGCAAATCTACAAGTGCGAGGTCTGCGGCAACATCGTGGAGCTGATGCACGAGGGCAAGGGCGAGTTGATCTGCTGCGGCCAGCCGATGAAGCTGTTCCAGGAGAACACGGTGGACGCGGCCAAAGAGAAGCACGTGCCGGTGCTCGAGAAGACGGCGAACGGCTTCAAGGTGAAAGTCGGGAGCGTGGCGCACCCGATGGAAGAGAAGCACTACATCGAGTGGGTGCAGGTGATCGCGGACGGCAAGGTTTACCGGCAGTTCTTGAAGCCGGGGGGGAAGCCGGAGGCGGAGTTCTGCATCCAGGCGGACAAGGTCACGGCCCGGGAGTATTGCAATTTGCACGGGTTGTGGAAGGCGTGAGAGGTGCGCGGCTGGGGTCAGCCGCGTCCCTAAAGCCCATGGGCTGAGAAAAGGAAAGGGAGTTGGAAGAGAAAACCGTTCGGGTTCCCGCCATCAACTGCGGGTATTGCGTGGCCGCGATTGAGCGGGAGATCGAGAAATTGGACGGCGTCGAGAGCGTGGCAAGCGACGCCAAGACCAAAAAGGTGACCGTGCGCTGGCAGGCGCCGGCGAACTGGAAGGCCATCGCGGACAAGCTGAAGCAGCTCGGCTATCCGCCGGAAGGATAGGGTAGAAATCTAAAGGTGAGCGGGTTGCAAACCTGCTCCACTCCTTGTTGAAAATAAGGCCGCGAGAGGTTTGCCTCTCGCGGCCGGGTGGTTTTGGCGCGCCGGTCTAGGGTCGGCCGTTGGTGTCGCTCAGAATATACTCCATGGCCAGGGCCTTGTAGGGATGGGTCCCCGGGTCCAGGGGGTTGAGGGTGGTGTAAACCGAATTATCGAGCGCGTTGTTGTCAATCCAGTCAATCGAATCGTAGATCAGGCGCTTGACGTAGTAGCGGTTGTGGGCGAACCCGCCGGGGTCGTGCTCGAGCATATTGAAGTTGAAGGCCGCGCCCATGTTGGGCTTGCCGGTGTTCGTGGCAACGACGGTGCAATTGGCGTCGCCGGCGGTGCACCAGTTTTTCACCGCGCCGTTGGTGCTGTCGCAGGCGTCGGCGTAGGCCTGGGTCTTGAAGAAATAAGGATTGCAGGAATTCCAGAAGTAGCCGGTCCCGCCGTCTCCCCGATTCACCAGAGTCAATATGTATGCCAGGGCTTCCAGCGCGGCTTGGTAGTGTTCTTTTTCTTCCTGCAACTCCCCCGCGGTCAGTTCGTGCTCGCCGTTGTGGCAGGCGGCGCAGGTGGTGGTGGTGAGGGCGGTGATGGTTTCCCCGTCCTTGGTCACAGGCAGGAAGAGGTGGGAAACCTGGTTTTCGCCGACGCCGATTTCCGGATTATTCAACATGTGGCAACCAACGCAGGGGCCGTAAGTTCCGGTGAGTTCGGGCTGGCCGCCGGCCAAGCCGATCTGGTCGTGCTTGAAGTTGGTGACATTGGTGTAGTCCAGGCCGGGATACTCGTAGCCGATCTCCCCGAAGATGTTCCCGCCCGCGGTCAGGTAATGGGAATTTTTAAAGGAAACGTTGGAGCCCCATGTGTCCGTGGCTGTGTTCGCGGCATTGGCAATGGTGCCGCCGCTGGTGCGGCCGGTGTGGCAGAGCACGCAGACGTTGGAGCCGGCCGCGTCCGGGAAGGTGATCGCGGAGTTGTCCATGCGCCTGTAGGCGGCCTCTAGAGTAGTGATGTTGAAGGGCCCCGGATTGCGTAGCCCGCCCTTGGAATCGGTGTGGCAGCCCCAGCAGTAGATCGTGGTCAGCTGGCCGTTGTGCACCCAAATCCAGGATTGGGTGGGGTCCGGATTGGCCATGGTGTCCCCTGGGAGCAGGTAGCTGAAATCGTTATCCACATTGGGCTCGTACAGGGCGTCGCCGTCCCCGACGCTATCCCCCCGCAGGATATCCGCCAAGTTCTTCATGCCGGTGCTGGTGTGGCAGCGCTGACAGTCGGCCCGGCTCTGCCGGTTATTGGGCGAGGCGCCGTTGATCAGATTGGTCCAGGGATAATGGACCCAGGGATCGGCCAGTGGTTCACCGTGGCCGGACTCGGCGTATTGCCGGTTGATCTCGGCGCTGCCCAGGTGCGGGTTGTGGCAGGCGGTGCAGGCGTTTTCTTCTCCCTTCCTGACGAAGTAAAGCGCCTGGGGGTTGGTCCCGGTGTTGAGACGCACGTCGCCCGGCACCGCGGCGTGGGTGTCGCTGATGATCTCCTCCTCGCTGCCGTAAGGGTTCACCGAGGGATCGTGATAAGCCTGAGTCTGAACCGTGCCGTCCGTCTTGTTCAACTGGTGGCAGGCGGTGCACTGGTTGAACTCGCCGGACTGGGTGTCGCCGTTCAGCACCGAGGTTTTCAGACGGGTAAAATCACCCGCGTCGGTCGTATGGGGATCGTGGCAGGTGCGGCACTCGACCGGCGAAGCATCCTCCGTCGCCGGCTGGCCGTCCAGGATCGCGCCAATCGAGTCATAGCCCAGGGTCCCGGGCACGCTTGCGACATATAGCCGGAAGCCCTCGTCGGTATGGCAGCGCGAGCACTTGGCCCGGACGTCTTCCGGGGTGGCGGTCAAGGCGGTGGCCAGGGTGTGCTCGTTGATGGAGTTGAAATGACCGGACAGCTCGTACTCTTCCACGATGTTGTCGCCGTTGGGATGGTAGGTCAGGTGGCCGGCCGGGAAGCTGGCGTTGTGGCACTGGCCGCAGCGGTTGTGGTCCGGCTTGGGGAAGGCGATAGGCCCGACCCCGTAGTGCTGGGCGCCGCCGCCGTGGCAGGACTCGCAGCCGACCACCGGCCGGGGCACGTTCCCGGTCCAAGCCGCGGTCAGGCGCTGGCCGTCGCCTAACGGGTCGTGGCAGGTGGCGCAGGTCTCATCGGTGAAATAGGCATAGTAGGGGAATCCGTCGCTGTCCAGCCCGAGAGCAAGCGGCGCATGGGTGGCGTGATTAATGGCCTCGAGGTTGGCATGGGCGCCGGTCAGCCATTGCGTGGTCTGCCCGAAATGGCAATTGGTGCAGACGTCCAACCCGACCGTGGGGATATCCTCGGGCGCGATCTTCTTAAAGGCCGCGGCGCGCTCCCCTTCCCCCGAATCGTTGGCACAGCCCATCCCGACCAGGCCCAAGGCCAAAGCCAGCAATAAAGCCGCCAGCCCCAACCCGATGAAAGTCCTTTTCTTGTTCGCCCTGATCATGGTCCATAACCCCCTATAACTTGTGGCAACTCTTGCAATTGTCTCCATTATCCGGATGCGGCAGCAGGAACCCGGTATGGCAGGCCCGGCAGTCCGTGTTCAACGTGTGCGGCGGCGTGTTCGGCCGCGCCGGCGCGTTCAAGTGCTGGACGCGGGCGCTATGACAGACCGTGCAGTTGCTCGCGCTCTCCCCCAAATGACAATCCAGGCAGTGCCGGTCGCCAGGCGCGCCCCAGCCGCCCCGGTGGCTCTGCGGCGCGGTCTCCTGGTGGCACCGGACGCAGTAATCGCTCCGGTGACAGGCGGCACAGTGCTCACGGTCCAGACCGGCCTCCACCCCGTGGCCGAAACTCTGCCAGGTATGGGTGTGGTCCCTGGGTTTCTCGACCTCGTGGCAGCTCGCGCAGCTCGTCCGCTGGTGGCAGCGGAAGCAGCGCTCGCCGGCGACCGGCTCGCGCGCGGCCTGGCCGTGCAACCGGTCCCAGGCCGGTTTATGGTCGGCCGGCGCGGTCACGAGGCCGATGGTCTGGTGGCAGACCGCGCACTCGGCGCCCACCCCCATTTCCCGGTGGCAGTCGAGGCAGGTGGCTTCGCTGGGCATGTCCCGCATGGTTACCTTTTTACTGGAACCCACCTCATCATGGCACTTCTGGCATTCCACCCCGGCCGCTTGATGCGTGCGGTGCGAGAACTTGCCATCCGCGGGCAGGGCCTTAAGCCGAGGCCACTTGGCCGCCAACTCCCGCGCCAGCCCGGAATACTTGGCCGCTTCCTCGTGGCAGCCCTGGCAAACCTTGGGGTCAGGCGCCCCGGCGTGAAGCCCGTCCTCCGAGCCCGCGTGGCAATCAGCGCAGGCCATCCCCTGCTGCGGCACGTGGATCCGATGGCTGAACCACACCCGGCCCTTCTGGCAGGAAAAACCGAGCATGACCAGGGCTAGCAGGAGCCCGCCTCCCAACAGCGCCAACCTTCGCATGAGATTCACGTCCTTAAAATTCATATCTCAACCTGGCCCGGAAAGTATCCACCTCGCGCAAGCTGCTATCCTCGAAACTGTAGCTCAACAGGAGCAGCACATTTTTCACCGTGGGGATGGTCAAGTCCGTGTAATAGGTCTGCGCCTCCTCCCGCTCCTCGCCGGTGAACTCATCAATCTTGTAAAGATCAAAAGCGGTGCCGGCGCGGAACAGACCCCGCTTCCCGAAGCGCTGGTTATACTCGGCCCGGAGGGTGCGGGCCTCGGTAACATCGTTTTCCTGGGTGGCCAGCCACCAGTCGGCCCCGAGCATCAGCTCGGACCGGGCCAAGGGCACCTTGTTGATGAACAGGCTGAGCAGGTAGCGCTGATAGCCGTGATTGAAGCGCCCCTCGTCTTCCTCGTTGCGAAGGCCCCGGACCACCGCCCCGGCCTCAACGCCCAGCCGCTCGCCGATCCCCTTGTAAAGGGTAACGCCGGCCTGGTGATAAGGATGGAGGTCGCCAAGCAAAACGGAAAAGGCGTCCTCGGTCAGGGGCTCGGCTTCCCGGGTGAGGTAAAGGCCCTGGTAAAAGGCGGAAACACTGAGATTGCGCGCATCATCGCGATGGGAGCCGCGCAGGACCACGTCGCGCAACTCGCCGTCTTGCAAGCTGATCCGGCCGAGCAGGTAATCGCCCAGCCGCGGCCGAAAGGCGGCTTGCGCCACGGCCAGGCCTTGTTTCAGCGTGTCCTCGCGGCCGTCCAGCAACTCCACCCGATCGCGCAAATCCAGGTAACCCGCGCGCAGGGAAAGGGTGCGCAAGGCCCGCCAGTCCGCGTAAACGCCGACCACCGAGTCGCCTTGCCGGTCATTCAGGTCTTCATAGAGATTGGTGGGCAGGCCGAAAAGGGCGGTAAGAGTGAAGTTCCGGCTCGCCTCCGGCCGCAGCGTAATCAGCCCGCCGTCAAAGGCGATGGGCACCAGCTCCAGGGAATCCTGCCGGCCCAGGCGAAAGAGTTTCAGAGCGCCGGGACCGCTCACCTCGCCGTAGGCCAGGTAAATCCAGCCGAAGGTGGATTGGTCATAGGCGTCCGCGATTTCGCGGAAGGGATCGAACTCGGTCTCGCTGGTCTGACCGTCAATATCGCTTTGGAGCGCGCCGGCGAAAACGAAGCCGGCTTCCCGGCCTTCGCCCAGAGCGGCCCAGGGACCAAACCCTTGCACGGAGAGCCGCTCGATCAAGTCCTGGTCCGTGTTTTCCCCGTCGGTTCGCAGCCGGTAGCCGGCTTCCGCCGACCCGCTCAGAGAGGCGCCTTTTTCCAGAGCCGAGCCCAGGAAGGGGGTCATCAACACGATGCCCGCTATCACCAGGGCCCCCGCCTTCTTGACCGCGGAAATCATCGGTTATTCAACTTCCTCGTCACTCATTATGCCTGGGGCATCTCCCCCAGCCGCATCTCGATCCGCCCGAGACCAAGGTTCTTGCTTGGTCCTCACCGTGGTCTTTTGGGGGCGCTGATTTCACCTGATATTGGCCAGCCCTTAGTTCCATTAACCTTTTTAAAGCGGTAGTTAAGGTAATGAAGCAAGTTAAATTTGTCAATAAACATTTTAACTAAATTTTTAAACAATACCAAGATAATAATTAATAAGCATTTCTAAATAAAAATAAAGATCGCCTTTCAACGAGCCTGGGGAATTTTTTGCAAAACAAATGCCATACAAAGAAATTTTAACCAATAACTATAATTATCAATTAGTTACTATCATGGACGATACCGGTGGACACCACTTTGGTTAATTTTTTCGTGTGAAATAACCCAATCGTTGGGTTAATTTCATCAATTTCAATTTCTGTCTCAAGAACAATAAAAAATATTTTTAACGGTCATTCACTGATTCCAATCAATTTGCGTGATTTCACCCATGTTCTTTTTAAAAAGAGAGAATAATTTTGTATAACTTATTGATATTAAAATAAAATAACGATTGGCACATGGTTTGCTATTAAATTGTGCGGATGGGTTTCTACTAATGAGGCGATTATACAAAATCATCTTGGCGGCCATTGTGGTGGCCGTGGTGTTCGGCCTATTCTTGACCCTGAATGTGTTTTACCAACGCCACCAGATTGTGGAGACGGCGACGAATGGAGCTTTTCGGGTATCAGAGACCGTTCGGCGCAGCCTTTGGCACGCCATGATGGATGCCCAGCAGGAGAATATCCGGGAGATTTTAAGCGCCGTGGGAGGCCAGGATGGGATCGAGAAGATCCGGATTTTCAGCAAGTCCGGCGAGATTATTTTTTCCACCGAGCAGAACGAGGAAGGCACTCTGGTGAATATTCAGGCCGAGTCCTGCCTGGCCTGCCACAGCCGGATCCCTCCCCAGACCGTGCCGGCAAAAAAGGAGCGGGTCCGGATCTTTCAGACCGCTCGGGGCCTTCGGGTGCTGGGCCTGATCACGCCTATCCCCAATGAGCCGACCTGCAGCGCGGCTGCCTGTCATGTCCATCCGGGCTCCCAGCCGGTGCTGGGGGTGTTGGATATCGTGATGTCGCTCGCCGAGGAAGACCGGGCGCTTGCGCGCTACCAGCGCCAGATCATCGGCCTGGGCCTGCTCTTCATCCTGCTCGCGATCCTGGGCGTCTCCTTGATCGTGCAGCGTTATTATGTCGCGCCGGTGCGCAAGCTCCTGCTCAGCAGCCGGGGAGGGGATGCCGGGAGAGCCAAGCCGGCGGCGCCGGGGGAAGACGAGGTCCAGGCGCTTTTCGAGGTCTTCCAGCGGATGAGTTCGGAAATCAAGGCGACCCGGGACCAGTTGATCCTGTCCGAGCGCTTGAGCTCGGTGGGCCGGGTGGCTTCGAGCATCGCCCACGAGGTCAACAACCCGCTGACCTCGATTTTGACCACCAGCTCGATGTTGATGGAGGACCTGCCCGAGGACGATCCGCGACAGCGCCAGATGAAGACCCTGCTGGACGAGACCCTGCGCGCCCGCGAGATCCTGCGCCGGATGCTGGACCTGGCCCGGCCGGCCGCGGTCCGGCGGGAGCTAAGTGACCTCAACCTGGTGATCCTGCGCAGTATCCAGTTGATGCGCAATTACATGGAGGTCTTGAACACCAAGGCGGAGACCGACCTGGATCCCCGGCTTCCCCGGATCGAGGCCAACCCCAGCCAGATGCAGCAGGTGATCCTGAACCTGCTCCTGAACGCGGTGGATGCCATGCCCCGGGGAGGAGTGGTCAGGCTAGAGACCCGCTATGACTCGGAGCCCGGGCAAGTCGAGATCCGCTGCGCCGACACCGGGAAGGGCATGACCGCGGAAGAGCGGGCCAGGATCTTCCAGGCTTTTTTCACCACCAAGGGCGAGGCCGGCACCGGCCTGGGCCTGGCCATTACCCGGGAGATCATCGAGGACCACCAGGGCACGATCGCGGTGGAGAGCGAAAAGGGCAAGGGTTCCTCGTTTCGGATCCGCCTGCCGGTGCCCCGTTACGTCAAAGCCCAAGCTACCGGCACCGCGGGAGCAGCGTAAGCGATTAGCGGTTCCCCGCGAATGTCGAACCGGCTTGGCCAGCGAGCCGCAGTTAAGGAGTAATCAATGCCGTTGGGTCCCTTGGTCAAATCGTTGTTCACCGAGCCCTCCCCGGAGCCGATCCCTTTACCCCCGATCGCGGTCCTGGTCATTGACGACGATGACAAGGTGCTGACCCGGGTGCAAGAGGCCTTGCGCCGGGCCGGGTGCCTGGTGGATACGGCCGGCTCCGGGCCCGAGGGCCTGGCCCGGCTTGCGCGCCAGGACTACGACCTGGTCTTCACCGACCTGATGATGCCGGAGATGAGCGGGATCGAGGTGGTGCGCCGGGCGCTGGCGAAGAAGCCCGAGACCGCGGTGCTGATGATCACCGGCTTCGCCTCGGTGGACAGCGCGGTCGAGGCCCTGAAGTTGGGCGCTCTGGACTATATTGAGAAGCCCTTCACCCCCTCGGAATTGGAGGCCTTTACCCGGGCCGCCCTGAAAAAGAAACGGGAGCAAGAGATCCAGCGGGAAGAAGAGCATGGCTTTGTCCGCTTGACTCTCTCCGAGCGGATGCAGCATATCTTACTCCTGGTCTCCTTTACCGCCCTGGTGGTGACCGGGATCCCGCTCCTGTTTCCGGACCTGTTCCAGAACGTCTTTTTCCTGAGCGAAAGTTCCTTGATCCGGAGTATCATCCACCGGGCGGCCGCCTTGATCCTGATCGGCGCCGGCTTGATGCACGTGGCCTATAACCTGATCTCGCCCGAGGGCAACCGCGACTTCCGCAAGATCCTCCCCCATCCCCGCGACCTCGGCGATTTCTATCACCAAGTCCGCTACAACTTGGGACGGCGGGCAAGGCCGCCCCGGGTCGGGAAGTTCAACCTGATACAGAAGCTCGAATACTTCGGGGTGGTGTGGGGCACTGCGGTTATGGCCCTGACCGGCTTCATGCTCTGGTTCGAAAACCAGACCCTCTCCTTCTTTCCCCTTTGGGTCCTGGATACCGCCCGCATCGTCCATCGCTACGAGGCCATCCTGGCCGCGCTCTTCGTGGGCATCTCCCACATGTATCAGGTCCATTTCCGGCCGGGGGTCTTCCCCATGAGCCGGGGGTGGCTGACCGGCCGGGTCCCGCGCCACGAGATGCTCGAGGAATATCCTTTGGAATATGAGGAGCTGACCGGCCATGCCGCCGAGGAAGAGGCGGTGATTCCCTGGCCCCGGAAACCCCGCGTGCTGGAGGCGCAGTCATGAGGCCGGCGGGCAAAATGACGGTTACGGGCCTGGTCATCGTCCTGGCCCTGGCCGGCGGGTTCTGGGCGGCGCCGGCACGCGGGCAGAGCCTTTCCGAGTGCATGGACTGCCACTCCGACGCCGGGATCGCCCGGGAGGACGGCCGCTCGGTATCGGTGAGCCTGGACACTTTCAAGAAATCGGTGCACGGCCGGGCCGATCTTTCCTGCGTGGATTGCCACCAGGACCTCGCCGGCGTCAAGGATTTCCCCCACCCGGCCTCGCTCAAGCCAATCGCGTGCGCGAGCTGTCACGCCGACGCGGACCGGGAATATCAGACCAGCATCCACGGCCAATCCCTGGCCCGGACCGAAAAGAGCGATGCCGCCACCTGCGCCAGCTGCCACGGCAGCCACGATATCCTGCCGGCCAAGGACCCCGAGTCCAAGCTCTTCCGGCTCAACCTTCCAGCCACCTGCGGCCAGTGCCATTTGAACAAGGAGCTTGCCGACCAGAACCACTCCGGCGACGTCAGCAAGGTGGAATCGTATTTCACCAGCATCCACGGCTGGGCCCTGGCCCGGGCCGGGTTGACGGTTTCCGCGGTCTGCACCGACTGCCACGGCGCCCACCGCATCCATCGGATCGAGGACCCGAACTCGAAAGTGGCCCGGGCGAACATCCCCCAGACCTGCTCCCAATGCCACCTGGGGGTGTATGATACCTATATCTCCAGCGTGCACGGCCGGGCCTTTGTCGCCGGCAACCCGGACGTGCCGGTCTGCACCAGTTGCCACAGCGAGCACCAGATCCAGGTGACGACCGACCCGAACTCCACCGTCTATCCCACCCGGGTCAGCCAGACCTGCTCCGCCTGCCATGAAAACGTGGCGCTCAACCTCAAGTATCAACTGCCCACCGGCCGGCTCAAGTCTTACCAGAAAAGCTTTCACGGCATCTCCAGCAAGCTCGGCGACGTCACCGTGGCCAACTGCGCGAGCTGCCACGGCGATCACGATATCCTGCCGTCCACCGACCCGCGCTCCTCGATCAGCCCGAAAAACCTCTCCAAAACCTGCGGCAAATGCCACCCCCAGGGCAGCCGGGAATGGGCTATCGGCAACATCCACACGGCCAAGCGCATGGAACAGCACTGGATCCCTCGGGTGCTGCGGCAACTATACGTGGTCTTGATTGCCGTCGTGATCGGAGGACTAGTTGCTTTTATCGCCATTGACCTCTATTCTCGAATTAAGGCGCATCCGCGGAAAAAGCCGGATGAGCCGAAAAAACCCGCCGGAGGCAAGGATTGAGCAAGACCTGGACACTGCTGGCTTGGGCGCTAATCCCCGGCTGCGCGCTGTCCTTTTCCGGCTGGTCCCAGCCACTCTTGCCGCTCCACCAGCAGCGCCAGCGCGAGCTCGCCCAGTCCGTGCACAAAAACCTCGCCTGCACCGACTGCCACCCCCGCGGCGTGGACCCGGTGCTGCGGCCGAAGATGGAGCCGGTCACCTGCGGCGCCTGCCACCCGGCCGAGGCCGCGGTGTATCAGGAGAGCATCCACGGCCAGGAGGCGGCTAAAGGCAACCCCGACGTTCCCACCTGCGCCTCCTGCCACGGCTCGCACGCCGTCGCTCCGGTCTCCTCCTCCGAGTCGCGGGTATCTATGGAAAACCTGCCCCAGACCTGCTCCGCCTGCCACGAGAGCCTGGCCCTGGCCCAAAAATACGGCATCCCCGGCCGGCGTTATTCCACCTATCTCTTCAGTTTCCACGGCGAGGCCAACCGCTTCGGCCAGGTGACCGTGGCCAACTGCGCGAGCTGCCACGGCACCCATAACATTTTCCCTTCCCGCGACCCGCGCTCGACCGTCAACCCGAAAAACCTGGTCCGCACCTGCGGGCAATGCCACCCCAACGCCACCAGGAACTTCGCCCGGGGCAAGGTCCACGTCGAGGCCACCCCGGAAAACTCCAAGGGGGTGTTCGTGGTCCGCACCTTCTATTACTGGTTCATCGGAACCCTGGTCGCGCTTTTCGCCCTGCACATCGTCCTCGACCTCTACGGCCGGGGCCGAAGGCGCGTCCACCCGGAGGCCAAACCATGAAGCCGAAGGCGCTCCCTTCTTCCCGCCGGAAAAACGGCCTGGTGAAGCGCTGGACCCGCACCCAACTCTTCGAGCACTGGCTGGTCCTGCTTAGCCTCATCCTGCTCGGCCTCACCGGGCTTGCTCTCAAGTATCACGCCCACGCCTGGGCCGCCTGGCTGCTGCAACGCATGGGCGGGCCGGCCATGAGCGGCACCCTGCACCGGACCGCGGCCGTGGTCTTGATCGGCACCGTGGTTTTCCACCTCGCCCACGCCGCTCTGACCGAATACGGCCACCAGGAGTTCCGGCGCATCCGGCTCAGGGCCCAGGACTTCCGCGACTTTCTGCACATGCTCAAGTTCAACCTCGGCTCGGCACCGGAGCCGCCGAAAACCGCCAAGTACAGCTACCAGGAAAAGTTCCATTACTGGGCCGTGGCCCTGATCGTCCTCCTCATGATCCCCTCCGGCTTCGTGCTGTGGTTCGAGAATGAGGCCATGCAGTTTTTGCCCAAGTGGATCTACGACCTCACCCTCGTGCTCCACGGCGGCGCCGGGCTCTTTTTCTTCGCGGTGGTGGTCCTCTCCCACCTCTACAGCGTGCACGCCGATCCCCGCGTCTTCCCCATGGACTGGATGTGGCTCACCGGCACCATCAGCGAAGACCAGCTCCGGGCCCGGCATCCCCTGGAATTCGAGGAGCTTGAGGAACGCTCCGGCTCATGAACCCGCGCCCGATCAAACTGGCGCTCGTCGCGCTCGCGGCCGGCCTGGCCGGAGGCTGGGCCGCTTCCGGCTCGGCCCAGGCGCCGCTGCAGACCTGCACCATCTGCCACGCCAAGCCGGACCTGGAAGTGGTGGACGCGAACGGCCGGGTCCGCTCGCTCTATGTGGACGAGAAGGTGCTCAAGGCCTCGGTCCATGCCCGGAAGAGTTGCAAGGACTGCCATTTCGACGTGAAGGAAATCCCTCACCGCGACCACAAGCCGGCCAAGGTGCAATGCAGCCATTGCCATTACCAGGGCAACCCCGAGGGCGCGCCCCAGTCCGACGCCTACCTGGAATACGCCGAGAGCATCCACGGCCAGGAGGCGGCCAGGGGCAACCCCCAGGCCCCGCTTTGCCAGGACTGCCACGGCGCCCACGACATCCGCCACGCCAGGGACCCGGAAGCGCGCGTCTCCCGGATGAACGTGGCCGAGACCTGCGGCCGCTGCCACGTCAAGATTTACGGCGAATACGCGGGCAGCATCCACGGCATGGCCCTGCTTCAGAAGCGCCTGCCCGACGCGCCCGCCTGCACCGACTGCCACGGCGAGCACGCCATCCGCAAAAAAGAAGACCCCAACTCCAAGGTCTACGTCAGCAACGTCGCCGAGACCTGCTCCCGCTGTCACGGCAACGAAAACATCGTGGGCAAATACGGGATCGAGACCGAGCAGGTCGCCACCTACGCCGACAGCTTCCACGGCATCGCCGAGAAGTTCGGGGCCAAGACCGTGGCCAACTGCGCGAGCTGCCACGGGGTCCACGACATCCTGCCGGCCGACGACCCGCGCAGCTCGGTCGCCCTCCACAACATCCCCAAGACCTGCGGCAAGTGCCACCCCGGCGCCAACCCAAACTTCGCCAAGGGCAAGATCCACGTCAACCCCGACAAGGCCGAGGCCGGGATCATCTTCTGGGTCAAACTCGCCTTCACCGTGCTCACCGCCGGCACCATGGCCGCGCTGATCGGACACATCCTCCTCGACCTCCGCAAAAAATTGAAAGTGCGGCTGGCCGCGAAGAACGAAGGGCGCCATGACTGAACCCGCGGAGCGTGATTCCCAGCCGGGCAAAGAGCCGAAGCCTTACCAGGAAGCCCTGGACCTGATCGCGGAAGAGCTGTATCAGCAGCTCCGGCGCGATCTCGACGACGCTTACGACCCGGACCTGGATGACTACATCCGCGAGCAGGTGAAGAAACGGGTGGAGCGCGACCTGGGCACGGAGATGGACCTGCGCCTGAAGAGGGCCCGGCGCCGGCTGCGGGCCGAGGTGGAGCGGGGGCTGAAGAAAGAGCGCAAGCGCCGGAAAATGGCGGCGGCGCCGGAGCGCGGGCGTTCCTTGGTCCGGTTCAACCGCCATTTCCGGGCCCAGCACCTGGCGCTCTTCACCAGCGTGATCATCCTGATCATCACCGGGCTGCCCATGAAGTTCTCCCACCTCGGGATCTCCGGGTTCGTGGTCAACCTTCTGGGCGGGATCGAGAACGACCGCATCCTGCACCGCACCGGCGCCACCATCTTGATCGGCGTGGCCCTCTATCATCTCGGCTACACCCTGTTCCATCCCCAGGGCCGCAGCGACTTCTTCCTCTTGCTCCCCCGCCTCAAAGACGCCTGGGACGCGCTCCTTAACGTCCTTTACTTCCTCGGCATCACCCGGGAGCGGCCCCGCTTTGACCGCTTCAGTTACATGGAAAAGTTCGATTACTGGGCGGTCTATTGGGGCTGCGTGATCATGATCGGCTCGGGCCTGATCCTGTGGTTCCCCAACACCGCCCTGCAATGGATTCCCAAGTTCGCGGTGGACACGGTCAAAGAGGCCCACAGCGACGAGGCGCTGCTCGCCACCCTCGCCCTGGTCATCTGGCATTTCTACAACGTCCACTTCAACCCCGACCGCTTCCCCGGCACCCTGCTCTGGTGGCACGGCCGGATCAGCGAAAAAGAAATCAAGGAAGAGCACCCGCTGGAATACGAGCGGATCATCCCAGAACCATCCGAACTCTTGCCCGGGTCGGCTGACCCGAGCCCCCAGGCCGACGCCGAATGAGAGACCTGCTTCAAGATATCCTGATCCTGGTCCGGGTCCACTCGCGGGTCCTGCTCAGCCTGGTCATCATCGTCTTCTCGGCCTGGGTGGTCTTCACCGTCGGCTTCTGGGTAGTGAGCGGCAACCCCAAGTCTTGCCTGATGTGCCACTACGAGCGGCCCTTCTACGAAGGATGGGCCGCCTCCACCCACAAGGAGGTCACCTGCGTCGCCTGCCACCCGGTGGGTGTGACCTTTGCCACCGTCAACACCGTCAAATACCTGACCGGCCTGTATTCGCCGGTGCCGCGCGCCCGGGTGGAAAACCAGAATTGCCTCCAGGCCGGCTGCCACCAACAGCGGCTGAAGCAGGGCAAGGTCCAGGTGGGGGCCATCACCTTTGACCATAACCTGCACCTGGAGCCGACCTTGCGCGGCGGCAACCACCTCTGGTGCTCGTCCTGCCACGGCCAGATGGTCCAGGGCCGGCACATGGTGGCGGACCTGGGCGTGTGCTTCCTCTGCCACTTCAAGGGCGCGCCGGCCGGCCAGTCGGTTACCGGCTGCCCCTCCTGCCACGGCACCCCCACCAAGGTGGTGGAGCACGACGGCTTCGCCTTCAGCCACGAGTCCTACCTCCGGATCGGGGTCGAGTGCCGGCAGTGCCACCTCCAGGTCAAGGAAGGCGACGGCGAGGTGCCCAAGGAGCGGTGTCACCGCTGCCACGTGGAGCGGGTGGCCTTTTACAACCAGCCGGTGATGGTGCACAAAAAGCACGTCAACCAAAACGGGATTGACTGCCTGGAATGCCACGAGCCCATCCGCCACGGCGAGATCCAGATGATCCAGGCCCTGGAAATCCGTTGCGAAAACTGCCATCCGCGGCTACACTCCGACCAAAAAGAGTTATACATGGGCGTAAGCGCTCAGGGAGTGGCGGACAAGCCCAGCCGGATGTTCGCGGCCCAGGTGACCTGCGACGGCTGCCATACCCATCCGGTCACCGCCCGGAGCCAGGGAGGAGTGGCGCCGGGCGAGCAGAGCCTGGAAGCCGAGCGCCGGTCCTGCTTGGACTGCCACGGCCCGGGCTACGACCGGATGCTCGACACCTGGATCCGGGAAGGCGACCGGATGCTGGCCGCGGTCCTCCCCGAGATCCATACCGCCGAGAGCCTCTTGAAGTCCGACCGCGTCTTGCCCGAGGCCCGGCCCCTCTTGGCGGACGCGGTCTTCAACTACGACCTGGTCCAATCCGGCCGGCCGGCGCACAACGTGGAATACGCGGTGCGCATCCTCCAGACCGCCTGGGACCAGATGGACGTGGCCCGGGCCGCGACCGAGCCGGGCTATAAGCCCAAGCTGCGGCCGGCGATCCTGGGCACGCCCGACGGCTACTGCACGGCCATGTGCCACTCGGCGCTGGGCCTGCCGGAGAAGACCGTGTTCATCGAGATGAAGCTCGAGTTCCCCCACCGCCGGCACGTGGAGGAGATCAAGGTCCCCTGCACCACTTGCCATTCCCCGGACCAGCACAAGATGCGGATCATAGACAAGGCCGGCTGCATGCAGTGCCACCACGGGAAAGAAGACATGAAGTGCGAGACCTGCCACTCCGGCATCGCCGCCCTGCGCCAGGCCGCGGCCAAGGGAGCGGGCGTGAAGCCCCGGCCCGACCCCATGGCCGATGCCCTCTCCTGCGCCGACTGCCACAACCTTTTAGACCCGGCCCAGACCGTGCGGGAGATCAAGCCCCGCTGCATCGCCTGCCACGACCAGGGTTACGGCGACCTCCTTATCCAGTGGGACGCGGACTGGCGCAACTCGCGGGTTAAGGTGGAAGCCCTGATCGAAGCGGCCAAGCTCCGGATTGACCAGGATCACCGCGAAGGAAAGGAGGTGAGTGCGGCGGAGAAAGCCTTGGCCGAGGCCGAAGGCAATTTCCAGATTGCCGATGCCGGCCGCGGCGTTCACAACTTTGATTATGCGATGGACCTGCTCCAGGCGGCGGAAGATCGCTTGAATCGAATCGTGGGCCCGCCCGCCGCCGCTCACGAAAAGGCCCCCTAACCCCTGGCCGGGGCGGAAGTGCCTCGGACCGGGAAGGACAGGATTACTCAACATACGGAAATGACAAGGACAATTATCGCGTTTGCGTTCGGGCCGGGCTTGGGGCTCGCGCTGCTCGGCCTCGGGCTGGCGGCCCCGGGCTGGGCGGATAACGGGAAACCCGCGGCCTGCGTGACCTGCCATGCCGAGGCGGCCACCCGCCGGGACCCGAAGCTTTTCGAGTATTACCGGCAGTGGGAAGGCTCGGCCCACCATCAGGCCGGGGTGGACTGTTACGGCTGCCACGGGGGCGAGGCGCAGGCCCCGGAGGAGGCCGCGGCCCATGCCGGCATGAAGCGGCTCACGGACCCCCAGGAGGTCATCCCGACCTGCGGCGGCTGCCATACCGGCCAGTTGCAGAACTTCCAGAAGAGCAAGCATTACGTGAGACTGCTCAACCGTGAGATGGCCCCGGACTGCGTGACCTGCCACGGCTCTCGCACCGCCTCGGCCCTGAGCCCGGAAAAGGTTCCCCAGGTCTGCAGCCGCTGCCACAACCCGAAGACCCGGAACCGCCCCGACATCCCGGACAAGACCGGCCAGATCTTCGGCCTCTACCAGACGGTGCTGGACGATCTGAAGCAGGCCCAGGCCAGCATCCAGGCGGCGCCGGCGGAGAACCGGCCGGTGGAAGCATCCGTGCAGAAGCTGCGGCTGGCGGAGGCGATGCTTCTGCAGATCAAGGAGACCTGGCATTCCTTTGATCTGGACGCGACCCAGAACCTGGTGTTCCGCACCGAGATCGTGGCCAACCAGGCCATCGTGGTTCCCGGGCTCTGGCAGCGGATCCCGGTCTGGATCAAAGGGCTGGGTCTGATCGTGATTCTGGCCCTCGGGGCGGTCGTGCTGTTACGCTTGCGCAAAGGGACGACCAACAGCTAGCGACAACTTTAAGGATTGCTACAATAGAGGAAAAATGAGGCAGTAACCCGATGGATAACGACAGCGGGAAGGAAGCGGCCAAGAGACGCTTTGGATTGGGCCGGGTCCTGGTCTGGCTGGGCGTGGCCCGCTCCAGCGAGGGCAGGATTGTCCTGCTCCTCCGGCCGCTGCTCCTCCGCGGCGGCGCCGCCGCCTTCGCGGTGATGGCGGCGGCGCTGGGCCTGATGTATGAGTATTCGACCAGTCCGAGCTTTTGCAACCGCTGCCACATCATGGCCCCCTATTACCAGGCCTGGAAGACCTCGAGCCACAACTTCGTGTCTTGCATCGAGTGTCATTATCCGCCGGGCACCCGGCAGTGGTGGGTGAAGTTCCAGGCCCTCTCCCAGGTGGTGAAATATGTGACGCGGACTTACTCTTCCAAGCCCTTTGCCGAGATCGAAGACGCGAGCTGCCTGCGCGAAGGCTGCCATACCAAGCGGTTGCTTCAGGGAAAAGTCCTGACCAGCGCCGGCGTTCAATTCGACCACACCCCGCACTTGCAGAATCTGCGGCGGGGCAAGCAGCTCCGCTGCACCAGTTGCCACTCCCAGATCGTGATCGGCTCGCACATCGAGGTGACCTACAGCACCTGCTACCTCTGCCATTTCAAGCCGCCGATTGAAGGCGGCGGGGAGAAGCCCTTGGCCGGATGCGCCTCCTGCCACCCGGCGCCGGAACAGGATTTCCAGGTGGGCGACCTCACCTTCAACCATCGCGATTTCGCTCTCCAGCCCGGCAACAAGTGCGAGAACTGCCACCTGGACGTGGCGCGGGGCGACGGCGAAGCTCCCAAGGACCGCTGCTACACCTGCCACAACCAGCCCGACCGGCTGGCCCAATATGCGGACATCGAGTTCGTTCACGCCAACCATGTGTCCAAGCACAACATCGAGTGCACCCAGTGCCATTTCCGGATCGAGCACAGCATCTCCCAGCGGACCGCCATGATCCAGACCCAGTGCAACATGTGTCACTCGGGCCAGCACCTCTCGCCCGCGGCCATGTATCGCGGCGAAGGCGGCAGGGGGGTCAAGCCCAGCCCCTCCCCCATGTTCCTGGCCCAGGTGGATTGCGTGGGCTGCCACTTAAAGCCCCTGCGCTCGGGACTCGAGGCCGAGCTGTCCGGCCAGACCCAACTGGCCAGCGAGCAAGGCTGCCTCAATTGCCACGGCGAGGCTTATCAGGGAATCCTGGCGGGTTGGCAGGAGACCCTGAAAAAGGAAACCGACCAGGTCCAGGCCAAGCTTTTCCGGGTGAGGGAGCGCCTGGCCGCCATCGGGCCGGAGGCATTAGCCGGCCAGTCCTGCCGCGAGCTTGTCCCGGACGCTACCTATAACCTGGAGTTTGTCCGCTTCGCCCACGGCGTCCACAACCTGGATTACGCCGAGAGCCTGCTCCAGCAGGCGGGCCAGAGTTTGGACCAATGCTGGCAGACCCTGGGGGCCGGCCCCGCCCGGAGGGGGCTAGACCAAGAGAACCCATGACCGACGCGAGCCAACGCATGTTCAGTCTTCGGACCAAGCTCCTGATCGCGGTGCTGGCGGTCTTCGCCGGCCTGCTCGCGGTCATGTCCGGCATCCACTATTATGCGAGCAAAGCCCAACTGGTCCAGGCCATGCGCACCTATACCACCTACGTCAACCGCATCATCGAGGTGAACGTGAAGAACGCCTTGGTCCGGGGATCCCCGGACGATATCCGCCAGTCGCTGGACTACCTGGCGACCGAGCCGGGAGTGGACAAGGTCTTTATCCTGGACAAGAAGGGAATCATCCGCCAGTCCTCCCGGCCCGAGGATCGCGCTACTAACATTTCCCTGGATAATCCCACCTGCCAGGTTTGCCACGCCCACGCCCCGGTGCTCACCACTCCGGTCCTGATCGAGTCGAACTCGATCTTCCGCAACGTCACCCCGATCTACAACGAGCCGGCCTGCCACGCCTGCCACTCGCCCAACGAAAAGATCCTGGGCGTCCTGGTCAGCGATTACCTGTTCCGCCAAAGCCCGGTGGTCCTGAGCCAGGCGCGCGCCGAGCGCCGCCTGCTCCTGGTCCTCAGCCTGCTCAGCCTGGCCGGGCTCTTCCTGATCGGGCTGGTCATTGACCGGCTCATTATCCGGCGGATCCAGGAAACTTCCCGGGTCACCCGGCAGGTGGCCGAAGGCCGGCTGGATCAGTCCCTTCCCGCAGCCGGCCGGGATGAGATCAGCCGCTTGGCCGGCGACTTCAACACCATGACCGCCCGCCTCCGGCAAACCATGGAAGAGTTGGAGCACAGCCGGGAGTATTTGAGCGATATCATCAACAGCGTGGAGGAAGAGATTTTCGTGGTGGACCGGGATTCCCGCATCCGCGAGGCCAACGCCGCCTTCCTGATGCGGGTGGGGCTGACCCGGGAACAGGTGCTGGGCCGGTCCTGCCACGAGCTGACCATCCACGCCGAGGAAAGATGCCCCTTGGACTGCCCGGTGAAGCAAGTTCTCGAAACCGGCCAGCCCCTGGAGACGGTTCATCAGCATGTGATTGACGGCCGGGTGCGCCAGTTCCAGATTTCCGCCGCGCCCCTGCGCCGGCCGAACGGCGGCATCTTCGAGGTGGTGGTGGTCACCTGGGACATCACCCACCGGGTGGAGCTGGAAGCCCAGATCCGCCACTCCGAGAAGCTGGCCACGGTCGGCCAGCTCGCCACCAGCTTCGCCCACGAGCTGAAGAACCCGATTGCCGGGATCAACGCCACCATGCAGATCCTGGAGGAGGACTTTCCCGCCAATGACCGGCGCCGGGAAATCTTCAACGAGATCCGGCGCCAGATCAGCCGCATGAACAAGGCGGTGGACGACCTCTTGCGTTACGCCCGGCCGGCCGTGCCCCAGCTTTCGCCCACCCGGATGCACCGCGAGATCGAGCGGGCCATCCTTTTACTCCAGCCCCAGGTCCGCAAGCAACGGGTGGAGATCGTCTCCCGCGTTCCCGAGGATCTGCCCGAGCTGATGGTGGACCCGGAGCTGATCCAGCAGGTGTTGATGAACATCTGCATCAACGCGCTCCAGGCCATGCCTGCGGGCGGCCGGCTGGAGATCTCGGCCCGCGGGCAGCGGACCAACCACCAGGAAGGCGTCTCGGTCCGGATCCAGGACACCGGCAAGGGCATCCCCCCGGCCCACCGGAGCCGCATCTTCGAGCCGTTCTTCACCACCAAGCACACCGGCACCGGGCTGGGCCTGTCCATCTGCTCCAAGATCATGGACCAGCACGGCGGGACCATCCAGGTCGAGAGCGAGGAAGGCAAGGGCACCGCCTTTACCCTGTTCTTCCCCTATCCTTTGGTTTCGTGAGGAAGCAAGACCATGCCCAATGAAAAAATTTTGGTAGTTGACGACGAGAAGTTGATTCGCTGGTCCATCTCCCAGAGCCTGGTCAAGGACGGCTACACCATCTTCGAGGCCGAGACCGGCGAAGCCGGTCTGGAGATCGTGGAGCAAGAGAACCCGGAAGTGGTGCTCCTCGACAACCGCCTCCCCGGCAAACAAGGACTCCTCATCCTCAAGGAAATCCACGAGCGATTCCCCCGAACCGCGGTGATCATCATTACCGCCTACGGCTCCATCGAGACCGCGGTCGAGGCCATGAAGGCCGGCGCCACTGATTTCATCAAGAAGCCCTTCGACATCCAGGAAATCAAGCTCATGATCCAGAAGGTGCTGGACACCAACCGCCTGCGCCGGGAGCTCGACCAGGTCCGCGACGAGAAGCGATCCCTCTACGGCTTCC